>MDTC01130232.1_pt1 | contig 63080 bp, 54 predicted proteins | sample 811181 | NCBI WGS metagenome assembly MDTC01 (sample SAMN05326644, study PRJNA326480) | marine metagenome | isolation source: seawater | place: Pacific Ocean: North | collected 2011 | reverse complement strand
GAGCGTGAGGAGGATGTCGCTTGCGACATACGTATGATCATGAGGGATTGTGTCGTATGTTCGGGTGCATTTTGCGAAGACACAAGTGCAACTGCCCCTGGATCAGAAATCAAGTAAAGCTCGTACATATCGTTGTGGATGACTTCATGAAATCAGGGGAGTTTGTGAAGATAAAAGTGCAGTTGCGCTTGGAGCAAATGAGTGGGGGGGATTATTTTTCGCCAGGACGGTCGTATTCTACGGCGAGTTTGGCGATGTCGAGTTGGGTGAGGGCTCGCTTTTGAAGAAGATGTGCGCTTTTGTATTCCTGAGAATCGATATCATCTTCAAGGGACTTGAGTGTCTCTTCGGCTTCAGCGAGCATTTTTTTGGCGCTGTCTTCGTCGATGTCAGTCGCTTCGTCGGCTGTTTCAACAAAGACATTGACGTTGTCTTGGAACACTTCCGCGTATCCTTGCCCGAGAGCAAAGTATCGGGTGATCTTTCCAACTTCGAAGGCGGCGGGGCCGACTTCGAGTCCGGACAGGAAGGGGAGGTGTCCGGGGAGGATACCAAATTCACCTTCTACGCCAGTGATGCGAACTGTATCAACTTGCGTTGAGACGACTTCGCCATCAGGTGTAACAATGCGCAGTTGTAAGCTCATGAGGGAGGACTCCTGCGGGTTGATTAGTTATCTTCTTTTGCCATTTCAGCAGCTTTTTCGAGAGCTTCTTCGATGTCTCCGACCATGTAGAAGGCCTGCTCGGGGACTTCATCGTGAACACCGTCACAGATTTCGCGGAAACCGCGGATGGTGTCTTTGAGTTTGACAAAGCGTCCATCTTTACCTGTAAAGGTTTTTGCGACGAAGAAGGGCTGGGACAAGAAGTTTTGCAGGCGACGAGCACGTGCAACAGTCAATTTGTCCTCTTCACTCAATTCGTCCATACCGAGGATGGCGATGATGTCTTGGAGGTCTTTGTACTTTTGGAGAAGCTCCTGAACACGGCGAGCTGTCTCGTAGTGTTCGTCACCAACTGTTCCGGGATCGAGAATACGTGATGTGGAGTCAAGTGGGTCCACAGCAGGATAGATTCCGAGCTCGGAGATGCGACGGGACAAAACGGTCGTTGCATCAAGGTGAGCAAATGTTGTTGCGGGAGCGGGGTCAGTCAAGTCATCCGCAGGGACGTAGATCGCCTGAACGGAGGTAATCGACCCTTTCTTCGTCGAGGTGATGCGTTCTTGGAGCGCGCCCATCTCGGTGGAGAGAGTCGGTTGGTATCCAACCGCGGAGGGCATACGTCCGAGAAGTGCGGACACCTCAGAACCAGCCTGTGTAAAGCGGAAGATGTTGTCGATGAAGAGGAGGACGTCCTGACCTTCTTGGTCACGGAAGTTCTCAGCGATGGTCAAACCGGAGAGTGCGACGCGAGCACGTGCCCCTGGTGGTTCGTTCATCTGACCGTAAACGAGGGCAGCTTTTGAGAGGACAGGCTCTCCACTGGAGAGTTTCATATCCATCATTTCGTGCCAGAGGTCGTTACCTTCACGGGTACGCTCACCAACACCAGCGAAGACGGAGTATCCACCGTGGTGTTGTGCAACGTTGTTGATCAATTCGAGGAGGAGGACAGTTTTACCAACACCTGCACCACCGAACAGACCGATTTTACCACCCTTCATGTAGGGCTCGAGGAGGTCGATCACTTTGATACCAGTTTCGAACATCTCGACGTTGGTGGATTGGTCTTCAAATTTGGGAGCGGGTTGGTGGATGGGGCGGAGTTCACCTTCAACGGGACCGGCTTCATCGATAGGTTGACCGATAACGTTGAGGATGCGTCCGAGAGTGTTGACACCGACGGGGACGCTGATGGGTTTGCCTGTATTTTTGACAGTCATACCGCGAACGAGACCATCAGTTGCGTCCATCGCGATGGTACGGACAACGTTTTCACCGAGGTGTTGTGCGACTTCGACAACGAGGTTGTCTTCGCCTTCACCGAGGCCAGGGTTAGTGATAGTCAAAGCCGTAAGCAGCGCGGGGAGTGCGCCTGCCTCAAAGGCAACGTCGACGACGGGGCCGATGACTTGGACGATCTTTCCTGTCTTTACTTGCGTGTTTTCAGCCATGGTTTACGGATTCTCCTCGTCACGACTTCGTCAGAAGCCAGACCATGTAAAATGCAACAGCGAGCAGTTAGAGAGCTTCTGCGCCGCTGACAATTTCGATAATTTCAGTAGTAATTGCAGCTTGTCGAGCGCGGTTAAACAACAGTGTGAGTTGTTCGATCAAGTCGCGCGCGTTGTTTGTTGCTGCGTCCATTGCGGCCATTCGAGCTCCCATTTCGGAAGCGAATGATTCACGCAGGGCACGTTGAAGGTGCTCGCTGACGTACAATGGTAAGAGCAGCTCAAACAATTTATCCTGGCTCGGCTCGAAGATGTACTCGCTGTTGCCTTCGTTTTCTTCGTCGCCATCGAGCTCAGGAGCTGTGATGGGGAGGAATTGTTCGAGGACAACTTTTTGTGAGATGGTGGACTTAAATTCGTTGAAGAGGAGCATGACGCGGTCATATTCGCCTTCGACAAATTCGTCGATGATGGTGTCACTGATCTCACGGACGGTGTCTGCGTGGAGATTGGTGAAGACCTCTTCGAAGTAGTGAGCGATAGGAGTGCCGAGGCGCTGGCTACGAAGGCGGAAGTAATCACGTCCTTTACGACCGATGAATGCGAGTTTAATGGACTCACATTCGCCGATATTTTCTTTGATGTAACCTTCTGCGGCTCGTTGGATATTGGAGTTAAATGCACCACACAATCCTCGGTCAGAGGTGATCACGAGGACGAGAGTTTTGGTCCCTGTGCGCTCTTGGAGGAGTGGGTGCGTGTCGCTATCAGTGATGCTGGCAAGTCGCTTGACCATATCAGCGATCCCTCTTGCGTAGGGACGACCCTGGAACAGGGCATCCTGGGCGCGGCGCAATTTTGCAGCCGCGACCATTTTCATCGCTTTGGTGATCTGCTGGGTACTTTTGACTGAACCAATCCGGGTGCGGATGGCTTTGAGGTTCGCCATGTTGCTCTTCCTCTGGTCAATTCGAGGTTATTGGTTGCTTACTTCTTGTCTTCGGAGAGACCTTGATCTTGCTTGTAGATGTCTTTGTAAGCGATGATCGCCTTCTCGATGGACGCGTTGAGGTCATCGTTGAGAATCTTTTTCTCTGCGATCTCTTTGAAGATCTCTGGGTGGTTATCTGCGATATACCCGAGGAGAGCTTTCTCGAATGTTTTGACGTGATCAAGGGGAAGATCGTTGAGGAAGCCTTTGGTCCCTGCGTAGAGGGAGACAACTTGTCTTTCGACGGGTTGTGGCTCGTACTGATCTTGCTTCAGGAGCTCGGAGAGGCGGTCACCTTGTGTCAGCTGACGTTGTGTCGCTTTGTCGAGGTCCGAACCAAACTTCGCGAAGGCCTTGACTTCGCGGTACTGAGCGAGGTCGAGGCGAAGTGAACCAGCGAGTTTACGAATCGCCTTGGTCTGTGCTGAACCACCAACACGAGAGACGCTGATACCAACGTTAATCGCGGGACGGAAACCTTGGTTGAAGAGATCCGTTTCCAGGTAGATCTGACCATCGGTGATGGAGATGACGTTTGTGGGGATATAAGCCGAGACGTCACCAGCTTGTGTTTCGATGATGGGCAGCGCAGTCAAGGAACCACCACCAGCGGTGAAGCCTTTTTTCTTCCAGACTTTCTCATCGTTGGTGATCTTCGCAGCGCGCTCGAGGAGGCGGCTGTGGAGGTAGAAGACGTCACCAGGATACGCTTCACGTCCGGGAGGACGACGAAGGAGCAAGGACAACTGACGGTAAGCGACAGCGTGCTTGGAGAGGTCGTCGTAAACACAGAGTGCGTGCTGCCCTGAGTCACGGAAGTACTCTCCGAGGGTGACGCCTGTGTAGGGGGCCATAAACTGAAGGGGAGCGGGGGAGGAAGCTGTCGCCGCGACGACAGTTGTGTATTCCATTGCTCCGTGTTCTTCGAGCTTGGAGACAACCTGTGCAACGGTGGATTGCTTTTGTCCGATAGCGACATACACGCACCAGAGGGGCTCACCGTTTTCGAAGTTTGTACGTTGGTTGATGATGGTGTCGAGTGCGACAGCTGTTTTACCAGTCTGACGGTCACCAATGATCAGCTCGCGTTGACCACGACCGATGGGGATCATGGCGTCGATGCTGATGAGTCCTGTTTGCATCGGTTCGTGAACAGATGTACGTTCGACGATACCAGGTGCTTTCAACTCAAGGCGACGGGTTCCTTCGGCTTCGATGGGGCCTTTTCCGTCGATGGGTTGACCGAGTGCGTTGACAACACGTCCTGCCATCGCGGGACCGACGGGAATCTCAACGATCTTTCCGGTACGCTTAACAGTGTCACCTTCTTGGATCATTGTGTCATCACCGAAGAGGGCAACACCGACGTTGTCTTCTTCGAGGTTGAGGACCATCCCTGTGACGTCGTGAGGGAATTGCAAAAGTTCTCCGGCCATCGCAGATTCGAGGCCGTAGATCCGTGCGATACCATCACCAATAGACAAAACAGTTCCTGTCTCGGCGGTTTCGATGTGTTGATCGTAATTATCGATTTGTTGACGAATGATCTGGCTGATCTCTTCGGCGCGAAGCTCCATATCTATACTTCCTCAACTGTTATATACAGGGTAAATGGAATGACCTTTAAGCAAGCTGCTGGACGAGGTTTTCTTTGAGCTGAGCGAGACGGTTTTCTACACTTCCGTCATAGACTGTATTGCCCACCCAAACCTTGACTCCGCCGATTAGCGCAGGGTCGATCTCTTTATGCATAATGATATCTTGCTGTGTCTTCTTGTGGAAGTGCTCTTCGAGCTGTTTGAGATAATCCTCAGACAACTCTTTGGCAGAGACCACACGAATATGCAGCTGTTTGCGTTTTTCATTCAGGAGTTGTTGGAATGTCTCCTGGATGCTTTGGAACAACTGAGCACGTTTCTTATCGAGCAACAACAAGACGAAGTTCTTGGTGAGTGTCTCCACTCCCAATTTTTCCAGGACCAACTTAACGGTCTGGTGACGTTGATTGTGCTCAAAGCCGGGCACTGTAAAGACGGTCTTGAACTCTTCATTGGATTCTAAGAGTTCGCGGAGAGCGAGGAGCTCTTCGGCGACTTTTGTGCTTTTGCTTGCATCTTCAGTCAGTGACAGGAGTGCTTTGGCGTAACGTTGCGCGAGGTTTTTATGTTTCACGAGCGATTCTCCAACTGTTGAAGGTATTCAGTCTGATGACGATTTTGGTCATCATTTCCGAATGACGTTTTCAAGATCGCTTGCGCTTTGTCGAAGGCTTCCTCAATCATGTCACGTTTGATGTTTTGCTGAAGCTTTCGGGTCTCTTGATCGAGGATATTGGCGCAATCTTTTTCGATGCGCACTGCTTGCTTCTCGGCTTGCTCGATGGTTTTGGTTTTTTCTTCCTCAGCAAGCTTCTCAGCTCGTTGCAACAACTCTTCAATCTCTCCATCGACATTTTCGAGTTTTTCGCGTGTCTCTCTGTATTGCTGTGAGAGAACATCGTTGCGCTCTTCAAAGGTACGGATACCTTCTTTAATGTCGTCGTGTCGCTTACTCAGGCTTTGGACAAGCCCTGGCAGGACGTTGGAGAAGACGAGGTACAACAAGATAAAAAGGTTGGCATAGGGGACCAAAATCTTTCGTCCGAGGACATACTGCCAACTTTCGGGGTGCCCGCTGTTGCTCCAGTACATCAAAAAGCCTACGGCCATGAGTGCGACGCAGAAGACCGGCAACATATCGTGATATTTTGCGATCCATTGTGCCATCCCACCTGAAGGGCGTGAGGCTTGAGAGGCTGTTGGTTGGCTCATTCTCAATCCTTGTTTGGCTTACGTGTGATCAGGAAGAAATAGGTCTACCTAAAATCTTTTCGACGATTTGGTTGGACAATTCGTCCGCCTTCTCGTCAAGTTCTTTTCTTGCTTGTGTGCGTTGCTCTTCGAGCTTCACCTCACCCTCGTAGAGGTATTGTGCAGCTTTCTTTCTCGCTGCTTCGAGGATCTCTCGCTCACGCTCTGCAGAGACTTGGCGATTCTTGTTGTGAATCTCTTGTGCCTGAATACGGGCATCGCGCATTTTGCGATTGTAATCTTCCCGCATTTGTTTGCCTTCTGCGTCCCGGCGTCGGAGTTCTTCGTTTGCTTTCGCGATCATCAGCTCTCTGCGTTTGATCAACGTCAAAACGGGGGGGAAAAGCATCGTTTTCATCACCCAGTAGCTCGCTACAAAGAAAGCCAACTGGAAGAGCATCGTAATGTTCAGATCAATTGTCATCGTATACCGCTCCTTGAAAGTTCGCGCTCATTTAGCACAAAAGATGAAGCACTGTCAAGGGTAATTTGGTCCCGGATGGCTAGGGTGTTTCCATCGGACTTCCCCGGCCTGAGTCGTGCTCTTGTTTGGATGTCTCATTTGAAAAACGTCTCGCTTTCACCTTTCTTTTTTTCTCCACAGACTTTTCCACGCTCTCATGAAATGCTGAAAACGCCTGCACATAGGCTTTTTCTGTTCATCCTTTGCCTCTCCTGACATTCACTCCCTTGCACAAAAGAACAGGACCTCACATGTTGTGATCCTTCCTGTCTGCACCTTCTTTTGATAGATGGATGGACGTGACATTGATTTTTTCTTTTGAGGAGGCATTGGATGGCTGGTTTTCAACTCAAATCTGCATACGAGCCACGCGGCGATCAACCAAAAGCGATCGAGACTCTCGTCGAGGGACTCCGACAACAGGATCAATACCAAACTCTTTACGGTGTGACGGGTTCGGGAAAGACCTTCACAATGGCTTCGATTGTCCAGGAGATGCAACGTCCAACCCTGGTGATCGCACACAACAAGACACTCGCAGCACAGCTGTATGGTGAGTTTCGGGAGCTCTTCCCCAACAACGCTGTCTCGTACTTCGTCTCCTACTATGACTACTACCAGCCCGAAGCCTATGTCCCTTCATCTGATACATATATCGATAAAGATGCACGGATTAACGATCAAATCGACCGTATGAGGCACGCTGCGACCCGCGCGCTGCTCGAACGCCGAGATGTCCTGATCGTTGCGTCTGTCTCGTGTATCTATGGTATCGGTTCTGCCGAGGCATATCACGGTATGCTCGTGCGTTTACAGAGAGGGCAAACGATCAAGAGACGTGATCTATTGAGGCAACTCGTGGACATCCAGTACACCCGAAACGATCTGGATTTTCACCGTGGGACATTTCGGGTTCGTGGTGATGTCGTTGAGATTTTCCCCGCCCACGAAGAAGAACGCGCAATCCGCATCGAGTTCTGGGATGATGAGATCGACGCGATCAAAGCTGTGGATCCCTTCCGTGGTGAGGTCATCGGTGAATTGGACGGTATCGGGATCTATCCAAACAGCCACTATGTCACGACCCAAGACACACTCAAACACGCCATCAAGATGATCCAAGACGAACTCGTCGAGCGCATCCAATACTTTGAGTCCGAACAAAAATTGATCGAGGCGCAACGCATCAAAGAGCGCACACTTTGTGATATCGAGATGCTTGAACAGCTCGGATATTGTAATGGTGTCGAGAACTATTCTCGTCAGATGTCCGGTCGCAAAGAGGGGGAAGCCCCTCCCTGTTTGCTCGATTACTTCCCTGACGATATGCTCTGTTTCGTCGATGAAAGTCACGTCACGATCCCACAAGTGCGGGCGATGTACCGCGGTGATAGGGCGCGCAAATCCAACCTTGTTGAGTATGGGTTTCGCTTGCCCTCTGCCCTCGATAACCGTCCACTCAAATTTGAGGAATTCGAGGAGACGATCGGCCAAACCGTCTTTGTTTCTGCGACTCCCGCAGCCTACGAGGTCGAAAATTCTTCTCGTATCGCCGAGCAGATCATTCGTCCTACTGGCCTCCTCGATCCCGAAATCGACATCCGCCCAGTGAAAAATCAGGTCGATGATCTGCTCGAAGAGATACGTCAACGTGTCGCTGTTGGTGAGCGTGTCCTGATCACGACCCTCACAAAGCGCATGTCCGAGAAACTGACCGAGTACTATCAGGAGCTTGGGATCAACATTCGATACCTCCACTCAGACATTGACACCATTGAGCGGGTTCAACTGTTGCAGGAGTTGAGGCGGGGAATGATCGATGTCATCGTTGGGATCAACTTGTTACGAGAAGGGCTTGATCTTCCTGAGGTCTCTCTTGTCGCTATCCTCGACGCTGATCAGCAAGGCTTTTTGCGCTCTGCTCGGGCTTTGTTGCAGACAATTGGTCGAGCGGCCCGACACGTCAACGGGCAGGTGATCTTGTATGCTGATCGGATCACTGATGCGATCAACACCTGTGTCGAGGTCACGAAAAAACAGCGCGCGATGCAGATCGCATACAACGATGAGCACGGGATTACACCACAAAGTGCGAAGCGAGAGCTGCCCACTTGGATCCAGGAGCTCGACGCAGAAGATGCTCAAGAGCAGGGCGATACAGAGCTCCAAGCGGCGGAGCCGGAGTCGATTTATGAGTCCCCACAAGCGCTGCAAGAACAGATTGATCAGATCGAAAAAGATATGCTCGCGGCCGCAGAAAAACTCCTCTTTGAAGACGCTGCGAGATTGCGTGATCGGCTCAAATCTCTCAAGCAAGCCCAAAGTCTGCTCTTCGATGGAGGGAGAGCTCCATTTGCGCTGGATGGCGTGATTGAAGAGTCCACAGAATAAAAACAGTGTTTGTTTGTATCTTTATGATTTTATTGGTGAAATAAGTCTCTTGCGTTGGGTTGTCTTTTCTGCTACACTCCTCAAGTCCATAAGAACACATCGTTTCGTACCTTTGTGTCGATACCATTTCCGGTTATCTGGGCAAAGTAGATACTTCTTCTTCATCTCAATGTAGTGAGGGAACCCTTCCATGTTTACGGTAGTGGTCCAAGAAAAGGGCGGTAAAACCCAACGACTACAGTTCAACAAAAACGAAATTACTGTGGGTCGTGTCCAGGGGAATGACATCGTCTTACCAAAAGGTAACGTCTCGAAGAGACACTCAAAAGTTGTCTTCAAAGAAGGCAAATTCATTGTCGTTGACCTCAAAAGTACCAACGGTACTTATGTCAACGGTCACAAAATCGCGTCGCCTCAAGTGATCAAAAACACCGACAAGGTGTTTATTGGTGACTTTGTACTCGAAATAGAAGAGGGCGCCGGTGGCGATCCCATGGGTGGACCGGGCATGGGAGGCCCTGTCCCACCACCAATGCCCGGTGGCCCAGGTGGACCTCCTCCAGGACCTCCAGGACCTCCAGCTTCTGCACCGCCTCGCATGGGTGGCCCCATGGGAGGACCTCCAGGACCTCCATCAGGTGGTCAGCCCCCAATGAATCGCCCAATGGGTGGACCTCCTCCAGGACCACCACCTCTCGGTGGACGTGGCCCAGGCGGACCCGGCGGCCCAGGTGGACCCGGTGGCCCAGGTGGACCCGGTGGCCCACCACCCGCCATGAGTCGCCCAATGGGTGGACCCAGTGGACCGATGTCTGCAGGTGGCAATGCTTCAGGATCCTGGAATGAAGTCTCCATGCAAAATGGTCCTTCATACCACTATCTGTCCGTCCAAGGCGGTTGGATCGTCTCCTCCCCCAACGGACTCCTCTTTATTTCGGATCCAAGCCACCAGTATCCCCCCACCCCCCAATAAACAAATCCTCTCGGTGTAAACCGAAAGTCACACCCAACAGAGAACAAGACTCTTGTTCTCTCCACCTCTCCTCCAAAAGGGGAGAGGTGACGTTTGGGTTGGTTTGATCCTCAGGAGTTGAGTCAATATCCATGACCCTTCGATTGTTGCAAGATGGTGGGGAGCTTACCGTCATTCGTCGACGTGGATGGGGTTGGGGATTGTTGTTCTCTATCGCTGGCGTTGGATTTCTCTTGCTGGGATTTCTCTTCGTCATCAATGGAGAACATTTCCCTCATATGTCTCCTCTCGCGACAGCTGCCTGGTCTTTTGTCTTGGGTGTGATCAGTTCCTTTTTAGGGGTTGGTTTGACACGTCACGGTGAATGGTTTCATTTTACCGGACAGGGCGTGACAATCAGCAGCTTCAAGTGGCGCTTTGTTCGTTGGTCTATCTACTACAAAAGTGCATGGATCAAACACATCCTCATCTCCCCTGAAGACAGCACTTTCCCTCTCTATCAAGTCTCAATCATCGTCAAAAAACGCGCTCCTGTCGTCATTGGCTCCAATCTGCGAATGGACAAGGCGTGGGAACTCGCGACGGCGATGTCTGAGCCCGCAAGACTACCTATCCTCGAATCCTCCTACTAACACCTTCCACAAAAGAAATGTATGCAAGGATGAACAGGAGGCTTACGGCTTCTTGTTTGCCAAATCGCGCAGCTTCTTTAAACAACGTTTTGGAAGTTCGTGATTTTGCAATGCAAGGCGTAAACAATCCTGTTTGCTTGAACGGATTTGTGTGTACGTGTTGTGTTTCTTTTTGAGGGGAGGAGCGTTGCGTTTGATGTGTTTGTCAGTGGTGATTTGTTTGCTTGGGGGAGCATGTGTTGCGGATATCGCGAGTAAAGCGAAGAGCAAGTGCGCGATCACCGCAAAGGACATGATCGGAGCGCTTGTATCCAATCTACGCAGGACAGACATGTGAAAAGGTGCTGTTGGGACGAACCTGAGTTGGATATCCAGTCCCCCAAAGTGTAATTGCACCTGCGTTCCCGGAAGCAGCGGGTAATAACATAGACCACTTCGGGTGAGAAAGTGTGCGCGTCCTTCGTTGACTAGATCAAGGAGCGTCAGACGTTCGCCATTTTGTTCGACGATGCCCTCCATCTCTGGCTCAAAGCAAAGTAGAAATCCCCCTTTGCCCGGTTGTATCAATGGAAATGAGATGGCTTGTTTGGTGTCTGATGCGTCTTCGAGGGGGTAGCAAAAGTCCGTGTGGGTACCGGAGCCGAAGGTTAATTTTCGAGGCGTTGCGTAATGGCAGATGTCGAGTAAGCCACCCTCCCAAGAGACGTGAACTTCGAGGAGGGATTTGGAGGGTTCTGTCAAATCGGGGGTCGCGAACCAAGCTTCGTCATCGAATAATTCGGATTGATCGAAGGTGTCAAGTTCTTGTGATTGAAGTGTTGTTTCATGCATTGGACGACTCATTGACTGTTGAAAATACCAGGAAGATGTCCGCTCATCTCGACTCTTTGAAGAGACAACATGCGCAATAGGGTGTTCCAACAAGTGAATCAAAGAGTCGAAACGGTCTTCATTGATAAAAAGTTCCACAGAAATGACATTTTGTCAAGACTAGAGGACGTGTTATGCAGTGCATTCTTCGGGCTTTATAGGTTTGTATGCTGTAGGGGGGTGTTTTTGTCGTGGGAGATGATATATATTGTTGGGGATTATTTGTGACTCTGCGGGGAGGAAAATTCACCATGGCAGATATGCTTCAAGAAGGTATTTCTCTGCTAAAAACAGGGAATTTAGAAGAAGCCCGGGCTGTCTTTGACAGGCTGATTGGCAAAGAACCAAAAAACGCACCAGCTCACTTGTGGCTTGGGAAATGTCTTGCGCTCGAGGGTGATCTCGATAAAGCGCGCAAGGAGTTTCGCTCTGCAGCTGAGCATGGAGACGATATCGTTCGTGAGACTGCGAAGTTGCAGCTGCGAACCATCATGTACAATGGATTTTTAAAGCATCTCATCCTGGCACCACCCCTTCGGTATGTGTTGTTTGCTGCTGGGATTGGTTATGGTATGGCGTTGATCCTGGTCTCAATGGGATTTGAAGAGATCTCACGGTGGTTTGGTCAAGTCTCCATCTACGGATTGCTACCACTGTTCTTCGTTTGGGTGTTTTTCATCATCGCGTACGTGATGGGGCACCTGGCATTTGATCAGGAGAGCAAGGGACGTCTTGTCCATTTCTCTCGCTCATTTATCGGACTGGCCGGTGTGCTTGTGATCCCGGCAAACTTATTGATTCGTTTCGGGCCGTGGGTCAAAATCCTCGCGATTTTTCTCGACGTGTTTCTCGTCTCGTTATTTTTAAGTCGGGTCTTTAACTGGGTGGGACAGATGATGACAGGAGAAGATACACCGCCGATTATCAGCGCGATGTTCGGTCGGTTTGATGATTTTGACTCGCTGGTCGATGACCAAGAGTAATGCGGGTCTCAGGAGGGGAAGTATCGCTCGTATGTCTTTTTGATGTCGTTTGCGACTGCTTCGCGTAGCTTTTCTGGTTTGAGGACTTGTATCTTTGGACCAAAACCCAGAATCCATGTTTTGATCTCTTTCATCCCACCAGCCTGAAATCTCAGGACAACTGAACCATCTTCATTTTCGATCACTTCTTGTGTTGGGTGCCAGATCTTTTCGGAGGCGACGTGTTTGACCTGTGGGTCGAATAGCAACTCGATCTCCATCACCTCACCTGTCATCGTCCTGAATCCGTCGGCTAAGTAAGCGTCTATATCGAAGTCTGGGACTTCTTCGAAGCTCTCTTCGAGTTTGTCGAGTCGTCTGATCCGCGCGAGGTTAAATGTACGAATACCATCGCGTAAATGGCAATAGCCGGTCAAGTACATCGCGCCGTCTTGGATCCACAGTCTGTAAGGGTCAACCTTCCTCTTGATCTCGGCGTTGTTTCCAGGGCTAAAGTAGAGGATCTCAATACGTGAGTTCTCGTCGATCGCACCGTTAATTTGGTGGATTAAGTCGGAGAATAGCGAGAAGTTTTGTGATGTGCCCGTGCGGACGATCACATTGGATTCGAAGGCTTCGAGGTGTTCAAGGACGCCGGGAGGGAGTGTCGAACGGATCTTTTCAAAGGCTGAACAAATCGAGTCATAGAAGTCCGTGCCTTCGAGAAGACGCATCAGGCCTCGTCCCAAGCAGAGGGCGTAAATCTCGGAGTAAGTGAACGGAACTTGAGGGGAGCCTCTGTGAAAGGCCAGTTTCCACAAAGATCGCTTGCCGCGTTTTTCCTGAATCAGCGGGAAACCTGCTTCTTCGAGGTCTGCGATGTCCCTGTAGATAGTACGCACCGGACAGCCTTCTACCTCTGCAAGATCCGAAGCTGAAAGGCCAAAGTGGTGGGCTTCCAGACGTTTGAGGATTCTCCACTGACGGGGGATCTGCTCAGCTCTCGACATCTCTGGTCCCTTCTTCTGTATGTGTGGGTTGATGATTCATTGTATGCGCGCACCCCGAACTTTGCTTGTTGACCCATATGTGGGGTGATGAAAGACCTTGTTGTATCCTGATTTGAACCATTTGTCTAGGACAACCTCTGTGACCACTTGTTTTTTCTTGTGAATCCAAAACGTTTCCATTTTCGACCCTGTTTATCGTTTTGTGCTACGACGTTCAGCCAATTTGTCCACAACATTGAAGAGGTTATGTACGATACTTTCAATGCCACCATGACGGGGCCTTGTTGTCTTTCGCGGGCTCAACATGTGGGATGACTATGTGCTATTGTAGAATGTAGGTCTTTGTTCTCTGATCACAATGAGGAAATGTATGATGTGGATTCGTTCTTTCGCTTTGGTGCAGGTCGTCTGTCTCCTGCTTGTTTTGGGACTTTCGTTTCCTGGTTGTAGTGGTGGGGTCTGTCAAACAAACGTCGATTGTGGCGGTGGACAGGCTTGTGACCAAGGAAAGTGTGTCGCGGGTGACTTGGACAACGATCGAGATGGTCACCCCAAAAGCACCGACTGCGACGACGATAACCCAAATGTTAACCCTGGCATCAAAGAGGTGTGTGGCAACAACATTGATGATAACTGCGATGGGACGACTGATGAAACACCATGTGGCTGTTTGGTTGGTACACTTCGTCTGTGTGGGATTGAGCGAGGTGCCTGTCAAAAGGGAAAGCAAACTTGTGTTGGTGGTGATTGGTCGGCTTGTCAGGGCGGCGTTGAACCACAACCTGAGATCTGTGATCAAAAAGACAACGACTGTGACGGAACTGTCGATGAAGAGGTCGAAAATTGCTGCGAAAATGGACAGACACAGCCCTGTGGTGTAGATAAAGGTGCCTGTAAAGCGGGTCAGCAAACATGTGAAAACGGCAAGTGGTCTCTTTGTTCTGGCGGGGTTGACCCTAGCGATGAGGTCTGCAATGGGGCCGACGATGATTGTGATGGGAAGGTCGATAACCTGAAGGGAACAGATGATCCCCTCAAGCAAGTTTGTTACAGTGGTGTAGATGGGACACAAGGCAAAGGTGTTTGCAAAGTGGGCGAGCAAGTCTGTCAGGCCGGTCAGTGGGGGAGCTGCGTTGGCGAGGTCATTCCAAAGGATGAGGAGTGCAACGGGGTTGACGATGATTGTGATGGTCGTGTAGACAATCAAAAAGATAGCCCAACCCCACTCTTCGTATCGTGTTACTCAGGTCCTGCTGGAACAGACGGAAAAGGGGATTGTGTCGCAGGGAAAAAAACGTGTCGCGCAGGCAAATGGGGGAGTTGCGAGGGGGAGGTCGTACCAAAGACCGAGACCTGTAACGCTCTCGATGACGATTGTGATGGCAAAGTCGATAATGTCTCCGGCAAAGATGAGAAGCTGTTCAAGAAGTGTTATGGAGGGCAGACGAAATTTGCAGGGATTGGAGAATGTGTACACGGTAAAAATCTTTGCGAACAAGGTCAGTGGACAGCATGTCTGGATTATGGCGAGCCAAAAACGGAGATCTGTGACGGCAAAGATAATGACTGTGACGGTAACGTGGATAATCTTCCAGGTAAACCAAATCTGCTGGAGGTTAAATGTTACAACGGCCCACAAGGGACCAGGAATATAGGCTCTTGTAAGGAGGGAACTGTCATCTGTCAGGGCGGAAAGTGGGGAGCTTGTCTTGGCGAGATCAAACCCACAGCCGAAGTTTGTGATGGAAAAGACAACGACTGCAATGGCCAGACAGACGAAGCTGATCCCAAACTCAGGACATCTTGCACAACAAATTCATCTTCATCTTGTAAAACGGGGAGCTATCAGTGTAAGGGAGGGGCGTTGGTGTGTATCGCTTCGACGACCTCTGTTCCTGAGCTGTGTGATGGCTTGGACAACGATTGTGACGGGCAGACAGACGAAGGAAATCCAGGGGGGGGGAAGACATGCACTACGAGTTTACCCGGTGTGTGCAAGAATGGGCGGACTGTTTGTTCAGCTGGAAAGCTCAGATGTAAAGAAATAACCGCCGCGAGCGACGAAAAATGCAACAATCTTGATGACGATTGTGATGGACAAGTTGATGAAAATGTGACCAAGAGTTGTTACACAAAAGGTGCCGGGTGCGTTGTACGATCAGATGGTACACACTCATGTAAAGGGACATGCCGTGCAGGTACACTCTCTTGTAATAATGGACAGTGGTCAACCTCATGTGTAGGGCAGCTTGGTGGGCAAACGGAGACGTGTGATGATCTCGATAATGACTGCGACGGTCAGGTCGACGAAACGTACGCCAAAAAAGGTCAAACATGCTACGCCGGGACCGGTGGTTGCAGACAAACAGGGAAGATGATCTGTAATAGCGCAGGGAGCGGTGTGAAGTGCTCTGTTGTGGCAGTGACACCCACGACAGAGAAGCCTTGTGATGGCCTGGATAATGATTGTGATGGTCAGGTCGATGAGGCCAAGTGTGCAGCCGGTTCGGAGTGTAAAGTCGGTGCGTGTCAAACTTGTTCGCAACCATCACCTGGTTTTTGTTTGTTTGGTTTTTGCACATGTGATCTCAAGTGCAACTGTGGCTTCACCTGCAAGAAAGAGAACAATCAAAAAATCTGTTTGGCGCCGTGAAAAACCCAAAAAGATACGCCAGATCTCCGTTACCCACTTTGGGGAACACACCAAGAATCAACCCACGAATCTTTTTTTGAGGGGGAATCTACAAAGGATAGATCGGTGTGTGTTTTTGTCGGAGAGGAACGTTTGCACTTTTCAGAGGGGCGGAAATCTATTTATTTGCGATCATGTATGTGGGGGATTCTTTTGTCGAGGCAGGCACGTTCGAAGGGATATATGGGTTGTTCGCTCTTGTCAGGCTTTTGCGTCACACACCCTATGATTTCTTTTGACTCTCTTCGCGTTTTTGCAAGACACGTTTCCAGGCCTCGATTTGTTTTTGCCACATCGGGAATCCGCTGATCTCCAACTCTTTCCCATCAAATGTGATCTCAACTGTGTTGGGTTTCTCCCAATCCTCAGTGTCTTGGTATCGCGATGTCAGAAAGTGAACGCGCTGATTCTCCGAGCCGATCCACCGACGTGATTGGGTGTGTTGTTCCTGGATGTACGGACCATCGACGAGGATGTCACATTGTTCAATCAGCTCTGGTTCTCCATCTGTGCGCATTTCGAGCTCTTCACGCTGGAAGCCAGTAAAGACCATGACAGACAGATCGTGTTGTTTGAGCTGTGTTGTGAGTGCTACGAGAGGACGGGCTTGTGAGAATGGTTCTCCACCAAGAATGGTGACCCCCTCGATATCGCGTTCGTCTTTGGCTGTGAGGATCATGTTGAGTACTTCGTCGATTGGCTTGAGATGTTTGGGAGCATTGGAAAACATCTCAGGATTACAACAGCCTGGACACCTGATGGCGCAACCTTGTACCCATAAGGCGAAGCGTTTTCCCGGTCCTTCTGCTGTTGTGCAATGGATCCATGTGGCGAGATTAAGCATCTGTGACGTCATCGGTCACTCCTGAAGGTGGGGGTTGATGTCTGGATAAGATAGGTCGAGGAGAGGGATGGAACAAGGGGAGTTTGAGGAGTGGTGATGAGAACCTACTCTTTGGGGATCAACTGTGGTTTCAAGATGACCTTGTTGTCTTTGACTGTGACATCGAAGATCACACCACGACAATCGTATCGTTCGATATAGGTCGCGGCATTTTTCTTCAACTTTTCGACAAAGCGGTCCTCTTTGAGTCGGGACGTGTCCTCACCGACTTCTTCTTTGGCGGCGAGATAACGAGCGAAGACTTCGGCGTAGTGAGCTGCCGGGTCTTGGAGGATCAGGTCTTCAGCAGTGGGAGCAGCTGGTGCTTCTGGTGCTGCGGGTGCCTCTGGTGCTTCTGCTGCGGGAGCCTCTGGCGCTGGCGTTGTTTGGACAGCAACAGGCTGCGAATAGTTGGCGAGTGCTTCTTCGAGCTGTCTGGTCGCTGCGTCTGACCAGTTTGCGGCGTCTGCTTCGCGGAGCTGATTGAGCTGTACGACGAATTTATTGAGGCTTGTCGCGAGTGACCCTACAGGTTGGGGAGCGCTCTCGTTGAAGACCGCACTGAGGTTACCTGATTGGTAAAGCTCAAGCACGCGCTCCTCGATCTCTTCGACGTATTTGCCTGCACCACTTGCGCCAGGGAGCAACAAGATAAGCGCCAGCAGGACAACACCAAGCGCGAGTCCGCCGAGATAGATAATTTGTTGTTGCCAGAGCTTGCTCACAGGTTGCAAAGGTCTGATGACCGCCATGCCTGCCTTGAGCTTTTTGATGGAGCCGCTCATCAAGGCAAAGGGTTTGCCATCGATGTCGACTTTGATGAGTTGTCCATCGAATTTGAGGAGGTTGGCGAAGCCTGACTTTTTCTCGGAGATGTTGCTATTGAGTGCGCTTAAAGTTCCGCCACTCACACTACTTCCGAAGAATTTTCCATCTGCATTAAAGAAGGCAATGTCCGTTTGGATAGTCTCTTTGAGACCTGCAGCGAGATCTTTGTCAAGTGCGTATCCGTACACGAGTGTGCCGATAGGACCGGGCTTGGGATCGGCTTTTTTCTCTTCATCCCCGTCAGGTGCATCTTGTGCGTAACGTGTTTTGTTGGTGAGCTGGAGCGAAGAGCGTTTTTTGGGTTTGCGTTTGCGGTAGCAGTCGCATTTACGTTTGCGCTTTACACACTTGCGCTTGACTCTTTTGACACAAATCTTGAGGCAGGCGAAGATAAAGCCAGACTTACACTTTTTCTTTTTTGCCTTTGATTTGGCAGGCGCCTTGCGCTTGGGAGCGGGTTTATCTTCGTCTTTCGCGTCGTCCTTATCATCATCGCCACCTTCTTTGGTCTTGGCTGGGGCCTTTGCGATGCCAACAAGGGGGGCTGCGACGAGAATGTAGGATTTACCGTTCATATCGGCAAATGCTTTGTCCGCTTTTCCCTTCTTTGTGCTCTCAAGCAGATCTTTGTTGGGCCACTCTGCGCCAGCTTCCATGCCTTTTAGGCCTTGTGCTGCGAGGAGTTTTCCATCGTTATCAACGACCGCTGCGAAAGTTGCCTTGGCTTTGTCTTTGAGGCCATTGAGAACTTCTTGGGTGTTGGTTTTGTTTTGTTCGCCGACTGCTTTTGTGAGCTCTGTCGTGTGGGCTTGCTGAGAAACTACCTGGAGTTTTTGCAGCGCGAGCAGCTGTGTGGTTTGCCGTGCAGCGCGCAGATCACGGCTGAGGGCGGGTTGGGTGACTTGTTGGTGGTACGTTGTGATCCAGTTCTGAAACAGGAAAACCGCGCCAGCGGATCCTATCAGTACGGCCAGAAAGAGCATCAAAAAGATCTTGGTTCGAGACATCGCTCCACTCCATCGTAATTCTGCCGTTATGTGGTGATTTGATGAGGTATCAAATGTAGAATACCTCTACGCTACGGAGGCTTCAGCATAGTCTATCCCCTTTAAGGCGTCAACAAAATATGGCAGGTATTTTGTGCATGTGTTGGAAATAATGGGGATTGTGCTTGATGTGTATCTCTGAGGAGGAAGTGCCACTGTGAGAGTTGTATCACAAAATAGCCGAGCCGCACAGTGATTTGGCAGAAGATTTTTTGAAAAGGTATGTTATGCCACTTTGACGCGCTAGCCTTTGCTTTCGGGAGCAGCGACGGGGTCGCTTCCTTGCTGCGCGAGGACAGCGGCTTTGGCTTTGGCTTCCATAAAAGGCTCGATCAAGTCGAGGGGGATGGGGAAGGCCATCGTCGTCGTGTTGTTTTCGCCTGAGATCTCGACGAGCGTTTGGAGGTAACGCAAGGACAAAGACGCAGGATGTTTTGAGAGTGTGTCAGCTGCTTCTGCGAGGCGTGCTGAGGCTTGGAATTCACCTTCAGCGCTGATGATCTTCGCACGACGTTCACGTTCTGCTTCCGCTTGACGTGCCATTGCGCGGACCATTTCAGGTGCAAGGTCGACGTGCTTCAGCTCCACCGCGCTGACCTTGATCCCCCATGGGTCTGTTTGGTCGTCGAGGATCAACTGAAGTCGGTTGTTGATCTCTTCACGATTGGCGAGCAGGTCATCAAGTTCGACTTGGCCGAGGACATCTCGCAGTTTGGTCTGTGCCATTTGGCTCGTCGCGTATTGGTAGCTCTCGACTTCGACGATAGCCTTCATGGGTTCAACAACGCGGAAGTAGATGACAGCGTTCACTTTGACGGAGACGTTGTCACGGGTGATGATGTCCTGTGAGGGGACGTCGTATGTCAATGTCCGCAGATCAACGCGTACCATTTGATCGACACCAGGGATCAGCAGGATAAGCCCCGGACCTTTGACAGAGAGGAAGCGACCAAGCCGAAAGACGACACCGCGCTCATATTCGCGAAGAACCTTGATGAACATGGGAAAGATGACAATGACAGAGACGAGGACGATGATGATCGCCGTCATATTGAGCGAGCTGCCTTGTGCAGCGAAGAGTAAATGTGACATGTGGTTTCTCTCCTTTGGGCTACATGTTCGATGCATGTAGGGGTGAGCGAGGGATGACACAGCGGCAAGAAAGAGAAGCGGCAGTGTCGTCCCTTCGGGGCAAAAGATTGTGTGGGTTATTGCTTCGGTGTGGTTGGTTCGACAAAGAGTTTCAGGCCTTCGATGCGTACGATTTTGACTTGTTGACCTTTTTGGATCTCTGCTCCATCGACACTCTCAGCATTCCATTGTTCGCCAAGTAAACGGACATTTCCGAGGGGAGCGAGGGGCATATTGACCGTCGCAACTTTTCCGATCATGGCTTCTTGCCCTGAGACTTTTGGTTTGGCCAGCGCACGTAAGGCCGCGAACAACGCGATCCCCATCAATGTGCCGATGCCTATGATCACGGGCAGTATTGTGCCCAGAGACAATTGCATTGAAGGATCACTTGAGTCGATCAAAAACAGTGAGCCAACAGTCAGGCTGATCAGTCCTCCAACGAATAATACACCAAAGGTCGGTGTCATCAACTCAGCGAAGAACAAAACCGCGCCGAGCAAGATCATCGCAAGCCCACCGTAGTTGATGGGGATCACTTGCATCGCCAAAAAGCACAAGAACAAGCACACGACACCGACAACACCTGGAAAGAAAGAGCCTGGGTGATACAGCTCCAACGTGATCCCAAGGACACCAAACATCAACAGGTAGTAAAAGACCGATGGGTGCGCCAGAAAATCGATGATCTTCTGTTTCATGTTCATCTTGATAGGTGCGAGACGCATCCCCTTGGTGTGGAGCTTCATGTCCTTGTTGTCACAACGAACTGTTCTACCATCGAGTTTATTGAGCAGATCCATCTTGTTGTTGGCGATGATGTCGATGACTTTGAGTTTGAGGGCTTCATCTGACGTCACGGAGACACTTTTGAGAACGGCGTTGCGGGCCCACTTGATGTTTCGTTTGCGCTGTTTTGCGATGGCTTCGATAAAGGCGACAGTGTCGTTCTCTATTTTTTTGGCGATGTGTTTTCCCAGCTTCTCGGGATCTTTTCCGCCGCCAACGACAGGGTGGGCTGCGCCGATATTTGTGCCTGGACTCATCGCCGCGATATGCCCTGCGAGGGTGATAAAGACGCCAGCGCTGCCGGCGCGTGAGCCTGAAGGTGTGACAAAGACAACGACAGGGACGCGCGCATTCAAAATGGACTTGACCATGCTACGTGTCGCGTTGAGTGCGCCACCAGGGGTGTCCAATTCGAGGATCACGAGATCGGCTTTGCGTTCTTCTGCGTATGCGATACCTTTCTTCAGGTAGTCGGCTGCAGCGTTGTTGATGATGCCGTCGTTGAGGGTGAGGACATACCCAACACGTGCCTTCGTCGAGGGGGGGAGTGAGCTGGGGGTGGATGGTGCCGCTCCCATCAGCAATTGTACTCCGCTCAGGATCATAAAATATGCGAACATTCGTCGCATCCATACGAGGCTTTGTGTCTTGTATCGTTGCAAGAACATGATCACTCCTTTGCCTCATCAGAGGAGCTGAGACGATGCATGACCATCTGTAAGTCGCTCCACGCTTTGGCTTTTTCTTTGGGGTTACGCAAGAGATAGGCAGGGTGGAAGATCGGCAACACCCAAATATGTTTCACCTGTACCCACTTGCTGCGGAGCCGACCAAAAGGCTTGTTGCTCCCAAGAACTGTCTGTGAAGCAGCTGTTCCCATCGTCAAGATGATCTCAGGCTGTACAGCGTCGATTTGTTTCCATAAGAAAGGCACACAGCAATTGACATCGCCGGGTAAAGGGTGTCGATTCTGTGGCGGTCGACATTTGACGATATGTGTGACGTAGACGTCCTCTTTTTGCACGCCAATTGCACGCAACATGTTTTCGATCAGGAGATCTTCTTTTCCGACGAACATAGAGCCTGTTTCGTCGGCTTTGGCTTCGGGAGCTTCTCCAACAAGCATGAGGCGTGTGCGGGCTTTGCCTGCGCCGAAGACGAGGTGTTGACGCTGTTTGCTGAGCTGACAGCGTTGGCAGTCGCCCATTTCTTCGCGCACTTGTTTTAATGAAGTCTCTGCGTCGAGCAGCGCTTTTTCGGTCAGGGATGGACGTACATCGATTTTACGCCAACCCAAGGGCCCCGATGAGTCGACTTTGATCGGCTGGGGGGCTGGGGCTTCCGAAGCAGGAGGCGGTGTGGTCGGTGCTTGTGGCTGTGTCCCCGGAGGTGCCTGTGTTGGAGCTGACTGAGGTGGAGGCGTCGCCTTCGGTGGTGAACCATCGAAGATCTGCATCGCGGAGCGCAACTGTTGAAGCCCTTCCTTCCGTGATATGGGTGCAGGCGTTGGCTCGGCGTGGTGGGATGAGGGGCTTTTTTGCCGGGCTTCTTGGTTGTGCGATTGTTCTGTGCGTAGGAAATAGCGTCCTCTTGATGGATCGAACGGCACACCATCCCAGCCTTGGGACTTTTGCCACAACAACCGCTGTTTGACATCACCGATGAGTTGATTCAATTGTTGTCGAATATCGCTCTGTTCCGTCAACATCCAGACCTCTTTTGTGTGCGTTTTCTCTTGTACTGACTCCAAACACCAGAAGGTTTCTTACCATTCCCTGATATGTGAAGACAAGCATCCTCTGGCGAACTTTTCCTTTGAAAGGACGTCTCTGTTGGGGAAATTGTTCTTATTTACAAACGCAACAGGAGACTCCCATGGATTCGACAGGCTCACCAAGTCCCATTCCCTTCTATGGCGGAAAGCAGCCCGAAATGTTCGAAATTGAACGACGCTGTATGGATCGAGATGGTGTCGTGACTTCTTATCTTCAAGAGCACCTACCCAAAGGTTCGGATTTTACTTTGGCCAAGAGACGGCAGCTTCTCTGACACGAGAGGTGATCGAGTACAAGGTCGCTGTGTACGAGTTGTCTGTCGATTGAGGTTGTTTTTAAGACGTTGTGTCTTTGGAGGGGTGGATGGTGAATGATTGGAGATCCCGGCAGAGGAGAGGGCGTCTTTTTGCTTGTTGTTCAAATCGCCAGATAATCGAGTCCGTGGGTGTGAGCCCTTCTGGTATATCGTCGCCTTGCTGATCGGCTGAGGGTTGAAAGCATTCAGGGTAAAAATGAGTGAGCGCTGTTTGTTTGATGCCTGCTTCTTTTGCGATCTTGCCGCACCACGAGGGGGAAAGGTGTCCTTTTGATTTGTGGCTATCTGGTGTTGAGCATTCCAGGATTGCGAGATCGGCTTGGTCACAACAGGCGATGATCTCTTCGGAGTAATCTGTGTCACCTGAGTAGGCAAACACAGCGCCTGTTTGTTCATCGCGCACCCTGTATGAGACGGCAGCCGTCGAGTCTCCACCATGTGCGGCTTTGAAGGGGGTGATCGTCAAGGTGTCGATGTTGATCTCTGTGCCAGGTGAGAACTCAAAGAGTTGCAGCGCAAAGTGCTCAGCTTGCACCCATTTTCCCCAAAGTTGCTGCATACCCTTGTACAAATCGTGTAATCCGGGAGGACCGTAAAGGAAGAGGGGGCGCTCTCTGTGATAGCCTGGAACCCGTAACCCAAAGAGCAGATGTTGAATGTCACCGATGTGATCGAGATGATAGTGAGACAGAAAGATGTGATCGATGTCTTGTGGTCCAACACCTGCTTGTGCGAGACGACGAAGGTTTCCGGGACCGAGGTCGAAGATCACACGGGATGTTTGTGTGGAGAGGAGATACCCCGAAGGATGTCGTTCGGGGACTGGGATGATAGAGCCTGAACCTAAAACTGTGATTTGCATGTCTCTGTTCCTTTGGACATCTGGTGTTGTGTTTGGATGGTATACACCAATTTACTCAGGCTGGACTTGATTTTTGTCTGATCGTGTTCAGCTTTAGCTTTGTTGTAGATGATGTTTTGGGGATGAGGCCGTATTCTTTTTTGTTTGGCGGTCTGAGGGAGTGGGGATCGATGAAGATGATTCTAGGGATTGATTTAAGTAGCGTACGGCTCGCGGAAAAAGGCAAGACAATGGTCGCTGTGTTAGGTGAAACAGGGACCTCTTTGCGGCTCTTGTCCTTGTTTTCCTTGCGGGATGATCGGGAGTTAGTGTCTTTGTTGAAGACATGTCCATTTGTGATCTGTGGTGTGGATGCGCCCCTGAGCCTTCCGCCGTGTGTGTTGTGTACACATTTTCCGTGCCCGTGTCCCTTTGGCCGATGGACTGAGCTGTTGGGGTTTGCTCCAGAGATGGCATATCACTATCGGATCAGTGATCTTGTGTTGAGGAGAAGTCTCCCCTTCGTCGCTCCTAAGCCACCACTAAGCAACGGTGGGCCTGTCGATATCACACCTTTGACGATGAGGTGGTTACGGATCACGAGACAGCTCGTCGCGGCAGGTGTGCCGCTTCAGCGGATCATCGAAGTGTACGGGAGCGGTGCGATTCAGCTCTATGCGCAATATTTCCAGTTGGCCGCTGAGAGGATCTACCACTACCGGGCTTCCGAACATAACAGAAGGATGTTGCTAGAGCATGTATGTGAGGAGGGGGTGTTGGAGCTGACATCGGTTTTTCGTGCTGAGCTTTGTGAGAACGAGGATGCGTTCGATGCTTTGTTTGTTGCGTTGACAAGTTGGCACACCTTCCATGACAGGTCATACACACCTGACATGCTTTTGTCTTCGGAGAATAAGTTTCTGAAAGAAAAGGGGTTTTGGGGGAAGGTTTGTGGCGAGAAGGAGGCGATGGTGCAATTTTTGTCAAAGAAGCAATGGTCATTTTTGCCTGATCTGGTTGGGGGTTGTGTGGGAGATAACTTGGAAAAGGCGAATGAAAACAAAAACGCGCAAAAAATGGACATGCCCGGTATGGATCATGCAAAAGAGAAATGTGACAAAAGCGAATGAGTCCATCATAGACCTCCTTTCGAAGAGAAAGGGGGTTGTGTTTGTATGGATGGAGTGGTACTTGTGTGCACTCAAAAAAGTGCCCATGGATATAGAATGGTAGATAGAAGAGGTGAAGAATATGTACAACACATACCATGAGGACGACAAAAAGGGGTCCTTGATTGGGCGTGTGCGATCGCTGTTTGGGATGTTGGGAGCGCTTGTTGTGTTGATCATGGCGACTGGCTGTGGTCCTGGTATGATCAAGGGCACAAAGGTGAAAGCCACAAAGCGCAACAAAGATGTGTATGCGTTTATTCAAAAGTACCGCCAATACACGACCAAAGGACAATGGGATCGATTGTTGTCGCTCGTTTCTCCCCGCTTCCATGAGACGCGTGGGACCGCTGACCCTGGCGATGACTACGGGTACAGCGAACTGCAACGCAGTCTCAAATCCGCAACATTTCGCAAGATCAAAGTCTATCGATTTAACTTTTCGGTCGACAAGATCGACTATCCACGCCCTGGTGAAGCGAAGGTCTATCTTCGCACTTGGTATACCTATCGGTATCCTCGTGGAAAATATCACCCAGGGTTTGATACAGGTCCTTTGAGGACTGTTCTTGTCCTGGAGTATTCAGGAAGAGGCTGGTTGATTCGACGTGGCATCTGAGGCCACATTTCGCGCTTGTCTGTAAGGAGGTTTAACCTCCTTTTTTTGTATGCAGTGCTTTTTTGTACTCATGTGACAGGTTGTGACACCAAGAGGGGATATGCTGGTGATTGTCAAGGAGATGGAAATCAAACCAAAGGAGAATTCCATGAGCCAACACAATACACCACAAAAAACAAACACTTCGTCTACTTCTCAAACCACTCATTCCGCTTTTGAACTTCGTCCGGATCTGTGGGATGCAAGATATAATGATAAAGAGCGCGAGACCCTCAAAGCTGTCGCGCTCCAGTATGGTCTTGATCCTCTCACCCGCGAAGTCATGCTCCTCAAAGGAAACATCTACGTCACCGCAAGTGGGTTGCAAAAGCTCGCTGTTCGTGACCCTGATTACGATGGGTGCGAGATCGAAGTTGTCCAGGCTGACTGGAGCAATAACTTCTTCGTGATCAAAGCTCGCGTCTGGAAAAAGAATTGTTCCCACCCCTTTGAGGACTATGGAGATGCTGACCCATCGACATCGAGCCTGACTGGACACGCTCTGTTTCGCCATGCGATCACCCGCGCTCGTGCAAGAGCGATGCGTTCGGCCTTCGCGATTCCCTTCTGCTCACTCGAAGAGCTCGATGATGAAGTGCGTTGGCGAAAAACACAACGCCAACAAAAAAACAACTCCACGTCCAATCGTCGTCCCAGACAATGGGCCGACAAGAAGGAGCCGGCGCAGCTCTCGCTTGCTGACGCTCCCAAGCAAACACAAGAGGCACCCAAGCCCAAGGCCGTCGAGAAAAGCGAACCCAAAGCCGAAGTCGTCCCAGCCCCCAAAAAGGCTGTTGAGGACAGTTTGATCGAGCTGGCGACCTCTGAACAACAAAAAGAGTTGCTCGCATATGCTGAAAAGCTCGACATGACAGCAAAAGAGCTCGCTGACGATCTCATGCAGCAATACGGTGTGCCTTCTTGGGACAAGCTGTCGAACATGCAAGCCCAGCTCTTGTTGGAGCTGCTTAAAGACAGAGTACAACAACATCTCTCTGACAAACAAAACACACCTGTCCCCCAAAACGATCAGGCCGACAACGACAACACACCGCACGATGATGAGCCTACAAAAGCAGAGGCCACGGAGCGCGCCGAGACCAAAGAGGCGATTGAGAATCACGTCCCCACTTTGATGAAGCAACAAGCTGACACAACGCTTCGTGCGCGTAAAACAAATGATCCACGCAGGATGATCCCAAAACCCTCTCGTCTCGAACAAATTCGCCTCACTGATGAATGTGTTCAGCGAATGGAAGACGCGGACTCTCTCCAAGTGCTTCGCGATGAGTGGGAAGATTTCCAGTCTGTTCGGCACCTTCTCTCTGCGGAGTTGATCGACCGCATCTGTAAGGCCAAAAACGAGCGCAAAGTCATGTTGTCTGGTAAAGCTGCCTGATCCCTCTTTTTCTTCCACAATCCCACTCCATTCCACGATCCCTTCCTTCTCTGTCCACTTCCGTCGAATGCCTTTTGTCTTTCCCTTCTGATTGGCTGTTTACAGGTTGTCTTGGATGAAAGGTTGCCCTTTTCTTCGGGATGTGGTGTTATCTCACACCATGGATAATTGGAGTAGTCGTATTCCAGGTGATCGTCTCCTGAGCGCGTCATTTCCTCCTCTATATCCCTATCCTCACAAAACAATCCAGGATTCTGAACGGTGTTTGTACAAAGTTGTGTCGTTTGTGCACCTCTATGTCCCTTATTCTTAAGTGGAAATGTTGTTTTTCTGGAGTGCCTGGTTAGGTTGGCATCAAATTTGCTTTTTGAATTTCTCGGCAGCGTGGGCTGTCGTAGAGTAAAGGAGACGCAGTTGTTGTCCCATTATTCACGTACGAGATATTTGGTTGTTCTGTGTGCTTTGTGGTTTGTGTTTCCGTCTGTAGGGCGAGCAGAGGCCAGTGACAAGTCGGCGACATCGAGCCAGAAGGTCAAAAAGTACACATTGAAACAATTGCTCCAACTGGCATGGAAGAGAAGTCCAATGATCCGATCAGCATTCCACAAACTAGAGGCTATGAAGGCCCGCCAACAAGAGGCGTTTTGGCTTGCGTGGGGTGTACAAGGGACATTGGTTGCGCTCGTTGCACCTGCACCAGAAGCTCGGGGAAACGCCGTCTCTTCCAGCACACCTATCCCTCAATCCTATCTTAACTTCGCAAAATATGGCGTGTGGACAAAGTTTGATCTCAACTTGATCTGGCCGTTGTACACATTTGGAAAACTCTCTTTGATCCAACAAGCAGCCAAAGAAGGCGTCAAGCTCGGTCTTGCGCAGGTCAGGATGGAGAAAGACAAGCTGACCATGTTGCTCAAGCAGGCGTATTATGGGTTACAGTTTGCCGAGAGCAGTCTACTTTTGCTCGAAGAGGCCGAGGGATATCTCGCAGATGCTCGCAAAAAGCTCAAGCGCAAAGACAAGACCGCAAAGCTGAAACTCGCGGTGATTGAGGCTGAGCTGAAGACACGCAAACTCAAAGGTGAAGTTGCTCGTCGTCTCGCTCGTTCAGGTATCTCAAGGCTGACAGGGTTACCTCTCTCACAGAAGCTCAAACTTGTCGACGAAGAGATTGACGAGCCCGAAGTGAAAATGAAGTCGCTTGCCATGTACTACAAGCTCGCAGAAAAACACCGTCCAGAGGTGTTGTTGTTGGCGCGTGTTGTCAAAGCCAAGCAATACTTGACGATGGCGCAACAGAGGGCTTGGGCGCCGGACTTTTTTCTCGGTGGGTTCGCGCGATTTAGCTACAGCAGTGCCGCAGATGATCAGCTCAACCCATTTGTTCGCGATGACTTTCATTACTTTGATGGTGGTGTTGGGTTGGGGATGAGATTTTCTCTCGATTTCCCCATCCAGATGGCGAGGGCACGGCGCGCTGCGTCTGAGCTTGCGTCCTTGAGGAGCCAGAGAAAGATGGCTTTGATCGGCATTCGTATGGATATTGAGCGGCGCTATCGCGAACTCAGAGCCGCTGAAAGTCTCGTGAGTATCCAAAGAAAAGGGCGAAAAGCCGCAAACCAATGGATTTCTCGTACGATGATTTCTTATTCTTCCGGGTTGGTAGAGTTAAAGGAGGTGACAGAGGCCCTTTTGGCGGTGGCCAAGGCGCGCTTTGGATATCTCGACTCTCTTTATCAATTTAACCTCTCCATTGCGCGACTGTCTCGCTCTGTGGGGATCGATATCACTAACATACCAGAGAAAAACAAGACCAAGAAGTGAGCTACGGTTCCCGTTGAGGTCTGCCGAAAGGAGATAAAGTGATGAAAAGGATTCAATTTTCTTTGTGTTTTGTCGTGACTGCGGTGTTTTGTATGGCGGCAAGTGCCTCCTCTTTTGCTGCTGAAAAGGATCCGATGTCTTTGTTGAAAGAGACCCAAAAGAAGGTCCAGTCGATCATCGAACAAAACGAAGGCAAAAGCAAAAAGGCCAGACGAAAGAAAGCCAAAGAGATTCAAAAGTTGATCGAGCCGTTCTTTGACTTCGATCAGCTCGCGAAAAGAGCACTTGGTGATCACTGGGAGAAACGCACGAAGGATGAGCGGACCTCTTATCAGTTTTGGGTCAAAGCGCTGATCAAGAACGCCTACTTTCGTAGCTTGAGCGCAGGCATCCAAAAGAAGCAAGACAAAGACGTTGGGGTGCGCTACAAAAAGCAAAAGATCAAGAAGTCCAAGGCGACTGTCTTCACACGTGTTCGCTACAAAGATCCTCGCAGCAAGAAGATTCGTAAGGTCCGCGTGGAGTGGATTTTTCTCAAGAAAGGTAAGTCATGGCTTGTCGGTGACATCGTGACTAACGACAACAGCCTCGTCGAGACCTATGAGGAACAATTCGACAAGATCATCCGCAAAAAATCGTTCAAAGAGTTGATCAAGCGAATCCAAACCAAGGTCAACGAGATTCGTAAAAAGGAAGGTCTCAAACCCCTCATCGATCCAGTCGCAAAGAAGTAGTCATTCTTCTCTCTCCTGTCTCGCTTCCCACCCTCAATCATTCATCATTTACCAAGCACATTCACACTCTTTACAACGCGACGAGTTTTTGCTCCAGACCTGCAAAGATGCTCTCGAAGACGTCTGAGTCGCTGATGCTTTGAAGTTCGACGAGTCCACCTGGACAAGAGAAGTTGAGCTGTGTGATCAAGCCGTCTGCGACATCCGCAGTTGCGAAGAAGATGCCATTCTCTTTGAGTACGGGGCCGAGGGTGTTGATCAGCTGTTGATCTTGTGCTGTGAGGTCACAGGTTGCGGCCTCAGAACCTCTCTCAAAAGAACCTTTCAGCTCACCGATCGATGGGATCTGAAGTGCAATTCCGAGGTATGTTCCGTCGACAAAGTAGATACGTTTGTCGCCATCAAGTCCTGACTCTGTGACGAGTTTTTGTGCGATCACGTATTGAGATGCGTTTTGTGTGAGCACCTCTGTCAGGATTTTGAGGTTGGGATCACCCTTGCGCAAGATGAAGCTGTTTCTGGAGACAGGCGCGTCGAGTTGGCGGACAACTGTTTTGCCTTTCACTTCGTCCATAAATCCCTGGATTGCGATGGGGTTTTTGGTGACGAGTGTTTGGGGGGACAGTTGGGGGAGTTTGAGCGCAAACAAGTTCTCATTCATGTTACGCAAAGTGCGGGGATCGTTGAGAACGAGGGTCGAGGGTTTGACGAGTTGCAGCGCGTCGAGTGCAAAGAGCAGGTCGAGGTTATATGGGGGCGTTTTTCGCCACCAGATCGCGGCGAGCTCGTTGAGTGAGGCGAGAAAGGACGCGCCAATGGTGAACGGCTCGCTTGCTTGTGGATCAACTGTAATAGAAGACATGTATCCAACAGGATTACCGTGTTGGATATGCACATCTGCGGCTTCCATCCAGAAGACTTGGTAGCCCCGTGTTTGTGCTGCATGCATCAACGCGAAGGTCGAATCTTTTTGGGGGTCAATTTGATCCAGTGGATCTGTGACAAAGGCGATGGTATTGCTCATGTTCACTCCGAGACGATGTGGGGCGCGGTTTTGTGACCGGTATTAACGTCGAGATAATCAGTCATACGATTCGCATAGAGATAAACGCAAACCAACAAACAATGCAAGTGTTTGTTGGTTTGGGGAGTTAACGTCGACCCAACAGTTTCTTGATCCATCCGAGGACACCGCCGCCACTAGGGGCTGGTGTGTCTTCGATGGGGGGGATGTGTGATGTGGGTTGTGTTGGTATTGGAGGGGGGACAGCTTCCGCTGGTGCGGGGGCTGGCATCTCCAATTTTTGGCGAAGATCTTCGGGGGTGTCTCTGGTGGAGAGGACCAACTCTTTGACCAACCCTGTTTGGAGATCTTTTGCGGTAATTTTGAGGATACATTCGTTGTTGAGGTGGAAGGTGATATCGAACTTTGCCTTACCACGAGGTGCTTTTTGGATATTCTGCAACTTCATCGTGCCGAGGTATTCATTGTCCGCGACATTTGAGCTTTCTCCCTGGAACACGACGATTTCGAGCTCTGTTTGATCATCTCGTGTGGTGGAGATGGTGTAGCTTTTCTCGAAGGGGAGTTTGTGGTTGCGTGGCGCGATCACCTTGAATCGTCCACCTGGGAGACCGATACCGATGGACATCGCGAGAACATCAACGAGTTTGATCAGACCACTTTGACCAAATGAGTATGCGAGGATCGCGGTCCCAAGCGCGACGGCTTCATCGGGGTGGACGTTGCGGTGGGGTGGTTTCCCAAAGTGATCCGTCAGGCGTTGGTGGATGAGTGGCATACGGGTTTGTCCACCGACGAGGATCACCTCATCGATCTCTTGTGGTTTGAGATTTTGTGCGCTGAGGACAGCATCACAAACGCGGACGGTCTCTTCTACGAGGTCTTGTACGAGAGAGTTGAGGACCTCTCGATCCAGCGTCAAGTTGATATCGAGTGGGACACCATCCTTCAAGTCGATGTAGGGGATGATCAGGTCCGTTTTGACTTCGTGTGAGAGATCACACTTTGCCTTTTCTACGGCGTCTTTGATGCGCTGCATCTTCACCGCGTCGTGGCGAAGGTTGATTTGGTGTTCTTCGTAGAAACGATCGAGCACATAGTCGATCAGACGACTGTCAAAGTCGACCCCACCAAGGAAGGTGTTCCCACCTGTGGAGATAACCTCGTAGACGTCTTTGTGGATCTGGAGGACTGAGGCGTCGAAGGTGCCTCCACCGAGATCGTAGACGAGCAGTTTTTGGTTGAGTGAGCGTCCGAAGCCGTACGCGAGTGCGGCTGCAGTCGGCTCGTTGACGATCCGTTCTACTTTCAAGCCCGCGAGCAGGCCGGCTTCTCTAACGGCTTGTCTTTGGTTGTCGTTGTAGTAGGCGGGGACACTGATGACGGCGCGATTGATCGGCTGCTCAAGGTAGCTCTGGGCGATCTCTTTGATCTCCGTGAGGATGAGCGCTGAGACCTCTTGCAGTGTAAAGTTCGATTGGTCGATGCGGACACCAGAGTCGCCTTTTTCCGTCTCGATAATTTCGTAGAGGAAACGGTTTTTGATGATCTGGACAATGGGGGAGTGGTACTTGCGCCCTACGAGCCGTTTTGAGCCGTACACAGTGTTATGTGGGTTGAGCATCATTTGGCTTTTGGCAGGGTGTCCGATGAGGAGGTTCCCGCGCTCATCGTATGCGACGATAGAGGGGATTGTGTTGTAACCATAGCGTGATGGGATCACGTGAGGTTTGTTCCCCTCAACGATCGCGCAGCAGCTGTTGGTCGTCCCCAAGTCGATCCCGATGATGGGACCCGTTTCTTCGATCTCGGATTCTTTTCCGTAGAAGAGTGGGAGCTCTTTGGCTGCAGGGGGAGGCGTCGCAGGGGTCTCTGGAGCGTTGGGTTTTCCGACATTCCAAGGCTGTGCTGTGTTGCTCGATGCTACCGGCTGCTGAGTGGGGACCTTGGATGTTCCAGCCGTTGCACGCGCAGGTTGTCGCCCCGTGGCTGTTGGGGGAGGCGCCTGGGTGGCTGGTGCTGCGTCTGAGAGGTCTTGGATGACGCCTGGAGAAAGTTTGGGAACAAGGTCCGAGCGTTGTGTCTGTTGGGCGAGAATCTCCATCAGGAGTTGTTGACTGCGTTGATCCAGTGCTGTAAAACGTATGCCTAGACCTGCAGTGGGATAGCGGTCTGGTGGGTATAATTGTACCACCGTCCCTTCCCCGTAAAAGACTCGCTGATTGTTTGCCAAAAAGAATTCGAAGAACAGTGGAGTTCCTTTGTTCTTGAGATGCCTTGTTGGCAAAAACATCCCGTATTGACTCATGTATGGCGAAAATCGGCGTTGAAACAAGCTCACATCGGAGTATTTCAGTCGAATTTTGATAGAGATGCGTTCTTCACTCACCCTCGCTCTCCTATAGGATGTTGCGCTTTTCTTCATTGCAAAGTGTGAGCTGTCGCGAATCTCACATCTACTGCACTGGTCATTGCATTTACGACAATTCAAGATGAAGAGGCTAATTTGTAGTTGCCTAGTGTAGCACAGAACACCTCCTCTAGCAAACACAGAGAGAAAGTCTTTTTTTCTCCCTTATAAATGGGAGGAATGGAAGGAACACGACCTTGTCAAAAAGCCAACAAAAGAAACGCACATATCAATTTACTGTCAAAGCTGAGGAGGCGGGTACACCCCTTGATCGCTGGTGTGTCATCCATTTCTCTGGATTGACCATCAAGCAAGCACGTCGCGAGCTTCGGATCCGAAACATTCGCGTTGATCAGCGCTCGATACGAGAATTCTCTCGGCCTGTCCGCCAAGGTGAGCGGATCGCTTGGACGACATTTCGTCCACTCGTGACCCCAGAGACTCCCAAGCAAGAGTTACATTGGGATCACGTGGGAGGGCGACCCAATCTGCTCTTCCGAGATCGGCACCTTGCTATCCTTGATAAACCCTCCGATATCCCTGTCGAACCGACTCCCAAAGAAGACAAACGCGTCTGTCTTCGGCAGCTTGAGTTGCTGCTCAAGGAAGAGGGTGTGCATGCCAAAAAGCGGTACGTGACCGCGGCACACCGCCTCGACGCCGGCGCCTCTGGTGTTGTCGCGTTCGCGACCTCCAAATCTGCCGCGAGCTCACTGGGGCGACAATTTCAGGAGCGGACCGCAAAAAGGACATATGAAGTGATCGTCGTTGGAAGTGTCGAAAAAGATAAGGATATTTTACGCGATTATATGGGCAGCGTTGGGAAGGGGTTACAAAGAGGTATCGTCTCATCCTCTCGTGGAAAGCTCGCAATCACACACTACGAGGTGTTGCAAAGGTATAAAGATGTCAGCCATCTCCGCGTGCAAATCGAGACTGGACGTACACATCAAATCCGCGTACACATGGCGCATCTCGGACACCCCATCGTGGGAGACTGGCTGTATTGCCCAAAGGAAAAAGCCGCAGAATGTCCAAAGGCCAAGAGGCTATTCTTGCACGCAAAAGAGTTGACGTTGGTCCACCCCCATACTGACGAAGAGATGACTTTCTCGTCCCCTCTACCTGCACAGATGCAAGCCTATCTCGACGCAATGTGATCTTTCCGAGGTTTCTTGAAGGAGGAGCTTATGGATTGTATTTGACGAGTAATGTCCTGATTGTACCGATCCCCGCGCTGATATATTCACCATCTCGATCCTGGTAACCTTGTTGGCCACCGAATAGCAAGATCGTGTTGTCATCGAGATGGACACCGGCTCCATCTGAGATACCAGCCAAACCTGCCTCAAGTGCACCATTTTCAGGCCGCGAATACAAAAACTGTGGACTGATGTACGCGCCTGTTTTGCGGTTAAAGAACGCCGCAGTGTTCCTGATCTGATCGGCCTTGTCCGCGACTTCGCCTCCCACAAACATGATCAACGGACCGAGATACATACTGAAGTGGTCTTCGCGTGAAAATTGCATATCGTCTCCGTACTCGAAGATCCCTTTCTGTGGTGAGAAGATTTCTGTACTCTTGACAGTCTTTCCACTTCCTACTGTGCCACCTGTGACGAGGATACGCCCGTCCTCAAGCATCGCTGTCGAGTGGTCTTCTCTGGGTTCGAGCATGCGTGGGCCTGGGGTGAGTGTGGCCGTCTTTGAGTCGAGAAAATATGTCGTGCCATACGACTGATTCACACCATCTCCCTCTGGTCCCCAACCCCCGGTGATCAAGACTCTGCCGTCTTGGAGCTGGATCGCATCAAGGCTCGTTCTGCCTGCGTCCATTTTGATACATTTTACCGTGCCCAACGATTGTTTGTTTGTCGGGGGAGTGTATATCTCGATCATATCCCCCACTTGTAAGTGCCATGTTCCTTCTTTGTTGGGACAATCTTTGACCTCATGACAACCGTACTGGAAATTTTCGTCAGCCTTACACGTTCCGTCCAGACAATACACACACTTGCTCTCTTCGCACTTCGCTGTGGGGTTTGGGTCGACATAGTATCCAAATGAGCCCAGTCTCAAGATGGTCCCGTCTTTTAATTGGATGCTCTTGGCAAAAGCACGTTGGACGAGACCAAGGCTCCCTTTCAGAGGTGCGCCACACGGCGTGTTGTCTTTGGGTCTGTAAATGGGAGTGACGCTGCCTGCGTCGAGATCGATGATGACGGCTGAAACAGGACCTGCGTCCGGTGCGTTCGGGTTATTTGGGTCTTGTCCTACTTCTGTGCGTGTGCTCTTTGGATTGAACGCAAAGATCGAGGCATAGACGAGGACACGACCGTCAGGGAGGATATATGCGTTACCTGCGAGTGGGTAGGGGACGGAGATGTTGCTGAATTCCCATTTGGTGTAGGGAGGACGGAGGACTTCGATAGCATTGGTGCCTGTGTGTGGGACGAAGTTTTGCTCGGAGGGTGCGCCGCCGATGACGTAAATGTTGCCATTGGGTCGCTTGATCGAGGCAAGTGTCGCGGACATTCGACCTTTGTTGAGTCGAGGTCCCTCTGTGATCTCGATCTGCTTTGTCTGGTGTCCCGAGACACAGTGAAACAACACAAATGCGCACAACAAAAGACTTACGAATAGGCGTTCCATCTGTTGAAAACTCCACGCTCACACAATCATTTGGGCAATATTCAGTTGGCTTGTAACCATTGTGTAACGTATCGAGTCAACTTGGACTTGTCAACGCCGAGAGATCGCGAAGAGTGGTTCTTCGATCGATTGACATTTACACGCAGGACATCGACTTGGCTTCTTCAACTTCTTTCTCGTCTCGAAGATATAGTCACACTGTCGGCACTCTGCGGCTTCAACTTTAAACGTGTGTGTCTTGCTCTTTTCGAGAGTGCGCTGGATATGTTCGAGGTGGGTGTACACTTCTTTTTCAGAGACGTGGCTGCGTTTGGAGATGGCCTTTGCGCTTAGTGCGGCACTTTCTTCTTCCAGTAATTGCAGGATCTTTCGACGGATGGTTTGTTGGCGTTCGGCGGGGTGACGAGGTTGTTTCATCTTGGCTCCAGTGTAGGTGATCCAAAAAGCACTTTTTGTGCTGTATGTGGATTACATACCTGGATAGAGCCGTTTGAGTTCGATTCCTTCTCGAAGATCTTGTGGGCAGGTGTATTGTTTGGAGAGATCAACTCGCAGGTAGTACTTGTTTTCGTTGTGGATTCCGTAAGATGTCGAGAGGCAGATCTGGTGAGGGGTGCGGACGTCGTAACCATGTTCGACGATCTCATGTCCGTGAAGGACCATGTGGTTCGTCGCTCCTTCTGGAGCCGTTGCTTTCAGGAGAGCCTTGGCTTGTTCATCGCTCGCGTATCGTGCCCAGAGGAGGTAGCCGACAGTGTTGGGGTGATAGAAGATGCTCGATGGCTCGGGGAGTGTTGGCTCGTAGGTCAACGCTTCAAAGGCGTCGAGACTTTCTTCTGTGCCGGCTGGCGAGGCGTGGGTAAAGACGAGACCACAGTGTGTCACGGCGAGCAAAGGGTAACGCGCAATGAAGTCACGGAATGGTTGGCGCATGTCACCTAACTGATGCTCCAGTACACCCCCTTCGTCTTCGTGGAATTTACTCAGTCGGGGGCCGCCTGCATGGGCGTGTTCGTGATTGCCCATCAAGCAAGTTGTGCGAGCCTTTTTTGCGAACTTCATGTAGTCGAGAATCAACGCAGCAGATTCGTCTCTGTACTCCGTCCCTAGATACTCTGGCCAGGCTCCCGGCTCGTTGAGCAGTGGGTTGGGGCCATGGACCATATCCCCACAAAAAAGCAAAAATGGATCGTTTCCCATACGCTCTTCGGCGATATAGAGCTCCTTCATCATTTGATAGTCGCTCATGTTTCCGTGAAGATCTGTCGACACCAACAAGATCCCCTTTTTGGGTAAACGTGCGACCATCCTATCCCACCAACGGGGATTCAGATCGTTTGTGTGTTTTTGAAGAGGCTGTGTGTTAGGGGCGTTGAACTCTGGAATCTGTTCGATTACGTTCATGTTGCGGTCTCGCTCCGTTCGTCCCAGTTCGTGTGGAATCATTCCCGGCTGTGTAGCATATCGGCCTTCCGTTGCACAGACTTTCCAAGATAGCAAAGACATCGTGAATAGGAAAGCCAAAAATCCCAGCTCATCTTCTCCGTGAAAAAAAGTGAACATGTTCTAGGATGATACATCTATCAAGTCCCTGATGACGTCCACATGATAAGACGACATGTGCTATAGGAAGCTTGAGCGCGATCTTGCATGTCGACAAGTGGTGTCTCACATTTAAGATACATAGATGTCCTTGTCGTTTCGTAAAGTAGGAGTTTTTTATGAGAAAATGTCTTGTGTTGACTCTCTTGTGTGGGCTCTTTTGTCTCGGAGGAGGTGTCTCTTTCGCAAAAAATTCCAAAACATTACGCAATACAACGCGCCCCTCCAAGAAGCCACTCGCCACATTCGCGAGCTTGAAGGCTCACTTCTCCCAAAAGCAGTACTTCTCCTTTATGACCGCACCTGTGATCAGTACAGGCGAGATCTACCTGTCCAAAAAGCGCATGGCATGGATTACATTGCAGCCTTCTGAGAGTTGGATCGTCATGGACGGCGCCTCGACAAAGCTCTTCTATCCGGCGCTCAAAAAACAACAGGTCCTCTCCAAACAAAATCCGATGATGTCGGCTGTTGCAAAGAATCTCTCGATGCTGACGCGTGCTGATCTGAAGGGCTTGCAGCGCTTCTATGTGGTGAAAAAGCAGGCCGAGATCTGGACGATGACGCCGAAGATCAACGCGCTCAAAAAAGTGATCTCTTCTTTGCGTTTGAAACTCGACCCGAAAGGTTTCGCCCGCTGGGTTGAGGTGAAAGCCCCTGATGGTGATCGGATGGAGGTCTCCTTCTCCAAAGTCCAACTCAACGTCCCCGCTCCCAAAAAGTACTTCGGCAAATCATGACACCTACACGTCTTATTGTGCTCGCTTCGCTACTCCTGTTCGCCTGTGTTGGAGGTGGATGTGGACCTTCCTACCAAGTGCTGAAGCAAGATGTCCGCCTCAAAGGGAAAACCTCCAAGAAACCGATAAAAGTCAAGCAATGGAATCTTCAGATGCTCGTGAAGAGGGGGGGCAAAGAGTTTGTCTTTCGGGGCGTTCTCTTGTGGGAGAGGGGCTGGATGTACCTACTCGCCTATGAAGGTCCGGTGAAGATGTTTTCGGTGCAATGGGGGCATTTTCACTTGGGCGGGACGATCCTTTTTCCGCCTCTCAAGAGGATGTTTCGGGCGGACAAGCTCGCAGTCGATCTGTGGAGCATCTTTGGGAAGTCAAAAGCGTTTCCAAAGTGCCCTACGCCCAATGGGATCAGGGTGCGTGTGCAGAGAGTGAGTAAAGACACGATCAAAAGAGATTTCCGAGGTTGTCGTGAGAAGCGCGTTGTGGTGCTGAAAAGTCGCGGTGATCAGCCTGTCGAAGGAAGCGTAAAGAGGGGGAACTTGACGATAAAGGTGATGTTGTTGGGGCAGCCTCGAAGCATGCAAGTGCCTGTGGAGACGTTTTTGTTGAAAAAGGGCAGCTCGATGGCACTTCATTGTGGGCAGTGTTCGGAGCCATCCAACTGGCTGTGAGTGACAGAGGGAGATCAAGAGGGGCGTTTGATGCCGTAGCGTTTCATCCGTTCGTAGAGCCATGCCTTCGAGATTTTCAAGTACTTGGCTGTTTGGATCACATTCCACTCGTTTTTTTGTAGGGCCAGTTCGATCAGTCGGGCCTCTGTATCGTTGAGGACTTCTTTGAGAGGGAGTGGCTCATCTGTCAGCTCTGGCAGCGCAGTTGGGTGTGTGGGTCGAAGGTGAGTGGGGGAGGCGTTTTCGAAGTTGGACATCTCCATTTCAGGGAGATAGAGGTCGTCAATATCGATGATATTGTTATCCGCGAGGGCGACAGTGCTCTCAATCGCGTGCTTGAGTTGTCTTACATTACCGGGCCAGAGCTGTTTTTGGAGGATGCTTTGGGCAGCTTCTGTGAATCGAGAGTTGGGCAACGTACCACGTGTGTCGTGTAAGATCATATCCGCGAGCAATGGGATGTCTTCGGGGCGTGTGCGGAGTGGTGGAAGCTCGATCTCGACGACGGATATTCTGTAGTAGAGATCCTCTCGAAAGCTTCCTTTTTTCACCTCTTGGGAGAGCTGTTTGTTGGTCGCGGCGAGTAGCTGAAAGTCTACATTGATCTCTTGCGTACCACCAATGCGCCGTACTTTTTGACGCTCAATCGTGTCGAGCAGTTTGGGTTGGAGTTCGAGGGGTAATTCTCCGATCTCGTCGAGAAAGAGTGTGCCACCGTCGGCCTGTTCGAAATAGCCTGGGCGTTGCTGGTCGGCTCCTGTAAAGGCACCTTTTTCGTGACCGAACAGCAGCGCTTCGATCATGGAGGGGGAGAGAGTGCCACAGTTGACGTAGATGAAGGGGCCTTTGGTTCGCGCACTTTGGGCATGGATGGCCTGCGCGACGTGGGATTTTCCTGTACCTGTCTCGCCTGTCAATAGGATTGGGAGGTCTCGTGGCGCGACGCGTTCGATGAGGGAGAAGATCTTCCTCATTTGGTGGCTTTTACCGACGAGTGTACCACTTCCATCGAAGTAATTGACGTCGATCTCTTTCTTGGTTTCGTGGGATTGGAGCTGCAGGATCGACTCACCAATTTGCAGTTTGGCGCCGGGGGACATGTAGGCGTCGAGGACACGTTGGCCTTCGAGGAAGACGCCGTTGAGGCTTCCTTGGTCGAGGACACGAAGGCCACGTGTGTCAAAGCGCAACATACAGTGGTGGTTGCTGACGCGTAGATCGGCATCAAAGACGATGTCACACCACTCTGCGCGGCCGATGTAGTGGATTTCTTTGTCGAGTTGGAACACACGTCCCTTCTCTGGACCGCTGATCGCGACGAGGGAGTAATCATTGACCGCGAGTTTGGACGACTTCAGAAGATGACCAAGGAGGCTCTCATCAAAGGCTATCGTTGCGGGAGGATCGGATGGATTGCCACGATTGTGATCTGCGGCCATGTGAGCTGCTCCTATGATGTCTGTTGTTGCCTGTTTTGTTTGTACGCTTCAAAGTACTCTAAGAATTGCTGCATATGATCGTCTTCTGGTGGAAGCTCATTTTGGTGGGCCCATCGAATGTATGGCACGAGGAATGGGCTCGCGTGCTCAAGCTCCAGACAGAGGAGCTGTGCTGTGATCCCTGCTTCCTCCAGAAAACCTGTGCGCTCGTAGTCTGTGACGGTCTCTTGTCGATCGTATGCAACTTGCCGGAACTCGACCTCTACATCGTCATCTTCTATGTGAAAGAGCACATACTGGGCTCTTGGGTCATTGTTAAAGGGGAGGCCCACCGAGCCAATATTCACGATCAGACCGTCGTCGTATCGTTCGAGAAGGGGTCGGTGTGTGTGGCTACAGACGAGGATGGATTCATCGATATTGTCGAAGTGTTCTCGTCTCTTCTCTGGTGGGGTCCATGTCCCGATGCCGTCGTCATTGGCAGAAGGGCTTGCGTGAAAGACTCGCAGGTGTGGGGCGAGGGTTGAGGTGACGGAGAAAGGGAGTTGATCGATATAGTCGAGCGCGTCTAAGGTTAACTCGTTGGCCATCCAGCGCGCGGCGGCCCACTCTTTGCTTGTGTGCCATTCTTCGGGGACGCGCCGTTTACGAAAGTTGATCATGTAGTCTTCGTGGTTGCCGCGTGCACTCTTCCAACCAAGCTGCGCGATGCGATCGACGACCGCAGTCCCTCGTGGTCCACGGCCTACAAGATCACCCCCAACGAGCACTTCGTCTGGACGTTGTGCTTCGATATCCTCGATAACAGCTTCGAGGGCCGGTATGTTTGCGTGAATGTCGGCCAGAACTGCGACTTTGATCATAAACACTCCATGTGCTGATGGTGACTATCCCGAGCTACGTTATGTTTTGAGCCACCTATCATAACCAATTCGCGTCTTTTTGGGAAAGCCTCTTTTTCGCAAAAGGGGGAGTTGTGGGCTTATTTGTAGAGCTGTTGTGCGAGGAGGGAGCGGTAAGTCGCAGTGATCTCGTGTTGCATTCCGAGGACCTGAAAGATCTCGACCATCGATTTCCGCGCGGCTTCAGCAAGTGGTTCACTCGCTGAGGGGCTCTTCTCGATGACAGTCAACAGCGCCCGTAAAGCCTCTTCTGGTTGTGTTCCAGCGAGCGCTTGTCCTAGCGAGAGGTATGCTTGAAGATCGTCTGGATTGTCTTGTGTCTGTTTACGCAGCGACGCAACGTCTCCGCCACCTGCGTGCATGACGAGTTTGAACGCCGCGATCTCTTGTTGGAGCGCTTCATCTTCGATATGTGCGAGGCTGTTCAGATGGCGCTCTGCTTCTTCGAGCTTTTCCTCTGCAAATTCGAGCTTGGCGAGGACAAACGTACCACGCTGATGTCTGGGCTTGTGTGAGAAAACCTCGTCGAGCGACGCTCTGGCCGCTTGTGTATCACCGGACTTTAGGTGAGCTTCGGCTTGTTTGATCAGATCATCTGCTGGACCATCGACGAAGCCATCGAGCCACATGGCGATCTGACCTTCAGGCATCGCACCGACAAATTCGTCACAAACGTGCCCATTTTTGAACGCCTTCACCGCAGGGATCCCCTGCACGGAGTAACGCATACCGATGTCTTGGCGATCGTCGACGTTGATCTTGACGAGCAGCCAACTCCCTTGCCCTTCTTCTGCAAGCTTCTCCATCGTCGGGCCAAGCGCCTGACATGGGCCACACCAAGGAGCCCAAAAGTCGACAACAACAGGTCGATTGTGACTCTCCTCTAGCACCAACTTCTCAAAGTTTTGCTCACCAAGCTCGATGACATTGACTGATGACTGACTTGTACCCATCTGCGGACTCCTGACAAATCGAATGAAAATGGTTTTTCTCGTCCAAGCAAGTGTGGCAGTCTATGACTTGACTTCCTCGATTGAACCGCCAATGTTGTTCATCAACGTGATGAACGGATCACGTCGCTGACAGGACAAAATAACCTCGACCTGTCGAATCGTCAATCAACGACAAAGGATGTTCGATGGAAAAGAAAACATACACCGTGAATGACCCCGAATTTTGGTCCTCTCACTACCAAGATGAGAATCATCCTTGGGATCTGGGTGGTTCCAATCCTGTCTTCTCAGGCTTACTCGCAAAAGAACAATTCCCGATCATGCCGAGTGAAAGTTACGCTCCCTCGTTGATGATTCCCGGTTGTGGTTTGGGACACGATGCCATTCACTTTGCGAAAGAGGGTTTTGCGGTGACTGCCATTGACTTCGCAAAAGAGCCCATTGAGCAGTTGAAAACGCGCGCAGAGGAAGAGGGTGTGTCCGTCGACGCGAGGGTGTTGGATGTGTTCTCTTTGCCTGAGACCTTGAAGGACACACAAGATATCATCCTCGAATACACCTGTTTTTGTGCGATCGATCCATCGAGGCGAGATGAGTATGTTGGTGTGTTGTCTTCGACTTTGCGGAAGGGAGGGCACTTGTTGGCGTTGGTCTTCCCTATTTGGGACCGCAAGGAGGGACCACCATACGCTGTGTGTCCTGATCAGTGGGAGGAGGCGGCGAAGAGACACGGTCTACAAGTGAAGCAGAGAGGTCCGTCGGAAGATTCACATCCGGCACGTGCGGCACATGAGACGTTGATCATCTTCCAAAAGGAATAGCTCACACATAAGAGCTAGTCTTGTTGTTGTTCAACGGGGTAGTTGATCGACCAGTCCTGTTTTCTTTCATCTTGAAGGGCGATCTGACGTTGGTGATGTGTCCATCGAAGCATCTTGTGTTTTGGATGGTTTTGTTCACACCCTCGTTGTCGATGTTGGGCTGTCCACAGTGCGAGGGTGTTGTGGATCTGTCTACGTATACCGAGCGAGGGGTGTTCTTTGGCTTCGTACAAGACAGGGAGCGCTTGTGTGCCCATCTGCTTCAGGAGCTTGAGGGACTGACGACGAACAGGGGCGGCTTTATCGTACAATGTTTTTGAGAGGAGGGCTGTGATCGTGTCGTCCTTTTGGGCGATATGTGAGAGCACTTCGAGGGACCAGTAGCGGACGTTTGTGTCCTGATGTGTGGTCAACTCTTTGACCTCTTGAAGAGCTTGCTTTGTCTTACCTTTCCATTTGCTCATCACAAAAAGCAATGTGTACTGCAGCTCTGCGTCGTGAAAGAGCAGGCTCTGTTTGACTGCGGGCATAGCTCTTTTGACAAACGCAGTGTTCCCGAGGGCATACGCGATACTGGGGCGAATCTTTGGAGGACTTGATGTTAAAGCACGACTTAAAATGTCGGTGGCTTCGATGTGCTCTTTCGCGAGTGCTCCGAGTTGGCGCGCTGCAATGTACCGTATGTAGAGGTCTGTGTCGTACGAGAGGTGGTGCTTGAGCATCTTCATCAACTGTCTGAATTGCCGACTGTGCTGGTAGATGTGGGAGAGTTGTTTGATCGCAGCGCGTCTGATCTGTGGTTGTGGGTCTCGAAGCGCACAGCGCTTCAAAAAACGAATGCTTTTGGGACGTTGATGTTTTTTGAGCGCAAATGTCCGCTCGCTCCAGTGCTGTTTTCTCCACTGCCGACAGGATTGTTCGAGCTGCTGGACGACTTTTGTGGTGGGTGCTGGGAGCATTGTTGTCGACATCTTCGCGGGCATCATCGAGAGTGTACCCATGAACGCGATGGTGATGATCGTCGTGTGTGTTTGCATTGTCTCGCTCCTTTGCCGTAGCAGTAGGTGATTGTGAGGGACAATGCCATCATGTCCTGTGTCGATGAATCCCCAATGTGATGTGCATGAATTGATTGTGAAAGTTGTGTGCAGGAGGAAAGGAGAGCGGGGTTGGGAGGTGGATCAGTGACGGCGGTGTCTGACAAATCGAAGCCCAAAGAGCAGCAAGAACAACAACCATATACGACTGTGTCCCATCGATGTCTCTTGAAGATTACATCCACATCCCGGTGGAATCGCTGGATTGACACATTTGTTCTCGAAACAGATCTCTTGCGCTCCCTTACAATCTCCATCACTCCCACATGAACCGTTTGTACGTGTGATGATTTGCACACATTGTTTGGTATTGGGATCACATTCTGTGCCGTTGGTGCAGGATTGTGGCGTACAATCGACGACACACTGGTATCGTCCACTCTTGGACTTCAAACATTGCCCACCTGGACAAAGCTCTCCGTCGTCGATTTTTCCGTTGCAATCGTTGTCTTTTCCGTCGCAAACTTCTTTGTTTGTGGTGGAGATGTTACAGGCGCTCCATTCTCCCTGTGAACATGTCGATGTCCCTTTGCCACAATCATTGCTGCAGCTACTTCGGACGTCTTCGTCGATTTGACCGTCACAATTGTCATCGATGTTGTTACAGGACTCTGCTGTGAGGGAGCGAGTCAGATCTGTAAGAGTCGAGGTCAGAGTGTCGAGTTTTTCGATGAGCGAAAAAGGTTCTGTGCCGCCAACAACAGCCATTGCCTGCAGCTTTGAAGTGTCCATCGAGGTGCGATTACCAAGACCAATCACGAATGTCTTGATATCGTACTTTTGTAGACCTGCATAGTAACCTCTCAGACGTTGGACTTCGACAACTGGGTCGAAACCTCCGCTGCTATCGTAGCCATCAGTCAACAGAAACAAGAACGTTCGTCGTTTGGATTCGGGGTTTGTGTCGTTGTATTCGGGGAATTGATGGAGCATTTTGCTGAAGTGGGCTTTGGCTTCTTTGAGCGCGACATTGAGGGGGGTCTCGCCGCTCGCTTTGAGTGCGTTTAGTTTTGCTTTCATGGCGTTGATGTGTGCGTTACTCGAAGCCTGATCGGCGGGATTCAGTGGACCCAACGGGGCTTGCAAGATCGCGCTCTTTCCTGAGAATGTCATGAGTCCTATGCGCAAGCGACCTTTGAATTGATCGAGGACGACGTTCATCGCACGTTTGAGCGCTGGCAACTTATCATTGTCGTTCATACTGCCCGATGTATCAACGAGAAAGAGGGCGTTTACAGGGCGACAGATCGTTTGTGCGTGTGTGGGAGAAGGGGCAAAGAGTTGGCCTATGAACACAGCGAAGAGCATGCACATCCAGGCAAATATTCGAGGATGTGGTGAGTGTGCGTTTGACATCTTTTCGACTGCTGTGGTCGTCTCTCGTTTTGTCATTGATCGCCCCTTGGTCCAAATGTAAGGAATCCAACGTTCTTTTTTGTCTTTGACATATTAGTCTGGTTTTTGGTTGCAATTTATCAACAAAATATCCCTTTTTTCCATCCGATGGCCTTAAGGGTCGATACGTGGATAACCGGCTTTGCGAAGGAGTGTGACAAAGCGCTTTCGGAGCTCGTAGGCGTACGGGCTGAACAATCCCCTCAACAAGTAGAGATCATGTCTTGAAGGCTGTGGTGGGAGGGCGTAGGATGTGTTGTTTGCCTGGGCCACGAGCGCTTCGATCGCCCGGAGTGTGGCGGCTGCATTGCTCTTTGGGCGCAAGCGCGTAGACCAGCCGGCTGGATAAAAACGTTTCTTCTTCGTTCGGAATTGCTGCATCCATGTCTTCGCTTGTTTGGGCTTGTTGTTGGCGAGATAGAAGAGCGCAGTGGAGGCCACGTATCGAATGATCGCGCGGTGCATATCCTGCGCTCTCCAGGTTCGTTTCGGGCGTCGTTTGGAGGGGCGTTTATGGGCAAATGTGCCAGCACGCGAGGCATGTTGATATAGCGATGGGAGCGTCTGGTAGAGCGCTTGTGCGAACGATGAAAGTGTGCTCATCGTGAGCGCATGTTGGTATGTCTGTAACCAATATTCGACGGTCTTTGTCTTGTCTCTGTAAGCGACACCAGGGAATGACAAGAGCACCCTTTTGAATTCTTTGGGACCCCAACTGACCGCGCTCTTTGTATGAGCGATTTTGTATAGAGAGCGCAACGCCATACCCGCTTGATGCGGAAGGTTCCCTGTCTTAAATGTATGAACAAGTCGAGCTTGCAGTGCCTTCAACATCCGCTTTTTGGCGCGATACGAGAAGCTTCCTCGCCTGCCTTTCAAGGACAATCGACCTTGTGCAAGTCGAGGCTGGAAGGGGAAGGTTTGTGCGTGTGGACCGCGACTTACGTACTGAATACGCAGGCCAATCGTCAGTTTCTTGCGTTGTTTGGGGGTGATCTCTGCGTAAAACCAACTAGATGGATTGAGCAACAGCACGTAATATCGTCTGTTTTTGGATGCTATATCGACGACATATGCATCTTTTTGTGCGTCGACATTTGTGTAGACTTTTTGGATAAAAGGCGCGAGCGATGGGTGATGTTTTGTGAGGAGCTGCCACATCGCTCTGTTGTGAAGATCCTGTCGTTGCTGAAAGGGACCATGCCGTTCCCATCTGTAGGGAGGACAGCTGTTCCATTGTGGATAACGAACGGCCTTTTGTGGAGGGGGACGATGAGGAAGTCCGTGCTGGAGAAAGTATTTGTTGAAGAATTGAATGGCGTTCGGTTTCGTCGCGTATCGGGCGTAGAGTGGGAGTAGATCTGTCCAGTGATATGAGCTGCTTGTGGCTTGTTTTCCGAGTTGTTTCGTCGAGAGGGTCTTCATCAAACACAGCGTGTACAAGTATGCGCCTCCAATATCCCTGTACATGTGGCCTTTGACCCTCTTACACGCTTTGGCGGTGGTGAGGGTGTAAAGGATGCCGAGCGTTTGACGGTTTTGGGCACGTCGTTGGTGAGGTTTGAGGCGGGCATGTTGGGTCCAGGAGGTCCAACCATACCGGCCAATGAACAAGCCCATGACAAAGGGATCGCGGACATTCTTGATGAATGGTTTGATGTCCAGGACACGCTTGAGGCTGCGAAAACGTCCATAGAACCCATAAGTAGGGACTTTTTTGATGCGTTTGTGTCCGAGATACAGATAGTCGAGGAAGCCAACTGTGCCGGCTTTGAGGTGTTTGGGGGCTGGTCCTGGGCGACGCACTCTGTTCGGTGGCTGTGCGAAGCGCTGGTGATCAAGTGGACCAATAAGTTGTGCGCGGCGTGTGTCCCAAAAATAGGAGGCTTTGTGTCCGAGTAAATCCTGAAAGGTCCCAAGGTAGACCGCTTTGCTTCGCTGATTGCGCAATCTGTAGAAGTTGGGCGGACATTGCCATGCCATTGTGTCTGATGTCCAAAGCAGACAACACGTGCAAAAGAGGGCGAGTAATGGGAGACGTGATGTGTGCAAGAGACCTCCTCCGGTGGTATGAGATGGAGATGATTTTTCTGAGTATATCATGGGCGTAATCTCTTCTGTTTTGGGAAGATTGACGTGCTTTGTCAACATACTCAAGTGACAAATGTGTCAAAGTCGATTAGGGTATCGACTCTATTTTGGGCTCCAACATGTGAGGAATCGTGATGCAAAAGTCGTTTCAATCTCTATGTGTATTTTGTGGTTCTCGAAGTGGCGCGCGGCCACTGTATATCGAACAGGCGCGTGTGCTTGGAGAGGCGATGGCGGCGCGCAAGATCGAGCTGATTTACGGAGGCGGAAGCATTGGCTTGATGGGGACGATCGCCGAAGCTGTTCTCGCTGATGGTGGTGTCGTAAAGGGCGTGATCCCAGAGGCGCTCAACAAAAAAGAGATCGCACACATGGGACTGCAAGAGCTTCATGTCGTCAAAAATATGCACGAACGAAAAGCTATGATGGCCGAGCTTACAGAGGGATTCATCGCGATGCCCGGTGGCTTTGGCACGCTCGAAGAGTTGTTTGAGGTGATGACGTGGAGTCAATTGCGCTTTCACACCAAGCCCATCGGGATCTTGAACGTCGATCATTACTACGATCCATTCTTGCAGATGATCGATCACACTATCGAAGAAGGATTTGTGTCCGCTAAAGATCGTGAGCTGCTCGTCGTGCGAGATGAACCTATCGCGTTGCTCGACGCGATGACCGAGAAGTTGGTGTCCCAGGACGAGACAGCTTCCACCAGGTACGACCTCGTGTAAGGCATCTCTTCGCGTCTTTGGGTTTCCCCATCGCCTTGTACACCTGTGCGAGGGCATTCCACCCATAGTGATAGCGTTCGATGATACTCGCAGGCCAGGGGGCATCTTCTTCTTTGGGGAGCGGTGTTTGTGTGTGCAGTCGTCGGAAACGTGAGAGTAAACCCTTCTCGACAGCCTTTGGGGGACGGGGTTGTTTCACCATTTTCCAGCTAAGTCCATAGGGTTCCCACATAAAATATCGTCTGATCGAATGGCTGTACAATGTCGCGACGTGGACGTCACGTCCGAGGTCGCCGTAGTGTTTGATCAGATGAAGTGTGGAGATCCGCTTGGGGTGCCAGGGGTACTTGAACTCAGGCCAGCGTCTTCGTAACTTTTCGACATACCAACGCCGCGAGAGGTGAGGAGCGCAGATAAAGCGTACATCTTGTCGGAGCTTCAGAGTATATTGAAGGTAGGCAATACCGTAACAAGTCGCTTCATCTTTGGCCTCAATGAGCAGCGCACCCTTGGGCATCTCCTGTAGAAGATCACGACCATAAGTCTCCAGCCAATTGCGCTGCTTCGCGCTGCCGTGGGGGTACTGAAGGAGCGCGCTGACGAGACATAGCAACGTCAACCCACCCAACAACCACTGTCGTTGTTCCGTGAGCGCTTCGTAGAGTGTGTGGATGCCAAGGCCCGCAAACAGAATCAGGAAGATGTCAGGGAGCAAAAAGAAACGCGCCGCGACGTATTGTTCGAGAGGAGACGTCCCCATCATGAGCTGTGTAGGGAAGAGCAAGGCTGCAAGACACCAGGACGCCAAAAGCGTCCAGGTGATTGGGGCGCGAAGTGTCTTCCAGATGCCGAGCAGCCAGAGGGCGGAGAGCCCCATCATAAACGTCCCGAGTGGCCACAATGCTTGTTTGAGATACGCGACAGAGTGGAACCAAAAAGGACGTTTGGCTTTGTAGATTCCGCTCTTAAACGTCCCAAACTCTTTGCGAAGAAAGTGATCCCAGACGTCTGAGAGATGTGGAAAGGCGCCCCATGAACCAGGCGGTGTTGTCTTTTGGAAGGCGATATGCAGGTAAGGCGCAAAGCCGACGAGGAAGAGTCCACAACCGACCAAAAAGTGAGGCAGTATGCGCTGTGTTTTGGTGTCTTCGTGAAAAAACGTGTAGTACAAGGCGTACACACCAAAGGGCGCTGTGAGGATAATCGACTGATGGTGTGCGGACGCTAGGCCCGTGAAGAGCGCATACATCCACCACGCATTGCGTCGCTGTGTGTCAGAGATGTCCTGTCGAGAGGTCTGTGTGGCGAAGTAGATCATCCACACTGCGAAGAATCCGAGCAAGGCAAAGACCTCTGGGTGTGTCGCGTGTTTCCAAAGGTGCAGGGTTGTGGCGCCGACAGACGCGCCGAGTAACGCGACGCTCGCCTTGTTGGTCCATGCCTTGAGGGTCTTGTAGAGACCGATGAGTGTGCCAAGGGTGATGAAGGCCGCGAGCAGGCTGAGGCGAAAGGGGATGGGGCCTGGAAAGAGGGTGTTGGCGAGTATTCCGAGAAGTGTGTAGAGGGGATAGCCCGGAGGGTGTGCGACACCACCGAGCGCCGCGACGGACAAAAATTCCGCGCTGTCTGCCGGTTGGTAAGTTGTCGCGGCGCCTGTGATGTACACCACACACCACAAAGCCAATACGAAACCAGCTACAAGATCTTCTCGAAGGGATTGTCGCACACGATTCTCCTTTGTCACGTCCGTATCAGAGAGATGGAGCCTGCTCCAGAAAAAAGGTATCGGAAAATGCGATTGGAGTATAGATCAACCTGGAAAAAAAGGTGGCTGTGTGCGATATTGCTCCCACACTTGACGAACTGAGGAGACTGAGATGGCGTTTTTTCAACGCAAAAAAGAAGACCTGTCCGATCATCTCTCTGGAGGTGGACAGGCCGGCTTACTCGATGCTGCTTCTTCTGATGAAGAGGAGTTCGATGTCGCTGAGACCATCCGACGGCTTGAGATTGTCGCCAAAAAACAGGTGCAAGATCTGTTCGCTGGTGAGTACCAATCAGCCTTCAAGGGTCGCGGTATGGCCTTTTTGGAGCACCGTCAGTACCAGCCTGGGGATGAAGTTCGTTGGATCGATTGGAAGGTCTCGGCCCGGATGGGAGAGACATATGTCAAGCAATTCATGGAGGAACGCGAGCGCACGGTGATGTTGTTGTGGGATGCGTCTTCTTCGATGGATCTCGGTACACAAGGCCGCAGTAAGCGAGAGGTCAGCGCAGAGATCTGTATGTTGCTTGCGTTGAGTGCTGTACAGAACAACGATCGCATCGGTCTGATCATCTTTGGAGATGACGTCGAGAAGTTTGTCGTGCCCAAAAAGGGACGCAATCACGTCATGCGGCTGATCAAAGACATGTTGCGTTATCGTTCACCATCAAGCTCGTCAGGTTCGGAACGTGGGTTGTCTCTGGCGCTACAATTTATGCAACAGACCGCTCCTCGTCACACGATTGGCTTCGTCGTCTCGGACTTTCTTTACACTCTGGACACGACCAATCTGCGCTTGCTCGCGCGAAAACACGATATCGTCGCTGTCACTGTTCACGATCCACTCGAAGTCTTTTTACCCCACACAGACCACTCCCTGCTTGACGAGACAGAACTCGAACTGATCGACACCTCTGAAACCACACCTTCTTCGTTGTATCAAAACGCGATGTGGTTCTCTTGGCTGCTCGCCGTGGTGTTTGCCTTGGTCGGTGTCCTTTGGGGCGGGATGTATCTCTGGGTGGGCGTGTCTTCTGCGCTTCTTGTCGCTGTGATGGGTACGTATCTCATGAACGTGGGACCTGGTGGTGTGTGGACATTTGAAGATCTGGAGACTGGTGAGGTCTGCTCGTTGGATATGAGTTCGACAGCTTTTACGCGCACCTACTTGGAGAGCAATCGAGCGAGAAGAGAAGCATTCTCCGATGTGTGTAAGCAACTTCAGATGGAACATATCGACGTCTCGACAGGCGAAGACGTCATGCCTGCGTTGCTTGCCTTTTTTCACGCGCGTCGCAAACGCGCTCATGGGTGAGCTGTTGTGAGCCATGACGCAAGATACGATTCGATGTGGTGGAGAGTCCGCTGGATGATCGCTGTTGGGGTCGTTCTTGTGCTCGGCGCGCTTGCTATTTATACCTACACACCTGGATGGCGTCCGCCTTTCGCCCAAGAACCCTTTACGTCTGTGAACGCCCCCTCTCAAATAAGCCAGACTCCGACAACATTGACCCTCGCGGGCTCTGGAAGCAATTTACCCCTCACGCGTCTTTTGTTTCGAAGGTTTTTGCGTACACACACTTCTTGTGTTGGGTGCAAGGTTCATCGAAGTATCGGCTCAAAGGGGGGAATCAGAGCCGTGAACGATGGCGCTGTTGGGCTCGGCTTGATCTCACGTGCCCTGAGAGCCAATGAGCGAGCGCTTGGGCTCCAAACGTTCTTATATGCACGAGTCTCCGTCGTCTTCGCAGCACATCCATCAGTTCCTTTGAAGGCGCTGGATCGAGCTTCTCTTTTGTCGTTGTATGGAGGCCGCACAAAGCGTTGGTCCAACGGACTTCCTGTTGTGGTCTTTCAGAGGGAGAAAGGGGACTCAGGACATCGACTCTTGGAGCGTGGTATCCCCGGCTTTGCCCGTGTGAATCGAGCTGCATATCGACGTGGACTGTGGCGGGTGATGTACCGCGATCAGGACATGCAGGAGGCGTTGATGTATACGCCTGGAGCGATTGGGGTTTTTGACAAAGGGGCGATCGTCTCTCAATCACTTCCCTTGCGGATCTTTCCGTTGGCGAAGGACGTCTCTGCCCATCTGCACAAAAAGAACGCCTTATACAAACCGTTGTCCTTTGTCAGCCGCGTACAACCTTCTGGTAGGGCGAAAGAATTTTTGGACTTTACCTACTCTCCTGAAGGGCAAAAGCTGATCTGTCGGGCCGGATATATTGCGATCTCACGAGACGGAGAGGAGGGCTGTCGATGAATCCACCTCTTGGGCGCGTTCTCTCGCGACGCTTGTTTCCGTTGTCTTTGTTGTTGCTGGTGCTCGTCTCTCTTGGCGCGCCGTGTGCCTACTTTCTTGTGCAGACACGCGAGCTTCACAAACAGGCCGCGCAGATCGCGCAACAATTTGCCCGAAAGGCGGAAAAGCAAGCCGCACAACAACCGGTGCTTTGGTGGTACGACACGCTCAAGCTCGTCGAGCACTTTCGCAAGATCCAACAACAGCAGGATATCCTCGCTGTGGAGGTGCTTCGGCGGCAGAGAAATCAGTTTCAAGGGATCTCCACATCACAGGAGCTAAAGCTCGCGTTGCGGGAAGGATTGTGGGCGAAAGCGGATATTAAACTCGACCAACACAAGCACGGAGAGGTCTGGGTCGCGATCTCAATGACCACAGTCCGAAGGTACACACTTTTTCTACTGTTGGCGTTTTTTGGATTGGGCAGCGTGTTGGCCTCTTTGCTCTATATGCTCCCCATGAGAGTCGTGCTGGGGGCGCAATGTCAGATCGATTCGTTGCTTGGTGAACTCCGTGGCACACAACGCCACCTCGAAGAGTTGAACTTGGATCTCGAAGAGAAGGTGAAGACGCGCTCTCTTGAGTTGAGTACGGCGTATGACGAGCTACAAGAGAAAGAGCGTTCATTGCGTTTGTTATCCGCCCAGATGATGACCCTTCAAGAGGAGGAGCGGAGAGGCATCGCGCGGGAACTACACGACTCAGCAGGGCAGGCGTTGACTGCGATTCGCATCCATCTACAACTGATCCCCCAACAATTGGCGCAGCCAAAGAGGGTCGAAGAGATCGTCGAACAGACGATCACAATGACCGATCAGACACTGCAAGAGATCCGTCACGCGGTGATGATGTTGAGCTCTTCTGTGCTCGACGACTTTGGCCTGAAGGTCGCGCTCGAGCGGGCTTGTGAGGATCTTTCGGAGCGCTCAAAGCTCGACGTATACACGGAGCTGGAGGCGTTACCTGAGGTGTTATCCCAAGGGGCAGAGAACGCTTGTTATCGTTTGGTACAGGAGGCGTTCACCAATATCAGTCGACATGCAGACGCCTCCGAGGTGACGTTGCGTGTCTACGACGTGGAGGACACACTGCACATCGAGATTACGGACGATGGCGTCGGATTTGATGTCGCACAGGTCAAGAGAGGACATCGAGGGGTTCGAGGGATGAGGGAGCGCGTTGCGTTGCTCGGTGGAGAGTTTTCATTGACATCAAAGCGAGGGGGTGGGACACAGATACACTTGTTTTTTCCCTTCTGAAGGCGTTACACTGCTTGGCGATGTTGTGTATGAGAAGAGAGGTTGGTATGCAAAAAAAATCCACGCTGCGGGTGTTATTGGTCGAAGATCACATGATTGTGCGTCAGGGATTGCGGGCTTTGTTGGAGGGACAAGAAGATATCGAGGTGGTGGCTGAAGCGGCTGATGGTTTTGAGGGCGTTCAAAAAGTCGAAGAGCACAAGCCTGACGTTGTGGTGATGGATCTGGCGATGCCTCGTCTGAATGGTGTCGATGCGACAAAGCAATTGTTAAAAATACATCCCGACGCGAAGGTCCTGATCTTGTCGATGCATGCCGGAGAAGAGTACGTTCGCCCTGTCTTACGTGCGGGGGCGAGTGGTTTTTTGTTGAAGGGTTCGGGACTCTCCGATCTGGTGAAGGCGATTCGTGCGATTGCAGAAGGGGAAGCGTTTTTTAGTCCAGCGGTCGCGAAGATCCTGCTGAAAGATGCGCAGTCTGGCACACAAACCACCCACAAAAAGCAAAAGGGCGAGTTGACCCATCGGGAGCGGGAGATCTTACAGCTCCTTGCAGAGGGCTATTCGGGGCCACAGATCGCCGAAACACTTCACATCAGCAGCAAGACCGTCGAGTCTCACCGCGGTCGCATGATGAAGAAACTCGACATTCACAATCTCGCCGGTTTGGTTCGTTACGCCATTCGTATTGGTTTGGTCTCTTCTGATATGTAGTTAAAATAGGGGGGATTTCCTATCCTAAATGAGGGGGATCACCTGATAGAGTTTCTTGCCTTTTTGTGGTGATATGTGATGCGTCGTATTGTATCAAGTAGACTGTTCACAAAAGGGAATCTGAAATGTACGAGAACGCACTTCGCTATCTCATGTTGTCGTTGATCTTGTGTTATCCCACCGCGTCCTTTGCGAAGGCTGCAAAGGAATCGAAAGCCACCAAAAAAGAAACACGCGCGAAAAAGCGCGCAAAAAAACGCAAGAACAAACCTCCTGTGTTTCAATCTGTTACGGTTGGTCAGAGGGCTCCCGAAGATCCATTTCGAAGCGCGCGCTCGATCAGCGTCCTGGATCGAAAGACGATCGAAGAGCGCCGCCCACGCACCACACCTGAAGCTCTTCAAGAGACGCCTGGTGTCTTCCTTCAAAAAACCAACCACGGCGGCGGCGCGCCGATTATTCGTGGTGGAGTGGGTCCACAAGTCTTGATCTTGATCGACGGTGTGCGTCTCAATTCATCGACCTTTCGTTCCGGTCCCAACCAATACTTGAACCTACTCGACCCCTGGTCTATCGGTGCGCTTGAAGTTCTAAAAGGACCGGGCTCGTTGATGTACGGTAGCTACGCTTTTGGTGGTGTGCTCAATATCCGGACACAAAACCCCGAGATGAGCTATTCAAAGGAGTGGAAAGTTGGCGCTCGCTTGGTCGGTAAGTACGCAAGCTCTGATCAGGAGCGTTCTGGATATCTTGCGCTGACAGGGAGTGTGATGGGCGTCGCGATCCAGGCGAACGTCGCCTATGGTTCCTTTGGGGATCTTCGTCCTGGACAGCCTACCTTTGACTCGACAAACAAGATCCTCCTGAGAGGCAAAGAGAATGTCCTCTACCAGCCTACGACGTATGGTGATCTGGTGATCGACCCGGCGACGGGAGGGCAGGCTTTTAGTGGATATGAGAATCTGTATGTCGGCGTGAAAGCCAAGTGGCGTATCGCCCCTGGATGGAAGTTGGAAGCGCTCTACAGACACACACAGCTCCTCAATCAGGGACGTTCGGACCAGTTTGCCGCAAAACGTAGCATGCGCTACTACGACAACTGGATGCATTTTGGTTATCTTCGCCTCAAGACAAAGTTCTCCAAGACACGCCTCCGCGTGACGCTCTCTGCGCAAGAACAACGCGAAAAAGTCTACCGTCGTCGCTTCGACGCAGGTGAACCCTACACCCTAAGTCGCGAGTCCATCAACCGAGACGCGACGATGGTGATCGGCGCGTCCATCGATGGTTACACCAAGGCGACACCTTGGCTGAAGCTCAGCTACGGTGTCGATGTCTACAGAGATGTCGTCGAGTCCGAGGCCGAACAACGCCGTGGTGAGGGTTCATATCAAACAAGCACACCAACCTATCCTGAAGGTGTCGATTACATGACAGTGGGTGGACATATCTCGGCCAAATTCCGTCTTTTGCGTGGAAAGGAAGGATGGGGACTCTACCTCAACGTCGGTGATCGTTTGAATGGCTTTATGGCCAACGCACCTGCACGTGATTCCTTCGAAGCCGTCTCATTTGCACAGCTTGGTAATGCTCTTTATGGTTCGTTGCAATTTTTGATGAACCGCAATCTCAACGTGAGCTTCTCATATTCAGAGGGTTTCAGGGCACCAAACCTCCAGGAGTCTGCCTTTATTGGTGACGCGGGCAATAACTTCGAGATCCCCAATCCCGATTTGCGTCCGGAGATTTCGCGGACACTTGAGTTGACATTGCGTGCGCGAAATAAGCGGTTTTTTGGTTGGGTGACAGGCTATGTCAGCTTCTGGAATGACCTGATCGTGTCGGCTTCTGCGCAGTACAACGGACAGGACACTGTGGATGGTAAGGCTGTAAAGCAACGTGTCAACAAAGCGAACGCACGTGTTCTTGGTGTCGAAGTGGGGGCTGGGATTCGTTTGTGGCGCTCATTGCGTCTGACTGGACATGCGACCTGGACAGAAGGTCGGGCGATTGACGATGGTGGGATTGAGACGCCTCTCTCGCGGATTCCTCCGCTGTTTGGGAAGGTCTCTTTGCGATATGACTTCAAAAGACGTGGCTTCTTGGAGATCTACACATTGTTTGCGGACCAACAAACTGCGCTTTCACAGCGTGACCGCGATGATCCACGTGTTCCCGTTTGTGGGGAGAATGCCAAGGATGGATGTGTAGATGGTACGCCTGGTTGGATTACGTTGAATATTCGAGGTGGGGTCCGTTTGCATCGTCATGTTCAATTGTTGATGAGTGTGGAGAACGTGTTCAACACGTTGTACAAACCCCACGCATCTGGTGTGTTCGCCGCTGGTCTGAACGCTCGTGCGACGCTTGATCTGAAGTTTTAGCAGGAACGTTGTGAAACCCCTCCAGGCTCCTCTGCGGTCGCCTGTTTTTCCCACTCAAGTCTCAATGCATGCATTCGGTCCGATAAGGGGAACGGTGCATACCATAAGGAAAGAGAGCATCCAATGATCTGAGTGGTCCTCTCGCCAAAAGGACATACAACATAAAGGTTGGGCACAAAGTCCGACTCTACTATGTGATATGCAACATCGTGTTCATGCGCTTACTCCGCGAGAGGACCACTTCGTTTTTCTCTGGGTTGTCAGGGAAACTGTTTTCAAAGGTGAAGTTGAGGGGAAGGGGAGGGATTCACTTGGCTTTTTGTGTTTTCCAGGTCAGGAATTGTTTGAGGAATTGGAGGCGGTGTTCTTGTTCGGCGGTTCGTTTTTGGAGTCGTCGAAGATCCCAATATTCGAGCAATTCGCTCTTGAGGTCCTGGCCGAGGGGGTTGAGTTTTTGTTTGGAGAAGACCCTCGTGTCTGGTGCTGCTTTGGACCAATCGATGGGGCGATGGGTGGCTTTTTCGATCATAGAGCCAAAGAACTTCATGAAGTTACGTAACAAGAAGTAGTCGTAGAGATCGGAGTAGTGTCGCTTCATAAACGCGAGCGCTTCACTTGGTCGCATTTTTGGGCGGAAGGGGCGCTGGGTACACAAGGAGTCAAAGATCGCACACAGCCCGATAATCCGACTAAACAGTGGTGGGCCATTGGATGAGATCAGCGCCTCTTTGTTTTCATCTGGTTCGATGGGCGAGTTGATGCCTGAGGCGATGATGGCCTGACGCATTCGCTTCCAGTTAAAGGATTGTTCGAGGATGTGTTGGACGGTGTAGACGGTAATTCGTCGGATCTCTTGTTGTTCGTCTTTTGTAAGAGAGCCATCCTTATTGAGGATATGTTGTGGGATGTCTTTTTTTCCGATGTTATGGCTGAGGGCTGCCATACCGAGCTGGAGCAGTTGAAGTCGTTTGAGTCCCAGGTATTGACCAAAGAGGAGCGCACAGACGGTGACGTTGCAAACATGAAAGGCTTCGTAAGTCTCGCTGTCGTGGTCATTTGAGTAGCCCAGGAATTCGACTTTTCGTTTGAAGATCAAGTCGATGAATTCTTGGAGCGTACGTGTTGCGATATTGGCCTTGGGTTTGGGTGAGTTTGTGTCCCACTCGCGTTGGACAAAGTGTACGAGTCGACAGTAGAGGATGACCGCGTATTTGTTGGCATCTGCCTTGAGCGCGACCTCCGACTGGATCTCGCGAAACGCTAACTCTTTGAGTCGTTCGCGTATGGATGCGAGAGATTGGACCTGGATACCTTCTCCATTGATTGGAGCGTCGTATTCTTCTTCTTCGCTGGGGGCAAATTGCTGCAAGAACTCCGTCAACATCCCCGCAGTGACAGGGTGTTCGATCATCAACCCGCCCATCCCACGCTCTTCAAATGCCTGAAGTAGGAAGTTTACATTCTCCAGGCCCGACGCGGCAAAGGGCAAAAGCGTCCCGTTGAGATACATGGTCGACATGTTTCCGTAGAGTTCGACTTTTTCCTCTCTTACGAGGATACCATTGATGATCTCCTCCATCGTGTGGAGGGGGCGTAAAAAGACCTTGTTGTTTTTGTCGTACATTTGCAAAGAGCGGATGTACATATAGATGCTATTGACGAGCTGTAGACCGAGCTGTTGGAGCTTCTTGCCGCTCTGCTCTTTTCCAGAATCTTGTTCTTCGTCAAGCTCTGCGAGGTGAGATAATCTTGCTTTGGCCATGATTCCCTCGTTGTATCAGTGTCTGGAGATTGTGAACCGTTGGATAGCGTGTTCAATTTCTTTTTTGATTTTGGGTGGTTGCTCAAACTTCTCGAGATGCTCTTCCATGCGCGTTCTGACCTCATACAGACCGGTCGTATCGAGCGCATCAAGGACGAGCACCTTCTCTTTGTTGAGACCAAAGCTGAACATCGTGCTGGGTGTTTCGAGGATTTGAAAGCACCAATCGATCAGCTTAGGATTTTGTGTTTGACCGAGGAGTTTGTAAATCTCGGACTTCTTTGCAGCAGAGAGTCGCTTAAACGATTTGGATTGCAGGTGGTCAAAGATGATCTGGATACCTGTCTCACCGATACGGCAAAGGACCTCAAGGGTTGCTTTTTGCAGCTCTGGTTTGGCGTTTGAGAGGAAGGATTTGGAGACCTCGGCGATTTGTTCGGGGGCTTGGTGAGCGAGGAGGACGAGCGCTTCTGTTTGGAGGGGGATATGTTTGGTCGACAAGAACTCCTGAATCAGCTCCATATCGAGCAGATCGGGGACATCTCTTGCGACGATCACCATATCGAGCAGGAAGTCTTTATTGGATTTTTGTTTGGCGTACAATTGCTTGAAGAGTTTTGCGCCCTTTGCGTGTTCACCGATGGCACCGAGGAGGATGCGTCGTGTACCGGAGCTGACTTTGGGGAGCTTTTGCATGATGATATCGTGTAGCTTTGTCCCAAACAGTGTGAGGAAGATACGGATATCACTTCGATCATTTGCAGAGAGACGTGCGGCTTCTTCGATATATTCGAGAAGTTGCTCGATCCGCTCGATCGTCCCGAGTTTGTCTTGGAGTTGGTTGAAGATCGTCTTGTAGGCAGAGAATAACTCTTTGCTGCCTAGCTCCATGGCCCAAAAGACTTCTTCCATGAGGAGGCTCAGGTGGTAGAAGCTGTGGTTATTGAAGAGGGTCTCTGCGAGGCGCAAGATGTGTTCAGAGAGCTGTTCGAGTTCGTTGCGTTTGTGGACGTGTTTGAGGAGGAAGAACATCAACTCGCTGGCCATATCGGGGAGAGTTTCGCGTTCTTTGGCTAGGATGTCTTGGAGGGCTTTGAGCTCGTTATCGGAGAGTGGGGAAGCGTGCCGCGTCAGCTCGCGTTGGTGTGCGGCTGAGTCGATCGTCTTTCTGGCGTCGAGGTCTGCGGTGGAGAGGCTTCTGAAGTTGATCTTATGGCGTTCATCGCGTGATCCGAGGTCTTGTTTGATCGCTTTGAGGAGTCTTTGGAAGTCCTCTGTATCGTCTTCACTTTCGACCTCTGCTCCGTCACCTGTGCTTTGGAGTTGGAGGTAGGAGAAGTGTTCAATTTCAGCTTCCCAGAGGAGGGATGCGAGGTCGGTCTGTGCGAGCTCCATCGGAGGTTTGACGAGGAGCGAACCGACTTGTACGAGGCTAGGAATCTTGATCTTTTGTTCGAAAGTGATGGTACGGATGCCCACCCGGTAGAGTTTGTAGGTGATGCTGTTTTCCTGACCATCGTCGTGATAGACAGAGTCCCCTTCGAGTACAAAGTCGAATGGTTTGACGGAGAGGGTCAGATCACTTTTTGTGTCTTTGAGGATGGTGGTGAGTGTTTGGTGTGTGGGTTCGAAAAACTCTTCGAATCCTTCGCTTTGGTGTCCATAAAGGGACAGTTTTTTGCTCGCCTTTCCAAAGCTTAGTAGGAATTCCTTTGTTTTTGCGATGATCTCATCTGAGATGGGGGGTTTTTGTGCTGTGTTTACCATCGAGCGGGGCTCCGTGTCTCATGAAACCGGTTCAAATCATGGGTTCACTTTATACTAGCACAAAATATAGCAAATCCTCTCGGTTGTTGGGGGATTTTTCCTGTAAACTTTTCCATCATTGTGATTCGTGGTATGATTTTTGTTTCGATATGCAGCCATGTTTCTAGCAAGAGAGGTGTTTGATGTGCCGACTATTTGGTTTTCGTTCTGTGATTCCCAGCCAGGTTCACACAAGTCTCATGAGCGCTGACAATGCTTTGATGGTTCAATCCGAGCGCCACCCTGACGGTTGGGGCGTGGCCTATTACGTCGCAGGTGCGCCTCACTTGATCAAGTCTGCTTCGACAGCGATTCAGGACTCATTGTTCCAACACGTTTCAGGTGTTGTGTCGTCAGAGACGGTGATTGCGCACCTTCGTAAAGCGACACAAGGGGAGCTGTCGATCATCAACACACACCCCTTTCAGTACGGCTCTTGGGTCTTTGCTCACAATGGGAACTTGCGTAACTTCTCTGAACATCGGGACGAATTGCGTGCCAAGATTGCGCCCAAGTTGAAGCGTTTTATTCTCGGCGGGACAGACAGTGAGGTGTTATTTTATTTGATCTTGACGCACTTGGAACGGCGTGTGGAACTGCACAGAGCGGGTGTGAGCATTGAGGATGCTGTCGCGGCGATTCAGGAAACGGTTGAAGAGGTGTGTGAGATTGTGGGGGATTATTCTCATGATGACTCGTGTGGGCCGTATGAGACGTATCTTTCCTTTATCTTGAGCAATGGTCAGATGATGCTCGCTCATCAAGGGGGGCAGCAGCTCTTTTACAGTACATACAAGCACAAGTGTTCGGTGAGTCACATGTGTCCGAGTTATGGCAAGGAGTGTGAGAGTCCGACAGAGAAGGGCTTTATCAACCACATGATCTTTTCAAGTGAGCCATTACAAGGAGAGAATGTCTGGGTGAGGATGGTGCCTGGTCAGATCATTGGTGTGGATTGGAGGATGCAGGTGGGGAGGTTTGGGACGGAGGTTCCGATGGGCGAGAACATTGTCTCTTTTGCGGACGCCCAGAGTGAGATCCGGTGATCATTTGCAGGGGCTGGGTTTCCACTTCATAGGCATGTTGTAGCCGGGTTTATCCCAGCCTTTTTTGGGTCGCCATTTCCCTTCTGGGGCTTCATAACATCCGTAGGGGACATCTCTTCTTTTTGTGCCTTTCATGGGGTATCGGAAGTGCCACCATTCTTTGTAGTATGGGCGAAAACCTTGTTTTCTCATCTCGCGTTTCAGGAGATAGCGATTTTTGAGGGCTTTGCCTTTGGCATTTCGCGTGTGTGACTTGGTGGTCAGTGTGTCCCAAGGGGTTCCCATGTCGAGGGGTTTTCCAGTCTTCAAGTTGACGATGGTCAGGTCAACAGTGTGTCCGTGGTTGTGTCCGGAGTAGCGCGCGATGTAGCCTTGTTTGAATAAGTGTAGTTTTTGTGTACGCTTGGCCCAAGCGACCATGCCGAGTGTGCCACGGATGGGTCTGTAGGCGTCGTATACGAGCAGGCCGAGTCCTTTTTTCTTGAGGGACATGTGGACACGTTTGAGGGCCTTGGCTGCTTTTTCAACCATCCACGCGCCAGGTGCGCCATAGCCGGGGAGTGGGGCTTCTGTGAAGTTGCGTGGTGTGTGGTAGCGGATACTCAAGCGTATGCCTGGGATGTACTCTTTGAGCGCGACAAATCCTTTGGGTGGCTTGTTGAGATAATCATTGAAGTCGATTTTGCGTGGCTTGGGAGGTGCTTTACGGACGACTTTCTTGGGGGGGATGACTTTCTTTTTCAGTTCTTTTTTGACTTTGGGCTTCGTGGGCTTTGAGGTTGAACGCTTTATTGGACGGGGGGTTGGTTTGATATCTTTTTTGCAGCCTGAGAGCAAGGTCATTGTGATGAAGCAGGAAAGACTATAAATCCATATCTTGGTCATGGATGGAAAGTTCATGGTGACTCCTTTGTGTCTGTGGGACGGCGCAGAGGAAGCTCCCCCTGTGTTCGATGGAACATATATATTGTATCTCCAACACAAAGCGCAAGATGGAAAGGAACACAGTCACCAACGCCAAGCGTTGGATCTTCCTTGAAAACCTATCGGTTTTCTTGGATAGAATGGCTGATGACAGCCATTCTCCACGGAGCCACCGAGGGAGTTGGTTGCAAAAAGAAAAAGGGATGGTTGCTGTTTGCATGGGGTTTTGGGATGATTGTTGTTTGCGTCGAGGAAAAGGGATGGTTGTTATCTGCATGGGGTTTTAGGGCGGGTCTTTAGACCTGCCCAATTCTGAATGATGCGATGCCAAAGGCATCGTGTACGCTCTCTATAGGCCCAGGTTTTAACCTGGGTGGACGGCCATCCGTATCCTGATCACCATCCATATGTGGTTGTGTTCGTATCCTGAACACCGTCCATATGTGGTTGTATTTGTTTGGTGTGTCTTTGTGGATGGTTTTCGATAGCGGGAACATGGGTTGAATGATTGGATAGAGGGATTTGTTTGGTTGGTATCACCGGGTTGAAACCCGGGTGGACGGCCATTCGTATCCCAATATCCGTGCGTACGTGGGTTGTTTGGTGGTTATGCGTTGAGGTTTTGGATGTCTTGGATGGAGACGTCAAGGATGTTAGCGACTTCTTGAGGTGTCATGCCAGCTTCGAGCATTTTCTTTGCGCTCTTGAGCAAGCCGATTTGCTCGCCTGTTTGCATTCCTTTTTCGAGGCCTGCTTGTTCTCCCTGTGAAAAACCCTTTTGGAGTCCTTTTTCAAGGCCAATCTGTTCGCCTTCTTGGAGTCCCTCCTGTCGGCCTTCTTGAAGTCCCTCTTGTCGACCTTCTTGAAGTCCTTTCTGGAGACCTTCGCGGAACTTGCTCTTGAGGCCGCTGTAGTAATCGAGGATGCCTTTGAGGCGGTCTTCGTAGACCCAGCGGAACTTCTCGTCCCTGCTCAGGTGTTCGATCTCTTCGAGGGCTTTCTTGCATTCCTCGTCCCACTTTTGGATTTGGTCGTGTTGCATGTCCTTTCCATCCTTCAAGAAACTCAGCCATTGCTCGATTGGTGTTTGCGCATCCTCAAGCGCCTTTTTGTATTTTGGCAACTCCAAGACGTGAATTTCAAGTGCCTTACACAATAAAAAGTGTTGTTGCTCTTCCATCACCCGGAATGTCGAGTGATAATGCTCGCTCTCTTGGAGCAACTCGAAGTCCGTGATGGCGATCGAGATG
>MDTC01161786.1_pt1 | contig 63120 bp, 79 predicted proteins | sample 811181 | NCBI WGS metagenome assembly MDTC01 (sample SAMN05326644, study PRJNA326480) | marine metagenome | isolation source: seawater | place: Pacific Ocean: North | collected 2011 | reverse complement strand
TGAGCACCACCAACGTGGCGGATGGCTCTTACGGCGACCTGAACAATGTGGTGGCAGTCACTGTTACCGACGGTAGGATCACCGCCCTGACGAACACACCCGGCTATCTTCAGGACCTCCAGAACGTTGGGGAGCAGGGGAACACCTACGACTCTGCTATCATCCTGACATCCACGGATGAAAACATGGTGCTGTCGGGGATGATCAAGAGCGCCTCGGAGGAGGTTGCCTACGGCTCTGGGTTCTCAAAGGCATCCGTGGCATCCCGTGGTATCCGTTTGGGGCACGTGACTGCCGACACCTCACAGGGGTCGTACTCTGTTGCCATGGGCTATCAGGCGGGACAGACCGACCAGGGGGAGCAGGCGGTTGCCATGGGGTGGGGGTGCGGCGGCAACTCCCAGGGGTCTCGTGGAATTGCCATCGGGCGCAACTCTGGCAACGACTCCCAGGGAATTGAGGCTATCGCCCTGGGCTTCAGGACGGGTCGGCTCAGCCAGGGGGTCCAGGGTATCGCTCTGGGCACCGATGCCGGTGAGAACACCCAAGGGGATCTTGCTGTCGCCGTGGGCGTCTCGGCGGGGCGGACGTCCCAGGGGGGGCGTAGTGTGGCTATCGGTCCAACCGCCGGTAACACGTCCCAGGGAGACAACGCGATTGCCGTGGGTTTCCGGGCGGGTCAGACCGACCAGGGGGAACACTCCGTGGCCCTGGGTACCGACGCTGGTAGGACGAGTCAGGCTGACAACTCCATAGTGCTCAACGCAACCGGTTCTACCCTGGAGAATACCACGGCGTCCTCACTGGTCGTGAAGCCTGTGAGGTTCGACGCGGCTCACCAGAACACGATGTCTTACAATGCAACTACTGGGGAGATTACACACTCTGAGAATGTGAGTGCTGTTCACTTCTTCGGCAATGCCTCTCACCTGGTTTCTACCACCAACGTGGCTGACGACATCTATGGTGGTGTGGGGAACGTGGCTGCCATCACAATCCTGGACGGGCGGATCGCAGCCCTGACGAACGTGGCGATCCCCGCAGAGCTTCAAGACCTCCAGAACGTTGGGGAGCAGGGGAACGTCTACGACAGCACCATGACCGTTGGGAACCTGGTGGCAACCCACAACGTGGAGGCTCTCCAGTTCCTGGGAAACGCATCTCACATGGTGAGCACCACCAACGTGGCGGATGACACCTACGGCGGTCTGGGGAATGTGGCTCAGATCACAATCCTGGATGGTCGGATATCGTCTATCGTGAACGTCGCCTCCCCAGAGGTTCAGGACCTCCAGAACGTCTGCGAACAGGGGAACGTCTACACCCTGGAGGCAACCTTTGGCAACGTGGCAACCACCAACGTTGTGTCGACCAACGTGTCTGGCAACGGCTCTAGGCTCACATCGACCACCGACGTGGCGGATGACACCTACGGCGGGGCGGGGGACGTGGGTGCCATCACAATCACCGACGGGCGGATCACCTCTATTGTGAATGTCCAAGCCACCACGGAGTTGCAGGACCTCCAGAATGTCTGTGAGACCGGGAACGTCTATAACAGCGCCATAACAGTTACGAATGTGCTGACCACCAACGTTGTCAGTACCAACGTGTCTGGAAACGGTTCTGGACTGACCTCGACCACCGACGTGGCTGACGAGACCTACGGTGGTCTGGGGAATGTGGCCCAGATCACAATCCTGAACGGGCGGGTGACCCAGATCCAGAATGTAGAGGCTCCCATGGTTCTCCAGGATCTCCAGAACACCAGCGAGCAGGGGAACACCTACGACTCTGCGATCCAGTTGACCTCTACTGGCAACAACCTGGTCCTGTCGGGGATGGTCTACAGCGTCTCGGAGGAGGTTGGGTTTGGCTCCGGGTTTTCGAAAGCCAACGTGGCGGAGCGTGGTATCCGCTTGGGGCACACGGCGGTGGATACGGCTCAGGGGCAGTACAGTATCTCTATGGGCTACCAGGCGGGTGAGACGAGCCAGGGGGCTCAGGCAGTAGCCATGGGGTGGGCGGGTGGTGCGAGCAATCAGGGGTTCCGGTCCGTTGCCATCGGGCGCAACGCTGGGTCATCGGATCAAGCGGCGTCTGCTTTGGCCTTGGGTTACCTGGCGGGGCAGGAGAACCAGGGAACCAAGGGTGTGGCAGTGGGCGCGAATGCGGGGCAGACCGACCAGGCTGGGCACACCGTGGCTGTGGGTGGCGACGCGGCCAAGACCAGCCAGGGGTCTCGCGCGGTGGCCGTGGGTTCTGGTGCCGGCGCCCTCTCTCAGAACACGATGGCGGTCTCCGTCGGCTACCTTGCCGCCCAGAGCGGTCAGGGTGAGAGGGCTGTTGCGGTGGGTGTGAACGCCTCCAGGTATCACCAGAACGCCTACGCAGTTTCCCTGGGATCTTCTGCGGGTCAGAACTCTCAGGGGTCTTACGCCGTGGCGGTTGGTGCGGTAGCCGGCAAGACATCCCAAGCCGATAACTCCATCGTGATCAACGCCACCGGTTCAGACTTGAATAACACCACGGAATCCTCGCTGGTCGTGAAGCCCGTGCGGTACGATGCCACCCACCAGAACACCATGTCCTATAACGCAACCACGGGTGAGATCACCCACTCGGAGAATGTGACCGCTGTGGGGAGCATCACGGCTGGGAGTTTCTCCACGGCTGGGGCGGTGTCCTCCGCCTCTGTGTCTGCTTCGGGTGCGATCACGGCTGGTGGAGATTTGACGATTGCTGGGGGCAACGCTCTCATATTCAGCCTCCCCAACACGGAGACGGACTTTATTATCCAGAATGTAGATAGTGCGACCTCCAGCGAGGAGCGCCTCGTCTTCAACTCCATCCCTGAGGGTGGCGCTATGACCTCCCAGATGGCTCTCTTCAAGGACAGCGGGAACTTGGTGATTGGTGGTGGTCTCACCACCGCTGACGAGAAGTTGGTGGTGGGCGGGAACATCAAGGCGAATGGGAACATCTCTGGGTCGGCTCTCACCCTGACGGGTGTCCTCAAGACGGCGAAACTGACTTCATTCCCAGCGATTGATGCTGCGGGGGACGGGTCAATCTTCTACTATGATAGTGGCGACGGCGCAGAGGGTCTCTACTGCCAGGTGGCGGGGGCTTGGGTCAAGATTTCTTAAAATTCGGGTTGTTATCAGGGCTGCTTTGGGGCGTGCACTAAGTAAGATCAGGAAAGATGAACTCGATGTTTCCTCAAAATTAGAACTTCTCGGGTGTGATTTGAAGTATTTTAAGGAGTGGATTGAGGATAATATAAAGAAGGGTGACAAAGTATTAATATAGTTCCAGATGGATCTTAATCGTTATATACTTAAAATGCGCCTCAACAAGATGCAAGACGCTGGGATATCCGGACCCCTCATATGGGCGGAGGTGAACAAGAACCTGACGGCGGTTCAGGGGTACATCAAAACCCAGGGAACGACCTGTTGGCACGTGTGGTGTCAGAACCCCGAGGGGGATATCCAGGACGTGGGGTACGAATTGGCAAAGAGGGACGATCCAACCTTTGCCAACATCGATAAGGAGTACATAATGATACCCCCCGAGGGTGTCCAGGTGGACAAGGACCTCGAGGTGGTTGAGAGGTGGGAACTGTATCAGAACGATCCCAAGGGCTTTTGGAAGACGGAGACTCAGAGGGTTCGGGATTTCAAATCCAAAATTAATCGAGAGTGTTCAGTGCGTTAACGACCAACTTGTGGGTATATATGTTCATATAGTTCCTGACGGTGGTGTTGATAATGTCTGTGTCTCTCAAATTCTTCGCATCGAAGAATGGCGGCGTCTTGTTCACAAGCGCCGTGTCGATTGCGTCGTTATCCATTTCCCACCAGAGGTCGTGCATAAAATCCAGATCAATATCCCTGGCCTCGATAATCAGGTCGTCACGTTTTGAAAATAGATAATTCGTATACAGGTGGTTGTCCACAAAGTCATCCACCTTGCGCAGACCGTTCCATGTTATCTTGTAGGCGGTTCGTTCCCGCTTCAACATATTAAATAGGGGGCGGAAGTCCTTCCGATTCACCAACCAATTCATGTCATACTCAACCTGAATGTGTTCAATGCGGTCCAAGAGGTTCTTGCCCGCCCCCCTGACCACATCGAGGTCCCACCCATCGGTGTCCACCTTCAAGAACAGGATATCCTTCAAGTCGTGACGATGGCAGTAATTGTAGAGGCTCCACTCGCCATTTGCAGTGACGCACTCTCGGTTGATTACACACCTGCCATAGTCCACGCCAGTCATCTCCTTGAACACCGGATCAAACATGTGAAACTGATGGGTGTTGCTGAAAAGGGGGAACTCTGACTCGGTTGCCCCAACATCCAGCACCACCTCGTCTCCCCGAGAATCTGCCAAGATGCGCTTGAGAACCGCGTGCTCTCCGTTGACCCTGGGATTGCAGCAGGTGGCGAGGTGAAAGTACAAAAACGAAGCACCGCTCGTCGTGGTGAAATAGCGACCAGACATCTTGGGTGTGTATGTACCACAAACCTCTATCTACTGTATGAGGCGAGAGACAATCCCCGTAACCTCGTCCCAGTTGTGGGCGGCCAGCGCGTTCTCCTCACACCATGGATATACAGGGTCTCCCACGTAGTTGATACCCTTGATGTGCTCACACTCGCACTCCATGCAAGCCTGGTAGCTGTCGTCCACCAGGGCGCTGATAGCCAGCGACTTGCAGATGGCAGTCTTGCTGGTGGAACTGGAGGTGAACGAGTTTGTCAGGATCACATCCCTGACCACCCCTGGGAAGTGGCGCTCCACCCACTCCTCGGTCTTATGACGCACCCGGTCTTGGCGACCCGTGATTATGTACACGTCGTAATCGAGAGCCTTGAGGAAGGATAATCCTACTTGGGCTCCAGAGAGCGGCTTGAGGTCTGCAAACTCCTGGGAGTCGTAGAAATCGTAAACCATCCGGCTGGAATCGGTCTGGGATATCCCCAGAATGCTGGCGTAGTGATAGGGCCACTTTCCCTTGGGCCACTTGTGACCCGCTCTCTCAAACATTGGTCGACAGAAGGGCGTAAGGACCTCGTCGACATCGATACCAATACGCCGGCGAGGGCGAATAACACTGAATGCTTTGGCGGTCGAGGCATAGGCGGACTGCATCTTGTTCTACCTACCTATGTGTACATATCTTTAGCCTCCTCCGCCGTTATGTAGTCCCTTACGTGCTTTGAGTGTTGGGTTATGTCGTCGCACAACAGGTGGCGGGCGAAGAATTTTTGAAGGATATTGGGGGTCAGCTTGAGGCGGCGGATGTCCTTCCAAAAGTCATCCCACTTGTCAGCCTGCTTCGGGAAGAAGCGCAAGAATTGCTCCTGGGTCTGCTCCTTGGTGTTGAACTCGTACTCCACAAAGTAATCCCCCCGCCGACGGAGAGCCTCGTCCAGTTTCTTCAGGTGGTTGGTGGTTATGAAGATGATGGTGCCATCCTTGAGGCGCCCGATGCCGTCCAGGGTGTTGAGGAGCCCCGAGAAGGTCACCTGGTTGCGGGCAGAGTCGTGATTCTTGCGCTCCTCGAACAGGCAGTCGATGTCCTCGATGGCTATCCACGCATCCTTGGGGCAATTCTTGAAGGCCCGCCGCAGCGCCCTGTCATCCACCTCGGCGGTGAATTCCACCGATGCGACAGCCCTGTGGAACCTGCTGGCGAGCGCGTGGATCAGGGTGGTCTTGCCGGTTCCCGGGGGTCCGTGGAGCATGTAGATGCGGGTGTGCGGTATGTTCAATGACTTGTGCAGATTCTCGGTGTCTTCGCTCAGAAACCTTTCCATATCTTGAACTATGTTGTCCTTCGTACCCCCTGGTAGGACAACGGAGTCCAGGGGGCGGTGAGCGATAATGCCCTCCAAAGACCACCCGTGTTCCATCACCCACAGAGGCACACCCTTATCATAGTCGATGTCCTTGCCGTGACGGGACAGTTCTCGAGCGGCGTCTATCAGAGTGTTGATGGTGGCGATCGATTCCGCCTCCACCACAACGGTGGTACCGAACATTATCCCACCGTCGCTCGGGAGATAGGGCTCCTTGTTGCGCTCGACCTTCAGATTGACCCCTTCCCACCCCACTAGTTTGTAGTCTCCGTCGGGGACGCAAAAATCTTCAATCTCCTGCTTCGTGGTATTCCACCCGTTGTAAATGAGCTCGGTGAGTTCATTCTTGACGGCGATGTAGTTGCACAGAGCATCTATGTTGAAGTCAGGAGTGGGTCCAATAGTAACGGTGACCATCGCTCTTGATTTACCAAGTATAGAGCGGAAACCTTATATGCGTATAGGTATGGATACCGTCGTATCCATTACAAGTATTCCGTCGAGGTTCAAGTATCTTCCGTCCATCGTCAAGCATCTGACCGCACAAGGTGCCAGTGAGGTGTTGGTGAACATCCCCAACAAATACAATCGGTGGCCCGACGTGAAGGTTGATGTCCCACCCGAACTGTATGACATCCCTGGCGTCCGGGTGAATCGGTGCAAGGACTACGGACCCGGCACGGTGTATATCGCGCCGCTTGACATCCGCCAGAGCGCAAAGTACTTGTTGGCGGTAGACGACGACACGTGCTATCCCGCCAACCTGCTCAAGACCCTCCGCGGTGCCATGGAGGACGACCCTTGCGTGTGGTGCACCAGCGGATTCAGGATCCCCGAGTTCTATGGCACCGAAAGGGCGGTTCCCCGGTATCATCGAGAGGAGGTGGACGTCTCCGAGGGATACGGCGGCGTTTTTTTGGATATGGATTGGATCAGGAGGGGTAGGACATACTTCGAGTGGATGCGTGCAAAGTATACATACCACGATGATCTACTTCTCAGCAACACCATGGCATATCTTGGAATCCTGCGCAAGTCGTGGTGCGACGAAATTCTAAACATCCAGATGATTCGTCAATACGATTTTGGGATGGGCCCGGATGCCCTATGGAGACAAGGAGGAGGGCATAAAGACACGTGCAAACCAGTTTTAGATAGGCTTAGAGAGGACGGTGAATACAATTACAAGCGATGGCAGTCTGGGACTGCTTCATCTTCTACAACGAGTTAGATATCCTCGAGCGGCGCATGCACTACTTGGACACGACGGTCGACCACTTTGTGATTGTGGAGTCTTCCGTGACCCACAAGGGAACACCGAAACCCTCATTTTATCAAGAAAATAAAGGTAGGTACGCACGGTGGGCGCACAAGATTCGACACGTGTTGGTGGATGACAACCCCGAAGGCGATGACGCTTCCTGGGCGCGTGAGAATCACCACCGCCAGGGGATCTTGCGCGCGTTGACTGATTCCGCGGAACCATCTGATTGGGTGATGATATCTGATGTCGACGAGATCCCCAACAGGGGTGCGGTGTGTCGCGGAAGGGACAATCAGATTGCGAACCCCACGGCATTCCACATGACGGCATTCCAGTACTCACTCGACTGGATGCAGACGTTCGAGCCGTGGTTTGGAACTGTTATGTGTCGGTGGGATCAGATGCCCCGTGGCGGTCCTCAGGAGTTGCGGAACAACAGGTGGAAGTATCCCCATCACCGATTTGCTGGGTGGCACCTGTCAAGTTTTGGGTCTCTGGATCACATCTACAACAAGGTCAAGGAGTATGCGCACCACGCAGATGAACCGTGTGTCAAGATGACTCGGGAGTCTCTGGCTTCTGACATGGAGGCGGGGGTGCTGGGTGGCACGCACAAACTGACTCCCACATCCGCTAGTACTCTCAACTCTATGCCTCGTAGTCTCGTATTGCCACTCCCACTGGAAATCGAGGAACCCCCATCTGCGTCAGCTCCTGATAGCGCACGGTGAGTTTCTTGCCCACGTAGTCCTTCCAGTTGGCCCACAGCTCCCGACGGTACTCCTGGGTCCCCTCGGGGCGAACGGTGAAGCGGTCCTCCTGGGACGTGATGCACTCCCAGATGACCGTGCCCACATCCCTACCCTTGCCCTCCTGGGCTCCCACGATCAGATACTCCTGATCCTGGAAGCGCTTGTGCTTGAGCAGACTGGCGGACCTCTCGTTGAGGCAGTAGACCCCGTGGGGGTTGCGGGCGATCACACCCTCGTAGCCGTACTTGATGTACTCGTCCACCAGGCGATCCACCTCCTCTCCGCGAACCTCCTTGAGGGTCGGGACCAACTTGAACCCCGGAGGCCACTTCAGGGACTCCAGGTGCTTCAGGCGCTCACGCCACGTGGCATCGGGATTTTCCGTCAGGTAGCAGTCAAAGACGTGGAACTCTATGAGATACGCGTCCTCCCCAGGCGTCGCCCTCCGCACCGCCCCACTCAGTTTCTCGAACGGCATCTTCTTGGTGTAGAGTTCGCCGTCCAGCCAGGTGCTGTGGGACACCTCGAGTCCGCGGCGGAGGTGGGGGACGCTGGTGATCGACTTGCCCATGCGGGTGATGAAGCCCCTGTGGTGGTTGAACATCGCCCTGACCCCGTCGAGCTTCGCCTGGCAGTCGTACGTCGCCTCGGGGTTCCCCCGCTTCTCCCAGGTGTGGGCAAGCATCGGGAGCACCAACTGGTCGTCCAGTTCAGCGAGATCCTCCACGTCCCCCTTGTCCTTCCGCTTGTTCCAGAACGAGCGGGCCTGCAGTTCGGCCTGTTCCTCGACCGTCCTCTTTACCTTACCCTCAGGTACGAGGAGGTTCGTCTCTTGCATCTTGCCTCCTGTTATGCCCCAGACCCGCTTGATGACCCAGGGCCCCTGGGGGTCGGAAGTGGTTGGGTGGGTCGATACCGTCCACACCACAACATGCCCATACTTGTCACGAGAGTACAAAGTTTGCTCCATAATTTGGATATGTATCGCTGTGTGTCTTTAAAGATGCCCAGCGGAATGCCTGAGATGGCTCATACACTTTTTGTAGCGGCATAGTAAAGGCGTGATGTCTTCTGGCCCCCCACCCGTTGTGGATATGAAGCGCTACGCAAGGATACACCCACCAGAGAAGCCAATCTTCGAGTGGAACATGATGAACTTTTGCATCATCCTGATTTTCATAACCTTTGTGGGCCTGTGGATCAGGGCTACGGAGATTCGCCAAAAACGCGCGTCCGCCACACGTAAGGCTGATGAGCCTGCGCCTTCAGGGCTTCCTTGATGACCTTGGTCTTTGCAACCTTGTTGAATGATATGTTGTTTATGGCATCGTACTGCTGCGAGGTGATCCCGTATCTCGCAAACACCTCGGGGTCGTTCATGCGGTGCATTAACATCAGGGTGTCTCGGTCTGGCAGACCCCTGAGCCTCTTCTCTCTCATCTTCTGATTGGAAAACTTTGTCCACGCCGTGCCATTCTTCATGGCCACGTCGGGGATCTTCCGATCCATCATCATTATGGGGTGGTAGACACTCGAGACCCAGAAGTAGTCCATGAGATCCCAGGTGGGGTCGCTGTCGTACAGGTCGCCCTCGGACAACATATTGAACACACGGGGATCCACCTCCTTGAGACCCATGTGGATGTTGCTGTGCACGAGGTCCGCCATATACCCGTGCTCAGTCTGTTTGCGCCCGATCTCACCCATCGGATCCCTCGTCCCTCCCTGGCACATCATGGAGTAGAGCCACTGCTTGGAGTCTTGAAAGTAGTCCCTGGTCCCAGGGAACCTGACGGTGTTCAGGAAGGTTCGGCAGTCGCCCCGAGCCTCGAAAGCCAGCGTGGTCAGCTGGGCGTGGTCGGTGGCGGGGCTCTCCCTCGCCCCTATCTCCACCATCTGATTTACGGAAAGAGGGGGGCAGTGGAGGCAGTCGCAGAAGGTGATCTTCTCTATGTTCTGGGCGATGAGTATGGTGGCTCCACGGGATAGCCTCTTTCCGTAATCCAGGATGCTCTTGTCGGGGACGGACGAGTCCACCAATACGTGGGCGGACGACTCTCTCAACTGATCTCCGACGTCTGAGAGTCTGGTAACCTCTACCCACCTCCTATTCTTGAGCGCCACCTGCGTCAGATAGCTCTTCCCCACCCCCACATCACCATAGAGGCAGACGATACCGTTGTCCTCTATGATGGTTACTAGGGTGTTTAGGACATCCAGGTGCCCGACAAAATTGGCAGTTCGATTATCTTTGCGAAACTTAAGAAACTTGTCCATGATACCTGATGATATTAAGGACCTTATTTTTAAGGATGATCTGTATCGGTACCGGGTTCAGCCGTTCCTGTATTGCCTGGCGGGGTCGCAACTTCTGCTGGTTGGCCTTCTACTATTTGCTCTACTACAATTTCAGTCGGTGAAGCAGGCGCTTCAGGCGCTTCAGGCGCTTCAGAGAGCACAGTGACTCCAGCCAGCACCGGGAGCGGGGGGAGTGATGGGGGTCTCCTGACGCGATCAGACACCTTGCTCAACCCCTTGAGCTGGCTGAGTTCCGTCATGAGGTCGGAGTGCTGAGTGTCAGTGGACAACCTCGGCATCCGCAGGGTCCCCGATTCGGCGTTTTCCGAAACCCGCTTGCGGAATGCCGATATGACACCGTCGGTCTTCTTCTTCTCCAGGGTGTTGTCGAACAGGTCGATGGGGCGCACGAACAGGATCTCGGGGCGGCTGAAGAATGTATCGGGCAGGTTCTGCTTCACGGGAAACTTTCGCTCGAACAACCTAACAACGTTGCTGGGTAGGGGCGGGGACTGCTCGATGAGGCGGTCGTACTCACCCCTCATGATGTCAACGAACGGGCTTCCGTCGTGAGCCCTCTCCGTCCGCGGGAGGGTCAGCTCAAGCCGGATGCTGCGGGACAACTTACCATAATGGACGCTGCTGACGCGGTGAGACTCCATCAACTCTGACACCTTGAGGAACTGCATTACAGTGGTCAGGATGGCCGCAAACAGATTGCACGCACCGATCGCAGCGGGGACGTACTCCTGCCATGCGACGGGGAAGGTCTCCTGTGCAAAGTTTGCGGTACCCGTCACGGTGCTAATCACGATAATGGGGAGGGTCATTCGCATATTTAGGCTCTTGAAACGTGTGTAGGCTGCATAGTGCATGTACCTGTAACAAGCCGCCTGCTCTCCCCACCTCTGAAGGATCTTCTCGTGCTGAGAATGCCATATACGTGGCCCAATCTTCTTTTCACCACGAGGCGAGTGTTCACCATCGGAGTATGTCATTGTATATCTTACGACTATAAAGTTTTCATGCGATAAATTACCACACAGATGTCTCTCGAACTTATAATGGGTAGCATGTTTTCCGGGAAGTCAACGGAACTCATTCGGCGGATCCGCCTTCAGCAGGTTATGGGTAGGAGTGTTAGGGTTGTGAACCACGCCCTCGACAACCGCCAGGGGTGCCTGGAGTCCGTGAGGACCCACGACGCCACGGAGTTCAAGGCAGTCAAGTACCCCACATTGGAATCCTTCATGTTTGACGACATTGACACGGTGGCCGTAGACGAGACCCAGTTCTTTCCAAATCTTAGAGAGTGGGTGGAGAGCGGGTTGTCCAGGGGGAAGCACATCATCCTGGCGGGACTAGACGGGGACTTCCAGCAGCAAAAGTTTGGTGAGCTGCTGGACGTCATACCGTTGGCGGACAACGTAACGAAATTGAGAGCGCTGTGCATGTTCTGCAAGGACGGGACACCGGGTCCCTTCACGTACCGCAACCCCGGGGTGGGTCACGGGGAGCAGGTCCTCGTGGCGTCAGAGGATTGCTACAAGGCGGTGTGTCGCAAGTGCCTCACCGCCACATAGAGGCACACGGGGGTCACCACCCACCAGAGGGGGATCCACGGGACGTACACGACCTTGGGTGCTCCCACCTGCTGGAAGGCTCCGTAGAACCAGGATGATACGGGCGCCACCATCTTGCGCCCGGAGATTTCCCAGGGGAGGGACTCCCATTCGATCACGGTCGAGTAATACTTTCGGACATCTGAAATCTCTCGAGCAAGACAGGAACTCACGGATGATAAAGTGTCACCCACACACCTCCCGTATTGCACAAGAGCCATTTGGCTAATATATTTCTTGCTCTTTATTAACAGAAAGATGGGACTTCCTCAGCGCCCGCAGTCGGCGCGCCCTTCGTCGGCGTTGACGGCACTAGCAGGAGGAGGTGTTAGAAAACGCACGGGGGATGACCCCACGGCGCGGAAGGCGGCCAGGGCGGAGAGGGAGGCGGCGGCGAAGAAGGCGCAATATCGAGTCAATCGGTTGCAACAACTTTTAATGAATGTGAACCGGACGGCGCGCGAGGCGGCGGCGCGCGAGGCGGCGGTGGCGCTCGGGCAGCGCGCGCCGGCGGGAGAAGGACCACCAACCGGGAGCGCATCGGCGAACATATTGGCCGATGCGTTCACTACTTTGCGTATCAACGGCAAAAATACCCCTTCTGGCTACGACGCTGGACTCCTCACAGCATCACAGAGACAAAATTTACCTACGAATGCCGCCAGCGTTGACATCACTCTCAGTAAAAACATTCTCAATCGCCTGCGTGAACTTCATACCGAATCATCCAACATAACTCCAGCGAACGGGGGCGATGGCGTTGAGTATGCAGGGATCATCAAAATTAAAGGACAGGAAACAACCAAAGATTTCATGCCAGCAGAACTAATATTACGGTCGTTCGAGAAAGGAAATGTTACAAACAAAAATACAGAGCTGCTGCGTAACTCCATTCAGGTGGTGAATACTGTAACGAACGGGCTGTCCAGGGCGGTAACGCCTAGTCAGCAGATCGTGGATTCTAGGATAACGTTCCACACCCACCCTACTCCTCAGCGGCGTAACCAGCAGGAAAAGTTGGATAATAACGAGATTTTCACAATGCCTCCGAGTATACCCGACATCCAGTTCTATCTCAACAACTGGCCGAAAACCCAAGCGAACATAATCGTGGATCAATTTGGTTTCTATGTCGTCGATGTTATAGAGTCCGACGGCAAAGGCATGTTCCTGACTACACAAGGAACAAACAGCTACCAGACGCGCTTAAAAGTCATAACCGATCTTTGGTTCGCCGTCTTCCTCTGGGATCCGGCGAATACTAATTCACGCATTTCCCCAGACAACATAAAAGCCTTAATCTATGAGGGGTGGAGTGGTTCAGTGCCGAGTGTAGTAAATGCTGGCTTGGCGAGGTTAGCGAAAACTGAGGAATACGTAAGGAATACTCGTACTGTATATGGTTGGGCTCAGGGTTTGCGATTTCCCAAAGATCAAGTCGATAAATACAACGAGGCTCTGGATGAATTCCGCATCGTTACAGGAGTTTCTGTAAAGTATTACACACAGGCCCAGATTACCAGTCTCAACAGCTCTGCTAACAAGTCCGTAGTAAGGCAAACTTTACCCACGGTGACCCTGACGTCACGAGTTGTGCTTAGTCAGTACATGCAGGCTTTGAAGGAGATGCGTGGATAAATTATCTCAGGGAGTGGTATATACACAATGCCATCCTGCGGCAACCACAAATCTAACTACACCCCCGAGCGCGGCGCCCCTCTGGCCGCCCCCGTCAGGAGCACGCCGACCGCGGCCCCCCTGATGAAGTTCCTCAAGCGGTGCGAGGTTCGCTCGACCCTGATTGCCATCCTGGTGATCATGCTCCTCAAGAAGCTCAAGATGCTTTAAATCTCTGCATAGAGCAGATATGCCCGTGAAAGTTCGGTTACGCCCCAGCAACAAAAGTGACAAGAAGTGGATGGTCACTTTTGTGGATGACGTGCGACAGAAGACGATTCACTTCGGAGCCAAGGGGATGAGCGATTACTTGCACCACAAGAATCCCATGCGGATGCGCTCCTACGTGGATCGCCACGGCGGCAGGGTTCCCCAGAGTCTGATGGAAGACACGAACCCGCGGAGCGTCCAGAAGCGCATGCTGGGTGTCAAGAGCAGCACCCGCGAGACGTGGGGTCGGGCGGGCCTGAGAACCCCAGGCTTCTGGAGCAGGTGGCTGACGTGGAGCTTCCCCTCCCTCCGGGGTGCCAAGAAGCTCATCGAAGAGCAATACGGTGTCCAATTCGTATGATCAGCTTCGTGAGAGTTAAAGAGACGTTGGTTGCCTCCATGGTCATCCTAACAGCCTCTGCAAATCTATCGCCCATGCACTTCTGGTAATTAAAGTTGTGAGGCGAAAATAAATCAAGTAGAACCAATGGCTTTTCATAAGCGCTTCCTAGAGAGTATCGCGATGTGCGAACCCTACGAAGACACTGATGAACAGCGGCAGGTTGTGTGGGACTGCGAGATGCTTGTGAAGGAGCTCCGACCCCTCTACCGCCAGCTGAGCCTCAAGGCTCGGCGGCTCAGGCGGTGCGCCAAGGGGCGGAAGTACCTCTTCAGCACTCTGGATAGGAAGAAGACCGTGCTCCAGAAGCTGAACCGGGCGGAGGACATACTCGCCTGGAGTATGGGTCATTGAAAAAAATCGATAGGTCTCGGACATCCCTCCCCATCTTATCGATGTCTCTCTGTATCTTAACCAGAGGTCTCCTGATTATCAGGGCGCCCACTATCACCGACAGGCACAGGAGCATCATTTAATGATGACCACTTGTCATACCCACACAAGTTATTAAATGGAATACGACATGCCATGGGACGAAATCCCCTCCCCTGAGATGTGCGTCCCACGACTTTAACCACGTAGATATCATCAGCATCCCCAAGGCGGGGTTACAGCCCGGGACGCACCCGTGGACCAGTGCCGTCGACACGGCGCAGACACGATCCACGTTGTACCTCCACCCCGGGCGGGGGTTTCTCCAGTGATTCACGCTGATCAGCGCCATACCACAGTCGACAACCCCCCGAGCTCTCCTGCCCCTGCGAAGGTTTATGATGCCTGGGATGACGAAACACACGCTCGTGACGACGAGTGGTATCATTCACTCTGTAATACATCTAGAAAAATCGGTCTACCCGATTGATGTGCGACTTGTACTGCACCTCGGGATTGTCCCACACGGAGACGGTCTCGTTCCCGTAAATCTCCTGGCAACCGATGTCCTCGGTGCAGTCCCTGCCGTCCTTGGTCAGGGGGATGGAGTAGTTGTTGTGCCCGTTGCCAGCCGTGGTCCAGTAGTGAAACCTATCCCGCCGCCCCCTGACGGGCTTGGCGTAGATGGGGCGCAGATCACCACCCTCATCCTCACTCTTGAGGAGGCCCACCTGGTGGGGAGCCTGGGGGCGGTAGTACTTGTTCACCGGCGCAGGGCGGTACTCTGGGAGGCCGTCCACCAGCGCCTCATGGGGGCGATCGACCACCATGCTCCTGATGGGAACGGGGGCGGAGTCCATCGGGACCGGTTCGGAGGGGAGGGGCATCTTGGAGTTGATGAGGTATCCCATGATGACCCCGACCATGAGGATGGATACAACGATAAGTACAATGTTAAAACGCTTCATTGATATATGTAGAGATAATGTTTATATTGGGGATAGACGTTGGCATCATCAACTTGGCTCTGGTTCAGATTGATATTGATGATGCCACGTGGCAGATAAAGAGGGTGTGCGCCTGTCACCGGGTAGATATGACTCGAGGATGCCAGTCGCGGGAGACGACCGATAGGGTGGTTGCCATGGTTAAAAAGTTCCAGGCGGTCTTCGACACCTCGGATGTGGTCCTTATCGAGCGCCAGCCCCTGACGGGTCTCACGGGGGTCGAGGAACTCCTCTTCTACATGTTCCGCCAGAAGTGCCAGAAGGTTTCGCCAAATTCCATGCACAAGTTCTTCGGGATCAACACCTTGGACTACGAGGGGCGCAAGGTGCAGACGGTCGCCAGGGCGCGTCCGTGGCTGGAAGAGCAGGAGGGGTGGTTGAGAAATTCCGAGCGTCAGCACGACATGGCGGACGCCATGTGCATCATCCTGTGGTGGTGGGAGCACAACCGCCCCAAGGGTCCCAATGTATGGGAAAAATTTCGTTGCCTATAATATACAATGAGTGGCAACGGAACTTACCTAGACCCGAAAGGGCAGTATGTGGGGTTGATGAGTGATAAGGAATTCAGGACAGTCGTGGAGGCTGCGAACATCCTCAATAATAAGCAGATGAACCAGAAGCAGGCGAGGAAGGCAACCACAATGATGTTAAAATATGGAGTCGAGCGCGAGGAGGACCTCCCCGCCTCCGCATTCTGAATGCGCCTCACACCAGCATAGTGAAAGAGAGGAACAGCTTGTTCCAGTTTGATTCGTCTATGGCGGTTCTAGCCATCGGTATCATGAAGAACACAATGCGATATACAACTACGAAGAGCGATATGGAACCCACTATGTATTCTGAAACAGTGGTCGCCGTCATTCATAATGTAGTATGGTCCATCCGTTTTAAAAGAATAGAGGTATATGGCATCAGAAGGCGTAATGCTTCTGTGTGAGTTTGAGGGACACCCAGGATTTCTGGCGGAAGAAACGGGAGTGTGCATATTCTACGGTCTCACGTTCCCCAGCATCCTGGAGGTCGCACAGTATCTGAAGGGTGTCTCGGCGGGTCCGGAGTACGAGGGGTCGATCGCCAGGGGTGGCGTCAAGTTGTTGCTAGACCCCGAAATGAGAATGTGGTGGTCGGTAGGGAGGTGGTGGCCAGACAAGAGGTCGGCCGTCCTGGCTGGGAAAAGAATGTTCCGTTAGAGTAATGGCGTACCTACCACGTAAATATCTCGCTGGTCTCACCCCCGCCGAGAGGCGGACTCGGGCGGCCCGGATCCGCAAGGGGTCCAAGACCAACCACCGTGACCCCAAGGCCTACAAGCCCTGGAAGACCGACAAGGGCAAGAAGGTCAAGACCTCCTCCTACACCGTGCAGTTCCGCAAGAAGTACGGGGCGGACAAGAAGACTCTGGCTCAGAAGGCCCGTGCCGCCAAGATACCCCTGGGGATCGTGCGGAAGGTTTACAACAGGGGGATGGCGGCGTGGAGGACCGGCCACCGCCCCGGGGCGTCCCAGCAGGCGTGGGGGTATGCCCGTGTCCACAGCTTCGCCATGAAGGGCAAGACCTACTACACCGCCGACGCCGATCTGGCTAAGGAGTTGAAGGCGGCTCGGGCTCGACGTTGATGGGCGGCGCCTCCAATATTTCCAGAATGTACTTGTCAGTCTCCTGTGCCACAGGTGAGATCTTGACCACACGGCACACCCGTGTGGTCACGGTGGGTGGTCGGGGTGGTGAAGCCACCACGGGTTTGCAGAGTAGCGAAAACATTTATTATCTTGGCATATCATAATATAATGTCGGGTATTACTCAACTTGTCTCTGTTGGCGCTCAGGATGCCTTCATCACGGGGTCCCCTCAGGTGTCCTTCTTCCAATCCATTTACAAGCGTCACACCAACTTTTCAATCTTCCACAAGACGAACATCTTCCAGGGGATGCCCCGCGCCAGCGGGATGTCCACGGTTCGCTTCGAGAGGCTGGGTGACCTCCTGAATTATACGTACCTGACGGTCAGCCTGTCGGGCGTGAACCAGGAGGTGTCCGACTGGACCCAGGTGGTGGAGCAGGTGGAGCTCCTTATCGGCGGGCAGGTGATTGACACCCAGACCTCCGAGTTCTGCGAGGAGATTGCCGTTGACACCTTCGCCAACACGGCTGCCAAGTCGTTCCCCGCCAGCCTCCACGGCGGTCTCGGGTCCAACTCGTACTTCTACCCGCTCCGCTTCTTCTTCTGCGAGAATTGGTTTTCCAGCATCCCCCTGGTTGCCCTCCAGTACCACGATGTGGAGCTGAGGATCCGGTGGGCGGCGGGGTTCAACCCCTCCTACAAGTGCACCGCACACTCGTGCTACATCATGATGGACGAGGATGAGCGCAAGATGATTGCCTCCCAGCCTCAGGAGATGCTCATCACTCAGGTGCAGAAGATCACCCCCAGCAATGACAAGATCCAGCAGCTGGACTTCAACCACCCCGTGAAGTTCATCGCCTCCTCGAACGCCGTGACCCAGAACGTCCTGGTGTCCGACACCAACAAGGTGAAGCTCGTGGCGAACGGCGTTGATCTCACTGAGAGTGCCGTGAGCATTCCCTTCTACACGGCGGTGCCCTCGTACTACCACACGGATTACTCCAGCAGCAACGCGGAGAACATCTTCCTGTACTCCTTCGGGCTCAACACGAACAAGCACCAGCCGTCGGGGACCCTGAACTTCTCCCGCCTGGACTCGTTCCAGATTCACTGCGATGCGCCTGTCAACAAGAACATCTACGCCGTGAACTACAACGTCCTCCGGGTGCAGAACGGCATGGCGGGGCTCACCTATGCTAATTAGACATTTAGAGATATCCAACCATTGATATACAAGAACGATGCTCCGTCACTGCGATCTGTTCGCTGGGACTGGCGCTTTCACCCTGGCTCTTGAGAACACGGGCAAGGTTGAAACCGTCTACGCAAATGATATGTGCAAGAACTCCAAGGTGATATACGATCACAACTTCAAGGTCAAATTGGATCACCGCAACCTGAATGACGTTCCGCCTTCCGAGATACCACCTCACGATGTACTGACTGGAGGGTTTCCCTGTCAGCCCTTTAGTGTCGCTGGGAAGAGGGAGGGGTTCAGGGACCCGAGGTCTAACGTGTTCTGGGCAATCATGAACATCGTGGAGCATCACAAGCCACGGTATGTGATCTTGGAGAATGTGAAGAACCTGACGACCCACGATAACGGCAACACCATTAAGACTGTGCGGGAGGCGTTGGAGGAGAAGGGGTACAGCATCACGTGGAAGGTTGTGGACACTGCGAAGATCACCGAGGTCCCTCAGCACAGGGAGCGCATCTATCTCGTGGCGACGCTGGGTGAATCACCCGCTATGGAGTTTCCAGTGGTTGCCAAGAGACCCGTTGCGGACTTTCTGGAGCGGGGTGAAATCCCAGCGAAGTACTACTACACCGAAGCGTCAAAGGCGTGGGAGTTGGTGAGCGAGGCGTGCACCGAGAGGGGCGTGGTCTACCAGTACCGCCGGGTGTATGTCAGGGACAACAAGAGCGGTGAATGCCCAACGCTGACGGCGAACATGGGTGGGGGAGGGCATAACGTTCCACTCATAGTGGATGACGCGGGGATACGCAAACTGACACCAAGGGAATGCTTCAATTTACAGGGATTTCCCGACACCTACAAACTACCCGCGCTCGCTGACTGCCACCTCTACAAACTCGCTGGGAATGCCGTGTCCTACCCCGTGGCACGGCTCATATCACAGAAGATCATGGACTTGAACTGACCCGAGTATATCACATCAGTATGACCCTTCACCTTTTCCAGTAGGGTATCAGGGTTTACACGGGGACGCCTCCCTTGTTCAGCCTGAGCCTTATACGTCTTTGGCTCTTTGTGCTTGTTAATCTCCATGTTGTACCATTCTTCGTCACTGGACTTCAAGTTGACCCTGAATATCTTGAAATGATCGTCTTTCCACTGACGCGCGTCGAGCAGATATAGCACATCCCATGGACTCGAAGGAGTAAATGAGATGGGCCCGTCAGACGTAAACGCTTTACATTCCAACTTCCCGCTGACTTCCGAGGCGAGATCACCACTCTTGGTGTTCCGGGTACAGTCTGGGACCCCGTTGTTTCGTAGGAAGCACTGTATAGCCGACTCGCTTATATCCTCTGGAAAGGCGGGTTCCCTGTACTTTACACTAGCGCTGGCAGTCAATTCACGAGACATGATCACATACTCTCTATGTAAGAGATACCTCTTGTAGGTACACTGGTTTACCGGTATCTGTTCTGTCATCGTGCTTGTATACCTATAGCGTTCCAAAGCCTTAAGGACTTGCGGACATAATTTATTCTTGGTATATCTTAATAGCAATGGGACGTAAAAACACATCAAAAGCTGCAACACTTTCCGCAACCTTCGGTACACCGCTGTACCGTTTTGGTTCGTACGAGGAGAACTCCACTACTGTTACGAATCTCATGTTTGAGCACGGGAACGGTCCCCGTGATGTATCCGCCTTCTCTGCGTTGCTCGCTAACACCTTCGGGGTGGAGGTGAACTTCTTCACGACCCAGCAGGATCTCACGAGCGTCGAGAGTGTCGAGGTCTCCTTCCACTCCTTTGCGGACGCCGCCGCCTTTAACTCATCCCCCAATGCCACGGAGATCATGGCAGCCTTCAAGCAGATGATGGCAACCCGCTTCGGGGTGGAGGTGAGCGCCGTCACCGTCGTGGTTGCCGACGGGTCCGCCAAGTTCCAGACCTCCGTGACGACCCCCACACCCCTCCCAGCGCCCTAAACTAGAGGATGTCCTCGACGAGTTCCCAGCACCGCAAGACATCATCACGGCTCGGGAAGATTTCGACCCGCTCCCCGCCCTCGAGACATCTCTGCAGGACATCCATATAGGCGTCGTTGTGACGTGAAGGGTGGAATACCTGGCAGTTTTCCTGGTGGTCAAACAGAATTATTTGGAACGTATCCCTCTCAGCCCTCTTGGCTATATCCACGTGTATGGTCGTGTTCCCACCCAGGCAGGTGGTGGAGCAGGTGACCGCCGTGGGTGCATCGAGAGGACCAGAATATCCTGGGTAGTAATCAACCACACAGTTCTCCTTCGAAAAGGGCTCTATGGTTTCGATACCCCCAATCATCTTGCCAACCACCATCAGCACGTGGTTCTGGATGAAGTCCCTGACGATCCCCATCTCGGCGAAGCTGTGGATGCGGTCTTCCACATCTGCAGTCTCGTGGATAGTCACGTAGATGTCCTTGATGGACTTGGGGTTTCCAATCGCTGGGATGTTTTTGCAGAGATAGTGATCTACAAAGACGACGTCTCTGTCGTCCAGATGTTTCATCAGTTCGAGGCATGACTCGTAATCCTTCCCCACAGGCTTCTCCACGCATAAGCGGGTGTCATGTGGTATCTTGTCTATCAAGTAGGGGATGGTCGTGCTGTTCACGGCGAAATATGTAACATCTGTTTGGGGTAGTTCATCGTCAGGGGTGAACCACGATCTCTGGGTATTCTGATCTCGACGAGTTCTAGAGACGTACTTGACATCTCTAAACCCTGCGCCGTACATGCGGTGGCGGAGCTTCGTACGAACTAGATGACCGGTCGCGCCAAAGAGAAGCATAGACATAGTGTATTGAGGTGTATATACATAGCGATTAATCTTTAATTTTCACAGGGTGGCTCCCAAACGCGTTGCGCTGCGCCATCACCAGAGCCATGGATAGGCTCCGCCTCTCACGGGTCTTGTAGGCGTCCAAGGCGGCGTTGAGGGCTGGGAGAGGGCACCCCGCCTTTGTGCGGAAGTTCTCTGCAGCCTCGTAGTTCAGGTGCATCGTGGCAGACAGATCCACATCCAGCATATTGGTCGTTATGATGGCACCGCTGCTCCAGTTCCGCTTCACAATCTCAAAGTCCGCATCCATGCTCTCGCACAGCAACAGACCCTCCCAGAGGGCGGAAGCGAAGGCAAACTCCAAGACTCCCTGGATGTCCACATCCTCCACATCCTTCGGGCGCGCCCCTTCGCCCCTGGGCCCCATGCTCAGTATCCGAGCATTCACAGACGCCATGATCATCCCGATCGGGATGTTGTTGAGAAGCGCGTGCTGGGCGCACCAAGTGCCCGTCGAGTTCATCATCGCCTCGTCGTCCAGGGTGTCCACGTAGTTCAGGTCGATGGAGCGCGTCAGGGAGATGAGGAAGCCCTCAAGGTTTCCCATGTCTCGGTCGATGAACTCGAGGAAGCTCTCGTGGCTGACACTGTCGTACACCTCGCACAGGGACTGCATCATCGCGTACTCCACCCCGTTGTGCACGGTCTTTACAAAGTGCCCAGCGCCGTAATCGCCTCCGTAGTACTGGTGGTTTCCCTGATCGGAGCATATGTGATCGAGGAGTTCCTTGCTGGTCCTGTACCCCAGGGGCGATCCACCCACCATGATGCTGGGGCCCTTCAGGGCACCCGAGGAACCTCCTGATATCCCCGCGCCCAGGTAGTGCGCCCCAACGTTTTCCAGCAGCTTTCCTCTCTTTCTGGAGCGCGTGAAGTGCTCGTTGGCGCCATCAATCACCACATCCCCCTCATGCATGTGCGGGATCATGGCGTTGATTGTGGAATCTATTGGCATCCCGTTGGGGAGCATGATGACAAACTCCCTGTCGGCGCCACCCACACCCTGAACGAGCTCGGGGATTGATTCGTAGACAGTGGAGTTCTTTATCTCACCCACGGTTCCTTTGTAGCTCCTGCTATACAGGTGAAGGTGAGTATTGGGCTTTCTAGAGATGTTGCGTGCCAGGTTTGAACCCATGGTTCCCAGTCCAATCAGGCCGACGTGATGCATTACTATGGAGGTGGGTATTAAATACCAAGGTGGGGCGCAGTTCAGTCGCTCTAAGAGAGCTTAAAGGGTGTCGACTATAAATTGCAAATATGAAGTTCATTGATCTGTTCTGTGGGATTGGGGGCTTTCACCAAGCCCTCGCCTCCTTGGGACACGAGTGCGTCTTTGCAAGTGACATAGATGCCTCCTGTCGCAGGGTCTACAAAGACAACTACGGGATTGAGCCTGTGGGAGACATAACCAAGCACGTGGACGACGTGCCACCCCACGACATCATGTGTGGTGGGTTCCCCTGCCAACCCTTCTCGAAGGCTGGGTTTCAGCGAGGGTTTGAGGACGAGAACAGGGGCAACTTGTTCTTTGTGATGTGCGAGATCATAGACCGTCACAAGCCCAAGTACCTCCTGTTGGAGAATGTGCGCAACCTCGCATCCCACGACAACGGGAACACCTGGGAGGTCATCAAGCGATCGCTCAGGGAATTGGGCTACAGCACCTACGACGACCCCACGATCCTGAACGTCCTGCACTTCGATGTCCCCCAGAACAGGGAGAGGGTGGTGATAATGGCGGTGAGGGGTGGCGAACTCCCCCCGCTCCCCGAGTTCTCCCGCAATCCCCGCAGGACCGCGCAGGTTCAGGTGTCGTCTGTGATGGAGACGCACCCACCCAGCCTCCCTCGCAAGTTGGAGGTGGTGCAGGAGGTGTGGGATCGCTTCTTGGGGCTTGTGAACGACCCCCCGCGCTTCCCGATATGGACGGACTGGTGGGACTCGGGGGACGACCCGGACCCTCGGTACGTCAAGTGGATCACCCAGAACAGGGAGTTCTGGGAGGAAAATAGGGCTACTCTCCAGCCGTGGTTGGCGTGGGCTCGAGAGAAGCCTGAGTGGGTGGGGGCTGTTCGCAAGATGGAGTGGCAGGCGGGGATGCCAGGGACGACACTAAACGATTTCTTGTGGACTCCCCGCCCCTCGGGGATCAGGGTGAAGAAGTGCGATTACATACCTACACTGGTCGCCATGGCCCAGATACCAGTCTATGGACCGCAGCGGCGCAAGTTAAACCCCAGGGAGTTGTTGAGGCTTCAGAGTTTCCCCGACGACTTCAAGTACGAGGAGAAGAAGATATTCAAGCAGGTTGGAAACGCCGTGAACTGCAAGATGATTAGGTGGTGCATGGAGTTCCTCGCCTCCGAGTAATCTCTTCAAGAACTTTACCACCAAGGGTAGTCAGTTCCTTGCTTGTCATCCCTTCGAGGCTCATAGGTTCGTCCACCTTCCTGAACCCCCTCATAACGCTATACTTCACAGCACCATCAACGGGTTCAGGAAGAGGAACGAATTGTGTCGCATTCGTGAGCATCTTGTAAACCTCTTCCCTTTTAATCAGCCGATTGGTCTTGTTGTTGCTACTCAAGATCACATTCTCCTTGCAGAACTCTTTGGAAACGACGTAGAACCCCGCCTTCACGCATTTGTTTTCACGCTTCCACCACACACCACCCCGTGTGATCAGGATTAGTACATCACAACCAAACGATTCCCTCTCTGTATCTGCATCATTCTTGGACCAGTCGAGAGCGAACGTCGAACCATCGTCCTTCATTGAAGACTTGAGTGACAGAGGTATGTCGCACAACTTGAGGTCGGCCTCTCCCACGTGGTACTTCTCATACTCTTTAGCCCCCTCGAAATACTCACTGAGAAAGTCGTCCAAGATGGCTGCTCCACGCATCCCACAGCCGTCTCCTGTCATGGTCTTTTTAAGAGCATGAAAGCAGTTGGATAAGTATTGCAAGTCCTGTGTAAGGAGGAAGTCATTGATTGCCTCCATGTTCATATATACTAATATCATCACACATCCTTAAGTTCTCATATACATAATTAGTCGCTAACAGGCACCGCCTTCGTCACCAAATCCCTGACCAAGTCGCCCCTGATGGTCCCGCTGGACAGCAGAGCGTCCTTAATCTCACCCAGCGCTTGCCGATAGCACCACAGCTCATCCACCACCTCTTGGTACACGTTGTTCAGAAGGCTCTGCACCCCCTCATCCACCAGAGCCTTCTGAGCCTCCGAGTTGCCAGGCGACACGGCCACCATCCCCACCTCGTGGGAGAAGCCCAACATCTCCACCATCTGGTAGGCAATCTGCGTCGCCTGCTGGATGTCTCCCTGGGCACCCGTGGTCACCAGAGCCTTGCCGTATATGATCTCCTCCGCGGCCCTGCCGCCCATGGCAACCTGGAGCTGCGCCATCAACGCCGCGCGGGTCGGCATGTCGCTCTCCTCGCTCGGGATGAACTGGGTGAACCCCCCAGCGGGCCCACGGGGTACGATGGTCACCTTGCCCACAGCAAGCCCGTTGATGACCCCGATGATGGCGTGCCCCGCCTCGTGGTACGCCACCAATTCGTTGCGATCCTCGGAGACCTCGCCGGGCTTGGGAAGCCCTATGGTCACCTTCTCGTAGGCGTTCTCCACATCCTCCTGACTGATGACCGTCTCGCCCCGACGGGCCGCGTAGATTGCAGACTCGTTCATGAGCGACTTCAACTCGGCACCGTTGAATCCGGGAGTGAGTTGAGCCAGGTCGCGCAACTCTATGGTCTCCGCCAACTTCTTGTTCTTGCTGTGAACCCCCAGGATCTTCTCCCGGCTATCCAAGTTGGGGAGTCCCACCTCCACACGGCGATCGAAGCGCCCCGGACGCAGCACGGCGGGGTCGATCGTGTCGGGGCGGTTGGTTGCCCCCAGTATGATGATGCCCCCATCGTCTTGATTGAAACCGTCAAGCTCCGTCAAGAGCTGGTTGAGGGTCTGCTCCCGCTCGTCGTTGCTGTTGCCCATGGGGTTGGCGGAGCGCGCCTTTGCCAGAGCGTCCAGCTCATCCACAAAGATGATGCAGGGCGAGTTCTTGCGAGCGAGCTCAAAGAGCTGGCGGACCCGCGCCGCCCCGAGGCCCACGAACAGCTCCACAAACTCGGAGGCAGAGGTGGCAATGAAGGGCACCCCCGCCTCTCCCGCGATTGCACGAGCCAGAAGGGTCTTGCCGGTGCCTGGGGGGCCGCAGAGGAGACAGCCGGTGGGGATCTGCGCCCCGGCGGCGATGAAGGTCTCGGGGGTCTTGAGGAAATCCACAATCTCCCTGACCTCTTGGAGTTCCTGATCGATACCTGCAACGTCCTCAAAGCGTGTTTCCACATTCTCGACGATCTGAAACTTGTTGCCCATCCCTGGGGGCATGGGCGGTCCCTCACTCCCCCTACGGATCAAGAAGTTCACGATGGCAAAGGCGGCGACAAACATGAAGCCACTCGAGGCCACATCTCCCAGGGCGGCAGGGGGGTCGGTGAACTGGATGTTTACGTGGTGGTCCCGTAGGGTTTGGAGGAACGTCTCGTCTATGAAAACCTTGGCGCTGTCGGCAATCCCATCCTTCTGGAGGAATTGGATGTCGGGCTTCCCAGGGAAGATCGCCACATCGGTGACGCTGTCTGACTCGACAAGCGTGAGGAAGTCAGAGTACGTGGATGCCTTGCGCACTCCAGAGGAGCCGAGGCGACGGCGACGTGCAATCACAGGGGCGCGCAACGAAATGGCTTTCATGGCTTTCTTACTTATGAGGGGTAGTCTCTAAGTACGCCATCTCCTCCAGAAATTTATCCCACGCTATATTATACAGCAATGGGCGGAGGCAGTAGCAAGGTGAAAGTCAGGGACGAGATCGACATATCCTCACTCAACTCGCAGATAACAAACATCGTAACTAAGACGGCAAATCGCGCCAACTCAACCATAATGAACAAAAATGAAATAGATTTTGGCAACGTTACGTGTCATTCAGGAGTTGCTAGAATAAATCAACAAATAGAGGGAGAGGTTGTCATCGATGTAAATTTTCAAACAGAAGATACGGAGGAACTGAAGACGCAGATATCGGCACTCATCGATGCAGAAGTAGACAAGCAGGTGAAAGCTACTACTGAGTTGGGTTCAGGGTGGGGAGACTTTAGTGCAAAAAACCAAGATGTCAGCACATTGTTCAAACAAGAAATAAAAAACAAAGTAGTTACGAATTCGTTATCTGAGGTTATAAATGAAGTAACAACATCCGTGCGAAACGAAAATGTGGCGGAGGTCCAAGATTTTGAGATGGATCCCTGTAGTTTTAAGGGTAGGACCGCAGCCGAAATAGTACTTCTGACTGAGGCGTGTAAAGTCAATGGACAACTACCGAACTGCTTGGATGTCGATCAGAGTGTCGCAGTGGACGTGAAAGTAAAGGCCATCACGGACACCATAATGGAAAATCTTGGTGACCTCACGATCGACTTGGAAACGGTTTTGGAGGCCAAAACAGTAAGTGACACATCAGCTACCGGATTTGCAGGCATCTTGGATGTGATTGCGGATTTCTTCTCGAGCCCTTATGTTGTCGCCGGATTCGTCGTTGTCGCCATTTTCGCCATTATCTACCTGGGACGCAAGATGCTCGGCGGAGGCGGAGGCGGACGACGCCCTACGAACCCAAAAACAACCGCAACGACGGTGGTACTGAATGAAGTGGTGAGGACGAAGGCGACGAAGGGCGGGTAAAAAAATGTCTGTGAATACCAAGACAACTCATGGCGGGAATGATAGGCTCAGGTGGCACCACCTACACAGGGTCCAATAGGCAATATAACTGCCCGAATAATGCCGATGTATGGTGCACGACGGGTGGGGTTGACGGTATGCCCCCCGTTGTCCTCTTCTCCGTCGCCCCAGACCTCTGTCCAATTGGTAGTTTACTGACGTGCGACGATACCCCTCTTCCGGAAGACGATTCATCATCATCTGACGAAGAAGAGGATGATGCACCAGGCGACGCAGATTGCCTACCAGAAGGGTGTTATAACCCCAAAATCGCAAATGTCGCCTTCAGGATGCGGATGGATGACGGCGGGAAGAAGACGCGATTCATGTACAATGGCGAAACAAAGTATCCAACTAACCCAAGTGGCAAGTGGCAAGATAGTGACGGCGGTCAGTTTCTGAATCTTACGATCTCAACGACTAATGACAGGTTTTGTACAGTACTCGAAAAGTTGAAGAACTCCTATCTCTTTTCGGAAGATAACGATGACTGGCGGATGACGGGTATCTCATTCACGTTCACTATATCCTCCTCCGAGGCGGTAAGATGGTACGTACCTCCTCGAAGATTTGGCCACAACGGTGAATCTTGGAATGACAAGGTTTCAGGTACAAATGGTGCGAGGGGTGAGGATTCAATACTTGTGTATGTGGGCCATCAGGAGTTTATAAAGGTATATCCGGATGATCACAGTAATAGCCAGTGGGATTATGATATAGACGATGAGGAAATAAAATTCGACGGGACCGATAAGCTTAAAAACCCACACGATAGGTACTATTTCAAGGGAGTTTTGGAGGGCGATAGCAGTGCCACGGAGACTATTCTTGATAAAGTGTTCCCTAGTGACAAGTGTCACTTCAAACTCCCAGAAGAGGTCATCGAGGTGAAGAGTGTCATAAAAAAGGGTGACATACAAGCACACGACTACAAGTTTAATAGCTTTAGGTGCAGGGGTGAGTTCACGGAGGATTGGTTTGAGCGACATCGCGAGGTTCAGGAACAGGGTGGCAATGATGTATTCGGGGATTGGCATTACGATGTTACAAAGAACTCCGAGGGGGATGTAACCAAAAGATACTGCACAATCCCCAACAGCGAACAGAGCATCCCGGGTGGCCCTCCATGCCCTGGGGCAGTGTCGTGGAAATGGGACGATCCTCCCACCGAACGGACAAGCCAACAAACCCTTGCGTGTTATTACGCCGCCACGAATACTGACATAATGGGTTATGAGGACGAACTACCGCCCGAGTCACAGAATGTTGAAGGTGTTACAATCCACAATCAATTGAAGAACAGCTATTGTAACGCAAGTGGTAACGCATTAAACGTTATAGAGACGGCTGGTAATAAGACATGCACACAGTACCTGGATGATTTCACACTGTTAAAAACGCAATGTGAGCAGAATAATACCTCACAGACGGACTGGGTCAATTGTAGGACCGTCTTGTCTGATGATACCGCTGGTCCCTTTTATGAAACATTTTTAGAGGGCTATTGCGATAGCAACCCACGCAAACCCATATGCGAGTGCTACAATATCAAGAAACTCGTCGGCGGGGAACCGTTCTGTGAAGGTAAAACCGATGCTGAGGCTATAGGATGTACGATGTGGAATGACGCGTATGACAATCTCATGGGGTCGCAAGAAGTAAGTGATACGGCTAAGACTCAATTCTTAACATACCCTCATTGCTTCATGCCACTCTGTAATAAAAGTGATGTCTGGACTCCCGTAGGAATTAGAGGCGCTCAGTGTCCAGCGATCCAGATATGTCAGAACTCTATAGATATAGAGGAGTTGAATGCTGCTGAAGTAGACTTCACGCAGGCATGTAATATGAGCATTGAGGACACCAGCAACACCAGCAACACCAGCAACACCAGTGCCGAAATAGGCTCTGGTAGCGATTCCAGTTTCTCGGGCACACCGAGTGGTGGTGGTGGTGGTGGTGGTGATGGTGGCGGCGGTGGTGGTGGTGGTGGTGATAATGGTGATGCGTATGGTAGTAGTGGTGGCGGTGGCGGCGGCAGTGATAGTGGGTGGGATTCGCTATCAGATGGCCAAAAGGTTTTTTTGATCATTCTCATTGTTGGCTTATTTGTCGGGGCCATCTGGTATGGGCGGCGCTTCGCGGCGCGACGGGCGGCGGCGGCGCAGGGGACAGTGGTAGTGAGCTAGCGCCACCTAAACGCCTTCTTGATCCGATACCTAGTCAGTTGATGATGTTGACCCGGAGAGTCCCACTTTTTCTTGCGTGACCCCCTGACCACTATCTCCCTCTCTAACGTGACTGTTGTCCTATGCGTTTTGGGAATCTTGGCGCGACCAACACGCGCGGCGATGAGACTCATACAGAGATCTGGGAGCGGTTGCCCAATGTGTTTGATTGCAGCAAGATCCACAAGCCACAGCAGACTTCGCGAGGGGACGGAGGATGACATGAGCCTTCCTAATTTAACGCAACATTAAAACCAACCACCCCACATATACATAAATGAAGTTCATCGACCTCTTTTGTGGCATCGGGTCCTTCCACCAGTCGTTCAAGTCTCTGGGGTGGGAATGTGTCATGGCATCTGATATAGAACCCCATGCTCGAAACACCTACAAGCACAACCACGGGTTAGAGCCTCTCGGAGACGTGACCCTGATCGACCCCAAGGATGTCCCTGCACATGATATAGTGTGTGCGGGGTTTCCCTGTCAGCCCTTCAGCATCGCTGGGAAGCAACAAGGTTTCGAGGACCAACGGGGGACGATGTTCTGGCAGGTTATGAAGTTTGCCCACCACCACAAGCCTCGGTGGATTGTGCTCGAGAACGTCAGGGGTCTCCTCAGCCACGACAATGGTGACAGCTTCAAGAGGATCGTGAGTGACCTCAAGGAGGGTGGATACCCCCACGTGACCCACAGGGTTCTCAAGTGTTCGGACTATGGGATACCCCAGATGAGGACCCGTCTCATCATCGTGGCATCACGAGACTCGCCAGTCCCCTTGGAGTTTTCGGAGTGGGAGAGAAGGGTCACCCTGTCCGAATACCTCGGGCGCAACTTTGCAAAGGACACCGCATACACCATCCGCTGTGGGGGCAGGAAGTCTCGCTTGGACGACAAGCACAACTGGGATGGGTACATGGTCGACGGTCAGGAGTACCGCCTCACCGTGGATGACTGTTTGCGTCTTCAGGGCTTCCCAGATGGCTTCGAGTTCGTGGGACCCAAGATCGCGCAGTGGAAGATGCTGGGGAACACGATACCCACCATATTCACTCGGATGATTGCGAGTGCGATATTAAAGTCTAGCACCTAGAGATTTACAGAACCCAATGGATGTCACACTCGGAGTCAAACTCAACGCCCCCCTCGCTCAGCTCCCGTCCCGCGGGTCTCAAGGTGCAGCCGGTTATGACCTCTACGCCGCGAACCCGGAGCCGATCGTCGTTCGCCACAGCCAACGCGCCCTCATCCCCACGGGCATCCAGGTGGTGCTGCCTCCCGGTACGTACGGGCGCATCGCCCCGCGTTCGGGGCTCGCAGTCAAGAAGGGTATTTCCGTTGGTGCCGGGGTCGTCGACATTGACTACACCGGCGACGTCGGGATTCTTATCTTCAATCACGGCTCCGAAGAGTTCACCGTCACCGCCGGGGACCGTATCGCCCAGCTTATTCTCGAGAGGATCGTCACTCCTGAGGTCGTGGAGTTGGACCACGTCTCCGAGACACGACGTGGCTGTGGAGGATTTGGCTCAACGGGTGCGTAGGTACCAGATTAAACCTATCTAATCATATAGCAGTACAGGATGCCATATTCACCTGACAAGACACTGTCCCTCATACACGAGGCTAGACAGCTGGCGTACGTCCCAGACGCTGGGCCCGTGTACGAAGGGTTTCGCGAGTTTATCCACAGTGACAAGCAGGTCACCGGATACCTGATTATGGAGGCGGGGATCCCAGGGGTCGTGAGGAGCTTCTTCCGTCAGAAGATCAAGGAGTACATCAAGGGTGAATTCATAAACATAGAGAAACCAGACGAGATATTTACAGAATAATGACGCAACAGGTCTATATCATTCTCGACCGCAGCGGCTCAATGGCAACGTGCATTCAAGACACCCTCGGGGGTCTCCAGTACTTTCTGGACTCCCTCGAGGATTCGGCACGTGTCACCCTACTACTGTTCAACCAGACGACGGAGGTGCTGTACAGGGACGCGCCCAAGGGGGATTGGACGCCCCTCACGCCCCAGAAGTACCGCCCTCACGGCACGACGGCGCTTATGGATGCCATTGGGGAGACCATCAAGATGGCTGACATCCACGAGCCTCGTCTGTGGGCGGACCAGGAGGACAACACCATCAGCATCGTGATCCTGACTGACGGCGACGAGAACTCTAGCAAGGCGTACACCTCCGCGCACGTGGGAGAGCTCATCAACCGTCGGCGGACCCAGGATTGGAACTTTGTGTTCCTCGGGGCGAATCACGACGCCATCATGAGGGCGAATTCCCTCAACATCCCACAGGAATCTGCAATGACCTTCTCGAATGAGACGGTCGACACCGCTATGCGGAGCGCGGCGGACGCTCTGAATAGGATGGTCTCTGGGGAGTCCCAGAGTGTTGAATTCTCTCATCACGAGAGGATGGCGAGTCAGCCATCTAACTAATTAGCGAACATTACACCACCCAGCCCAGACTCGATCTTCAGGATGTTGTAGTTGATGGCGTACAGGTCCTGGATGGTGGCGTAATACTCGGTGGTGGCGGTCATGTGAGCCGTGTCGAGGCGGCTGAAGTTGCACGAGCCCGTGGGCTGCAGCTTGTTGGCCTTCTGGGCAAACGAGTACATCTTGAGCGCCACACCCGACTTGCGGTCGCTCCCCGCCTGGAGGGGGGAGTAGTGCTCACAGTTGTAGTAGGGCTGAACCAGCGAGAAGTACTTGTCGGGCATCTTGCTCTGGAAGACCTCCACACCGTTGAGGTAGAGCTGCACGTCGTTCGTAACGTACGCGCCCGCGCCGTCCATATCTGGCCTTCCCCACATAAGCGCTTTAACGGGGTGGTTGAGCAGGCTGAGATCCCACCGGGGGGTGGTGTCGGTCCCGAGGTTCTGGATCTTCTGCATCTGGTGGATCAGGAACTCGTGGGTCGTGTTCGTCATCATCTGACGCTCCTGAGTATCGAGGAGCACAAAGTTGCCGTAGACCTGGAACTTGTCCGGGGCGGTGCCGTCCGCCAGGCGGATCTTGAGCTCCACCTCGTGGTACTGGAGCGCCACGAGCGGCAGAGGGTAGCCGTCGCAGAACGAGAAGTGAAGGGGCAGCCACGTGTTACCAGAGGCGCGGGTGAGGTCCTGGCGGGCGGTGCCGCTCGGAGCACCCTGGGTGAAGATGGAACCCGCCTTGGCTCCGGAGTCCAGGAGGAATTTGTTCCACAGCTGCACCATGAAGAACGCATCCTGACGATCCACCATCTGGCCGCCGATGTACCACTCGAAGATGGCGCCGCCGTTCTCGCTCTCGGCACCGATGAGGCCCGCAAGACCGTTGGCGGCGTTGCCACCCAGGGTCCCCGTGGCGCCGAGGTCGATCCACACGTGGGACAGGAGGTCGCCCACCCTGGGTATCTTGATGCTGATCTCGGAGTTGGGGGCGATGGCGCCGATGATGTCAAGCTTGACGGGCTTGGTGGTGAAGTTGGTGTGACGCCTATACACCTGCTTGAAGAAAGAGACCTCTGGGTCCCCAGTGATGTACGCATCCTGAGCGCCCTGGGCGACGAGCTGAACGAGTGATCCAGACATTGTATATTATACTAGGCAGATAGTTTTTTTCAATAAAGTTTTCGGCACATACTCAAGTATAACGTGCTAGACATGGTTCAGTTCCAAGCATACGCTTGGGAAGCACGTGATGTGGATGATGAATACCTGATCTCCATCTTTGGGAGATGTGCCAACGGCAAGTCTACGTGTGTGACGACAGCCTTCAAGCCCTACTTCTTCATCAAGTTGAGTTCCACCATCACAGAGCCGCAGTGCCGTGACCTCTTCCAGAAGATCCAGAAGGTGTGTCAGGGGATGATCAAGTCCTACGAGTTGCTGCGGTCCAAGGACATCTGGGGCTTCCAGAATGGCAGCAAGTTTCCATTTATGAAGATGAACTTTGACACCATGGCTTCGATGAAGATGGCGGATCGCAAGTTGCAGCGCCCTCTGGAGGGTGATCGCTTCCCGCAGAAGATCTACGAGTCCAACATCGACCCTGTACTCCGATTCATGCACCGCACTGGCATCAGTAGTACGGGGTGGATGGATTCTGGGCCCGCCTGTGCCCGCAACAACGTGGCTCTGGTCGACATCGACCTCTTCTGCAACGACTGGAAGACCCTGAAGCCCGTGGACGTCAAGGGGAACGCCCCCTTCGTGGTGGCATCCATGGACATCGAGTGCTACAGCCACGACAACAAGTTCCCCGACCCTGATATCACCCAGAATGCAGCCTTTCAGATTGCGGTGACCCTCCGCCGTCTGGGTGAGAAGGAATGCTACAAGAATGTGTGCCTCTGCTACAAGGAGACCGACGGCATCTCGAATGGTGAGGTGTGGGAGTACCCCACGGAGAAGGATCTGCTCGAGGGCTTCTCGGAGTTCCTGAGGGACGAGGGGGTTGACATCATGACTGGGTGGAACATCTTTGGGTTTGACTACGAGTACCTGATGAAGCGCGCCGCTATTCAGAGGTGCTCCGTGGAGTTCTACGAGATGGGCAAGCTCAAGGGGGTCACCTCGGAGTTGGTGTACAAGATGCTCTCTAGCAACGCCCTGGGGGACAACAAACTCAAGATCATCCCGATGCCTGGGCGCTACAACTTTGACCTGTTCCAGGAGGTGAAGCGTGAGAAGAAGCTGGACTCCTACAAGTTGGACTCGGTGGCTGAGACCTTCCTGGGGGAGCACAAGTTGGACGTGGATCCGAAGCAGATATTCGCCTCCTTCCGTGGTGGAGATCCCGTGGAACTCGGGCGGGTGGCGGAGTACTGTGTGCAGGACACCCTCCTGCCCCACCGCCTCTGTGACAAGCTGGCAACCATCCTGAACCTGATCGAGATGGCAAAGGCGACGTGGGTCCCGATGTCCTACCTGTCCGAGCGGGGCCAGCAGATCAAGGTGTTCTCCCAGCTCACCCGGAAGGCGAGAGAGTTGGGGTACATGGTACCCAATATCCGCTTCAAGAAGGCGGGAAACCTAGAGAACGAGGATGGCTACGAAGGTGCCACCGTCCTCGACGCTCAGAAGGGGGCGTACTACCGCCCCATCACAGCCCTGGACTTTGCCTCCCTGTACCCCTCAATCATGATGGCCCACAACCTCTGCTACAGCGCTCTGGTGATGGATCCCAAGTACGACAACCTTCCAGGGGTGAACTACGAGAGTTTCCAGGTGGGCGACAAGACCTTCAAGTTCGTGCAGGACTTCCCCGCGGTGCTTCCGGAGCTGTTGAGGGAGCTGAAGGAGTTCCGCAGTCAGGCCAAGAAGGATATGAAGCAGTTCCCAGAGCACTACGAGGTGTTCAACGGGAAGCAGCTTGCCTACAAGATCAGCAGCAACTCCGTCTACGGCTTCACGGGTGCCTCGAAGGGCATCCTTCCGTGCAAGCCCATCGCCAGCACCACCACCTGTCGGGGCCGCCAGATGATCGACGAGACCAAGACCTACGTGGAGGCCAACTTCCCGGGCGCCAAGGTGCGCTACGGGGACACGGACTCCGTGATGGTGGAGTTTGACACCCAGGGGATGTCGGTCGAGGAGGCGCTGGAGTACTCGTGGAAGGTGGGGGAGCAGGCGTCGGCTGAATGCACCAAGCTGTTCAAGAAGCCGAACGACCTGGAGTTGGAGAAGGTGTACTACCCCTACTTCCTCTACAGCAAGAAGCGGTACGCCGCCAAGCTGTGGACCAAGGGGCGGGATGGCAAGATGCACTTTGACTACGTGGATATCAAGGGGCTTCAGGTTGTCAGGCGGGACGGGATCGCCTTCACCCGCGAGACCTGCAAGGAACTCTTCGACATCATCCTGGAGAGCAACGACCCCGAGGCGGCCAAGGAGCTGGCGGTTCGCCGGGGCACCGAGTTGGTGGATGGCAGGGTCTCGATGGAGAAACTCCAGCTCTCCCAGAAGTTGGCGGACTCCTACAAGAATGAGAACATGGCGCACGTCCAGGTGGTCAAGAAGATCCGCGAGCGCGCCCCTGGGTCAGAGCCGCAGTCGGGGGATCGGGTCCCCTACGTCTTGGTGGATACGGGGGATGCCAAGGCTAAGATGTTCGAGAAGTCCGAGGATCCCAAGTGGGTCCGGGAGCACAACATCCCCTTGGACTACCAGTACTACTTCACGAACAAGTTCGTCCAGCCGGTCTGTGATGTCTTGGAGCCGCTGGTGGAGGACCCGAAGCAGGAGATATTCGGTGGGCTGTTACCCAAGAAGCGCACCCGCAAGCCGAAGGTGGAAAAGGGGCAGGTGGCTATTACAAATTTCTTCGAGAATAAGGAATAGGGTCCATACAGAATTAGTACAGGGATGGCTGACGATTTTGCTGATATCAAGGCGCTTATTGAGAAGCGGGTTAATGAGAAGGTCAATGCAACACTCGCAATCTTTGTCACCAACCTCGCAAAGCGATACAAGATGAACCCACACGACATACTGAAGTGTTGCCCGGCTGGGGGAGGAGCAGAGGCTGCACAGCCGTCGGTGGCGAACCGATGTAGGGGGATGTGTGGAAAGGGGTCAAATTCTCGTCAGTGCTCTAGGAGCGCCAAGGACGGTACGGGGTACTGCCGCATGCACATGTGGCAGGGTGAACAGGAGCGATCCAGAGCTCCTACAAGCATTGTGAGCGGTCACACCCACCCCGTATCTGTGCTGTTCCAGAAGGGGTGTCCTGCATGCGAAAGACAGGTATCAACAACACAACGCAAAAAGAATTCGGAGGTTATAGATTTGGGTTTCTAGATATGTAGATGGCGCTCACAAAGTCACAGCTTCTGCTAAAGTCAATGAGTGATTTTTACTCGATACCTGAGAATGCCACAATATTCAAGGACATTGTGTCTGGTTCGAGGTCTGGAGAGGGACATGTGTCTCTCCGATCTATCGAGAGGTTCATAACCTCCTACTCGAAGAATACAAACTTTTGCTTCAAGACCAGCGGGGGGGCATCATTCCCGGTGCACTTGAGGTACAAGTCGACTCTCGACGGTTACAGCAAGAAACTGTTTGACCCTTTTGCCAGATACGAGAGGATAGAATACACCATCCCAGCAACAGGCGAAAAGGTGATGACCACCGTCGCCCAACTCAACTTCCTGAGGTGGGCAATCAAAAATGGGATCGTGGATTACATCCAGACGAACCCTGCGGTTACGAAGAACTCATAAACCCGCGGGAGATGGTGAACCTTCGATCAATGATGTAGTATCCATGAAACTGCACAGTCTCTGTCACGAGTCTGTTCAGATTCATCTGCAAGAAGGTCCCGTTGCTGCTCGTCTTGCTCATGTCGAGCAGGCCACTCGGTGCAGTGGAGGTGGGGTTGAGAGCAAACGTGTACGAGTATATGTCCTTTAACGGAGGCATAAAGTTCGGGTTGTACTTGTAGTAGTTGCGGGTCGATATGTTGCTCCTGGACACGTCCACGAGGGGGCTGAGGCTCGAGTTGTTGTTGATGTATATGTCAGCGGTCGACATTATGGGGTTGAGGGTCTGCTCCACCTCGTTTTCGCTGTCGACGTTGCTCAAGTTCATGCGCTGGTTGAAGTAGTCGAGGTCCGTCAGCTGCTCGAAGATGTCCCTCCGCAGAAACCACACGATGGTCTTCACGGAGTCGTCGCCCACTAGGTTGAACTTCAACCTGGCTTCACCCGTGTCCGCTGGGATCTCCTGAATTGGTTGGCGGACGGCGAGGGTGAACACCCGCTCGATCTTCTTCGTCATGAGCATCTGCCTCTCCTGGAGCGTCACGTCAGCCACGGTTGCCAAGACGTCTATGAAGGGGATGGAGACCACATCGGTGGTGTTTGCAAAGGCGGAGGGTGGATTGAATGTGATGCTCAGCCGAATCTTCTGCTTGTGAATGGAGCATAGTGGGAAGGGGTTCTTCTGGTTAAAGAAGGTTGGGAGGACGAGGTAGACCGTCTGCGCCTCACCGGTCTTGTCACCCCCGAGGCCAGCCGCCAGCGCTCTCCGCTCGCTCGTGTCCGCGTACAGGTTGTAGTATATCATCAACGAGTCGCCGTAGATGGTCTCGATGTCCATCTCGTCCACTCGGATGTTTATGTTGTCCAGGATGGACCACGCGAGGTTGTCACAGTAGGTGGCGGTTCGCGTCCTGGCGTCCAGGAGTTCCGGGAGTTGCACTCGGATCACGAGGTCCGTCATGATGTCCCCCAGTTCTTGGGGGTTCAGGAAGGTTGTGATGGTCTTGCCGAAGGGCCAGCTATCGGTGGGGGCGGTGGTGCTAGGGCGGGACAACCTCTGAACATTTTCGTACTTTGCAAACTTCGAGTGGCGTTCGGGGAGGTTGTAGTGAAACAGGGAGTCGTGGGGGGATGGGGAGTCTAGATAGAGGTCCTGCTTCCCGATCGCATCGAGACTTAATATAGCACCTGTCGTGACCATTACAATTCACCGAGATCTTTTTGCCACATATCTATCACGCGTAGCTTCTGAACCCTAGCTAACTCCACCCGCGCCGCCGCTGCCTTCCGCCGCAACTCCGCCACCTCCTCCTCCGTGTACTCGTACGTCTTGGTCGAAAGCAGGTAATCCACCTCCCGAAACTTGCGGCGAGCCAGGTCAGCCTCCAGCGAAGCCTTCTTGATGCGGAACACCTGGATGTCCCCGCTGCACACATCCTCGATGAACCGCGCCTTCTCAGATAGGCGCTCCGCCTCCTGGGTCAGGTGAAGGACCATCGCCTTCTTGCGCTCACCGTAGACCCTGACCCGAACCTCCACGTAGTCGGCCAGGATCTCCTCGGGGCTCCCGTACCGCTTGATGCCCTGGGTAGGGTGGAACAGGTGCATGTTCGATGTGTGGAACGCCTTGCGCAGCTTGAAGTCCTTCATCATGTCGGTCCCCGTGTAGCCGAAGATCTCAAAGTGAACTTCGTGGGTGGTGCTGGAGTTGCGGTAACTCGTGATCTTCTTCTTCTCAATCAGGTTGTCCAGGTGCTCCTTGAACGGGTCGGTCCAGACGCCCGGGGGCAACTCCGTGATTACCAGCTTCTCTCCCGTCGCAGCCGCCACACCCTCCGCCACCCACGAGTGGTCTCCATCCTGCTCGAGAGACCCCTTGAACCCCTTGAACCACGGCTTCATCCGCACCAGCGGCTCGCCCTTCATCACCCTATCAAGGTTCTTCTTCAGGTCGTCGGGATTGTAGGGTGGGACGTAGCACGAGAAACCGGTGCCGATACCCTCGCACCCGTTCACCAGGGCTGTCGGGAGGATCGGGGCGTAGTACTCTGGCTCCACCTTGTGCCCGTCGTCCACCACCGCCGGGAGCAACTCCGTGTCCCGCTTGTCAAACAGGTGGCTAGCCTCGGGGGTAAGGCGGGTGAAGATGTAGCGGGTCTGGCTCGCATCCTTGCCACCCAGAAGGCGGGTACCGAACTGCCCCGAGGGGAACAGCAGGTTGATGTTGTTCGAACCCACAAAGTCCTGAGCCAGACGGACGATCGTGTCCGCCAGGGACACCTCGCCGTGGTGGTAGGCCGTGTGCTCCGCCGTGTAGGCTGCAAACTGCGCAACTTTTACATCCTGCGTAAGATTACGCTTGAACGCTGCGAAGAGCACCTTGCGCTGGGAGGGCTTCAGGCCGTCCATCATGCTGGGGATGCTCCGGTGGATGTCAGCCAAACTGAAATGCACCATGTCGTTGGTGATGAACTTGCTCACAGTCAGCTCCCTGACATCCCCGTACTGGACCGAGAGCGTCTTGGACTCCTCGGAGGCGCGGGTCAGCCAGTGCTTCCGGGCGTCCGCCTGCGTCTTATCAAATGCCAGGGTCATCATGTCGTCGGTCTTCTCGTCGGAGTCGAAGCGCACGGTCAGGCGATCGATCGCCTTGAAGTACTCCTTTGCCTCCACGGCCGTCGAGGTACCCAGACCCTTGTAGTACTTGATGTGCCACCCACGGGGGTGGGTGTCCCACCAGTCGTTGTAGGCATTCTCCGTGAAGAACCACTTGTTCTGGGATCCCTTGGTCGCCTTGATGATGGGGGTCACCATGCTCACCACGAAACCCAGGGCAATCAACTCGGGCCAGAAGGAGTGGATGTTGTTCAAGACCAACCCCTTGATGTGAGAGCCGTCATTGTCTGCGTCCGTCATGATCATCATCCGACCGTAGCGCAACTCCTTGATGCTCGTGTAGGTGTGGCCGTGCTTCAGACCCAGGATCTGCTTCACGGCGTTGAACTCTGCGTTGGCAGTCACCTGCTCCGCCGAGCAGTCTCGGATGTTCTTGGGCTTGCCCCTCAACGGGAACACGCCGTACTTGTCACGACCCACCACCGTGAGACCAGCCACGGCCAGGGCCTTGGCGGAGTCGCCCTCCGTCAGGATGAGGGTGCACTGGTCACCGCGGGCCGTCCCAGCCCAGTTGGCGTCGTCCAGCTTCGGGATGCCCGTCAGGCGCGTCTTGAGCCGACTGCCATCCGTCTTCTTGAGCTCCTTCTCAGCCTTGACACGGTTCAGGGCGTCGATCTCAGCCTGGATGCCCGTCTTTTGCAGGACCTGCTTTGCCAAGGTCTTGGCGGGCTCCCACCGGCTTCCGAACTGACCCACCTTCAGGGTGCACTCGTCCTTCACCTGGCTGCTGAAGGTTGGATTGACAAGCGTCGCCTTGACCATGACGAAGAGGGTGTTCTTCACCTGGTGACCCTTGAGGTTGCACTTCTTCCCCAGGGTCTCCAAGACCCCGTCGGTCACCTGGCTCACCACGTGGGTCACGTGGCTCCCGCCCTTGTAGGTGCAGACGCCGTTGACCCAACTCACCTGCTCGAACGCCTCGTTGGGGCACCCCGCCACCGCCACCTGCCACCGATCTTGGACGCTCGTCACGACCTCCGCATCCGGTGGCAGGTGCATCTTGGCGTAGGTCTTGATGTCCAGCTTGGGGAGTTCATTGCCCTGCCAGAACACCTTGCACCCCGAGGTGTAGAAGGAGGCATCCCACACCCGCTTCTCCACCAGACGGGTGAAGTCGGGGGTGAGCCCCGACATCCCGAAGCGCTTCCAGTCGGGCAGGAAGCTGATGCTGACCTCGTTGGACGCCTTGCGGTATGACGAAACCACCGCTTCATCCTTCTGGGACATGTTGTCCCGCCACGTCTGGTGGTACTCCTTCTTGCTCTTGCCATCCAGGATGCTGACGTGGAACTCCTTGCTGTAGACGTTTGCCAACTTGGCACCGTAGCCGTTCCGACCACCCACCACCTTCTCCTGGTTGTCGTCGTAGTTTGTGCTGGTCAGGAGGTGTCCAAAGGTCAGCTCGGGATTCCACAGCCCCTCCGTCGGGTGCTTCTCCACCAGTATGCCACCCAGGGGTCCGTTGTTGACAACCTTCAGGTGTCCCGTTTCACTCAGGGTCACCTCGATCTTCTTGACCTCCTTGGGGTGCGAGGTGTTGCGGTCGATCGCATTGACCAGTATCTCGTCGAATATCTTCAGGAGGGCGGGGGAGACCGTCTGCTTCTTCTTGACAAAGCGGTCTCCCTCCTTCACCCAATATACATCTTGTTGCTGCGGAGTGGAACCGACATACGAGTCAGGACGCAACAGGATGTGCTCACGGTGTGAAACCTTCTTGACAACCTCGGGTGCCATTGTACTTACCAAGGTATCTACCCATATTTTTATATATGTACTATATAATACACTGAGTGATGTCTTTGGAACTTATGGGTACAAAGCCCGCTGGGGTGATCATCACCACGGGGTTGCTTCTGTCGGGTGGGATGTGGGCAGGGACGACATTTCTCACGAAGAGTCGCACGGATAAGCAGGAGAAACAAGCGAAGATTGCATTTGGTGTAATGGCCACATTTCTTGCACTTTTTTTCGTCAAGGTGTTTCTCGCACCGAATATTGGTGACATAGCAGAAAAATCAGTTGCTGAGAGAGTCGCGGGCGCCGCGGCTGCCGTGAAGACGGCGACACAAACCTACAAAAAAATGGCGAATCTCGCCGACTCGGCGGCAGCAGGGGTTGAAATGAGGACAAGGATATTTTTTGGCACTACACCAATGGAGATGGTGTATGCCCTGACGACGGCTGTTGGGATGGGACTTTTGTACACTAAGCGCAAGAAGAAAGACCAGACGGATGGAGATAAGGCGGCCGCATTTTTCCTCATCCTTCTTCTCATGTTTATGGTTGGGGTGCAGGCCATGAAGGACAGTGTGCCGACTGCGATACGTGAGGCACAGCAAGCCGCCGACAAGGTGCGTACGGAGTCGCTCGCGGCGTCTAATAATGCTACTGCTAAGGCTAAGAAGACGGGGGGAGCCGCAAAATGAGCCCTGACCGGTGAGTAATTTCAGATATGGGGATGCGTTTGTACTTCCCATCCGGATCCATGATAATGTAGGTATGAAGCGACTTGAACCACGTGTGAATGGTATCGTGGGACAACGACTCACTCTTGATCCCACCCCTGCGAGACCGCCCGGTCACCTCACGCTCTCGCAGGTTTGGAACGGGCCACGGTTTCTTCCAGCACGCCTCGCAGCACCTGTATGCCTTGCCTCCCCCCACCTTCCACATGAGGCGATTATTGTCGAAATTAACGGGGTGATACTCGAAGAACGTCACCATGTCAGGGATGATCCTCTTGACGTCATCTATGCCCATCTCCATCCGGATGTCCACGGGGTTCTTGCACAGAGAGCATACACCCTTCCACCTGATGCGAAAGGCGGGTTGCATGCTATTGATTAATTATGGTCGCATAACTTAATAATGATTCTGTGGATCCTCGCAATCATAGTACTGATCCTCATGTTCTTCTGGAAGTCTGGAACCCCCAGAGACCGTGTGCAGACCCTGATCCAGAAGTGCGCATCATACGCCGTGCAGGCGCAGCAGGACTCCTCCCCGGTCCAGGGGATGCTCCACGCCAACTACGCCGCAGCCTACCTGGACGCTCTGAAGGTTGTGAGCAGCGAGAGGCAGGTGCAGCAGGTGGGGGCTGTCAATCTCGGAACGTTCCAGGCTCACGTGTTGAACGTTCAGAAATCGGTGACGGACAAGGCGCTTCAGGCGGTCCCCGAGTTGGCTGGGAAGGTTGATCTGTACCTCCAATCTATCGCAAATCCCCAGGTGGACTGGGCGGCAGCTGGTAGAGTTACCGATTTTGCATCCCACGAGCGAATTGGTAGACGAGAAAGAGTATGACGAGCGTCCTGACCAACCCCGCCGCCATCAAATGCATTTTGAATTCGTAAGGACCCACCTTCTGTACGTCCGCCCGTCTCACCTTGAGCGTCCCAAACACAAAGGGGTCTATGATGCCCGCCGACAAGTCTTTGACGATTCCCGTGATTGCCAACGCAATCACGAGACCTATCACCTGCTTGTCTATATCCTTCTGCTGCGTGATCCACGTAAAGATGTTCTTCATTACAATACGCACCGAAATTAATAGCTATCGTACTGCTTGCGGGACTCGGAGCATAAGGGGCATGTATTATATATACGCAATAAATATATGTCTGACGGGAAATATGCCGTGGTGGAGAACCCCGAGGGTCCTGTGTTTATTGCAGTTACAACAGAGTGCAATCCTTATAGAGCGTCCGTCGAACCGGTCAATATCGAGTCAGCAGTCGCCCTCGACAGGGACGCGTCCTTCGTGAGGTTCTGCTGTGTGCTTGATGGTGTCGTCTCTGTTATGAACGTCGTGATGTTCCTCAATTTGGTGGCGCTGTTCCCACTCGTTGCGAGTGTGTGGGGGTATCACGGCGCTCGAACCTACAATTACAAGATGCTGGTGTCCTTCTTGGTCTACCAGTACCTGTACTCTCTGGCGAGGTGGTGCCTCCTCGGGTATGCCACCTGGTACAACTTCGAGAGGGAGACGGAGGACGACTACAGGTACTGGATGCTGATGGTCTTCCTACCCCTGATGCAGACCTACATCACCTGGAGGATACACAAGTTCTACAACGTCTTGAAAACCATCTATATAAATACTACCGCCTATAGTGAGGTATAATGGGATTGAGACGATGGCTTCACCAGAGATTGTCGCCTCTGTTAGGCGAGCATACGCCCTCATCGAGGCCAAGCGCCCCCGAACCATCTTCCTCGCCAAGCCCCCCAACTTTGACGATGGAGCCAAGCTATCCACACAGCGTAAGACCGTGGTGGGTCGTTGTGCAGCGACGAATCTCAACGGGACCCAGTGCTGCAACAGGTCAGCGCCGGGATGCGGAGGCTTCTGCAAGCGGCACATGCCCACAAAAGAAATGTTGGATCAATTGTAAGTATGCGTCTCGACTCTGAAACCCTTCTCCCCGTCATCACCGGTATGGCCATCTACCTCGCAGCCGCCAAGGTGAGCACCCAAGTTCGCGAGAGCACAGGTATCAAGCCCGTCGATGACTTGATAGCAATGATGATTGCGAACCAGGGATCCCACATGGTGGGGATCCTCTTTACCGGTCTTATTATTCTCGTATCAAACAAGGTCGCAGACCGCTTTTAATTGGCGGGTCACCTTGTCCTTGCTCACCGCATATTGGGTCAGCGGGTGGCCCGCGCGAGAGTCACGAGTCTCGAACGCCTTTTGCATGTACTTCTTTAAGATGCTCACGTCTGGGTCTCCCCACTCCATCCCAGCCTTGAACAGGAAGTCGTCCCGAGGGACTGTGGTCATGCCACAGCGTATGCGGTAGGGGGTGTTGACGTACTCTGAACCGCCGCCGTACTCGGGCATAATGACCGGCTTGGCGCGGAGCGCCGCCTCCACCGCACCCAGTCCGATGCCCTCGGAGTGGCTGAAGCTGACGTAGCAGTCTCCCTGGTCGTGCACCTTATCCAGATCCTCCTGCGATAGGAGCCCGTTGATGACCTCCACACCCGGTGCCTGTATGGACACCGGCTGGTTGCACGTCGCCTTGATCAGGAGGCGCACCTGGTCGGTCTTGTCGCCGAACAACTCCACGAACGCCTGGACGATGCGGTTGGCATTCTTTCGCTGATCTGTGACGTTACCCACGTGGTAGAAGGTGTACTTGTTCTGGGACCAGTTCTTGGGCCTGTAGGAGAGCACCGAGACCCCTGGGTCGTCCACGTACGCATTCACCACGTGGAAGGTGCTCTGGGGGAACTGGCGCTGGAAGATGCGCTTGCAGAACCTGCTGGGGGTCGCCACGACTGGGAAGTGGTCAAACAGCTTCCCGTAGTCCTCGTGAACCGTCTCCGTCTCGCAGATGGTCATCAACACCACCTTCTTGAAGCGACTCTTCATGGCTGGGATGGCTTGGAACCACGCCTGGATGGGCAGGGCGTATATCATGACACTGGATCCCTCGGGGACCTCCGTAAAACCGTCAAGCGTCGCATATGGACACTCGAGCATCCGACAATACTTCATGCACTGCTGTCCTATACCCGAATGCGGACTGGGTCCAATGATTGCGTCAAGCATTAGCCTGGTCTATAAATGGGTGGCATATTTGTGGGCTGAGGTTGGCGCGCCTCCCCGGGGCGGCGGGTCCACGCGTAGTACCCACCCCCCAACACCAGCACCAGTGGAACCAGGACCTTCCACAGGGGTATCTTGGGCTCTGGGGGCTTTGGCATCACAATCTGCGGTGGTGGCATCTCCCGTATGTAGCGGGAGAGTTCCTCGATCGCCATTGCCAACCGATCCGGCTTGGGAGCCTCGTGATCCAGGGTGGTAATCTCGAAGCACATGTACCACCACGAGGAGGCGGGGAGGCTCTCTCTCTGGGTGTCCCCCACTTGGGTCAGGTGGAAGGTGAGACGGTCGAGGGGTATCGGATTGAAGTATCTGGGGGGAGTCTTGTACACCCCCTTCCACTGCTCCCCCACCTCTCCTGTGGTGTTCGTGCTAGAGTTCGTACTGGTCTCCAGGGGAACCCGAGCGAACAGGCGGCCCAGGGATGCGTCAAGCATCTGACCCCTGACGGGTATCTCCTCCACCTGAATGTCCACAATCTTCCCCATGGGCTGGATGGAACCTCCGGCTATCCCACCGGGCTGGGTGATGTAGAAATCCAGGAGGCGAACGCCCACAACGTCCTTCATGCTTTCGATGAACACATTGGACTCCAGACCAAATCGGAACTGACAGTTGTCAGCCGTTCCCGACGTGGCATTTCGGCTATCCAGGGATATCAACTGCGTTTTTTTCGGAGACGACTTGAGTTCCTCCATATTAATATCTACCCACATAATATGTGCGATGTCACCGCAGTTTTCTCTTGCCGTCCAGATGCTCCCCGTTGCCGGTGCAATCTTTGCTGGGGGCTATCAGGTCTCTCGGATCGATACCCTGTTCACCAGGGCTGATGCACAGGAAATCGAGCAACGGGAGGTCAGGGAGGTATGCCTTGATATACACAAGAAGGTTACAAAGATTGAAACCATCTTAGAGGAGAGAGCACACAAAGACTAAACACATCATGTTTATGTTTCACCTACTTACACTGGGTGTTGCCGGGTACGCCTTATACAGGACCTTCTATCCCAAGAGGGATCCGCCAGGGTACAACATTGACAAGAACCTGGATGACATGTATCCCGATCTGACCCCCGAGAGCTCCGTGGAGTACACGGATCACGAGGCCTGCTGGGGGACCGTGGAGGATGATTGGAACGCCATGACCGAGGACGAGAGGAAGGAGCTCCTTGACCGGGAGCTCGACGAGTACTACGGGCGGGACACTACCAAGGATGTAGATGTTGGCAGTAGAATGTTACTGTGGGCATACCTAATGGGGCGCTCTCAGGGCTTAAAGGAGAAGGACGAGTAGTGTGTATAACCAAATGCCTACCGCAATCTTGACGAAATGCTCAGCCTCTTCGAAGACTCCAACCCGATCCTCCGCATCGCGTGTGCGAAAGGCTCGCCCATCCCTGGAGCCGTCGTCGGGTGGGTCCTCCAACGGGTTCAAAAACTATCTTCGGTTTGCCGAGACTGTCAATGGCCGTTCGGCTATGCAGGGTGTGGCGTGGGCCACCGTGGAGGCGGTGTCTCACAACGCCCACCAGTTTGAGGCGCTGGATGCCGTGGCTGTGACGGGGCTCGTGGCGCTCGGGACGGTCTTCACCTACAACGACACCGAGTCTATCGCTTGGGGACCCTTCACCCCCGAGGCGGAGAGCAAGAACGGGCGGGGCGCAATGCTCGCCATGGCTGGCTGGTTGATTGCGAGGTCGCAGGGGTTGGTCTGAAGTATCTGAATCGCCATCAGTATCGCGGTGCCGAGTATTTTCACCCGCTCCTCGCGTGGTATCTTGCCCCTTGCTCGGCGGTGAATTGACCACGCCAAGAGCCACATCATAGTTTGGATATGTTCCATTTTAAAACTTACTACCTATAGGTTTTAAAATGGAGTGGAAGGAACCCAGCGCCGCTGAGTTGTCAAAATTTATACGAGAGCACCTGTTGCCTCGTATCACCCAACTGGAGCAAGAGGTGCTTCACCTGCGTCAGGCGACCTGGCCCGTCTGCCAGGCGTTGCGTGAGAAGTGGGCGACCGACGAGATCCCAGAGAAGTGGAAGGTACTGGGGGAGTTGGACTCCACCGACGCTCGCCACCTCGTGAACACCAAGCAGAAGATCAAGCCCAACCTGGCTCGAAATGGCATCAAGTTTCCATGTGGGGGGTGGGGTGGCATGAGGGAGGAGTGGGAGGCGCTAGTAGAGTTTGGTAATCGCCCGAGGAGCGTTCCCGCACATGTCTTTGACGAGTTCCTCAAGGGAGAAGCTGGGACTCCAACCCAGGCGACGGATCTTCGAGGAGTCTCCGAGGAGGGTGTTCACCTCGCAAGGGCGATAAAATTCGGGGTTGACCCGGATCACCTCGCGCCCCTCGATGATCCCAACTTCTGAGATACCCTCGCCCTGCCACCTGATCTCTTTGCGGTACTGGCGCACCACAGCCTCCACGAAGTCCCGGACGCTGTGCTGCTCCCCCGTGGCGACCACGTAGTCCCCTGGAACGTCCTGCTGGAGCATCATCCACATGGCCTGGACGTAGTCCTTGGCGTGCCCCCAGTCTCTCTTGGCGTCCAGGTTTCCCAGCTCCATGCAGGTCCCCTGGGTGAAGACGTTCTGGAACTCCTTGACGATCTTCTGGGTCACAAAGTTGTATCCCCGGCGGGGAGACTCGTGGTTGAACAGGATGCCGCAGCAGCCAAAGAGGTCGTAGGAGTCTCGGTAGTTCTTGACCGCCATGTGGGCGGCAACCTTCGCAACGCCGTAGGGGCTGCAGGGGTTGAAAGGGGTCGTCTCCTTCTGGGGAATCTCTCGAACCTCCCCGAACATCTCGGACGTACTGGCTTGATAAAAACGAGTGACGGACAACAGATCCATCTGGCGTATAGCCTCCAGGAGGTTCAGTACCCCCACGTAGTTGATCTGGCTGGTAGAGAGGGGGCACGAGAAGGACACCGCCACGTGGCTCTGAGCCGCCAGGTTGTACACCTCTAGGCGCTCGGGGCGCCCCACCCGGTGGAGCATCTTCAGCAGGCTCGCCTGGTCCTCCAGGTCTGCATCGTGAACCACAAAGTTCTCACGGCCCACGGGCGCCCAGGTGTCCTCGGGCTTGCGAGTGGTACGGCGGATCACTCCGTGAACCACATACCCCTTGTCGAGCAGGAACTCCGCCAGGTATGATCCATCTTGACCTGTCACACCGGTGACGATAGCAACAGGCATTTCTAAAGAATACAAATATCTCTTTAATGTAATGGATAACGCACTCGTGAGAGAGTGGGACGATCAACATGACTACGACGTCCATCGTTCCATCACGAGGAGCGTAGGTCTCACCTCCCGCGAGTACATCATGGCATTCGTGTTTGACCCCCTCGAGCCGTGGTGCACGGTGGTTCGCAACCGGTTTCCGTATCGAGGGATCAAGGATAGCCACTGGCTGGTGTGGATCCACCCTCGGTACCAGAGTTTCTGGGGCGTTGATAGGGTTCCGGGGGCGTGGGAGAACGTGGAGGCGAACAAGTCCATCCCCGAGATTAAGCATTACCATACAGTCTCAAAACCTCCTTGACCGCCTCGTGCCTCTGGATGTCCACGTCGGTCAGGGCGACGTGCTCAATGTACTCCAACTCTGGGTACACATCCTGTATGGTGGTGACGAGATCTAGAAGACCGCTGGTGGTATCCATCGGGAGGTCCGTCTGATCCACGTCACCAGTGATTGCCATCTTCGAATCCTCACCCAGGCGGGTAAGGATCATCTTCATCTGGCTCTGGGTGGCGTTCTGCATCTCGTCGCCGATTATGAACGATTTGTCAAATGTTCGCCCCCGCATGAATGCCAGTGGGGCAATCTCCAGGGTGCCACTCTTCATCATCTGCTGGATCCTGGTTCGGGTGAAGTAGTTGCTCATGATGTCCATGATGGGTCGCATGTACGGATCCATCTTGTCTTCGAGCTTTCCAGGCAGATACCCCAAGTCCTCGTCCACAGTTACCGTGGGGCGGGTGATAATCACCCTATCCACATTGTGAGCGTGAAGCCTCTCCGCAGCGGCGTCGCACGCTATCAGCGTCTTCCCGCAGCCCGCCGGGCCCGTCGCCACCACGATGGGCTTGATGTTGTTGCGGAGCGCCTTGAGATAAACCTTCTGTGCGAGAGTTCTTGGCGTGGCCATGGTGTATGATAAAGACTGTGAAATATATTTAGTAAAAATGGATACAGCCGTTGCCAAATCCTACAACGATGCATTCGATCCTGCCGACCGGGAGCACTGTCTGTGGTTCAAGGCGGTCGCCGACATCATGGCCGAACCGGGTGATGATATGAAGAAGCACGGGGCGAGTGTGCTGAGGGTGATGAGGGCGAACCCCATGGGCCTCGAGTTTGATCCCACTAATATGCTTGACCTGGTGTTCATTCAGTTCTCTCTGGGTCTTCGGTACTCCCGGGCGGCTCTAGACGGGAAGGCGTGGTTCCCACCATCTCCCAAAACTCTGGAAGCTTGAGATCCTGTGGCTCCGAGTTTTCGTCCATCCTGACAAATAGGGCAGACCCCTTCACCTCGGGCATGTTCTGGTTTTGCATCAGGTCGAAGGGGCTCTCGTCGCATGTGAGGATGACCACGTCGTGGTCGGGGTGTGCACCCTGGATGGTTGCGGTTCCCTTTAGGAGCCGAGGGATGTCCTTCAGTTCCATCTGAACCTCTATGATGTGACCCTCCTGTTCGCACACCAATACTGCGCTCCTAGGCGGAAAGTTTTCTCTGCCAAACATAGTAGAGTATCTTTACTATGAATGTATCCTATGTTTTATGTGCCGATGGCGTGTGGCGCTTCACGAACATCAAGGAGTCTGTGAAATATAATGTCGGCAACTAGTAAATGGCTGTGACTGACCACAAGTGGGCTTTTATACTTGCGCTGGTGGTGGCGTGTATGGTTGTGTCCCCTAGATCCGAGGCGTACGGTAGAATGGTCACCGGTGCCGACGCCGAGCGGAGGAATTTCGGCAGGAGGAAGAAAACGGGGAGGATCACCGGACCCCTGCATAGAATGTAGTAAAAAGTGTATGAGCGCGCCCAGGTATTCGAATGTATTATAGTAAACGCATATAGCAAGCAGACAGCACTACTTGCTATATGGAGACTCAGAACCAGCACCCCGCCCGCGAGTACGTTCGCCAGCAGATCGCCACGATGGAGCAGGGTGAGGCACCGCTATCCTACGCCGTTCAGGTGAATCTGGAAAAGGCAATCTTCATCCACGCCATCGAACGCTGCAAGAGCAAGGGAACCACCCCCAGTTGGGAGAGTGCAATCTTCCGTCACATCTACAAGCAGCGGTGGAGCACGATCATATCCCTGCTGAAAGACCCCAAGTGCCCCCTCAGAAAGATGATCCACGATAAGAAGGTCAAGTCGTGGGCCGTCCCCAGCATGGGGCCGTGCAAGCTGTGGCCCAATGGGCCGTACCACCGCACCCTAGAGAAGCGGAGGGTTGAGGATGCTCACAGGCAGGCTCTAGCCTCGGAGGACAAGGAGGGGTATGTTGGCATGTTCAAGTGCGCCAAGTGCCGTTCTATGAAGACCACCTACTACCAGATGCAGACCCGATCAGCGGACGAGCCATTGACAACCTTCGTAACCTGCTTCAACTGCAACAACCGCTGGAAGTTCTAATTCGGCCATGATAGCATCCCGCTCGCATATAGCGTCTTCAAGTGTGTAATGCTCAATATTCAGTGCTTTGTGTCTAAACTTCCTCCCAGTCTCCCTCGTCCCTGGTATCTCAACCTTGATTGCGTAGTATCTCGTCCCCGTCTGGTTGGTGTAGTCATTTATGTAGAGTGGTAGTCCTTTGTTGAGGACATTGGTGTTGTTCCGTGCTTGGGTGGTTGGTGAGGCCCAGCGGAGATTTTCAGGGCGGTTGTCCTTGTGGTCTCTGTTGATGTGGTCGACGGTATATGAGGGGTTAGGTTTGGGTCCGTGGAATGCCGTGCAGACCAGTATGTGAGCCCATTGAATGGAGTTCCCCACTCTCAAGTGAAACCTACCGGTCTTATGAACGCATTGCTTCTTAATGCCTCCACGCTTCCCACCCCTGATTTGACCCAGAGAGGAGGCTTCAAATAAGGGGTGTGATGGAATGGTGCGCCACTCCTCAGCCATTTATGTATGTATGAGGTTCATCTCTATATACTCTAATCTGTGGGCATGTTCGTGAGCAAGCGGGGGTCGTTGGGGGCGGGGAGCTTAAGCCACCACTTGGTGGCACCTAAGTCTGTCCACTGGTCTCCGACGGAGAGGATTATACGCCATTTACGGTGGTCAGAAATCGCACTCTTCACATAATCCTTCGACTGTGGTGGGCAGTACACCAGTTCGTCTGGTACCACACCCATCTGATGTAGTTGACTCATAGTCCACGCCTTGTTTTCGGGTTCGCCAGGTCTAGCGGTGATGACCAGTATGTAGTAGCCTAGCATGCGTGCAGTGTAAAGAAGTTCAAGCATTGGTTGAATCAGTTCCCCCGTGTTTGGTCTCCACAGTGTGTCGTCGATGTCGAACATCACGGTGTCACCTTTATTGACCACCCGTTCTGCGATGCGTCTCTGAGCAATCTTTGATGCAGACCACTCCATCAGTCTACTATACACCAATAAAGTTTTTAGGCCTTATATATCCACCATGAAATGGGAGTTCCGCTGTGGGTGCGTGGCGGAGAGCACTCACCAGAGGTGTAAGTTGCGCAAGGTAAATCGCCTCCCCACGTGCCACGTGCACGCTCCTACGTGCCCCATATGTCTCGTATCGCTATCGCGGAACGACGACGCGGCAGAACTCTCATGCGGTCACAGGTATCACACGTCTTGCATATCCAACTGGATGGATCGATCCGACCAGTGTCCCATGTGTAGAGGGAATATCCGGTCACGTGACTAGCTCCCAGTCTTCGTCGATTGCTGTGGATTTTTTTGGGTTCATCAAGTAATGGACACCGACGTTCCAACATGCATGGGTCGCACGACAAAGGGTCATCGTTGCAAACTTAGCGGTCGTTACACCAGCGACTGCTATGGGGTACAGATACCCGTTTGTAAGCGTCACTCCGATCAGAACGCCATTCATCAATGGTCCCGCCATGCACATAATCAGAGCGTCCCTTCTATAATCAAAGAATATTTGGACTTTTACGAGAGGTGCGTCTATACTCACGGGTTTCGAAAGATACCCAGCATATCCATAACCACCGAGCTGTTCAGAGAGATGCCACTGGAATCGGAGACGGACACCATTGTCATCAATTTCATGAACAAGACCATGTTCCACAACCAGGGTGAGACTGCCGAATGCGCCATCTGCATGGAGAAGCCCCCTGGGAATATGTGTTCTCTCCAATGCGACCACAAGTTCTGCTACCCGTGCATCACGAGCTGGGTCTTCTCAAACCCCACCTGCCCCCTGTGTCGCAAAAATATATCCAGGGATATTAAAACGATATGAAGCCTGAACAGATCCTGATGGCCGCCGTGGCTGGTCTGATCCTCTGCAAGCTCCTCATGAAGAAGGAGGCGTACCAGCACTGCGGTTGCGGCGCTTAAACTTGTGCATCCATTGGTTACCATGGAGTGCCCCGTATGTTATGAAGAATGTCACAAGACATGCACACTCGTGTGCGGTCACTCTTTTTGCATGTCTTGTGTCAGGGACTGGTGGGGGCGCTCCGACAGCCCGACGTGTCCGATTTGCCGGGGGAACCTGTACTTCAGGGGAATGCGTCGCGTCGTCTCGGGGTGGCGCGGCCGGGAGGCGCACCGGGGTGAATCTGCATGGGAGGATCTCTGTGTTTTCTTGTTGCGGTTCCGCGATGCTTTCCAACTCCCGTACATCCTCCTTATCTCGCCAACCCAGGAGGTGCGGGTGGCCCACCGCATATGGGAGCAACTTAAGCTTTACCAAATCATCCCTCGCCACCAGTTTAGAAGAATTATCACACCTCTTAGTAGAGAATGTTGCAAACTTTGAAAACTTGGGACTTCGCATTCCGTTTTGCGGCAAAGTCAAAAGGTCTGAAGAGGAGCGACGTGCGTGCCAATCGTGAGTTGGGCGTGTGGACTCGGGAGAGGCTGGTGGATCTTGGCCCGACGTTCGTAAAGTTGGGGCAGCTCGCAAGTACCAGGAGAGACCTCTATTCTAAGGACTTTATAAATGAGTTGGTGTTGCTTCAGGACGCGGTTCCCCCCATGAAGCCGTGGGAGGTGGATAAGATCCTACAGGACGAGCTGATGGGGGAGATTGACGGGATATTCTCAGAGTTTGATAGAACCCCCTTCAAGTCTGCTAGCCTCGGTCAGGTGCACAGGGGAACCCTCCAGTCGGGTCTGGATGTGGTGGTCAAACTCCAACGGCTCGGTGCCGTCGAAACCATATCCAGTGATGTCGACAACGTCACCGATATCCTCAAGTTTTTCGAGTTCCTGGGAGTGGACACGGGCCCCAAATCCATCGAGCTGTTCGAGGAGGCGCGGGGGTACCTGATGGAGGAGCTGGACTACGTGAACGAGGCGAAGAATGCCAAGACGTTCTACCAAAACTTCTACAAGACCCCGTGGGTCCGGATACCCCGCGTCTACACCAAGGTGCTCACGCCCCGCCTGATGATCATGGAGAGGGTGGACGGCGTGAAGATTATCGACGTCCCAGACCCCGAGATGAGGGTCAAGGCGAGTCGCGCCCTGGTGACCAACTTTATAGAGCAGATAATGTACTACGGGTTCTTCCACGGCGACCCTCACCCGGGTAACGTCGCGATCACCCCGGACAACCAGCTTGTCCTGTACGATTTCGGCCTCTGTGTCGACATAGACCTCGACCTCAGGAATGGACTCATAGCGTTGGCACCCAGCATCATCCAGAAAGATACGCCAACGCTCGTGGACGGGTTGGTGGATCTGGGACTCATCCAGCCGACTGCAGACAAGACGGAGATTGTCATCTTCATGGACGCCGCGTTGGATTACCTGGAGGAGATGAGTGGCAAGAAGTTCAACGCCAAGTTGGCACAGGACGAGTTGAGCAAGGGGTTGGCGGACGATAGGCCTTTCCTGGTTCCATCGGACTTTCTGTTTCTGGCAAAGAGCTTCACCACGGTCGACGGGATTTGCGGACAGTTGGACCCCGAGTTTAGCTTCATGGGGTATATAGCACCCCTGATAAATGTCGACGAGATTGCGAGTTCCCTGGATATAGGGTCGGTGACACGAGGAGCCGTGGAGATGCCCAGCAATGTCCGCAACATCAACGACACCGTGAAGAAGCTGGACCGCGGTAGGGCTCGGACGAAGCGCCAAATTGAGAGTACCAGGAGGGAACTCAGGGACTTTCAATTCAGTGTTATCGCTGCGATATTGGCAGACAACTTTCAGGACGTGGCTGTGGTGCCGTGGCTGTTGGCGGCCATCTCAGCCGGATTTATCATCAAGGGGGCTCGGGGGAAGCCGGATGCCTAGTTATCCGCGCCCTCAAAGTACCCGTCGATGCTGGCATCGGGGATCACCTCGGGCTCGACGATATCGGTCTGGGAACTGGGGGCCTCGCCCTCCTCGTCCTGACGCCCCATGAAGCCCCGGTGCAGGGCGAGGAGCCCGCCCATCCGCGCGCGCTCCTTCTTGCTGATATCGCTCAGGGTGCCGCGGATGTCTTTGAGCTCCGAACGGCGCTCCTGCACCGCCTTTTGGCGCTTATTGGGCTTCTTGGTGCTGTTGCTGTTCTTTGCCATTGAAACAGGACGGATTGCAGTAAGCTTGAACATTGTTTGTATGTACCGAGATATAAAGTTTCGTCTCTATATCTTGATAGCCAATACGACATGTGTGGCATAATATGTCTCCGTGAAACCAGAGAGAACCCGGTGGGGACACTGGTTCACCGAGGCCCGGACGCATTCGACGCCGTCTCCGTCGGGGATACCCAACTCCTCTTCTACCGCCTGGCGATCAATGACCTATCCGACACCGGGATGCAGCCCTTCGTGTCCCCCGACGGCACCAAGGCGATGGTGTGCAACGGCGAGATATTCAATCACCTTGATATGCTGACGGGGCTCGAGGTGACCCAGAGCGACTGCGAGCCCCTCTTCCACCTCCTGTGCAACCGCAGCGGCGACGACATCTCCGACATCGTGCGGAACCTCCGGGGCGAGTTCGCCTTTGCGTTCGTTGACGGCGCCAAGCTGTTTGTCGGGAGGGACCCCCTGGGCGTCCGCCCCCTATTCATGTCCACCACCACCGACGGGGGTGTAGCGTTCGCGTCGGAGGCGAAGGTGCTCAGGGGAACGAATATCAATGTTTTCCCACCCGGTTGTATATATGGCCCTTCGCATACTTGCGATGTCTATTATGACGTTGGGAAGTGTCTGCCTTTCCACTTTGATGCACATAAAATCCGAGGAACACTTGAAGAGGCGGTTCGGATCAGAGTCGGTAATAGCGATCAGCCTGTTGGGTTCCTCCTCTCAGGAGGACTTGATAGCAGCCTGGTGGCTGGAATCGCGAAGAAGTGGATGAAGGGGCGGCCCATCCGGACATTCTCCGTGGGGATGGAGGGGTCACCCGACCTCAAGTACGCCCAGCAGGTTGCGGACTACCTGGGGGCCGAACACACCGAGGTGTTCTTCACAGCCCCGCAGCTGTGGGCGAACCTCCCCGACGCCCTGTGGAGCATGGAGACGTGGGACACCACCACCATCCGAGCTGGACTCCCGATGTGGTACCTGGCGAGGTGGATATCCAAGAACACGGACATCAAGGTGGTGGTGTCTGGCGAGGGGAGCGACGAGTTGTTTGGGGGATATCTGTACTTCCACAACGCCCCGAGCGCCGCCGAATTCCAGCAGGAGACCCTGAGGCGCCTCAAGTACATCCACCAGTTCGACGGGCTCCGCGCCGACCGGTGCATCTCCGCCCACGGGTTGGAACTCCGCTGCCCCTTCCTGGACGACCGCCTCGTCAGCCTGGTGACCTCGCTGGACCCAGGGCTCAAGATATGCGGCAACATCATCGAGAAGTACATACTCCGCAAGGCGTTCGACCACCCCCACCCCCTCATACCCCCGGATGTCCTGTGGAGGCAGAAGGAGGCGTTCAGCGACGGGGTGGGCAACGGGTGGGTGGACTTTCTCAGGGAGCGCGGTGAGGATGTGTACGGCCACCTGTTTGACATGCACTTTCCCGGCAGGCGGCACCTGATCTGCGAGAGGTGGATGCCCCGGTGGACCCCGAGCGCCACCGACCCCAGTGCCCGTGTGGAAAAATTGACTATTAGAACTTAAGGTTTCCACGCCACATGTATATATACTAACACCCTGATGAACATCTTCATTCTATCCTGGAATGTCCATCAGTGTGCAGAGTGGTACTGTAACCAGCATGTATCTAAAATTTTGCTGGAGATCTGCCAGATGCTCTACTCTGCACACTGGTGCCTCTCTCCGGATGGGTGGAACGCCGATGCCCCTCTGAACCTCAAGGGCGCCAGAGGGTACCGCAAGGCTTCCCCGAACCACCCGATGACCGTGTGGACCCGTCAGTCCCGAGCAAACTACAGGTGGGCGGCGGAGCTGGGGATCGCCCTGGCCCTGGAGCACAACCGACGCTTCGGCACCCTCCACTCGTGCAACCCGCACATCCTCTGGCTCTCCCAGAACCCCCCAGAGGTCTTTGGGTGGAAGGACAGCCTGACGGCGTACTACGCCACCCAGGGGTTTCCCGAGCGGGTGACCCCACCCCCCGAGTGCATGCCCAAGGAGTACCACGACCCCAACGTGGTCACCGCATACCACAACTACTACAGGGGCGAGAAACTCCGGTTCGCCAGATGGACACATAAAAGTTCGGGGGCATAGATAGACACATGCCGAAGATACTATTCTTCTGCACGCACTGCAACCAGGGAACGGGCTACGGAAAGTCCGCCGCCAAGGTGTGCAACTGGCTCCTGGCGAACGGACCCCCCGATCTCGAGTTGGTGTACTACGCCTTCCAGAACTACCCCTACCAGGACATCAAGGACCGCTTCATCGACCCCCGCATCCGCTTCGTGGATGCCCTAGAACTGGACTCGGAGTCCCCCAAGGGCTTCGGGGACAAAGGGGTCATTCCCACCGTGGAGGCGGAGAACCCGGATATTCTGTTCATCTACAATGACATCGCCGTCATCACAGCTCTCCTAAAACTCGCCGGAGACCACCTGAAGGGCAAGAAGGTCGTGACCTTCATGGACATCGTGTATCCGTGGCAGGACGTGGAGCGCTTCGCCACCCTGAAGCCCATCATCGACCTGACCTACACCTACACCAAGTCGTGGAAGGACCACCTGGTGGCAGACCTGGGGTGGGATGCCAACAAGATCGACTACCTCCATCTGGGTGTGGACGAACCCAAGACCCGTCTGACCCAGGTGGAGGCGCTCAACTCCATGGGGTTTCCCGATGACACGTGGATGGTCCTCAATATGAATCGGAACTCGTACCGCAAGCAGTGGTGTGTGACCGTCAAGGCGTGGATGGACTTTTGGATCCGTGCGGGCTGCCCGGACAGGGTCAAGCTGTTTGTCGGCGGGGTTCTCAAGTCTGATGACGGGTACGACATCCGCGAGTTGATCCAGGTTGAGTGTATGAAGCGTGGAATGAACCCCGAGGCTGTCATGGACAATCAGATATTCAAGAACCCCTGGCCTCTCCACGCCTCTGACGAGTACGTGGAGAGAGTGATGGCCGCGTCGGCTGTGGGGATCAACACCTGTTGTGGGGAGGGCTACGGGATGACCAACATGGAACACGCGCTGTTCGGGAAGCCCCAGGTGGTCTCGGGGGTCCCGGCGGTCAAGGAGGTCATGGGTGGCGTGGCGTGGGTGGTGGAGCCGGCGGTGTGGACGACCGTCAGCAAGTTTGAGAGCCACGGCGGGGAGATTGCCCTGCACGACTACAAGCCGTACTCGGACGCTCTGTACCACCTCTACACCCAGGGGTTCTCGGGGGGTCAGCGGTATGTGGATTACGTCAGGGCTTTCGGGGACTGGGAAAACAACCTGAAGCCCCTCCAGAGGACTTTGGATCTACTATAAAAAATTGTGTATATGAAAGCCCAAGTATATAGAGTGCTAATGCTAAAGCGAGACAGAGCACCCCATCGAACACAAATGACTGCCACCGTCTCTATGTCCAGCAACATCTGGGGTCACCTCCCCAACGACCTCGTCTGGCTCATCAGGGGTCAGCGATCCCAACTGCTCCGTGACGAGTACCCCGATCTGGAGATGACCCACAAGTACGGCGCCTGCTACTGCTGTGGCGGGTGGGCGGATGCTGGTGGGACCACCTGGTGGGACGACTCTGCCTACACCTTCTGCGGAACCTGCGAGGAGGGTGTATTCAAACATCTGGATACGGATACCCGTGTGATGTACTGCAACGCTTGGAGTGGTAACGACCCCCAGCGTTGGAGCAGGATGTATCACACCTCCATCGCCTCCGAGGTGGAGGACAACGTGTGGGACGACTTTTGGGAGGACCGCTTCGAGGGTATGAAGCCCCTCGAGGTTCGGCGTATGTTCGATGCGTGGCACGTTCGGATGAATGAGGCTATCCGCCGCTATCAGGATGACTGGCTGGGGCTGGCACCCCCTACTCCAGATGCGGAGGAGGTTGGGCAGGGGTACGCATTCGACTGGGGTGACAGCGACAGTGATGTGGAGAGTTAGTCAAGCGAAACTTTTCCCACACCCGCAAGAGGGTGTGTCGGGCTTGTGAAAAGTGAACCCGTTAGACAGCACCGAGTTTTGGTAGTCCACGTGGGTACCCAGGAGATGGAACGCGGACAGGTGATCGACTGCGATCTGAACCCCATCTTGCGAGATGATTTCGTCCTTTGATCCAGGCTCCTGGATTGTATCCAATGTGTAAACAAATCCGTTACATCCACCACTTTTAGCACCCAATCGCAAACCCCATGCTTTATTTTGAGATATGATGGCTCTCATGTGCGAGGTGGCAGCCGAGGACACTTTGATCAACTGTTTGCTCATTTACTACTCATACCGCTCACTTTTTTAAAACCCATTGGGCTTCAAAAAAGTGTCCGAGCCATCCCAGGTGTATGGGGTGCTTAGGGTATAAAAGCGACCATGCACACCAGTTACGCACTCCTCCAGCCGAACGGCTTCAGCCAGTCCAAGTATTACGCCTTCCGCGAACGATGTATCCAGGACCGAACGCGCTTCGGTGTCGGCAACAGCAGGGAGATGTGTTCGCTCTTCCGCTTCTGGAGCTACTTCCTGCGCGACAACTTTAACGCGGAGATGTACACCGAGTTCCGGCGGCTGGCATTGGATGATGCCAAATACAAATGTCGCTACGGACTGGAATGCCTGTTCCGCTTCTTCAGTTATGGACTTGAGAAGCGCTTCACGACCGCATTGTACAACGACTTTCAGGAGATGACCCTGTGGGACTACGAGAGCGGACATTTCTACGGGCTCGAAAAGTATCGGGCGTTCCACTACTACAACAACACCCCGAACAAACCCGAGATGCACCCCAGGCTCAAGTAGCCCCTCCCGTTTTTTAAAACTCCGTGAGCCCCGAAAAAGTGTATATAGAGACTCTGGCACATAGCACAGTAATGAAATACTCCGAGTTTTTGGATCGCAGACTTCCCACCTCTCTCAAGGCCTTCGAATGTATCAATCAGCGTATCGACCCTGAACGCACCTACAACATAGTTGAACTCGGGACGTCCAGGAGCTATGCCAGTTGGCGCATCGAGACCAACCCAGCCTTCTGGTTTCCCGACAACCCCGAGCGGTGGCCGTGGTCCGACGGCTTTTTCACTCGTCTGATGGCGGACAATCTAGAGGGGAAGAACTTTCGTCTCTGGACTGTTGATCCGAATCCGGATGCGTGCACTGTCGCTCGCACGTGTTGTGGTGATAACGAGAGGGTCTCTGTGGTGCAGGACTACTCTACGAACTTCTTGAATTCCGTGGACTTCAAGATCGACTTCCTGTATATGGATCACCTCGAGAGTGGTGAGGATGCGTGTCGGAAGCACTTGGAGGATGCCAAGTTGGTGGTGGAGAAGAAACTCATGCGGGATAATGCACTCATTATGGTTGATGATACCGAGGTGGGTGAGAAGCCTTCGTATGTGAAGGGTCGAGATAGTATTCCGTATCTGGAATCCCACGGGTTCACCAAAGTGCTCCACGGGTATCAAGTGCTCCTGGATTCTAAATAATGTCTCAGCCACCCCAAGTGTTTGGTTCGCTAAGGGTATAAGCACCCAGCAACCAATGGCTTCCATCTACATCTCCCGCATCGGCGAGTCCTCTGCCAAGACCTGCAAGGCTGACTGGCGTCAGTTCCAGGGTCAGGTCCAGAAGAGGGGTTGGGGTTACTGGGATAACAACAGCCACAACAAAATCCAATATGATGACTGGGTCATCATCGGGTTTGGCGAACGCATGGATGTGTGCAAAGTTATCGATCTCCTTGACCACGAGGCCTCCCAGAAGATTCGCAAGGACATGAAGTGGGACAAGATGTACAGCAACATTGCCAAGGGTACCACGGAGCACCGCAATGCCCTGGTTCTCATAAAGGTGGGCGAGTCCACCGTGGGGTGGAATGAGTGGAAGGAGTCTCTGGGGTACTCCACGGACTTCCACGCCATGTCCACTACCATCCTTAAGAATGCGGAGAAGGTCCCGCCCTACACCCGCTTCACATGTGACGAGGATAAGCCCAAGGAGTTGACTGCCAATGAGAAGGCGGTGCTGATTCTGAAGCAGAAGAGCATCACCCTCCAGCGCCCCTAGTCACCCCGCCCCCTATGTTTTTTAAAACTCTGTGGGAGGACAAAAAGTGTCCAAGGCATCCCAAGCATACGGGGTTCTAGTAGTAAAAGCGCAATGGTCTTCGGCAAGTACACCCACACCCACAAGACGATCAGGGAGCTGGTCAACCTCATCGAGGATAAGGAGGTGAACCTGAACCCCTCGTACCAGCGAGATGATGCGTGGACTCTTGACATGCGGAAGGACCTGATCGACACCGTGCTCAACCAGGGTCTGCCGATCCCAGGGATCTACCTAGTCGTGGAGGACTTCCGGGCACACCCCGAGAGAAACCACCCCTTTGAATGCCTCGACGGGCGCAACAGGCTCAAGAGCCTGTTCATGTTCATGAGTGGTGAGTTCCATATCACGTTGGATTCTGATGGGGTGAGCTACTACTACGAGGACCTCGACGAGAGAACCCAGGATGCGTTCAAGTCGACTATAGTCCCGGTAACCCAGTTGGAGAACTTCACGCAGACCCAGAGGGAGGAGTGCTTTCAGCGGTTGCAGAAGGGGAAGCCGCTCAAACCTGCGCAGGTCATCCGGCTCGGGGGCAACAAGTACCCAGTTGTAGCCAGTGTGAACGCAGTCAGGGAGGTGAACAAGGACAGGATCGAAAGATTCACCAAGATCAAGGATGAGGGAGACATCCCCCTGATGTACAACCTGTTCGAGATATGTGCAGGTGGGATGACACCAGGGTCAACTTCGTTGGCAAACTTCGAGAAGTGGTGCTTTGCCAAGACCAACCAGGAGCCCAGGCTCGACTATCCTACGCTGGAACGTCAGCTCACAGTGGTGATCAGGTACATCAGTGAGCTTGTGGAGCAGGAGAAGTTGAAGATTGCGACAAGCACCCACCGCCTGTACCTGGTCTCCGATCTGGCATATGTGTTCGTATCAAGGGGGTACAATAGCCCCGATCCGAAGAAAGTCTCACGCTTCGTGCTGGATTTCCTCGGGTCCGTCAAGAAGCGTGTGTGCCCCAACCCATCTGTGGGAGTCGTCGAATATCGAGATGCCATCTACGCTAGTAAGTCAACCTCGACACGGATGACTGCCGATCAGTGCAAGATCCGTCGGGACATCCTCAACAGGATCTTCTAGACGCCCCGCGTTTTTTAAAACCTGAAGCCCCCACAAAAAGTGTGTGTGCCACCTCAAGTATACGGGGTGTTATGGGTAAAGAAGCACCCAGCACCAATGGCTCTCCAGATTGTCCTCTCTCTCGACCCTACCGCCAAGATGATCCTGGTCGCCTCGACTGCCAACCCTACCTTCTTCCACCAGTCCATCCTCACCCTCCTTGAGGAGCAGGGCATCGCCACCACCCTCAAGGAGGGCTCCTACACCCACGAGATCAAAGGGGACGAACTCATCCTCTCTAGTCTCTAGAGCCCCTTGTGTTTTTTAAAACCCCGTGAGTACCAAATGATCAGGGAGATTAAGCGCCTCAGGGAGAAGTGTGGTGAGTTGCAATAGCCTTCGCCACAGCCTCTGAAAACTTGGGTGGTACTGCGTTGCCTATAATGAGTGCGTTGTTTTTTGGAAGTAGTTGGAAGTCGTCTGGGAATGTCTGTATCTTGGCGACTATGGACCAATCTGGCATGGCAATTTCGTCCCTGACGTGTGATGTGTCTCCCTCGTGGAAGTTGTATGTGGGTGGCATCCTCCTGAGACAGCCACGAACGGTCGGGTACACTTCGTCTACCGAGAACACCCCTCTCCTACCGTAGTTACAGGGGTGGCGATATATGTGGGACTTACCACCTAAGCCTAGATCCGTGTTGTTGCGATCCATATATTCCTTCATACTTTTGACGGGTGTCTTGAGTCCATCCATGATGCTCTTGAAGGCATCCTCCTGACCCCCCATACACCCCATGATCACTAGGCGTTTGCGACCCTGTGGCACTCCGTAGTCTGGCATGTAAATCACTTGAGTTGTTAATCCGTACCCACTCTCTTTGAGTTTTGCAGTGATTTTGTCGTATACAACTTTCCCGATGGTCTTGATTGTCGGAACGTTCTCCATGACAAAGTACTTGGGCTTGTACTTGACAACAAGATCCACAAAGGTCTCTGTGAGACTCGCCCTCTCTCCCAGATTTTTAGATCCAGCAACGCTAAAGTCTTGGCAAGGTGGTCCACCTACTATCACGTCTGGGGACACTCCCATGTCAAAATCTTGCTTGAGTAGTTCCTTCACATCCATTACCTCTGCTTCGTGCGGGTAGTTGATGTTGTATGTATCCACAGCATGTTGCATGGTGTCGTACGCTTTGACCACTTTAAACTCTGCGTGTTTGTGGAATCCATAGTCTAGTCCTCCACAGCCACAGAACGTCGTTAGAACTTTCAGAGTCATCGTATATGTTGGTATGGTCTCGCTTTTTTAAAACCCCGTGGACCCCCAAAAAGTGTGTGAGCCACCTCAAGCATGTGGTCTGCTAAGGGTATACC
>MDTC01145422.1_pt1 | contig 63204 bp, 85 predicted proteins | sample 811181 | NCBI WGS metagenome assembly MDTC01 (sample SAMN05326644, study PRJNA326480) | marine metagenome | isolation source: seawater | place: Pacific Ocean: North | collected 2011 | reverse complement strand
GCCTACCCTTTTTAGTGGTAGTTATAATGACTTAACTGATTTGCCTACCCTTTTTAGTGGTAGTTATAATGACTTAACTGACAAACCTGATACACTATCAGTTGGTGTAGTTGATGCAACAAATAGCTTAATAAGTAACACCACAGATGTTACTGCAATTAGATTTGATACTGATAGTGGTTTTGATGTAGTAGACTTAGGTTCAGGCATTGTAAAAGTACAAATGAATTCTACATTTAAAACATGGAAGTCAGCAGGGGAGCAAGACCTTGTTGCTACTGGGTTAGATGTTGTAGAATTTATTGCTGGTCCTGGTATTGATATATCATTAGATCCTAATGGATCGCCTTATCAATCTATCACCATAACAAACACTGGATCTGCAGATAGTTCTACTGGAGGAGGAGGTGCTACTTCTCTTAATGATCTAACTGATGTTACATATGACCCGAATACGACTTTTATTGGAGATAGATTAACTTGGGACGGTAGTCGATGGGTGCCAGATGCTGATGGCAGTTCAAGTCAATTTGGTGGAAGCCTTCTTGGGGTTATTATTGACATGGATATTAATTCAGATGGTGATTTAATTCTACATCATGTAGACACATTCAGTAACAGAAATGCCTTTATAACTGACGAAGGGTATATGATATTTACAGATGGCGAATACTGGGAGTCAGGATACGTGCTAGATGATTATGTGCAAACAGATTTTTAAGGAAAAATAATGGCAGTTTTAAATTTAGGTAGAGTCCGTTTAAATTTTAAAGGTGAATACAATAACCTAAATGGATTAACTTTAGAATTTTTTGATGCAGTTACATATGCAGGATCATTATATGTAGTTACAGCAGAAAGCTTAATAGTAGATACTTCTATCACTGGCAACAGACCGCCTAGTAGTATTGGACAATTAAGTTTTCTAAAGATTGCAGAGGGTACTGAATTTATAGGACCATGGACTGCATCCACTGTCTATTATAAAAATCAAATTGTTAGTTTTGCAAGTTCCAGCTACATTGCTCTAAGAGAAGTCCCAAACACCAGGAATAATCCGTTAGTTGAAGTAGAAAACGATACAGACTATTGGGGAGAAGTTGCAAAAGGATTTGGCACATTCCAAGAGAATTATACAGGTGCAGAAGCTCTAAGTGTCTACGAAATTGTAATATGGCAAGGGTCATTGTATGTTACAACAGCAGAAGTTTCTGCAAATCAAACACCATCAACAAATCCAGAACTTTTTAAAGTTTTAGCACCAGGAATTGGAATAAGTGGTGATTGGACGGCAGGATTTTATGCTTTTAGAGATTCGGTCAACTTTCACGGAAAACGCTATATCGTAGTAAACTTAGATGGCACATCTAATCAACCATTAGATGCAACAACAGGTTTACTTGACGCAGATTGGCAGGTGTTAACTCAAGGATTTCAATTTGTAGGCGATTACGACGACCAAAGCACAGATGGTTATTATCCAGGTGATGCTTTTGTATACAACAATACAGTTTATATAGTACTTGAAAGATTAGCAATAGGTGAAGATCCTGTTGACTCTCCAAGTAAAGTCCACATACTTACACAATCTGCTACATTTACTTTAGCTGGCCTTGATGACATAGATGCTACAGCAGCAGCAAATGGTAGCATATTCCAATATCAAGATGGTATATGGTATGCAAGTGATCATGATAACGATATTTTACTGATACCAACTGGAGACGGAACTGTAACTGTTGCAGCTGACTATTTAAGTAGGCCTAATTTTGCAAATAATTCTTTAGTACCGAAATCATATGTAGACAGTGTTATAAACGGCTTAAATGTTAAAAAACCTGTCAGAGTTGCGACAGCAGGCGCATTAATAGATACATTTTATGATAATACAGGAAACTTTTTTATAGGAATAAATCCTGGCATTATTACGATTGATGGAATTAGTTTATCGCAAGGTGATAGGATCTTAATAAAAGATCAAACTATACAATATCAAAATGGTATCTATGTTGTTTCTAATCCAGGTGATAGTGATGATTATTACAGATTAGATAGAGCAGGCGATGCAGATGCAGCAAATGAAATTGAAGGCGGATCATTTGTTTTCGTACAAGAAGGTGTAACAAATTCTGAAAATGGTTATGTTGCAACACATGACGGATTGCCCACAATTGGAAGTTCAAGCATAACTTGGGAGCAATTTTCAGGCGCAGGACAAGTACAGAACGGCGACGGATTAATAAAATTAGGTAATCAGCTCAGCGTTAATGTTGATAATCAAAGTTTAGTAATAGATAATAACACACTGCAAGTTAAGAATTCTGGCATTACAAATGATATGCTTGCAGGTAATATTGACTTAGAAACGAAAGTCACTAATATTTTACAAGTTGCAAATGGCGGTACCGGACTTAACAGCATAACAGAAAATCGTTTACTTTATGGCAATGCAAACAATGGTTTTTCCCAAACAGAACAATCTAGCGCAGGACAAGCTCTATATTCAAATAATGGTGTGCCAAGTTGGACTAATATCATTAATGGCGGAGAATTTGGAACGCAGATAGATCCAACATATGGAACTATTGGTATACGTGCGAAGATAAAAATTAAGAAAAGTGAAACTGCACTTGATGTTCCAACAATTGCTGATATAGCGGTAGGAGAGATGGCTGTTAACACAGCAGATAGAAAAATTTATATAAGAGATAGTAACGATAGTATTGTAGAAATTGCTAATTTTGATGCAGCAACTTCAGTAGGAGATGACTCATTTATCAATGCATTGATCTTTGGGTAAATATGTAAAATGGATTCTTTATGGCAACCGTATTAAACAGTAGAGCAGTTTCAAACATTGGTACAACACAAACAACATTAGTTAACACTGGCACTGCCAATCGGTATACTATCATTGGTATGAGTTTTACTAATATTAGTGAACGTATCATCCACATAGATGTGCTCGTCAATGGCGCTTACTACCTTAAAAATGTAATGATTCCTGTAGGTAGTAGTCTTAGGGCTGTTACTGGCGGTGAAAAACTTATCCTTGGCTTTTCTTCTACAATTGATGTAGTATCAGATGTTGAAAATAGCGTAGATGCTATAGTAAGCTATGCATCTATATTTTCAAGTTCCGAACCTGAAGGAATAGAACTTGTTGCAGGTTCACTTATAACACTTGACAGAACTGATAATATTGTTACTATAGGAACAGACTTTTCAAGCATCCAATGGAATTTTGCCGATGAAACAAGTAATGTAAAAACTATAGGTATAGATGATACTATCCAATTTGTAGGGCAAACAAATATCTCAACATCACTGGATAGCACAACAGGCATCCTTACAATTACCGGTCCAGATCTTACAAACTATGCTCAATTTGACGATTTAAAATTTTACATTGCTAGCGACGACAGTTCTTATAAAGAAGTTTTTGTACTCGATACTGTTAAAATAGTAGGTGGCAGGAATATCACTACCAGTACAAATGTAGCACATAATATTGTAATCGATGGACCAGATATTTCAAGCTTCATTACGTTAGATGATCTCCAACGTATTACTTTTGAAACTGACTCTGAGAGTAAACCTGTCGGTCTAGGTGACAGTATTAAATTTGTAGGCGGTACAGCTATACAAGTTGACTATAATAATAATGCAGAAATAGAAATAAGTTATTTAGGGCAAACTGATTTTAGTGGATTTGCATTAGAAGAAAATATCAGTTGGAGTATTGCTGCAGATACTGGATCAGCTCCTATTGATAATGGTGAGTCAGTTACAATAATTGGTGGTAGGAATATCACAACCCAAGTAAATGCGGCTGGCAATGTTATAATTGATGGACCAATATTAGATAGCTTTTTATCATTCAACGATGTGTATTTCTACATCAGCGCTGACACAGAAGATCGCGCTGTTATCATTGGTAATAATGTTAAATTTATTGGTGGCGAAGCAATTACTACTAGCATAAATGGAGATGGTAATGTTGTTATAGATGGTAACCTTCAAAATTTTAGTTATCTAAATTTAGTAGACGTTCCTACTACACTTGCAGGCCAAGGAATAACAGATTTACCAGATACTCTTGAAGGATATGGTATTACTGATGCTTATACACAATCTGAAATCGATAATTTCATTGCATTGAGTGATCCAAATTTTACAAGTAATCTGCAAAATCTAGGCTTTTATCTTACAGCAGATGACTCAACTGTAGCAGGTTTTTGGGGCTTAGGTCAAACCGTACAATTCCTAGGTGGAACAGGAATAACAACAGAATGCGACCCAGCTACAGGAAATATCACAATTAATGGTGCACCTAATTTAACTGTAAATCTTACTGATCCAAATGACACAGTTGTTAAACAAGTGCTAGCTGTTAATACAATTAACTTTGATAACGACAGCGGCTTTGATATTGATGTTGGAACTGGAACGGTTAAAGTCAAATTAAACAGCACTTTTAAATTTTGGAAAACAGACGGTCAACCTGATATTATTGCAGATGGATTAGATACTGTAAGGTTAATTGCTGGTAAAGGAATTGGAATTAATTTTGATCCTAATAGGAATCCTTATCAAAGTGTTACATTTTATAATAATGGAACATTCTGGATAACAGGTGATGATTCTACTGCACGGACGGTGTATAATGACAATACTGTGCAGATAGCAGGAGGGAGTAATATATCTACCTCAAGCTTTGAATCTGGCACTACAGGTGTAACAATCGATCTAGATTCAAATCTTTCTGTTACATCTGTTACAGCAACAGGTACAGTTTCTGGCTCATCATTATCAGCCACTAATGATGTTACAGCAACAACAGTAGAAACCACTACACTATATACAACAAAAGTATTACGGGACGACACTTTTACAACGGCTGGATTACATTTTACAAATGACAGTTTTAAATCAATTATTGGTAAAAGCGAAGCAGGCGATGATAACATAGTTTTAGAATTAGAAACAGGTAATATATTAGCTGAAGGAGATATTACAACTGAGTATACCTCAGATAAAAGATTAAAAAATATAATTTCTCCTTTAGGTAATGTGTTAGACTCTATAGATAGCCTGAGTGCAGTGAAGTTTAGTTGGAATGAGATTGCAGTAGAAAAATTTAATTACAAGGATGACAAAACCGAACTAGGATTTATTGCCCAAGAAATGCAAAAATTATATCCAGAACTTGTGACTAACAGAGGAAATACTGACTATCTAAAGATAGATTATCAAAAATTCACTGTAGTGTTATTAGCTGCCCTACAAGAGTTGAATCAGAAGGTAAAAGATTTAGAACGGAGATTAGGATAATGCGTCAATATTTTAGGTTTTCAGATGATTTAATAGATAAACTTTTCCTACAATTAGAAATAGATGATAACCTGGTAACAGTAAAGGCATTCTATCAAATTGTGCCTAACGAAAATTATACTCTAATTACTGACAGGAACGAAAGTAATATACTGCAACCACATAATATAGATATTTTAGATGATGAAATACAACATATCATTAGTGGTGCAGTATTTGAAGATAAAGTTGCTGATTTATATTTTAAATTTACTGGTGGATCACAAATTATTAGAACTTTTGATTCTGTCGGTGACCCTGCAATTTTTACATCTACAACAGCCTATGATAAAGGTAGAGAGAAAAACCTAGCATTTAGACAACACTCCTTTAATGAATGGGGTGATTGTGCATTATGGAGTTTTGATTTTAATTTTGATGGATTGAATTGGTTTTATCCAAGGAATATACTTTATGATAGTTATCTTAACAAGGCGCCTTTTGCACGACAAGAGCATATGGATACCTTTGTTACAGCACCTAAATTGATCAGTATGAATGAAAGTGGTTCAGTCTTTAGTTCAGGGGACACACGGAAACGGCTGCTTTCTATGTTCTTACTAGATAAAGACGATTATTTTACCAACGCAAGTTTTTATGCCAAATTAAACTACAATTTAGGATTAACAACCTATACTAACAATGCTTTACATGAAAGAGCCTGGAAGTTTTGCATTCCGCTCATACGCAACTATCAAGAATTACCTATTCCTAAATTAGATATCCTTGGACCTAAAGAATTATCTCCTGATGAACTAGGAAGATATAAGATTGTTTTATATGACGATGAAGTTAAAATTCTTGCAGAAGACGGAAACTATTTTGCCTACGAAGATGACGATTCAATGATATTGATGGAACAAGAAAGCATAACAGATTTTAGGTCAAATGATCCTGAGCATGGATTTGATCGAGTAGAAAAAGGGATGATAGCAGACCAATACATAGTAAAGAAAGATATGGCTGTTTATTTACAAACCAATGGTGGATATTTGAGCAGGTCAAAAATTGAACTCGTCCAAGGTATAGGTTATTTTAATTTTAGAGCACTTGACTTGAACATTGACGAAGAAGTAAAGATAAAAGTAGGATTTAAATCATTTTCCAATATAGGAAGAATAAAAATTAGGATTGCAAATTAATGGCTTTTAAAATACAAGGTAACTTAATAAATTTAAACTTTGTCCTTACACCGTGGTCAGCTGTGTTATTAGATTTTATGGATACCATATATCCCTATGGTATAGGAATGTGTGATACATTGTCACCTACTGATTCACAGGCATTTTTACGCAGAGAAAAAGTCATTCCAGTCCTTGATTCTAGCTTTACAGCAAAAGGTAGTGCAATAAGTCATTGCGGATTAACCCTAAGAGGTTATTGTTTAGGAAAATTATGTTCTTGTGCAAGTATGCATGCTTATTGTTCAACTAGATGCGGTAGCACAATGACGTATTATTCGAGATGTATTTTCGACTCATATATGTGTGATACAAGCGGTGTTAGGTCATATTTTCTAAGATATTTTGGCTATTCTAGTGACGGATGTCTATTCAAAATTTGCGTAGGATAATTAAATGACGTTTAGAATACAAGATACTGTTATTATTGTAGAAGCTGGTATTACACAACAGGAAAGAGACATTATTGCGCCTGGAAAACAGTGTACATTTGGACAAGTTTTTGTTTGTAATCCTTTAATAGCAGAAGAACAACGGAGCACTGGCTTAGATCCTGGACGTGATACAAGCTTTTTTTCCAATCCAACTGGTGGTCCTTATAGGATTAGTGATATATTTTCTTATGACATACAATTTGTTTGTGATGTGTTAACCGAAAATAATTATTGTATTGGAGAAGGAGCAAATTTTACTTTCTGTCAAAGTGCCAGCCAGTATGGTGACTTTGTTGCACCTACCAATAACAATTCAATTGTCGACGGACAAGGAAATGAATTTACATTAAACAGCACAAACCTACATTATTGTTTGGTTGCAAATCTTGTGAGTATTTCTGGTGAGGACGGATCACGCCTAAATTTAGATCATGGATCAGGATGCTATCATCAAATTGGGTCGCCTAGGAGTTGTTCATCGGCGCTAGGTTGTTGTACGACTTGCACTCCTTATGTTGGTAATCCACCCCAATACGGAACGCCATATACATTCTGTTGTTGTTATCCATACAACCAAGCTAAGATGTTAATCGTTTGATAAATATGTTTTAAATGGAGTATAAATGGCTTTAAAAATAGGATCTACTACCGTGGCAGACTTGGCCACCGCAAAAATAAGTATTTCTCAACTGGATCCTGCAACTGTCCCATCATCATTTGTTTCAAAAGATTGGGTTATAAACGGTGTTGTACTTCTGCCCGACGACGAAAACGGACCCTATGCAGGCGCATCTGTAACAAAAGTATATTCTGTATCTACTAATGATCCTGTTGGTGACGGAGATGACCCTAATAAATTGACTATTAGGTATACTACTAACTGCAATTGTAAATGTAAATGTCAGTGTAAATGTAAATGCAAGTGTAAATGTAAGTGTAAATGTCTGTGTGCTTGTAAGTGCCAATGTAAATGTAAATGCGCTTGTAAGTGCCAATGTAAATGTAAATGTGCATGCCTGTGTGCTTGTGTATGTGACTGTGCTTGTTGGAGTGATAAACAGCTAAAAGATGATATTAAGGCTGCAGACCCTACGCTCGAAAAAATAAAACAATTACAAGTAATCACCTACAAATATAACGAACAAGGATTAGATCTACAAAGTTTAATGAATGATAACCTACCTGCAGATTTCAATAAAGAACAATTAGGTCTTGTAGCACAAGAATTGGAACAGGCATTTCCCGAAATTGTTGATAAAGTTGATGTAGACAATGAAGAATACAGAGCTGTTGCATATATGAAACTTATTCCTGCTTTAATACAATCCATAAAAGAGTTAGATAAAAAAATAGACGACATAAATACCGATAGTCAAAATAAGGACGATAATGAACATAATGGAAATAAATGAAGCAGGTAAACAAAAATCCTGTTTCACCCTTTACCAAAATATTTTTTCAGCAGATGAGACTCGTTCTCTTGCTGAACTCCAGATTAAAAAAGACATAATTTTGGCATCAGGCCCAGATATAGTACCTGCTGGTTCGCTTAATCAAGACTACATTTATCGTTATGAAGAATGTATAATCGATGATAATCCTAAGTTAGAAGAACAATTAATTGCATATATCTTTGATTGCAATGCAAAGATATATGGATATGATATATGGGGTTTTGAGAAGGATCCTTCAATACTAACGTTTCAGCCAGGTTGTTTTATTAATATGCATGATAAAATAAGTTGGTATACTTCTGAACCTAATGATAGAAAATTATCTGCTATGCTATTCTTAAATCCGCCGCAAAATTATAAAGGAGGCGAAGTCAAAGCAGATACAATGGTAACAACGCATCCAAGTGCTGGTTACAACAGCCAGGGCAATTTATTAATTTTTCCATCTTTTGTAGGTACAGCAATCCAACCGGTGTTAGAAGGAGTTATGCAGATACTAACATTTAACATTATAGGACCAAAATTAAGGTAATTTATGCAATATAGCCACATTGTTATTCCTGGAATATTTGTAGAAATGTTAGAAGGAATAGAATCAACCATTGAAAACTTACCAAGTAAAAGTGACCAAGCAAGTGGCAAAAGCTACAATGTAAATACAACTTGGTACGGAGGTGGATATGTATCAGACATAGAAGATTCAACTTTTTACTACTTTAATAGGGCAAATAATGTAAATTTTGGTTACAATATCGCATCTATTGAGGCATTGCGCTTAGAAGTTTATAGTAAAAATAGTTATTATGATAACCGTAAAGAATGCAACCATTTTTGGCAAAATTCTGTAGACAGAAAATTGATTGGTATTATTAATATGAATGATCCTTATAATCCTGAAAAAGATGGAGGTGAAATCATTTTAAGTGATGCTAGAGGCCATGAAATAAAGGTTGACGATGTTTTTTATAAAAATAAGGGTTCCTTTTTAGTTTTTAATCCATTTACCGCTTACAAAATTACAAAAGTTAATTTAGAAAATCTAAGATTTCTATATTCATTTTGCGTAGGTCCAAAATGGCAATAAGTAGTGTAACTATATTAGGCAACACATTTATAGCAAGAATACTTGCGCTGATTATAAAAAATAACAATCCTCTAATTGAGGTAAAAATATTAACAAATGGAGAAGTTTATAATAAGCAGATTATTTCCCCTATCCATTCTTTAACCACTGGAGATGATCTTGGATTTTTATCTTTTTTTTCTACCCAGTTAAATATTCCAGCACAATCTATCTTTTCACAAACGAATAGCACACTAGGACTAGCAAGAAGTTATCATGGTATAACCGAAAATGAATTGATTTTGCCATTCAATTATTCAGAAATATGCCCCGATATGCTGCATTACTATTCTCATGTAAAAAATTATAAAAAATATGAAGCAACATCTGAAAGTTTGTTTTATGAATTTATTGAATGGCTTATCCAAAAAGGAGAAAATCCTATCGATGTTATTTCTCCATTTCCATTAGAACTCTATAGGAACAATAAAAATCAACCATTGTTTTTTAATTTCAAATTACATTTACAAGGAAGAGTTATATCTAATAAACCAATTTGGAATTATATGCCTGGTTGCTTTGATTTAGATAGCATTGTAAGTCTTCTAAATGAAAAAATATTAGAAGAAAATATCAGCATAAATGAAAAAGTAGTAACCAATATAACCACAGAATTAACTGAATCTATAGGAAAAAATAGAAAAGATATTAAAACAATTGAGTTAGAAAACGAAACCATTGAAACCGATTTAGTTATTAATACTGGTATAGACAATAGTAATTTTGATAATTTTATAGAAGCAAACGAAGAGTTAACAGAAATAAATGAATGTATAAATTTTTCTGCTTACAGCATAACCGAAAATGAAAAAAACTTTTGTCCGGTTTACGAAAATTTTATTAGCAACAATTCTTTCATAAAAAATTTAAATTATACTAATAGCACCGTTAATATTCTGTTTAGTGATAGCGGAGAAAATGAATTATCAAAAGATGCAACAAAGTTTTTAGTGAATCAAAATTATGATTCAAACTACATATTTTTTGACATAAGTAAGCTCGGTTTAAATCCAATGTTAGATGAAGAAATTAAAACCGTACTGGTTTATTCCAATTTAATTGGGTTAACCGTTAACAGTAGTATAATTGATCCGCTTAACTTTTATAATTATATCCAAAACCTCCAGAACAGGTATAATGATTGGAGACATGAACTTAAAACTTATAATTATTATCTGTTAAACAATATTTCTAAAGAGAAATATGCCATTTTTAATAATATTCCACAACAGTTTAAGACAAATTTCCAAAATAAAATACCAGTAAAAAATAAAAGACTGACTGATGAAACTATAGGAATGAATGCATGGTTTTCTATTTCACAAAAATTAGCTAGCCAAGGTGTTCCTGAACGCACACCTGTTTCTTTATATGATTATATATTTACTGCAGCACAGAAAGGTAAAATTACAAGTTTTGTCTATCCTTATAATGAAAATGAGGATATGTTCAAAGATGTTCTTTATGTTGGTAAAGAGTTAACAAAAAGACAATTATATTTTTTAGGGTTTTTAACCTTTGATGATTATAAAAATATTGTTATTTTAGATAATCCGGGCTATGACGGGTCGGATTCATTTGTTTTAGATGATGGTACTGAAATCGAAAGTAAAACAGAAACAGTTAAAATAAAAATTTACAAAAAAGTAGGACACGATGATTTCTTTTGACAAAGCTATTTCAAATAAAGAAGTAAATCGCTTGAAAAATTTTTTTTTAACAATTTTTAACGTTTATAATTATAATAAAGAGTATATGCCTGTATCTGGTAGTCTAGTTAATAGACTACATGGTTACAAAACAATACAGAAAAACAAAGGAAATGACGCATATTCGATCTTAACCTGCCACAATCCAATCCAAGACGTTTTAAAAAAAATCCATAACAAGGTAAATGAAACTTATCCGTCAGCTCAAGGAACAAATATCTTTTTAAAATTTTTTGGATTAGAAGATGAGATTTTAGCTGTAGGCAATGCTGATAATTTTAATATGCATTCAAGGATAAGCAAGAATTATAATTTTGACGACATATATATTATTGCTCCTTTACTACCATTTTATATAAAGGTTAAATCAAAAAATAACAACACTATAACAAATTTTACTCTAAAAAAAGAAAACTTATATTTATTTAAGGATGAAATTTTTCACAACATTAATAGTTTGAGTATAGGTTTAATTATAACCTATACTGAAAAGGAAAATATACCTGTTTTCAAAAGACAAGCAAAAATTAATACAGAAAACAATAGTAACCAGTTTTCAACCTATAACCATACTAATAAATTAAATGTAGGTATAGATGAAGTTGACGTAAAATCTATTTTTTTAGACCTAGAGAATATATGAAATTAAACAATCTTGTAATAATCGGTAATAATATAGAATCTTATATTTCTGCATTATATTTTAATGGCACTTTACCAAATGTAAATATTACAATTATTAAGACAAAAAATACTGTTAATCAATCAGTGCTTACATGTAAGTATGATAAGAAATTTTTTGACCATTGCGGCATATCAATAGAAGATTTATTTAGATTTTGTGGTGCAAATGTCATTTATGGAAATAAATTTAATCACTGGAAAAAAGGAAAAGATTTCTATCATCCAATATCTTATAATAAAATTGATATAGATAAGATAGTTTGGCCAGAAAAAACAGAAGAAGAAGCTGAATTAGAAGAAATTGATGCTAATACTGAAAAAGAGAAATTTTCTAAAAATTTGTCCGGATCTTTTTATAATAAAATATTTAATGAAGAAAGCTTTATAGAATTTTGTAATATTTACCCTACTGATGACAATGTCCTGTATGATATCAACATGGAGGAATTTTCACATTTAGGATTAGGGTTAAATATAGATTATGAACAATGTTTAGAATTTTTATTAAAAAAATGTGCAAAGAATCAAAGTATTAATATAGTAGAGGATAATGATTTCCGAGTAGAGTTTAATGGATTTGCATATATAACTAAAATTTTTTGCAACAATGTAACACTTGATTGCGACTTTGTTTTTGATTGTAGTGGTGCAGAAAAACGTGTTGTAAAATTAACACCAGATTATGAATTTTGGCATTTAAGTTTTTTAAGCGAAAACAAAATTGTTGAAACAGTTTCAGCAACAGAATATACAGCTTGGAATACATTGACTCCAATGTTATATGGATATAGTATTAGTCGATCATTACAGTCAAAAACTGTAAATTCATATGTTATATCGGATTTTGGAGAGCAAGATACTTTAGCTGCTGAATTAGAAAAAACAGAAAAAAAGTACAATCCTTTGCAAGAAATATCTATTGAAAATGGTTATATAGATAAACCGTGGAATAAAAATCTACTATGTTTTGGAGAATCACAATTTTGTTTACAAACATTAAACCATTTTAATTTTAATTTTACTTGTAATCAAATTGCGTTATTTACTTCATTGTGCGAAGAATCAATAGAGGACATTACTGAATTCATTGTATTAGATGATGAAACATTGTTAATGAAGGAAATACAATTTAATGAACAAGTTTGTAATGGAATAAGGGAGCTTGCAGACTTTACATTTTTACATTTTTTTGTAGACAACGATATTAGTGTATACTGGGAATTACATAAAGAAAATTTTAACAGAGATTTGTCATTAGATGAGCTTGCAGGACAAGTTGGTTCTGGCGGAGAAACTATGACATTAAAAACTTTATTATGGTCGCAACAACCAATAATTTATACTACAGAAAATTCTTTAATTCCTCTAAATGAGATAGACTTTTTATTTTTATTTGAAGGGTTAGGAATTCTTAATAAAACTGCAAGAAGAAATGCACTTGAAAATAATAAAATTATTAATTTTTGCTCCGATGAAAATTTTGATGCAATCAAACAATTTTTACACAATAAAAAACAAAATTTATTAAACAAAGTTATTTTAAATAAGGATTTTATAATCAAAAATGAGCTATCTGTGGACCTACAAAAAAATTAAAACAAAAAAAAATTACAATCCTATTAATGCAGATTGGAAAACGCAAGTTAAACTGTTATCAGCTACTCAGTCAAAAAAAATATTGTGCCATAGATCTTACTCATTTGATGAGCGGATATCTTACCAACTCACAGTGCATCAGCAGGGAACACCATGATAGATAAAACTTTAGAATATACTTTAATTTGCGAAAATAATGAAAAATTATTTTATAATCCTTTCATTAGTACTTTAAAAGATGAAATGGGACAAAATATTTATGAAAAAAATCCAATTGCTGTTGAAAAATCTAACGATTTTTATATATACACTCCGAAAGATTTAAAGCCGCATTATCATTCAATAAACCCTATTCATCCAATATGGAATCCTGGACGTAAAGTTAAAGATCCAGGCAGATTAAAAATACAGTTAGGGTTAAAATGTAATTATAAATGTGAGTATTGCAGTCAGTCTTCTTTCGTGCCTGCTGCGTCAGTTACAGATGATGACGACTTAGAAAATTTTATACAACTCTTAGACAAGAGATTAGATCTAGAAACCTGTAGTACAATAGAATTTTGGGGTGGAGAACCATTATTATACTGGAAAAAGATAAAAAAATTAACACCGATATTAAAGGAAAAATGTCACGAAGATGTAGGATTTACACTAGTAACAAATGGCAGTTTATTAACTCAAGAAAAGATAGATTTTTTTAAACAATACAATTTTTCTGTGGTAATGAGTCATGACGGTCCAGGTTATCATCTCCGAGGTCCTGATCCCTTAGATAATCCTAAAAAGTTTGCATTAGTACAACAATTAATTGAAGCTAATGAAAAACAAGAACTAGGTTTTTCATTCAGTATAGTTTGGACAAAAGAAAATACAGATTTTGAAAATACTGTAAAATGGTTTAGAGACAAATTTAACAAAAAAAATGTACCAATTAATGCGGAAGGTGTAGTAGAGGCTTATGATTTAAAAACTGCAACTAATGAGCGCACCGGTAAATTTGACAGCACTTTTGCTAAAGAATTTGAAGATAAAATATATGAAGGCATAGTAGGTGGTACTAAACCGTTATTGGCAGTATTTGCTATTGCAGATAAAATTAATGAATTTTTTGCAACTTTGCTATACAAAAAAGATGCAGATTATTTAGGACAAAAATGCGGAATGGATCGCGATGATGATTTAGCAGTTGATTTAAAAGGGAATATAATGACTTGCCAAAATGTAGGTTTGGAAAATAATCATCATGTAGGACATCTAGACGATATTGAAAATGCCATTGTAAAAAGTAGTCAACATTGGTCGTGGAGAAATGAGTGCAGTCATTGTCCTGTAATCCAACTTTGTCAAGGATCTTGTATGTTTTTAACAGGGCAAGAATTTGCACAGACCTGTTGGAATGAATATGCATACAATATGGGTGTGCTAAAAGGAGCAATCTATCTTTTGACAGGAAAGAAAGTCGTAAGTGTAGAAGGAGATATTCGGAGACCAGCGTTATGATAAAAATAGAAGAAAATGATGCTACTTACAATAAACACCCTGAAAATCCAGCTATGTTTGGATCAGAAAAAGATTATCATATTATTGAATATAACAAGTCACCTTATATTATTTACGAAAAATTTTTTCAACCATCTATTTGCAAACAAATACTTTCATTAAGTAAAAACTCGAAGTGGCAAGATACAAAACAATGTAAGATACAACAATTAGATAATGATAAAGCAGGAAATAAAACAAAATGGCTAAAAAATATAATACAGGATCTTATAAACGATGCCAATGAATCAAATTTTATGCTTGATATTATGTCTGTAAAATATTTGACACTTTACAAATTAGAACAAAATGATTATATTCCATTGCACCGAGATTGCGATTTTTGGCACAATAATACTGCTTATGATAAGAAAATATCCTGCATGGTATTGTTAAATGATGCTTATGAAGGCGGTGAATATTTGCATTTTATGAGTAACATACCATTACCAAAAGATTATTGTACGCAAGGGAGTGTGATTGTATTTCCTGCCTATAATTTCTACGGTATAGATAAAGTAGTTAAAGGAACAAAAGAATTTTTATTAGCAACTTGTATAGGACCGAAATTTAAATGATAAATGATCCATCACAAATAACGCAACAAGTTGTAGCGCAATTGCCTAACGTTCGGAATCCGTATTATTTTGCAAGGAATGTATTAACTCCATATGAATGTGAAAGTTTATGGAAAACTTATTGGGAAACTGATCATATTTTTTCAGAAAAAGTAAGTGACGAATCAAGTCCATGGTATAAGTATTTTAGAGAGTTACGAGCTAGACAACACATGTTTATAGATGAACCTACTGCTTGGTTAGATGATATCGTAGATTATCAGGTTAAAAAAGCCAATGCAGAAAATTTTTTCTTAGATATATCATTTGGTTTAATGTCTAAACAATTGATTCGATATACTGAAGCTGACTTTTTTTCCGAGCATGATGATACTAACCATTGGGATAATCATTATTATGATAGAAAATTAACAGTAATTATACAATTATCACAAGCAAATTCTTATGCAGGCGGACACACACTTGTCGAGCAACATTTGAATATAAAACAACCTGATCATCAAAAAGAGATAGGAAGCATTTTAATTTTTCCCACATTTGCGATACATGAAGTAGAACCAATAACTGAAGGAGAAAGAAAAGCTTTTATATGCTGGTACGGAGGACCAAAATTTAGATGAATGTTGACTTTGTAAAACCTATAGAAAAAACCGATTTACACATAGTCCAAAATGGTGTAGGTAAGGTCATTTTGTTTTCAAATATGCTTAGAGAGCTAGAAAACAAAGCTGGAAAAAAAATTTCTATCGCATCTCCATATCCAGAATTGTTTACCTTACACCCTTCTGTAGAATCGTCTGTGCTCTTAGATTATATTTTTTTAAAAAAAGATCTTGTAGAAAATTATTTTAACGACATTATATATTTCGAACCCTACATGTCAAATTACATTAAAGGTTCAATGCATATGTTGGATGTATGGAGAGAATTTTATGGCCTTTCGTTAGACTATAAAGATGATGTAGAAATCTTTACTGAAAAACAAGCCAATATTTATTACAATGAAGTAATGAAAAATATCAAAATGCCATATATTATTATACAATTAAAGGGCGGTACAAATATATATAGTAAAGATCAACGTCATGACGAAATGGTACAAAGAAATTATGTAAATGAATATGAACTTATAAAAGAAATACACGATGCCTGTCCAAAATATTTTTTAATGATTGTAAAAACAAAAAACGATGTATATGATGAAAGATGTAACAAACTTCAAAGAATTTGCACTGTAGAAGATGAGCCGTTGCAAATTATACAAGAGCTTGTTAACAATTGTTCAAGTTTTGTAGGAATAGACAGTTGTATCCAGCATATGTCTTGCAACAAAGGGAAACAAAAGCCGGGCGTTGTTTTGTGGAATAGTATAACATCTCCAAAACAAATTGGTCATTCAATCCATAAAAATATTTTATCGAACACAGCTAATTTTGTACAAGTAGATCCGTCATTTGTTGTTTCTGAATTACAAAGTCTATTGTAAGAACAAATGAAAAATACGCCAACAGCATTGCAATCTTTTAAATACTCCAAATTTATAAAAAAATACTCAAATTTATATTGCTTTAACGTGAAAAATTTTTTTTCTATACAAGATCTATTGGTTATATGGAAAGAAAAAGATGCAGCAAGACCAATGTCTGACATTAGAGGACGACCGCCAACATTATTTGGAGTTGAAACATCTATTATTAAAACACTCATAATAGATAACATGAAAACAAAATTTAAAAAAGTATTTGAGAATGAGGATTTAAATATTTGTAATATTTCTTTATGTTATTTAGAGCGGCCAACTTTGCCGCATATAGATGGACATTATCCATTTTATATTCTTGATAAAAAAAATTATTGTATGATAAAAATTTGTATTGTGCCAATTGCTTTTGACACAACTGAAGAAGATACTTCTAATTTAACAACGAGCGTTGCGACTTTCAAGCAACACTATCATAAATATACCCAAGGCGGCTACGAATTTGATCATCTATTTAAAAAAAATAAAAAATATAATAATTTTTCGTTTGAATCTAGTGACGGAAATAAAATCCTACACCACCAAAAATCTTTTATTAATGCTAGTAATAAAAATTTATTTAATCATATGCTGACAGACCCTAATTTACCTTTAACTTATGGTTTAGATATAGATAAAATAGATACGCTTAGGTTAGGTGATATAACATCTATGAATCCATTTCAAATCCATTGCACTACAGACTATCATAAATTCAACCATAAATGGATTTTAAGATTTTTGATAACAAAAAAAATGTAATAATGGAAATATAAATGAGTGCTCTTTGGAAGTGTAAAAAAATAAAAACCAAAAATATTGCCTACATTTCCCGTATGCCTAATAAGAAGTATTGCCCTATTCCATTTTTCAGCGCAGAAATTTTTTCTACTAATATGACAAAATTGTGTTGTGTCAGTGACACAAAAATAGACACAAATGGTACAAAATTTGAAGATTTTTGGATGTCTAAAACAATGACAGACATTCGAAAGAATATGTTAAACGGAAAAGGATCCGAACATTGTCGAAGTTGTTATGCAAAGGAGGAATCAGGTACGAAAAGTATGCGACAATTTTCTTTTGACGACATGGGGTATATAAGCTTGCCTTATAGTTTTCCAACACATTTACAATTAAAGGCAAGTAACATTTGCAATCTAAAATGTATAATGTGTAGTTCTACATATTCCACTAAATGGAATGAGGATATAGATTGGATTTCAGACATGCATTACATGGAGAAAAATAAAACCTATCAGTTAGAAAAAAAACATTTAAAATCCCTTATTGATAATTTTTTATTTTATAATCCTAGAAAAAACAAAATTTTAGAATTATATGGTGGTGAGTCTATGCTAGCAAAAAATTTTTGGAATGTACTAGAAAAAATTCCAAAAAAACAAGTTCAGCAAATAACTTTCCTTACACACACTAATGCGACAATATTAGGTCCGCAACATTTACGAAATTTGGTAAAATTTAAAGAATCTAGAATTTCATTAAGTATAGATGGAATAGAGGATGTATTTGAATTTGTAAGGTTTCCGGGCAAATGGTCAAAGACCCATGATATTATCCAAAAATATCTAATCTTCAAAAAGAATTTTTCTAATGTACACATAACAATAACATTTACTCTTACAAGTTTTAGTGCCATTGGTTTAAAAGATTTTATCCAATACTGTAGATATTACAACATCCTATATCATATTAATGTTGCAGACATAGCTTTTAGCAAACAGTCATTAGGAGTTTGCAGGGATGTATATACGCATCCTGCTGCATTACCGTCGGTTTTAAAAGATAAAATATTAGAAGATTTAAAACAAATGAAGGATGAAAATACCTTACAAATTGTTAAATCAGCATTTTCTCAAACTTTAGACGACAGTACTTATAGAAATTTTCCTAAATTTTGTACTTTAATAAAAAAACACAGAAAAGTAGATTTTGAATTACTATGTTCGAAATATTATGGAGTAATGTTTGACCAGATTTATAAATAAAGTCCTAATAGAAGACTTTCCAAAATTAGATTTATATAAAATAAAAAAAAATTATGTCATTGATAAGCCTACAGATTTAAAAAATATTACAGGTAATAAGTATGCAAAATTTAATTTTGCTCAAATGCAAGACAAAGATGGCAACAAGAAAACCTACAAATATCAAATATTGCAGAATAAATTTGAACAAAATTATTCCAAATTTTTTCAAATGTTATTAAAAAAACATAATATGCCATATAAAAATCTTAAAATAGACTGTTCTTTAAAGGAATGCTCTCCGTGTGCTCATACAGTCCACACAGACAGTGATAACAATGTAAATGGAGTTCCAATTTGTAGATTTTTAATACCATTGAGCGCAGGTGCACCAACTTATTATTTTGATAAAGTAATGGATGATAATAAATTTTACCTTCGAGCAGGAAAAAATAAATTTTTTGTCGAAGATAAAAAAGGTATAAAAGAAATTATTTTATCCCATTTACAAGACATGGAGACAGGAGAAAAAAAACAAATATCAGATGACTTACCATGTACTGATAATTTATCACATGTGATGCAGGAAACCCTTTTAGGTTTAAATATATATAAAATTGTAGAATGGAAAGTAGGATCAATCCATCTTTTCCCCATAAATAATCTACACTCAGGTTCAGATAATACCGATGTTCCTTTGAAGTCGATGATAAATGGTGTTCTATATTTAGGTAAATAACATATGAATAAAAAAATACAAAAAAAGAAAAAAAGAGAGAAAAAATTAAAAAAGATTACAAACATTCGAAACAATAATCGTAAAAAATTTGTCTGTGAATTATGCGAGGCTGGAATCGATCACGGGCATGAAATAAACTCTAAAGATTATATACAAAACTTATAGGAATTATTATGGCAGATAAGAAAATTTCAGAATTACCTGAACATGGAAGAAATATTGGGCCAGAAGATATGTTGTTGCTCGTAACAGAGGGCGAAATATATGGCAATGTAAGATTAAGACTTAAAAACCTTTATAACCGCGTTACAAGTTGGTTAGCATTAGATGACGGTGTTGATGTTATAAATGTAGAGGAAAATAATACAGTTGGAATATCAAGTAACATTTCACATCTAATAGGCGGCACCTCTGAAATTCAAATTACACTACCAGAAGCTATTGGGCACGGACAACTTAAAATTATTGTGATGACTGAGCATAGTGGTAATGATGTTACTGTAACTGGTAATTTTCACAATTTTTCTACATTGAGATTTACAGAAGTAGGACAAAGTGTTACATTATTATTCACAGCAGATAAATGGATTATCTTGTCTCATTATAATGTTACGGTAGGATAATGTTTCCTTTGTATGCTAAATTAAAAGATGATGTGCTGTTAATAAAAGATGTATGTAAAGGATGTCTATCAAGGAAATTTCTCAGTACACTTTTTGTTCTTTTTTTTATACAAATATTTTTTGCAATTCTATTAGATATCTATTTGAAAATTTAAAAAGGTTAACCCCTAACAACAGTTAAACAGTGCCTCGCTCGAGCGAGCTATTTGATTCAATTGCTAGGGGCTTTCTAAACTAAATTCATATTCCCGAGCTATGCTCTCGTTTTCTATTTAGGGTCTTTGTGTAACAAGTTATTTATTATTACCAGTGACGAATGCGTACATTTTTTCTGCTGCTGATAAAACAGACTCTACACCAGGTACTTCGGGCATCTTTACTTCAGTAACGATTTCGTCTCCGTCCTTAGAGATCTTAGTTTCCCAAGCTCCCCATTTTGCATGGTAGTCTTGCCACATTTGGTTTTGTGCCATCTCGAGCACTTTAGTCCGGATTTCATATCCATTCTTATTAGGCTTTACCACGGGCATGAAGTTCTTCATCATATCATTCATTTGGTCAAAGGTTTGGTTAGTATAATTATTTTTTGTCATGTTGTTTCTCCAGTGTGTGTGTAAAAAATATTGTAAAATGTTATTTATCGTTTGTCAACTTTAATATCTTCTATCTGCATTTATTAACTCAATAAAATCTGCAGCATCATTCCAACAACTAAATCTTTTTACAGTTTTTTTCTTGTATGGATTGATAGATTTAATCATTATATCATCTTTTGCAAAAATTGCAATAGTATATACATAGCCCCAACTGTTTCGATTGGGGCCAAGTATATTATGACCTAGCTCTTTCCATTCATGGAAGTCTAGCTCCATCCGCCTTGCTCCATTTCACGACGAGCTCGACGCATCTGTGAACGCTCAATAGCCGCTAACAATCGTTTGCAGAATGTCTTGCATTTATCTAACATTCCAGTGATCCCAAGCGCCTGGTAATTGGCGTGTTTCCCTCAGAGAATTGTACGCATATTCCCAGTCATTCTTATATTCTGATTTAACAAAAGATTTAAGCTCTCGCTCACGTTCTGATTTATTTTCGCCTAGCCAATCAAAGATGGCCGATACAATATTACTCATGTCTGTCTCCTTCTGTGTGTTAGTAAGTATGTGTATGTGCAACTGCACAAAAGTATTTACCACATAAATATTATACTATGGAAGATGATGACATTGACCGTACGATATGGAACAGAGAAAACCCTGCGAAACTATACTGCGGTAGACCTATAGTGATAACAGTTTCTCTAGGGTTTGCAGAAGAACAGCTTGCTGAATTTTGCGAACTTGAACTACCTGCAAGAGCGACCCGAATAGTACTTGCCCATTCCACTCTTAACGACCTACCGGATACTATTTTTGTAACCTACCACACCGATCAAGAACTTGCAGCATGGTTTAAAGCCTGTGATTATTATGTTACTATATGTAACAATACAGAACATGAATTACTCGGCAGAGAAGCAGGAGCCTGCGGTGCGAAGTTAGTAGATATTAACAATCAAAACATCCTCAACAAACTTATAGATTGACGTAAATAAAAATTTAAAGTACAATACTATTAACTTCAATCTAAAGGTCTAATGAAATTAATCGCAGGAAACAGTAATCTTCCACTTGCTAACGGCATTGCAGAGCATTGCTTTAGTACCCTTGTACCAACTAAGATAGGAACATTTGCTGACGGTGAAACGTCAGTTGAATTTTTAGAAAACATCCGAGGCGAAGATGTTTTTATTATCCAAACTACAGGTACACCAGTTAACCATAATTATATGGAACTTATGGTTATGATTGATGCTGCTAAACGTAGTTCGGCACAGCGCATCACAGCAGTAATACCATACTTCGGCTATGCTAGGCAAGATCGCAAGAGTGCTAGCCGTACTCCTATCAGTGCAAAGTTACTAGCAGATTTACTTACAACAGCAGGCGCTGATCGTGTACTAACAATTGATCTACATGCAGGACAGATACAAGGCTTCTTTGATATTCCTGTTGACGATCTTACAAGTAGGATTGTATTTGCTAAAGATATCCAAGATAAACTACCAACTAATGAAGAAGTTGTATTTGTAAGTCCAGATGCTGGTGGTGCTGTCCGTGCTAGAAAATTCGCAGATATGTTCCATGGGCATATCGCAATCGTAGATAAGCGTAGACCTGAAGCAGGTAAGAGCGAAGTAATGCATATTATTGGGGATGTTGAGGGTAAACATGCAATCCTCGTAGATGACATTGTAGATAGTGGAGGCACATTATGTAATGCTGCAAAAGCGATTATGGCTGCAGGAGCGTTAAGTGTCAGAGCATATATTACACATGGTGTATTGAGTGGAAGTGCTTGCCTAAGAGTAGAGGAAAGTGATCTTACAGAGCTTGTGATTACAGATAGTATTGAAGATCATTGTCCAAAAGAATGTAACAAAACAAGGCAGATTACACTTGCTAGTTTGTTTGGGGAAGCTATCCGACGAGTCACTAATGAGGAATCTATCAGTAGTCTTTTTGTGTAACATTTTAAAATAAATACATTAAGAGGATACGTGTATGCGAAAACAAACTAGATCAATATTGCAAGAATTGAATAATCTTGCTCTTAATAAGAATAATGACTTAATTATCGATTCAACAGCTAATAATATTATTAATAGTTCTATCAATCTGATTAATTTAATTTATGAAAATTATTCACCTATAGAAGCTGCTGAATTAGAAAAAAGATTTATTAATAGTATCCGCACAGGTGACCCAAATAAATTTAAAAGAGGCATACAACGTATAATTGAGAATAAAAGGAAACTTTAATGCTCGTCAAAGAAGGGGGTAACGTTTTCAAAAACCCAGACAAATCATTAGCTACTAAAAGAATAGATAGAGTTGATGTTGAAACTACACTTGCGTGGTTAGAGAAAATTACAGGATTACCTCATAATGATTTTAAGTTAGGCAGCACTGGTATTGCAGACACTTCAGGTGATTTAGACGTTGCTGTTAATGTAGATGATGTATCAAAAGAAGAAATGATACAAAAATTAACTGCTTGGTGTAAACAAAACGGTAAAAATCCAAAAGAATGGATAGCAAAGTCTGGCATCAATGTCCATTTTAAAACTCCAATTAATGGTGACGAAACATTAGGCTTTGTTCAAACTGATTTAATGTTTGGTAACCCTGATTGGCTGAAATGGAGTATGCGAGGGGAACCAGGCGGCAGTCAATACAAAGGCAAACACCGGCATTTACTGTTAGCTAGTATTGCAAAAGCCCAAGGAATGAAATGGAGTTATTTGCGTGGACTAATTGATAGGGCTACAGATGATGTAATTTCAGATCAACCAGATGAGATTGCTAAAATGCTACTTGGTAAAAACAGTGATGCTAAAAGTTTAGAAACTGTAACAAGCATTTATGATGCTATCAGAGGAAGAAGTGATTTAGAACAACTCACTGCAGATGCTCGCACTGCATTTGAGAGAGACAGACTCACACTACCAGAAAGCACGGAGATCCGGCGTATTAGGGAGCTGGCCGGAATATGAGATTTTTTGAATTTTATCAGTCCAAATCAATACCACTTATGGAAGGAGCACGTATCCAGCATGCTGAAGATATAGTCTTCTGGGAAGGAAGTAAAGGTGCTACACGGGCAATTGAAGCTTTGAAAAGTCTTGAACAAGGTAGACATACTGATGTTACCGTAAAGTGGGACGGATCTCCTGCAATTATTTTTGGAAGGAACGAACAAGGCCAATTTATTCTCACTGATAAAAGTGGTTTTTCTGCGAAAGGATACGACGGTAAAAGCACCAGCGCAAAAGATCTAGAGCAAATGATTCTAAATAGGAAAACCAGCAGAGGAATAGAACCAGATGATTCGTATAGGCAATTTGCAGGTAGTATGCGAGACATATTTGACGAATATGAAAAAGCCATGCCAAAAGATCACATAGGTTATTTTAAAGGTGATTTATTATATTACAATACACCATTGCTGGCTAAAGGAAATTTTACATTCAAACCAAACATTGTAACTTACACTGTAGATGCAAAAAGTCCACTCGGCATGCAAATAGCGAAGAGTAAATCAGCAGTTGTCATTCATAATGAAATCGATTTAAACGGAAATGAAAGCAGCTTACAAATTGATCCTGAAACTTTTTTCCTTGGTACTGAGGTTTTAGTTGTTCCACCTGTCACAGCACAAGAAGCACCGCAGATAGACGACACAGAGATAAAACAATTACAAGCGATAGTAAGCAAAAATGCTTCCGCAATTGATGTATTATTGAATAAAAATACACTTGCGTCATTAAAAATTACAGACTTTCCTAATATACTATATTCCTATGTAAACAGCAAAGTAGACACAGGCATGCAAAATTTAGGTAATGATTTCTTAGATTGGTTATCAACCAGTAAAGTGAGCCAAAACAAAAAATCAAAAATTGCAGAATATGTTGGCAAGCAACAAGCTGGTTTTTCTGCCATATGGCAAATTGTTGCTGGCATACAAAATGTCAAAGACAATATAATTAACCAATTAGAAACACAAGATGCACCTGTAAAAGCATTCATAGCAGACAAACCAGGCGGAGAAGGATTTGTATTAGCACATCCAGAAGGTGCAATTAAGTTAGTTGACAGAGGTGGCTTTACTGCTGCAAATAGAGCAATTGAAAGATAATATGGATTTCCTTAGAGATTTGAACGAAGCGAGAATGACTCGTGATTTACAAAATCAGAAAGTTTTAACCTATAATGATTGTTGTGAAAGATTATATTTAACTATGTTGTGTCTTGAGTTCATGAGACAGATACCAATTAGCTCAGCTTTTGTAAGAGCTTACTGTCAAAAAACAAAGGACGACAATTTTTCACGTTTTAAAATCAGCGGCACTGATGCTTATAATTTTTTATATTTTATCAATGGTGACGAAACTGCTTTGAGTAAATTGAAGGATAAAGAATCAGCTCTAGCTATGCAAAAGAAAACAGCTCTACCATTATCTGACATTATAGATTTTTTTAGAAAGTGTAGTAGTGGAAACCGTCCAAGCATGATACAGCAAACGTTTATCAGAATGGAAAATGGCATGCATATTTCCAATCGCGATTACAAAGACATAAGACGAAATATCAGCACACTTGAAAAATTATCTAAAGCAAGGCAAAAGGCCTTAGCAACACGATTGTTATTTGCAACTAGAGCAAAGTTAAGAAACAGTGACATAATTGAAAAATTTTCAGAAACTATTAGTAAATACGATTTAGAAAGTTCTTGGGTAGTAGATACTGAGGCACCAAACAGTAAACCTGATATAACAACAACTGCCCAAGACCTAACTTATTACAGGTTAGTTGCAAAGCCAGAAAATCTTATACTTCTAAAACATTTTATAGAACATATGCGAGATGGTAAAGCAATACCTAGCAACATGGTAAAAGCATACCAACCAGTAGGTCAATTGATAGATGATATTATTACTGCAGGACCTACTTATATTAATATGCTGAAGTCATTACAAAAAAGAGCAAAAAAACAACGTAACAAAAAGTTTTAATTAACAGATGATAAATAAAAGTAGAAGCCTTATAGGCATAAGGCAATTGATTTAAGGAGAAAAAAATGCCAGTAGTAGGAAGTCCGATTTCGGATAATTATAAAAAACACGTAATTAGCCAATCAGGTGTAGGTAAAGAGCTTATTGTCAGCATATTAGGCGCAGCCGCAATGGTTGATGCTGATCTTGAAGCTATGATTAATTACATCACTACACAACATGGTTCAAGTGGCACAGGCGATAGTGCTTTTACAATTGGTGGTTTAGGAACAGCTGACGGAAGTGCATTTACATCAGGTGCTACAACCAAAGTCTTTCTAAGATGCCAAGGTACAGGTGACCATGATGCAGCTTGGGCTGCTGCTGTAAAAGCTGCAGGCGACGGTGTTGGTAATACAACATTCACTGTAGCAGTTGAAGCAGTATTTATGCCAGCTACGTAATAAATTTTTTTTAGAAAAATTTAACATTAAAAGCACCATTTTTACATGGTGCTTTTTTTTTGACCTGTAAATAACTGCATGAGATTAGAAATTACTACGCTCGTTGACATTACGCAAACCAACGAGAAGAGAGGCGGAGAGCCAAAGCGTTATTCACAACAATCAAATTATAATACTATAATTCAATGTGCAACACTAAGAACAAATTTAATACCAACATCAGTAGAAAAAAAGCATGGAGGTATTGCACAGTTGGGATTTGGAACTAAATTTAAAGATAGACAAAAATATTGGATTGCAACTTTTGAAGCTGAAAGAGAATCGCACGGTTTAACTGAATCAGCGTTATTAGATGATTTTGATCTTGTGCCTATCCTGCTGTATTTAGAAGAATCTGCTAAAATGCAAGACGCAATCTTTGTTACAAAAGACGCCGAACGAAAAAACATTGTATTTAAATTAATATAGATTTGAAATAAATACTACATGAAGGAGTTGTGAAGTGGCATCTGATGTTGAAAAAAATAATTTAGATACCCATGTTGAGATGTGTCATCTCCGTTATGAGCAATTAGATCATAGATTGAACATAATTGAAGAAAAGGTAGAAAAAGTTCATAATGACATTTTAGCAGGAAATAAAGCTATGATAAAAGTTTTTATTGGCGCTGCAGCCACTATCATAGTTGGATTTTTATCAACAGTTGTTATTATATTAGAAAAAATAGGTTGATGCGAGTTATAGAAATCTTAGGAGAAAAACAAGTTTGGGCTAAATCAGGACAGAAAGTTGTTCGAAAATACCGATGTTCCTCTGGTAGGAGAACAGGTAGGGTAGTCGCTTCTCCAGCACAGTGTTTCGCACCAATTGATGTAAAGAAAAAATTACGAATGAAAAAATTGAAAGCACAATTAGGTAAAAAATTATCTCGCAAAGCTAATAGAACAAAAAGAGTAAATCCTGCTTCCAAAAGGGTTAGATCAATGAATAAAGGAAATTGATAATGAAAATTAGAGATATATTGGGGGAAAAAGAACTTAAGGTTGTAGGAACAGATGCAAAATCAACTACCTTAGAGGATCCAATTACAAAAGTAAAAACTGTCGTACCTAAAGATCCTAACAAACCAGGAATGATATCTAAAGATCCTGCAACAAATAAATTTACTTTAAATACAAAAACAACAGGACGAGTTGACAATGAAATCAAGCCTGGTGAAAATGTACAGGTAGCTGAAAAAGCAGTGTCAAGAAAACAACAAAGATTTATGGGCATGGTTCATGCTGCACAAAAAGGTGAAAAAGCAGCAAGTGGAGAAGTTGCAAAAGTTGCAAGCAGTATGAAAAAGAAAGATGCTAAAGACTTTGCAAGCACAAAACATAAAGGTCTACCTGAGAAAAAATGAAAGTAAATGAATTGCTTGGCGAATTTGGCATTTATACAAATAGGCATGAACAAACTATCTTAGATGGGCTAGGCTATGCAACAAAAAGATATACAGATTTTAATGAAAACGAACAATTCATTATAGATTCATTAGTGCGAAAAAGTTTAGTGCAAAAAATTAACCGTGGTAATATCATCCTTATCAAAAAAAATGGAACATAATAAATTAATAAAGCGCATCAATCTGCTGCTAGACAAAGAAATTAAAAATCTTAACATACCAGTAGTGGCAGAAAATACAATAGCTATTGGTTATGTTAAGATTATCTCTATTGAAGCAGGTTATGAAATAATAAATTGTAAAACTAATAAATTGATAGGTTTTACTCATAGCAAAGCCGCAGCATTAGCCCTTGCAAAGTCAATATTAGGTAACCAAAAAAGAGAGAAAGAAATAATCTTATTAGATACAATCGTAGAAAAAAACGATAACGATCAAATATTTTACAACTATACGATAAAGAAAACAAAAAATAAAATCACAAAATTTAGTACAAAAAATCGCCGGGAAATAGCAATGAAAAATAGCTTTAATGCAAGAAAAGAATTGCAGGCAATGATACTAGGTAATGATGATAAATAAAAGTAAAGTTTAACAGGATTAGTCAAATGAAACTACGAGAAATCTCTAAACCACAAACATCTAAATTATTAAATGAAAATTTAGAAAAATTATTTAATTCAAAAATTGATATTGATAGTTTTACCTTAGAGCAACTGCAAGATGCACGGAATAAACTACGGACAGAATTAAGTCAATTTGAAACAAATGAAAGTTTTGATGCAGTAGCAAAAAATCAAAGCTACCAAAAAAATAAAATGTTTCTTGACGTTTTGAATAAGGCAATTGAAGAAAGGAATATTTTGGAAGCTGAAAATAAAAAACCAGATAAAGACGGCGACGGTGTACCTGACTGGGCTGATAAAAAAGATGGGCCAGATCCTAAGCCTGCTAAAAAAGGAACAAAAAATATGCCGCCTCAACTTAGAAAGCATGCAGAAAAAAATATGAAAAAAGAATCTGTTGTTATCGAAGGTGAAGAAGATAAAGCAGAATTAGTTATGGCTGCTAAAGACATGGTAGACAGAATTACTTCTTGGATGGAAGATACTGCAGAAATGCAATCAGAAGCTATGTTAGAAATAGGCGATGCAATTAGAGATGAGTTAGGTCAAGAGCAATCACAGACATTTATTGATTCTGTCAAACCAGCTCTAGAGGCATTATATCAATCGTTAGAATCAACAAGAGGCACATTAACACAGGGCGTCGGAATGCTAACAGGCGAAGAAATGGCAACCCCAATGGGCGCTGATATGGAGCCACCAATGGGTGATGAAATGGAGCCACCAATGGGTGATGAAATGGAGCCACCAGTTGATGCAGAAATGGGTGACGAATTTGATGCAGCAGAGCCAGCGGTAGGTGGCGAAGAAGAAATCGGAAGACCCAAACGTGAATCTATTATTAGGCTAAAAAAACAAAAAATAATCGAAAAGCAAATTTTATCAAGGCAATTAGGACAAATCCTAAGTTCAAAAAAAAAATAACCCACGAAGCACTTGAGCAACCAAGTAGACTTGTCCAAGTGCTTCGAACAATTATATCAGCAGCAGACGAACAAAAAACACCTGTATTTTTACATTTTAACTCTCCTCCAAAACAGGAAGATATTAAACAAAATGCCAAAAACCTTGACCTTAATAAAATGATGCAAAATGTCGAAGGAGAACAATTTGATTATGGTACTTTCAAAGCAGCATATGATACTGATGCACGTGTAAAAACAATGACTAACAATTTTAACGAAATAGGTATAGAACCTAAAACAGCAAATACAATAGATAATGATACAGAAAAAAATGACGACACAGATAAAGTAGGACAGATGGCACAAAATGCTACAGATTTAAGTGATAACTTGACATAATAGATTTTTTTTACTATAATTAAGGTACTATGACAGGAAGAACAAAGGAAGAAATTACACAAGCAATTAAAGAAACAATAGAAGATTATGTTCAGCCTGCTGTGGCGGAACATGGCGGACAAATTGATTTTGTAGAATATAATGAAGGCACTGTAGAATTATTATTAGGAGGTGCATGTAGTGGGTGTGCGGGAAGCTTATACACCTTAAAGCAAGGAGTAGAAACCATGCTTATGCATTTTGTACCAGAAGTAACAAACATAGTAGCAAAAGACGATCCTTTTAGTAGTATAGATCCTTTTTACAGTTTTGATCCATTTATGTCAAACGAATCATACTATGACGATGAAACATGACTCTTTTGATAAAAAAATTCAAATATAGTTCAATTTCTAGGAAACAAGTTGACGGCAAAAGGTTATATCTTACTCCAGACGGTCATAGTGTTGCTAGTGTGACTACTATTCTAAGTAAGACAAAAGATAATACACATTTATTTGAATGGCGAAAAAGGGTTGGAGAAAAAAAGGCACAGGAAATAACCACAGAAGCTGCAGGCGTTGGAACACGCATGCACAAATATCTAGAGGATTATATTGAAACTGGCACATGGCCTAAAGAAGGATCTAATCCTTACGCAGTACAAGCAAACAAAATGGCCAAAGTGATTAAAGAGCAAGCCTTCCCTGCAATTGATGAAATTATTGGATCAGAAGTAAACTTATGGATGCCACAAATGTATGCCGGCACAACTGATCTAGTCTGTACGTATAATGGTAATTTATCTATATGTGATTTTAAACAAACCAATAAGCCAAAAAAACAAGAATGGGTAGATGATTATTACTTGCAATTAGTAGCCTACATTGAAGCCCACAATGAGCTTTATAAAACCAGCATTAACGAGGGGCATATCTTTATGTGTAGTAGAAATTTTGAATATCAACAGTTTGACCTTTTACCAAACGATTATAGTTATTGGAAAAATGAATGGTATAATCGTTTGTATTCTTATTATGAAAGCTTATGAAAGCTTTCATTGTTTTATAGACAGCAGATAAATATACTAAAACTAGGAGAATATAGTGGCTGTCGTTCAAATCAGTAGAATTCAAATTCGTAGAGGACAAAAAAATCAAGGTGAGGGTGTTCCACAACTTGCAAGTGGAGAATTAGCGTGGGCAATTGATAGCCAAGAATTATATATTGGTAATGGTAGTTTAAGTGAAGGTGCTCCAACAGTAGGCAATACAAAAATATTAACAGAAGCTGATGATATTTTTACTTTCTCAGATAGCTATAGCTATAAAAAACCCCAGTTTGTACAAACCGGAGAAACATCATCTAATCCTATAGCTAGATCATTGCAAGAACGGTTAGATGATTATGTTAGCATCCGTGCGTTTGGCGCATTAGGAGACGGAATCCAAGATGCTACAACAATAATACAACGGGCTATTGACCAATTATATTTAACACAAGATAATAGCCATGTTGTTCCAGAGCAAAGTAGAGTGATTTTATATTTTGATCCTGGAATCTACAAAATTACAGGTACAATTTATATACCATCTTATGCCACTATTATTGGTGCAGGATCAGAAAAAACAATCATAGAGTGTTCTGCCGGAACTGCATTTAAGACAGTCAATGATTTAAGCGAAGTAGGCCAACCTGCTGCAGCAGAAACAACAACATATAGTAATCAATGTAAGAATGTAAAATTTGCGGGTTTAAATATTATTCATTCTGCTAATGGAAAAGGTTTACACCTTGATAATTGCCGTGACAGTAAATTTGAAGATTTATCTATCAGTGGTAATTGGGCAATGGGCAATGCAATCACTACAATTCCAACAGTAGGCGAGCCAAATGATTGTGGTATACTCCTTACCTGCATTAGTGCTACAGTACAGACTAACAATAATATTTTTACGAAATGCAAAATATCAGGATGGTCGCATGGTGTGATTGCTAATAATTCTATATTATTGAATGTCTTTGAAAAATGCCAATTTACAAAATTAGGAGCAGGAATCAATTTTGGATTTCAAAACTTTGCTGAACTTGTGCCACAACATAATCGTATTAAAGATTGTCAATTTATAGATATTCATAATGAAGCTATAGACATTGTGCGAGGTAATTATAACACAAGCGAAAATAATTATTTTCAATTAGTTGGCAATCTTATCGATGCAAGTAACAATTATACTAGCAGTGAAACGCAAAGCAGATATCCAGTTATAAAATTTGCTGATGTTAATAATACATCGGTTCAAGATGTGTTTACTAGAAATAGGTTACGCATTGGGTATTTAGATTCTGCTGTGCCTTTTGTAGAGGAGATAGCAGGTTCTGCACATTTCATTGATAAACACTATGAAGAAATCATTATTGATAATTTTGCAACCGCTCAAAATTTATTAAGATTACCAGGCGAATATGATCAAACATACATTATTCATTATTATATGTCAAACGAAGTCATTAATTTCAAAAGACAGGGTAAAATTACTATAATGTGCGAAGCATATCCTAATCCAGTATCAGTAAGAATATCAGATGATTACGACCATTTTGGTGGAACTGATTATGACATAGGTGATACATATTTACTACAGAACATTACTTTTTCAGCAGATTTTGTAGATGATGGATCAATCGAAATACCAAAATTTTCTTTGTATTTAAAATCAAAAACCGGTGTAGGAGTAACTGGTAATACTAGATTTAGATATAAAATTGAAACTCATAGATTTTCGTTTTAATGTTTTCAGAAGAAATCTTTGAAAATAGACTTGCTTCTTGGGCTGCTTTCCGTAATAAATTAGAAACAGTTGATAACCCTGTACAGTTTGCCTGTAGTTTTTACGACAAAGCGAAAAGACATACTTTACAGTGCGACCCTTGGGATAGAAATAGTTGGCCAGACCCATGGCAGTTAGTAGAAAAAAATACCTATTGTAAATTTACATCAATTTTAGGAATTGTTTACTCATTAACGTTATGCAACCGCTTTCAACATAATGTGTTTATGATTGCCATTTGTCAAGATAGTAGTGGACACATAGACTATGGTTTTTTTATAGACAAAAAATTTTATCCTAACAATAATTTACAAATTCTAAATACATATCAGATATCTCTGATAAAATAAATACATGATATTTTAAGGATCACATGACAAACCCAATACAAATAATAAAACGAGACGGTGAAAAAGAAGATTTAAACATAGATAAAATACACCGTGTTGTTGAATTTGCTTGCAGTAATTTAGCTGGTGTTAGCAGTAGCCAAATAGAGATGAATGCGAATTTGCAGTTTTATGACGGTATGACTACAAAAGAAATACAGGAAATATTGATTAGGAGTGCAGATGATCTTATCTCACTTGATCACCCCAATTATCAGTATGCGGCTGCACGGCTATTACTGTACGGTATGTATAAAGATTTATTTGGTACATACGAAACTATTCCTTTATTTGATTTAGTAAGGCAGAATGTAGAAAGAGGGGTGTATGATAGTGATATCTTATCCTTCTATTCCGAAGATGAATTTGCAAAAATTAATTCCTACATAAATCATAAAAGAGATGAAAATTTCACATATGCAGGATTACGACAAGTTGCAGACAAATATCTTTGCCAAGATCGCTCAACAGGTAAACTATTTGAATCCCCGCAATACATGTATATCCTTATTGCAGCTACGCTATTTGCAAAATATCCACCTGAAACAAGAATGCACTATGTAAAAAGATATTATGATGCACTATCTTTGTTCAAAATAAATATTCCTACACCTATCATGGCAGGTGTCCGTACTCCTGTTAGGCAATTTGCTAGCTGTGTCCTTGTTGATAGTGACGACACTTTAGATAGTATTTTTTCTTCAGATATGGCCATCGGAAAGTATATTGCACAACGGGCAGGTATAGGTATAAACGCTGGTAGAATTAGAGGTGTGAATAGCAAAATTAGGGGAGGCGAAGTAGCACATACTGGTGTTGTGCCATTTCTGAAAAAATTTGAATCAACCGTGCGCTGTTGCACTCAAAATGGTGTTCGAGGTGGCAGTGCGACAGTTCATTTTCCGCTATGGCATCAAGAAATAGAAGATATTTTAGTTCTTAAAAATAACAAAGGTACAGAGGATAATAGAGTGCGGAAATTAGATTATTCTATACAACTTAACAAAACCATGTATGAAAGACTGCTGGCAGGACAAGCAATAACCTTGTTTTCCCCACATGACGTACCAGATCTGTATGAAGCATTTTTTAGTGATACTGACAAATTTTCTAATTTGTACGAAAAGTATGAAAGAGCTACAAGTATAAAAAAGAAAAAAGTTGATGCAATGGAACTATTCAGTGCGCTTATAAAAGAAAGAGCAGAAACCGGAAGAATATATATAATGAACGTAGATCATTGCAACAACCACAGCAGTTTCACTGACACTGTATATATGTCTAATCTTTGCCAAGAAATTACACTTCCTACTACCCCTTTGCAACATATCGACGATCGTGATGGAGAAATAGCACTTTGCATCTTAAGTGCAATCAATGTTGGGATTATCCGAGAATTAGATGACCTAGAGGAGTTATGTGACCTATCAGTACGTGCTCTTGACGAAGTAATTGATTACCAAAAATATCCTGTGTCTGCTGCCGAAATTGGCACAAAAGCGAGGCGATCACTTGGCATAGGTTATATCGGCTTAGCGCATTACCTGGCAAAAAATAAAGTCTCGTACAATGATCCTGCAGCCGTTGAGATCGTTCATCAACTAACAGAAGCATTTCAATATTACCTTTTAAAAGCAAGCAACAGAATTGCACAAGAAAAAGGTGTGTGTGATTATTATAGAAAAACAAAATATTCAAAAGGCATTTTGCCTATTGATACGTACAAAAGAGATGTAGATGAAGTTGTTGCAAATAATTTGAAAATGGACTGGGACGATTTACGGAAACAAATAGAAATATGGGGATTGCGACATAGCACACTTTCAGCACAAATGCCAAGCGAAAGTAGTTCAGTGGTATCTAATGCAACAAATGGTATAGAACCTCCTAGAGGCTTTTTGTCAGTCAAGAAAAGTAAAAAAGGACCGCTAAAACAAATTGTTCCGCAATACCAAAGTTTGAAAGCATATTACACATTATTGTGGGACATGCCAGACAACCAAGGTTATATAAATATCGTAGCAGTGATGCAAAAATTCTTTGACCAAGCAATCAGTGGAAATTGGAGTTATAATCCAACTCATTATCCTAATAATGAAGTACCAATGAGTGTAATGATTAAAGATTTAATTACTACTTATAAACTCGGATGGAAAACAAGTTATTATCAGAATACATATGATTTTAAAATCGATCCAAATGATGTTGAAGAAAAAGAAGAAGAACAAGTCGTCGTTCCTAAGTTAGAAATACCTGACGAGGAATGTGAAGCATGTGCAATTTGAAAGGAAAAAAATGAAAACAGTTTTTAATAGAGATAAGGTTGATTTTAGTAAACAACATATGTTTTTTGGTGCTGCCCAAAATGTGCAGCGATATGATACTTTTAAATTTCCGCAGTTTGACAAACTTAATCAAACTATGCTTGGCTACTTCTGGAGACCAGAAGAAGTTAGCCTACAAAAAGATAGAGCGGATTATCAAAACTTTCGTCCTGAGCAAAAACATATTTTTACTGCAAATCTTAAATATCAAACTTTACTTGACAGTGTACAGGGCAGAGGTCCTTGTTTAGCTTTTCTTCCATATGTATCTTTGCCTGAGTTAGAGGGTTGTATAGTTACTTGGGATTTCTTTGAAACTATACATAGTCGTTCATACACGCATATAATGAAAAATGTGTATGCGAATCCAGAAGATGTTTTTGACACAATTTTAGATGACGATATGATTATTAAACGTGCTGCCAGTGTTACAAAATATTATGACGAATTTATGAAGCTTGCACAACAATATGCACATGATAAATCTATAGACAAAAACATCCTAAACAAAAAACTTTTCCTAGCAATGATGACTGTAAACATCCTCGAAGGTTTACGCTTTTATGTATCTTTTGCATGCACCTTTGGATTTGGAGAGTTAAAATTAATGGAAGGCTCTGCTAAAATCATCTCATTGATTGCACGTGACGAGGCGCAACACTTGGCTATAAGTACACATATTTTAAAATTATGGATGCAAGGAAAAGATGATCCTGCAATGCAACAAGCCGCAAAGGAGTGTGAGCAAGAAGTTTATGATATATGGCGTGAGTGTGTTAATGAAGAAAAAGCATGGGCAGAATATTTATTTAAAGATGGATCAATGATCGGACTAAATAAAACGCTGTTAGATCAGTACGTAGAATACATTGCTAATAGAAGATTAAAAGCATTAGGCTTTGATACTGTCTTTGAACAACCAGTAAACACAAATCCTTTACCATGGACTACTCATTGGTTGAGCAGTTCGGGCTTACAAGTAGCTCCGCAGGAAACAGAAGTAGAATCATATATAATCGGTGGTATTAAACAAGATGTCAACAAAGATTTATTAAAAGGATTTTCATTATGATTGAAATTTATGGAAAAAGTTCCTGTCCCAAATGTCATCAAGCAAAAGCTTTTTGTGAAACTAGAAATTTAGAATATACATATAAGCAACTAGACAAAGATTTTACCCGAGAAGAAATTTTTGAATGGTTTCCGGGCGCAAAAACTTTTCCACAAATTACCATTGATGGTAAAAGTGTAGGAGGATGTGATCAAATGATCACCTACGTAGAAACTATGAATTATAAAAACATTATGAATTAAGGAAAAAATGTTAATAGAAGCACCATACGCAACAGGTGATGTTGTGTCAGTTAGACTTTCATCCGGAGAAGAAATTGTAGGAAAATTATTAGATGATAATGAAAAAACAATAAAACTAAAACAACCACTATCAGCAATTATGTCTGAAAAAGGTTTAGCAATGCTACCTTTTATGTTAACTGTAAATCCAGAGGCTGATTTAGTGGTAAATAAAAATCAAATTATGATTACTGCAAAAAGTATAAAAGAAGTAGCAGATCATTATTTACAGTCAACTACAGGAATAACATTAGGAGTATAAAATGACTTTACACGAACAAATTATACATGCATATACATCTTACATGGCCGAAGCTGCTACATTTGACGATAAAGGTGTAAAAGCTGCTGCAGCAAGGGCAAGGAAAGCTCTTGGCGATCTTGGCAAATTAACAAAAGATCGTAGAAAAGAAATACAAGATAAAAAGAATGCGATGTGATATATGGCAGCAATTGCTAGAATAGGAGATAGCACATTTGGAACATGTCCATTAGGACATCCAAAGAAACCTTTTGTAGGATCAGGTGTAATAATTTCGGGATCAGGAACTACCCATGCGGACGGGATTCCAGTTGCAAGGATAGGCGATTCGGTTTTACCAGGTTGTGGCCATGTAAGCACTATTGTTTCAGGATCCGGCACATCTTATGCAGATGGCATCCCTATTGCAAGAATTGGTGATGCTGTTGCTGGACCGTATGTAGCAACAATTACGTCTGGATCAGGAACTTCATTCGCCGCATAAAGGAAAATATGAAAAAATTTAAGAAAAGGACATCAATAGGAAATAGTGGTTATAGTAGGCCAAAGAATAAATCACGTCGGCGAAATTGGAAAAAATACGCAGGACAAGGCAAATAAATACTAGACAAGGAGAAAATTATGTGTAATAATCCAAACTGTGAATGCAATCCGTGCAACTGTAAAGATTGCAAATGCTAACATAGGAGATCAAGATGCGTGATGGTAAGAATATGGCTATTTGGCTACTGTGTATGGCTATTATATACATGTTGATTTGGTCACTAGAAATTGTCTTACACGTACCTGATCTAAACTAATAACGATGACGCTGAACAAAAGCTGAACTTGGACGCCGGTTCGATTCCGGCCACCTCCACCATAATAGATTTATATGGAAGAACATTATTTGCTTTGGAAATTTATAACAAAAGATTGTATAGACTACATCTGTTTAAACAATTATTCCAGAGCCCATGCTAAATCTATTATGATGGGGGTGTTCAGGCATTCGACAAGCAGTAAGTAGGGATGCTGAGTTATCCGGAGCAAGCTCGGTTAATGCAAGAAACCTTTATAAGTGCAAACGAAAATTTTGTACCTGGAGCATTTACTTCATTAGACATGTCAATGGCTAATGAAGGCGAATTACTCGCAGCCTAATTAGTTGTGAACTCCGCGGCATAGTCCACCGGGCAACAGAACGGACTATCCCTCCTGCTTTTTTGCTAAATACATCAAATGGAGAAAAAAATGTCTGAATTGAAAAAATTAATTCAAAAAATGGACAACATTGAAAACATAGAAGTTGCTAATACTGATATGAAACAGGTATTACAATCAATGCTTGCAGAATCAAAAGATGTTGATCAATTTTTTAACAAATTAACAGAAGGACCGTTTGACGCTGTTTTTGGTCAATGGCTTTCTAAATTAGATCCTTTACAATTAAAAAAATTAATGAAGAAAAAATCTAGTAAAGGTAAGTCAAAAACTCCGCAAGCTGTTATAGATTATCAGAAAAGAATGGATGCATTAGCAAAAAAGAATAAAGAACCGTTGTTTCCAGATAAAGAGGTTAATGTACCTAAAAAACCAATGCAAAAAGTAATGCCTAAAAAGAAAGATCCATGGGCAGAATTAGATAAGCATATGGAAGATAGTGTCACAAATGAAGAACAACAAGAAATGAATGAAATTTGGACAGATCTTGCAAGTGATGCATTAAAAGGTATAGGTAGATGGATTGGCGGTAAGAGTCGTAGCCAAATTGACGACATTAGGAAAGATAATAAGAAAAAAAGTACCAGAGACAACTCTACAAAACGCACTGGCGGAAGCGATGATTACGACCATATAATCAACAAGTATAGAAAGTAACCAATGAAAGTACATGAAATATTAAATGAATTGCATGGTTTAGATGGTATTGCAGGAAGGATTCTTGGTAATGAAATTGCTAGGAAAACTGGAGTAAATCCATATGATTTGTACTTACTAGGTAAAGGTATCAAACATGCTGTAGACGGCCATGGACAAAAAGGCAACTTTGAAAAGGGACATTACGATACGACTCCTAAAAAATCAAGAAAACCTATTGCTAAACCTAAAATAAGAAAATCAAAACCAAAACGAAATTGGGATCGTGATAACAGAGAACCATACGATACAAGAGAGCCTCATGTAGACAACAGAGAACCATACGATACAAGAGAGCCATACGATACAAGGGAAAGATAATGTTAATATATGAAGTTTTACTTGAAAAAGAAAAAGGATATGATTTAGATATACCAAAAAAATTCTTGTTAGATGGACCTGACAAGGGTATGTTTAAAAAAGGAAGAAAAGGTTTAATAAAACATGCTGTACAGCAAATACAATTTTTTCTTAATGACAATGGTTATCCAGCTGGCAAAGCAGATGGATGGTATGGTAAAAAAACTGCAAAAGCCGTAAGAAAATTTCAAAAAGATAAAGATCTTAAACCAGATGGTGATGTAGGAAAAAATACATTGCTAGCTATGATTGAACATGGGAAAGAACCATTAGATCCATCACCAGATTCAGCAGAGAAAAAAGGCGATGATGATCCTAAATTCCAAAAGCGTGAATACGAGCCTGTTGATTACGGTAATGTTACAGCATATATGGCGAACGCATTTGCCAAATGGTATAAAGGTGAAGATCCCCGATCAGCTTTCCAAACAAGACCAGACATGCCTAAATCACTTAAAGTTGCTTTACAATCAACTATTGACTCACAACAAATGGATACAAAGCAAAAATACAAAGTAGGTAAACAAACCATTTATGTAGATCATAAAACAGTTGACAAATATTTATATCACGCAAAAAGATACGCAAATGATCCACCTAGATGGGTTCAAACCATTGCCAAAGCATTAAAAGATGCTGTGGATTATAGTAGACTTGATCCAAAAAAATCTGCAGAAGTGCGAGATGCACTTAACAATATGAAATCAACCGATGCTAAGCCTGCTAAACAAGCGCAAGCTCAGGCAACCCAAGATGATTTGCTTGCGAGTGACGTTAAGAAAGCTCAGGCAGATATAAAAAGCATGGAAAACAGCAGGAAGCGAGCAGGACAACCGTTATCAAAAAAGATGGCTGGTTACTTATCAACTTTCATACATAGTAAAGATAACGATGAGAAATACCAAGCATATATGGGATATAAAAAAGCTTCTATGGAAATGATACAGCAACAGCAATTCGGAAAATAACATGCTTAAAAAAATTTTGTTTGCTATAAGCGGGATGCTTATGCTTTCCGCTTTTACCAATCCTCAGTCTCTCGGATCCCCCGATTTCAACCAATTATCCAAAAAATCTCTTAGCGAATTACTTCCTGCAGAAATTTATACTATAACTGAACCTGAACTAGACTGTCTTGCAAAAAACATTTATCACGAAGCACGTAATGACATGATGGCAGGACAATTTGCTGTTGCGGATGTTGTATTAAACAGAGTGCATGACAAAAGATATCCAAATGATATTTGTGCTGTTATATATGAAGGTCCAGTACAAGAATCTTGGAGAACTAAAAAGACTGCAGATCCAAACGATGCCGAATTAGTGCCTATTAAAAACAAATGCCAATTTAGTTGGTATTGTGATGGCAGGCCTGATACTATAAATGATGAACAATCATGGAAACAAGCACAAGCTGTTGCATATATGCTTTTAAGTCGTAATGTAATGCGTGGTATAAGTGAAGGAGCTACACACTACCACGCAACATATGTATCGCCGAAATGGGCGCCTACACTATATCCAATAGGCAGAATTGGTAAACATAGATTTTACAAATGGTTATAAAAAAGGTTGACTTACTTTTTATTTTTTGTTATTATTTAAAAATACACTAACAAGGAGCGTATATGAAGAAATGGCTTGTGATGACTGCTTTTGCATTTTTGGCCGCTTGCTCAAATAACGCAATGAAAGTTGCAGAGCATCAAGAATATGTGCAACCTGATTGGTATCAAAATTGTAAAGATATTGATACAGAGTCAACCGGATGGAAATTTTGGCAAAGTACAACATACTATTACAGTTGTGGTAGTAGTGTAAGTGGCTTTGAATCTGCAGCGCACATTAAGTCACTACAAATTGCAAGACGTAATTTGGCTGACAGATTAATGGGCGAAATAAGTTCAGGATCTAAGATTAGGATGAATGATATCGGAACATCTACGCAGCTTCAATCAGAGACCGAAACTGAGGTGCTTATCATTAATAAGATCACAGATACCGCCTTGCGACACTATGCACAAACAGAACACTATGTTTATAAAATGGGAGGTAATTACCATTCATTTGTAATGATTAAACTTAGTAAAGAAGATGTAGATTCTATGATTGATTATGCTTTAGCTAGGAGAGCTGAAAAAGAATTTGCAATGCCCGATAAACAATTTTCCACTTCTCAAATACAAACTAATTAAGGTTAAAATGAAAAAATTTATTACTATTACTGCTATTTTCTTATCATCTGTTTTTGCTATAAATGCACAGGAAACAGCTAAAGACACTTCAGGACTATTGATGCCCGAGTGTCAAGATTGGTGGACACAAAATTGCACTACTATGAGCAAAGAGACTTACGAACGTATGCAAGCGAAAGCTAAGGCAGCCCATGCAGAACTAGACAGAGAAATTGCAAAGATGGAAGCCCGTGATCAAGCAATGCGACAAGCTGAAGATGGTAAAAGATTTTACCAAATGCATTTCAATAGAGAACATAATGAATTTTTGAACTATCAACAGAAGCATGACGAAGAACATCGGCAGATGTTCCTAATGTTAGAAAAGATGAATAGGAAACTTGATAGCCTCAATTCTTTCTAAATGTTAAAAAATTTTTTTATTCCTATAGCAATCGCTACGGTCACAGCTTGTTCACAAAAAGTTAACACTTTAACAGAACAAGGTGTTCCGTATTGCTATAGCACAGAAGTACTCATAGATATCGACGGTGATGTTAATTCAGCTACCGTTTTAGAGTGTACTGACAAACCTCGTGTAGAACATTTTGTAAAAGATACAGGGATGGCAGATGACTGTCGCCCTTATGATATCGCATACTCTGTAAAGGGAAAGGCCCGTAATGTTAAAGGCTTTTTATGCAAATTTCCGGATGGAAGTTGGCAAGCTGTTGATGGCAGGTACGCTTATTAGTAGCAGTGCCTGCTCACAGCATTCACAGGCATATTATGGCGAAGAAACTACGGCTAATAGAACTAACACAGGTAACATTTGGCATAGCATAATGAACCAACGTGCAGATGCTAATGATATACCAATATTAGACAGAGACAGGCACCAACGTTGTGTTTTTTTTGCTCTAGAAAATCTTAACTTAGGTGAAAAATGTAAGTGGATCAGTCCAGGTAGTAGTGCCAGAGGTGAAGTTAAGGTAGTATTTGTTTACCCTTCTGGAAGTAAAATGTGTCATGTGTTTTTTACTTCATTATATACAAGCAACAGCATAAAAAAGTGGCAAGATACCGCTTGTTACAACGCAACCAATAACAAGTGGACTTTTATATCTGCATCATAAAATACTCAGATTTCCATTATAATCATGTGAATAAATATTTACATGATATATTTTTACCTTACCCTGATTACAGCACTTTCTATTAGTGCAATTGCTATTTACTACAGTGTTGCTGGCTTGGTTGCTATTTTTTCTGCAGCAGCCATTCCTATTATTATAATGGGCAGCACATTAGAAATTAGTAAACTAGTTACTGCAGTTTGGCTGCACAAATATTGGTTCAAAGCTAAATGGTGGCTTAGAACTTACTTATCTATGGCAGTCTTAATTTTGATGTTTATCACATCAATGGGAATATTTGGTTTCTTATCAAAAGCCCATATTGAGCAAACCAGTGCAAGCCAAGAAAGCGTAGCACAAGAAGAACGTATTTCAAAAGAAATAACAAGGTACGAAGATGCTATAACTAAATCCGAAGCTGTTATAGCAAAATTAGAAGAAAGAGGAACTGGTAGTCAAGCAGTTATCCAATCTCAGATAGATAAGGAACAGCAAAGGATTGATGCTGCATATGCCCGCATACAGCCTTTAGTAGATGAACAAAATAGTATTATTGCATCAGCAACTGAGCTTTTTCAGGCTGAATTAAATAAAGTAGATAAAAATCTAGCCTTATTGCAATCTTTTATTAATAATGGCGAAATTGCTAAAGCTCAAGGTATGGTTGGTACAAAAGCTGACGGAAAGTATGGACCTAATACAGCCGCTGCATTTACAACTTATCAAGAGCAAAAGACTGCTGAAAGGCAAGAATGGCTAGATAAAATACAAAATGCTTCTAATACTGATACTGTAAAGCTAGCTAAGGAAGAAATTGCACGATTACGAGCACAGGCAGAAAAGCAAATTGAGGAATCTAATGCACTAATTACGTCTTATAGATCACAATTACAAAACACAGAAGCAAAAGATGTCACTAGTCTTTTAGAAGAAGAACAAGATAAAATAAAAAACAACAATGTAGAATTAGATAAATTGTTACAGGAGAAATTTGCATTACAAGCAGATGTTAGAAAATTAGAAGCAGAAGTAGGACCAATCAAATATATTGCAGAAATGGTATACGGTGAATCTGCTGATAAAGATATATTAGAAAAAGCAGTGCGCTGGGTTATAATTACAATAATTTTTGTTTTTGATCCGCTTGCAGTTTTGCTTTTAATCGCTAGTCAGTATACATTGGAATTTATTAAGCTTAATCATCCAATTACTATTAAAAAAGAAGAAAAAATAGAAGATGAAAAAGTTGCCGATATAGTTCAACAACTTTCCGAAACACCAAATGATGATATAGATATACGTGAGAATATTAATAACAAAATAGATCAAATTGTAGAAGATAATAAAATCAAGCAAGAATGGGTAAATACAAATCAAAAGATAAATACTCCTAACAATAACAATGTATGAGTGAGATAAATCTAATTACCCCACCAGATAAATTATATAATCATGATAGGACAATCTTATTAATTTATCCGTCAACAACTATTAAGACAGAAATTCAAAATATTCTCCTTGAATCAAAAAAGAAAATAAACATATATTTGTACGAGGATCAAGATATTGATAATTTTCCGTGGCTGTTAGACGTTCATAGATTTGTTGATGTTTGTGTGGTAAACTTAGATAATTTACCTACGCAATTAAAAACTATCGAATCATATTTAATATCATTTAACAACACGTATTATATTTCAAACGGAGAAAACATTTTGTATAATCATATAAGTTGCAATAAAATTTACAATTTATCAAATAGAATAATTATTGGAGAAACAGTTGAGACATTTTAAAAAAGATTATAAGAAATATAATCAAAAAAATTATTATAATGATAAATTTATTCCAGGTATTGCAGTCGTCGTCCAAAACAACAATACAGAAGCAGCTTTACGCAAGTTTAAAAAGAAAGTTCAAGAAGAGGGCATTATTCAAACAGTGAGAAATAAACAAGAATATATAAAACCTAGTGAACGTAGACGAAAAGCTAAAGCCGCTGCTAGAGCTAGGTGGATGAAAAAACTGGGTCGAATATAAGCTAAGAAATAACAAAATTTTATAAATATTTTTATAGCAGATGCCAATGGTGGGTCTGTTATAAATCTTGCTTAATTAAGGAGAAAAAAATGGCAAAAGTTATCGGCATTGATCTCGGAACTACAAATTCATGTGTATCAGTTCTAGAGAACAAACAACAGAAAATTATTGAAAACGCAGACGGTGGAAGAACAACCCCGAGTATCGTGGCTTATAAGGACGACGAAATCCTAGTCGGAACAAGTGCTAAGAGACAGGCAGTCACCAATCCTAAGAACACCCTATTTGCTGTTAAGCGTTTAATAGGTAGGAAATTTAAAGACAGTGAAATTCAAAAAGACATTAAGAAATTGCCTTATGAAGTCGTTGCATCCTCTAATGGCGATGCATGGGTACGTGCCAATGGAAAAGACCTTGCTCCACAGCAGGTATCAGCAGAGATTCTTAGAAAAATTAAAGAATATGCAGAAAGTTACCTAGGCGAAACAATTACACAAGCTGTAATTACTGTACCTGCTTACTTTAATGATAGTCAACGACAGGCAACAAAAGATGCTGGCAAGATTGCTGGGCTAGAAGTATTACGGATTATCAACGAGCCTACTGCTGCTGCACTTGCATATGGTGTAGATAAAGACAGCAAAAAGGATATGAAGATTGCTGTATATGATCTAGGTGGTGGGACATTTGATATTTCAATTATTGAAATTGCAGATGTAGACGGAGAAAAGCAATTTGAAGTACTTAGCACAAATGGTGATACATTCTTAGGCGGTGAAGATTTTGATCAAGCTATACTAGATTATCTCGTAGCTGAGTTTAAAAAGTCAGATGGTGTTGATCTCAGCACAGATAAAATGGCACTACAGAGATTGAAGGAATCGGCAGAAAAAGCAAAGATTGAACTTTCGACTAATACACAAACAGAAGTTAATTTACCATTTATTACTGCAACAGCCGATGGACCTAAGCATCTTATTGTAAAGCTTACTCGGGCAAATTACGAAGCAATGGTAGAAAAGTTGATCACAAGATCAATAAATCCTTGCAAAACTGCCCTAAAAGATGCTAAACTACAAGCAAGCGATATTGATGAAATTATCCTTGTAGGTGGACAAACACGCATGCCAGCAGTGCAGGCAGCAGTTGAAAAATTCTTTGGAAAAGCTCCACGCAAAGATGTCAACCCAGACGAAGCAGTTGCAGCAGGTGCAGCTATTCAAGGCAGTGTGCTTGCAGGTGATACAACAGATGTATTACTGTTAGATGTAACACCACTTAGCTTAGGTATTGAAACAATGGGCGGCGTAATGACAAAGCTAATTGAAAAGAATACTACGATTCCAAGCAAGAAATCACAGATTTTCTCAACAGCAGAAGATAATCAGCCTGCTGTAACTATCGTTGTAGCACAAGGAGAACGTGAATTTGTACGTGACAACAAGATGCTTGGAACATTCAATTTAGATGGGATTACGCCTGCACCGAGAGGATTGCCACAGATTGAAGTAACATTTGATATTGATGCTAATGGTATCCTAAGTGTAAGTGCTACGGATAAAGCAACAGGCAAAGAACAAGCTATTACAATTAAGGATTCTAGTGGGCTAAGTGACGAGGAAGTAGAAAAAATGATTAAGGATGCAGAAGAGAATGCAGAGAAAGATAAAGCACAAAGAGAGCTTGTTGACGCACGTAATTCTGCAGAGGCTGCTATTCACACTTATCAGAAAGACTTTGACGAAGTTAAAGAAGATCTTACTGAAGAAGAGCGTACAAAGTTTGAAACTGCTGTAACAGAGCTACAAGAGTCTATTAAAGGTGAAGACAAAGAAGATATGACTGCAAAAGTTACTGCATTACATGAAGCTGTAGCACCAGTATTTGCTGCAAAGCAGAAAAAGACAGAAGCAACAACAGAAGCAAATGATGACAATGTTGTTGAAGGAGAAGTTACCGAAACTGCTTAATTGAGTTTTTGGTAAATAACAGTGGATGCCGATGGTCGGGTCCACTACTAATCTTGCTTATTAAAGGAGAAAAAAAATGACAAGACTAAATACTCTCGACTTACCTTCATATTACAAAGCTACAATTGGATTTGATAGAATCTTTGACGAATTAGAAAGAACTTTTGCTAATAGCCAAAGTAACTCTTACCCTCCATATAATATTGCGAAACTAACAGACAATGAATTTGTTATTAGTTTAGCAGTAGCAGGTTTTACTATGGATGATTTAGAAATCACTAAAGAATCCAATGTACTACGGATTGAAGGAACATCTCCCAAAAGTGAAGAACAAGTTAATTATCTACATAAAGGTATAGGATCTAGAAACTTTAGGCGAGAATTTGCCCTAGCAGATTACGTTGAAGTTGTTGAAGCTAGACTTTCTGTAGGTATGTTGAACATCCGTTTGAGGAGAGAAATTCCTGAAGAATTGCAACCTAAAAAAATTGCAATAACAACAGGAGAAGAATATACTATAAATTATGATGCAGAGTAATTAAATACTAGTGGGAGGTCAACCTCCCACTTACTTAGGATAAATTATGAGTACAGAAACAATTGAAGAAATTAAGTTAGACGAGAAAATTAAAAAAGATATTGAAGAACCGAAAAAATGGAAAGTGGTTTTCTTAAATGACGATCAAACTCCAATGGACTTTGTAACAGAAATTTTAATAATGATATTTAAACACTCTCAGAAAACAGCTGAAGAACTTATGCTTATTGTGCATGAAAAAGGTCAAGCCGTTGTAGGCACTTACACATTTGAGATTGCTGAACAAAAAACTACAGAAGCTACACAAGTTGCTAGACAACAAGGATTTCCACTTAGTATCCACATGGAGAGTGAATGAGTTTAAAAGACTTAACATGGGAACATCACAAAAATGCAGAGCGTCAAGACTTTGTAAAAATTATGATGAGTGGAAATATAAATCCAAAATTTTATGCAATATTTTTATATAATTTACACCCTAGATATGATCTAGTAGAAGCAATGGGAAATGTCCATAGTCTTTTCAATAATTTTCCTACACTACCTAGGCATAGATTTATCTTAAACGACTTTAACTATTTGTGGAAAGAAAAAGATCCGCCTCCTACATTACCAAGCACCCTTGCGTATATAGATCATATGAAAACCTGCATGAATGATCCTGAAAAAATTATGGCTCATATATATACATTTCATATGGGCGATTTAAGTGGTGGCCAAATGATAGCTCGAAAAGTGCCTGGACTAAAATCTATGTTTCAATTTGAAGGAGATATTGATCAAATTAAAAATGCAATTAGAGAAAAACTAAATGACGATATGGCAGAAGAAGCACGTTACGCATTTGATTCTGCTACGCAACTTTTCAAAGAAATGATGGATTTAGATATTTCCCATCTAACAGATAAAAATAATGACTATAGCAGTATATAAAGATTTTTGCCCCAAATCTTATGTAAATTTCCTTGAAAATTATTATTCATATGAAATGAAATGGGCATATGTAAATAAAGCAACAGGTGAGGAAAAGGGTAGAGATTGGAAAGAGAATTGCAAAGATTCACCCATGATGTGCCTAGTTCATTATGATCATGCAGTACCCCACGATGATACAACAAAGGAAATACGATCATTGCTTTGGTTTTTAGAAAAAGAAACTCAGATGGAAGTTACATACTTGTACAGAGCTAAATCTAATTTGTATTTAAAGAATGAAGCTTGGAAAGATAAAATGCACGTTCCGCACACTGACAATGGAAGAACAGATGCATTGTCTTTAATTTATTATGTCAATGATAGCGACGGTCCAACTTATTTTTTTAACACAAAAATTACCGATAAAAATCCGCAAGACGGCAAAGTTATAGCAAAAATCCATCCTAAAGCCGGAACAGGCGTAGTTTTTGAATCTGCGAGATTTCATGCAGGAACTTTACCATCTGAACATCCTAATAGAATGGTTATCAATATAGTTTTCAACGCAAATAATTATAATTTAAAGAAAGCAAGCAATGTCGAATATTTGGAACAAACTGATAGCTTGTCAGGATGAAATAATAAGCACCTTCCAAAAACACTGTGAAGAAATTGAAGAGCCTGGACTTGATGCTTTTAATCAGCCTGATAGTGGTTGGATTAATCGTGTTTTCAGCAATCAACATGTTCGTAGAGCACATATTGATGTAGTTGATGCACGTAATACTAAAGGATTATGGATGATGCATGTATGTGTTTTTCCTGTATTAAACAATCCAAGCCCTATATATGGTTTTGATGTAATTGCAGGTAAGAATAAAATTACAGGTGCATTCCATGATTTTTCACCCAGTTCTTACGGGTTGCATCCGATGCTGAATGATTACTTTGAAAGCGTAAAAGATTTCGTACCTAAGAAGCAGCGAGAACTTCCTGCATGGGCAAAAAGAATTTTTACAGATAAGATGTTAGCCGCAGGCAATGTAAACACAGACGAAGAAGCAGATCAAATTATTTCGATCGCCACTGACAATTTACACAGCTACATGGAGAATGTAGGTACCTATACTGGTTACATAAGTGACAACTCTGCTAAAGTGGCACAAAATAATTACTGTAATAATCAAAAACAAAATCCACACACTCCCAAAGTGATGAAAAGTTTAGGTTTAGACGAAGCAATGGTGGATACTTTCTGTAAAGATATGTTATTCCCTAATATAGAATAAATATCTAAAAGGAATTTTGTAATGCGTTTTAGAGAATTTAAAGTTGAACTTATAGAAGCAGAAGAAGTTGAAATAGATGGTGAATTAATTACTTTGCCATCTAGCAGAATGACAGCGAAAGAATGGGATAAACCAGTCTCACAAAAAAATCCAGATCCTAGGAAATATGTATATAAAGTTGCTGATGGTATAAGGAAAGAAAAAACTTTTATATGGAAAGTAGGCAACGAAGTAAAAGCAGGTAAAGTAGATAGAATTAGTATATGGAATGAAGATGTTGATGTAGACGAATGGGAAGAATGGGCATCAGACGAGTTTGCTTCTGATCCAAAAGATATCGAAAAAGGAACAACATTTTGGGTTGATGGACAAGAGATGTATCCCTCGCAAATGTACAAAACCGATGCTGCAACCGGATCTCTTACTCCTAATTTAGGTGACATTGCCGAAGCTGTCTTAGGTGCAGCAGTGACAGCAAAATTTGTCCAAGGAGGTAGGAATGTTGATGCTGATATGGTTGTCGACATTTTAAAAGAGGTTTGTCAAGCAAAAGATAAAAAAGCCAGAAGAATTGCAAATTATGATGACAAATCCGTAGCCAACGATGATGTTACATTTTATCTTACATTAAATGCCACAAGCACAAAGGGCTTAAAAATTTGGATGAGCGAAAAAGATCCAATGGCTGCTGTTGCTGATTTCCGGTTAGTTAAAGAATTTGATTGTCCTACGAAAACAGTGCAGGGGATGCAGGCACAGATTACAAATGCTGTAAAATATGCAAACACAAGTGCAAGAGCGCAGGTAGCTGTTGATAAAGCAAAATTAGATCCAAAACAAAATTTAGTTGAAGTTGTGTCTGATGGTGCTAACCCGGATAATCAAACCACTACAAAAGTAGATTTAAAAATATTATATGATGGAACCATAACCCGACTCCTTAGTCTAAAAGCAGGTTCTGTTAAGCAATTTGGTCAAGTAAGCGGCGGCGTGTATGAAAATCTTGTGCAATTTTTCTATGAAACTGTTGGAATTAAAATAAATGACAAATACAAAGAACAATTTGGGTTTAAGACACCTGCAGGCGAAAAAGATTCGTCTGCAGCAAAATATAATTATGCGAAAGGACCATTCAATAAATTATATGACTTAGTTGCTCAAACATTACAAAATGACGTATTGAAGGACGATGATTTAAAGAAAGAATTCCAACTTGTAGAAAAAATCTATAATAATATTGTACTCCACGCTACACGCCACGAAGCAGGTGTTACTATGGTTATCCTTGGACCAAGCAAAGATACAGCATTCAAAGAATTGGCTTTTGACACACGATTACTTGAAGCATTAAAATTATATGATCTACAAATGAACTACACACCAGGAACGATGTCTATTGAAATTTACGGTGTCCTTTTAAAAGATAAAGCAACTAAAAAACTAGGGAAGTACGGAGCGAAATTAGATAAAAAAGCTAAATTAATATCTTTTAATACTAGAATGGGCGGAGGTGCAGTTAGAAATGTGGTAGAAATGGGTGACCTATTAAAAGATCTTGCTGATATTGAAAAACTAGACGCTGCAGAAGCACAAAGACAGCAACGACAAGTACAGCAACAAACACCAACACAAGATGTTCAACAACCATCTCAAGAACCTTTAAACGCTTGACATTGTAATTTTAAACTGTTATTATAAACTTTTAACCTAAAGAGGAATATGCAATTAGATATCACTGGTTCAGTTGTCTTTCGGCATGAATCCTTTCCAGCTTGTGAAAAATGTGAAGAAGGAGCAGAATTAATGCGTGAACGAGGTATTAAATTTGCAACTGTCACATGCGACAAGTCTATGTTTGGATCTTTAATGAAAGTCACTAAATCTCAAGATGTCCCCCAATTTTTTGTAAAAGGCGAGTTTATTGGAGGACTTGAAGACCTTAAAACTCATCTAGAAACACTTTAACACACACAAGGAGAAAAAAATGATTGTACCTAATAAAACTTTTAAATTCCGTGTTGGCCCCGATTGGGATGATAGGACCACTGATGATCTTTTTAAAGGTAAACGAGTTGTAGTTGTATCACTACCCGGAGCATTTACACCAACCTGCAGTAGCAAACAACTGCCTAAGTACGAAGAAATGTATGATCAATTTAAAGAAGCAGGAATTGATGCTGTATATTGTGTATCAGTGAACGATGCTTTTGTAATGAACGCATGGGCAAAAGATCTAAGCGTTGAAAAAGTAGAAATGGTACCGGACGGCGATGGAGTATTTACACGTGGTATGAATATGCTAGTAGACAAACCTGCACAAGGTTTTGGTTTGCGAAGCTGGCGATATGCTATGATTGTAAACAACAAGAAAGTAGAAAAGATGTTTGTCGAGGAAGGTTTGAACAATCTAGGACTTGATGACGATCCCTACACTGAATCTACTCCAGAAGCAGTACTAGAATATCTTAAAAATAATTAAAAAATGTTCTCTTCCGAATACTACGATTGGAATACATTAATAGATAAAGAAGCACGGAATCGGATGACGTGCAATATCCGAGAAGCTATTAATACAGGTCATTATTGGACTAATAGTCCAAAATACCAAACCAACTACAATGTATTTGGAACGCCACAGCAAGACTTTGTAAACTTAAAAATGAGCTTTATTTGGTCTTGCTTTGCATTCCTTAATAAAGAAGTTAAAATACATAATATCCAGTCATGGTCATACATGACTAGTTTAAACTATCCTGAAGACAGAGACACCCTTTGGCATCATCACAATCATAATCCTGCAACTAAAACAGTTAGTGGAATATACTACCTAGACTTGCCGGATGATGTATACAATTTAAAAGAAGCTGGTACAGAAATGGCACCAGATGGTGTTGACAGCAACAATAAATTTTTCCTTGATTGGCGGACTGGGCACTGGCTAATTTATCCAGGATCGACATGGCATAGGCCAGGTGTACTACAATCAACTAACGATAGATTTATAATTGCGGCAGACCTAGAATTTTAGGAAATATTATGGCTACATCTGAAGAAAAACAAGAATTAATTAATGATATTAAGTTTCCGTATAAATTTTATAGAATTAAAGTGTACGGGCACGGAGGAGACGATGTACTTTATAAGCTAGACAAATATGGATTTGATTACTGGACTCGGGAACTACAAAAAAATCCTAGTGCAATGATAGATTATATACACGATGCCCGTAGCGATAAAGTGAAAATTAATTTACCTCCCTATGCACAATTCCTTAAAGATTACACTAGTAAAATAGGCATTGAATGGGGCGCAATTTTTTCAAGTTGTGATTTGAGCATAACACAAACCGACGGAGACGATATCGGATCTAACGATATAAAAACTATAATTCAAGGTACTCCAATTGCATCGCTTAAATGTCCTACTGTAAGCTGCGAAAAAACGCTTCTTCCAAAATATGTATTAGCACATAGCAGGCACGAAGTAGGAGATTTTATAGAATGTATTTTAAAAATTGACCATAAGTTCGATATTGCCTACTTAAAATTTTCTATTTTAGAAAAAGCTAAAGGAGATACAACTTTACAAGGTATTGTTTATCAAAATCAAGAACTTAGGAATAGCTTTGGCTACACCAAAGAGACTAACCAAACTACTAATATTTGGAAAACATGAGTAAAACTTACACATTCAATGCAAAAGATATAATGCAAGACGATCCTAGCGACCCTAAAAAAAGTATTTTGACTATTCCAGATGAAATTATGAAAGCTCAAGGATGGACACAAGGAACAAAATTAAAAATAGAAATAGGCGACCAAGGCACAATAATTATCCAAGAAGTAAAAAAAACAGTTGACAAATCTTAATAGTATGTTATAATACTCTTATACGTTAACAACAGCGAGGGCTTATGCACATTGAAATTGTAGGCGGCAGTGCAACACAGAAGTTTTATGTTGAAAGCATGATGCGCTTCTGCCACGAGAAACTGTTTCCTAGAATGCGTACATTGTATTTGAATGTACACATTAAGAATTTCGGTGATGATGATAGCTGTGGTTATTGCGTACCTACCGAACCAGGCTACCGTCCACGAGAATTTGATATTGAGTTAAATCGTAGTTTACGTCTGCGTACACTGCTTGAAACAGTAGGCCACGAAATGGTACATGTCAAGCAATACGCACGTGGTGAATTGCGTGAAAACTACGGTGTGGGTAAGCACCTATGGAAAGGTGCTTGGGTAAATAGTAATATTGACTATTATGATTTACCCTGGGAAATCGAAGCTCATGGAAGAGAAACTGGTTTGTTTATCCGTTACATCCAAAAGCACAATCTGTGTTATAAAAAGTGGACCAAAACGCAACACTAAGAGAGGGACAATGACAAAGAACGAAACACTTGCTGCAAAGACCAAGAAGATCTTCAAAGAAATCATCTTTAAATATAATGATGATTTTAGTAATGAAAAATTTTTAAATCTTGTAGATGCGCATCCTTCTATTTTCAATATAGAACATCTTGTTGAACTTACTATGGCTAAAGTAGGAGGTTATAAATTTATAGATGCGGAACACTGTGATTTTTCAGACGGCTCAGAATGCAAAACTGGGGGCGTTCGTCCAAACGCAGAAAAAGGTCCATCTCATCGTGTAGAGATTTCAAATACAATATCGCCAGGAGGTACTGTTAAAGCAGGCGACCTTCGAACTGTAATTTATAATGCTGTGACAGATTCATTAGAATATTTTTTTATTCCTAAAGATAATATTTTTTACATGTCTAATTTACATCCAACAACAGGAATGGGTAGAATTTTTGCCACGTACAATCGTGATAAAAAACAGATAAGGAAGTTAGAAAGTTTTAGGTGTATGGATTTTGAAAAGCTATGCACTCAACCTACAACCAAATGATATAAATGTTCAACAAAGTTTCTTCTAAAAAGGCAAAAATGTATAATACACTAGAAGTCCTTGCAGTTGCTTATGCAGCACATCGTATGAACAAGGGTTATATTAAGTTTGGTAGCTACGACTATCACAAAAATATTATTGTAAGCAAAGCTAATAAGGAGATTGTTAAAGACCATTTTTGGAATTATAAAGGCGACGAAGCTCTAATGCACAAAGTTGCAGTGACCGATGAGGACCGTGAAAATGCATCAAAAGCCCGAGCCCACTTTAACAAGTACACACTTGGCTTACTTGGAAATACGTTAAATGATTTCCAGCAGGACTTATTTTCTGCAGTAACTGCAGAAGAAGTATCCAGTTCACAATTAGGTATCATAGCTTATGTACCCGAAATGGTAAAACGTGAGCAAGCAGAGTCAGCTCTTAAAAAGACTGTAAAACAAGAGTTCCGTGAAAGCAAGCATGTTGGTGCCCGTGGCGAAACTTTTGAAGGTATTTGCAAAATCCTTTCTAAACAATGGTTTAGTTCGTTTGAACGTTGGAGCTACACTGTTGAGTCAGAAGGTAACCTTCTATCATTTTTTAACAAGTTCGAGTTCCAAGAGGGCGAAACTCGCTTAGTTAAAGGTAAAATTAAAGATCTTGTAAATAACAAGAAGTTTAAGGTAGACGAAACACGATTAAACTATGTAAGACTATTTAACGTATAGGAGAAAATGCCAAATTTAGTACCAGTTGTAATTGAAAAAGAAAGTAGAGGAGAGCGATCTTATGATATCTATAGCAGGTTGCTCAAGGATCGTATTATTATGCTAGACACAGATGTGAATCAAACTAGTGCTAGTCTTATTGTTGCCCAATTACTTTTCTTAGAGTCACAGAATCCAGATAAACCGATCAATTTTTACATTAACTCTCCAGGTGGTAGTGTAACGGCTGGGATGAGCATATATGATACAATGAATTATATCAAAGCTCCTGTGTATACTATTGTAATGGGGCAAGCTGCAAGCATGGGTTCTTTACTAGCTAGTTCTGGCACAAAAGGACATAGGTATATGCTGCCCTACAGTAGACATATGATACATCAACCACTTGGCGGCACACAAGGGCAGGCAAGCGATGTTGAAATCCAGTACAAGGAATTACAGTATTGGAAAGAAGCATTAACCGAAATTTATCATAAAAATACTGGCAAAACAGTTAAGCAATTAGAGAAAGACATGGATAGAGATAACTTTATGAGCGCAGAAAAGGCCAAAGCTTATGGACTCGCAGACAGTATCATCACACATCGCTGACCTGAAAGGAATTCCAGCAAAGGATGTATTGGAGCGAAATCTTAGCAACGCAATCTTTGTAGTTACTTTCAAAAAATTAGACGGTGATGAAAGGAAAATGACTTGTACGAAACGTATGGATTTAATACCAAAAGACAAGTTGCCTAAAACTGAAAGTAAAATACACGATAAAACTGTAACAGTTTGGGACACCAACGCCCTAGACTGGCGTAGTTTTAGATATGATAGGATTATTTCTGTAGAAGAATTTTCTACAATCTAATAAATATGTTGTTATGGATAAACATACTACATTTTCGTCACTAGCAACATTACGAAACATCTGTACAAGCATTGAAAAACAGATGAAGGAAAAACATGCTAAGATGCAAGAATTAAGAAATGATTTTTTAAGCTTGCAGAGGCAGCATAAAGACATTCAATCAGTAATCTCTAACTTAGAAAACAACCAACAATAAAAGGTAATATGTTTAAAAACTTGTTTTTAGTTTCATTAGCTACATTTTTAGTTAATTGTAGTTCTAAAGTAGATCTACCTAAAGATCCTAGTAACCCGCAGGAGAGAGCTGAATATCTCCAAGAATTAAAAGAAAATCGTCCAGACTGGACTAACAAAGGCTTATGGGAAGAGGATGATTACATTTATCAAGTTGGTCAAAGTATTTTGTTTGACACAGAGAGAGAAGCAAAAAAACATGCTTATAGAGATGCTTCATTTAGGTTAAGCGAATATATCAATCAAAAAATTAATGTAGGATTTAGAGAAAACTATAAATCTGTAGGTAATTCAACTGATGTTACTGTTCAAACAGTTGAAACTGAAGAGTTGGCTAATACTGCTAGTAGGACTGTTGTTTCTACTATTGCTCCCCATGAGGTATTTGTAGAATTACAAATTGATAAGAATGAAGTATTAGGGTATACAGCCTTTGCTACTGTAAAGGTATCTCAAAAATCTATTAAAAATGCAATGAAAAATGCTCAAAATTTGGCTGCTAGTAATTAGTTTTATATTAACCACAACTGCTACTTTTGCCGCAAAACCAGAATGGATTGATGAGATTTATTTTAAAGTTGATGACTCGATTTATGTAGTAGGTCACAGTAAGTTTCGTCAAAAATACTCTCTTGCGTTCGGTGATGCTTTTCATAATGCAGGTGTACAGGCTGCTCTTCTAAAAGACGTAGACATAATGGTTACATACTCTGAGGAAATTTTAAATGGAAAAAATCCAAAAATGAAAGAGTATAGTAAATTATCGTCTACTATTAATTTTAGACACTCTCGATTAGTGAAAAAGTATGTAGAATTAAATGATAAAAGAGAATATAAAGTATATGTTTTAATGGAAATGCGCTAGGTGATTTGTACCGAATTTCAACAGAGTGAGCTTACAAGAGTTGGATATTACACTTATCCTTTATCAACAGTATTAAAAAATACTACGAATTCTATTTTTAATACTGTTGACTCGATTTATGCTAATATTGATGAACAAGAAATTAGTGACGACGAGATTGACCCACCGTTAAGCAATTTACCTGCTTGCTATTTTAATTTATACGATTTTTTCAAAGATACATCGATAGAAAAGTTTTATGTAAAAGACACTAGTATTAGGTGTAAAAAGTTTTCTGTTAGTCCTCGGAAAACTTTGCATTTTAAATTAAATTTACAAATATATAACAAATTTATCTATAATTATTTTAATAAAATAAACGAAAAAATTTTTAAAGATAACTTTTTTGTAATTAACTATATAGTGAAATATTATCCTTGGCCTAAAGAATTCCATAACCTACAAATTCCTAGGATGGGGTTTCACTATGATACAAGTATTTTATCAAATTTAATAAGTAGCTGTGAAGGATTAGTTTTAGCAAATAATACTATACCTAATAATGACTTAGGAGTTATATTAACAGGAACAGGTCAAAGTTTATTTCCACATTGTTTTCATGGTGTTAATAATAACACTATAAGTAAAACAAGATATACAATCGCAAGTTTTATGTTAAAGGGCAAGCCGCAGTAGCTCATTTGGTAGAGCAACTGACTTGTAATCAGTAGGTGGGGGGTTCGATTCCTCTCTGCGGCTCCATATAAGAGTTTTATGAAACATTTAGTAAGTATTACAGACGCAGATATACCCCATTTACTTTCCTCAGCTCATTGTATAGAAAACACATTTATACACTACAAATTCAACAAAATTTTAACAAATCTATTTTATGAACCAAGCACAAGGACTAGCTCAAGTTTTGCTAGTGCTATGTATAAATTAGGTGGTAAAGTTATAAGCATTAATGATGTAAACTATAGTTCGGTAGCAAAAGGTGAAAACCTAGAAGATACCATAAGGACTATGAGTACATTCTGCGATGCTATTGTGTTAAGAAGCAGGACTGCAGGTGAAGCCGCAAGAGCGGCTGCTGTAAGTGAGGTTCCTATTATTAATGCAGGTGACGGCAACGGAGAACACCCTACACAAACGCTAGCAGACCTTTACACGATATACAAAGAATTTAAAAGGTTTGAGGATTTAACTGTTACTTTTGTAGGTGATATAGAAAATGGAAGGACTGTTCATAGTCTAGATAAAGCACTGCCGGATTGTGAAAAACATTTTATTGATACATTTGATAAAAGTATTTGGCCAGCAAGTGATGTGTATTATTTGACAAGAGTCCAGAAAGAACGTGGTAGTGAAGGTAGCTATCGTATGCGGAAAGAACACATACAGCATATTCCAAAACATGCTATAGTAATGCATCCCTTTCCACGCAATGAGGAAATTCCTACTTGGTTTGATAGCGATCCTAGGGCAAGATATTTTCAACAAATGCGTAATGGATTAATTATGCGTATTGCCGTACTAGCAGACATTTTTTCTGAACAAGATAAATACCTCGATACTTAGTGTATCTAAAATTTTTTTGACCAATTTTTTTTGAACAAAATTTAAGAAAGGAAAAAGAAAAAAATGACACAACTTATAGACCCAGACAATTTTACCTATACTACACAAAAACTACGAAATTTTTTTTTAGATAAAGGTTTCGCTGAAGTACACACTCAAAATAGATTATCTATCCTAGCAGCATGTGAAGATCCTTTTAATGTAGCTACCTATAATTACGCAGGCGAAACTTGGCCTTTGCCACAAACTGGACAAATGTGGTTAGAACATGAATTGCTTACAAAACCAGATGCTAAAGGATTTTTCTGTGTAAGCACGAGTTACAGACAAGAGCCTAACGCTATTCCTGGCAGACATGACATAATCTTTCCTATGTTTGAATTTGAATTTCCAGGTGATATAAACGACTTAAAAAAGATGGAATATGAATTATGCGATTATCTAGGATTCAAACAACCAACAGAAAAAACTTACGCAGAATGGCAGCAACATTATGGTTTAAAAGATGATGCAGAATTGACAGCAGCACATGAAGAAAAAATGGCTGTTCAATTTGGCACAACAATGATTACAGATTTTCCGGAATTTACAAGCCCATTTTGGAACATGAGCAGATATGAAGATGGTGTACACAGCAAAAAAATAGATGTTATCCTTGGCGGTATGGAAACAATTGGAAGTGCTGAAAGGAGCACTGATGTAGATATGATGAGAGATACTTTCCATACTATAACAAACGGTGAATATAGTGAATTACTTTACAAATTATTTGGTAAAGACAGGGTTGAAGCAGAACTAGAAAAGTTTTTGTCATTTGAATTTTTTCCTAGAGTTGGTGGAGGCATTGGTTTAACTAGGATGATTTCTGCACTAGAAAGAAATCAAACTTTTGCAAAAGCTGCCTAAAAAAATTGGCCAGGTACTGCCTGGCTTTATGTATAATTTCATAAGTATATTTTTACACACTTAGAGGTAATTTGTGCGGAATAGTAGGAATATTTTCCTTCGATAAAAACCGAAATGTTGTGCCCGAACTAGTAAAGGCTTTAATGGATTTACAAAATCGGGGGCAATTAAGTGCTGGCATTACTACCTACAACGAAGACCGCAAGCGCATCTTGCAAACCTACAAAGACAACGGAAAAGTAGACGATGTTTTCCGTACCAACCATAAAGAAAAACTACAACATATTAAAAATACCTACGCAGGTAATATAGGAATAGGTCATGTCCGCTACGCCACCAGTGGCGATGACTCCGACACTCTTGCACAACCTTTTGAGCGCCCGCATGGCAGATTATCAAAATGGTTTAGCATTACATACAATGGCAATCTAGCAAACTATAGCACACTTAAATCGCAGCTAGAGTCTGTTGGCTATAACATGACCTACGACAGCGATACAGAAGTAATTATGCATTATCTCAGCAGAGAGATGCAGACTAAAACACCTACTGATGCACTAAATTTTGAAGAGATATTGCAAAAGTTAGATGGAGAATTTGATGGTGCATGGAACTTATGCTTCCTTAACGCACAGGGTAGATTTTTTGCCAGCAGAGACAAACACGGATTCCATCCACTAGTGTATGGTATGACAAAAGATTGCCTTGTTGTAGCTAGTGAAAGTTCTGTGCTAGATAACCTACACATGAAATCGTGTGATATTCCTCCAGGTTGTGCAATTAGCGTAGATATGCCAAACAAATGGTGGAATATACATAAATTTGCAGAAGCAGAGAAAAAGCACTGTTTCTTTGAATACATATATTTTGGAAACAGTGGAAGTAAGATGGACGATGTAAGTTTATATCATACACGCACTGCTATAGGAGAAGCATTAGCACAGGAGGAAACAGAATTTTATGATCCGTTTGATCAGGTTGTAGTACCAGTACCTGAAACAAGTTTCGTAGCAGCAAATAGTTACGCTAATAGCTTGCGATTACCTTACGAACAAGCTATAATAAAGAATCATCAGATAGGAAGGACGTTTATAGAAAGCACTAATAGGCGTGAACGTGTAAGGATGAAATTTAGTTTTATTAAGGAAGTGCTTAAAGGTAAAACAGTATTCCTAGTTGATGACAGCATAGTAAGGGGTAGCACACTGAAAGAGCTAGTAGGGATACTAAAAGACTGGTGTGAAGTAAGAGAAGTACATATACGGATAGGATGTCCACCTATTATCAAACCATGTTATTATGGTATAGATTTTCCAACAGAACAGGAGTTATATGCAGGAAATACTGCCCCTAGTGCTGACGATTTCAATGCTGATAGTCTGCATTATCTTACTTTGGAAGGGCTTATGAACAGCATTAATAAAAAACAAGATCAATTATGCTCTGCTTGTATTACAGGCGAGTATCCAACACCGCACGGAAGAACGAGGATAAATGCACAATAGATATACTGATCAAGAAATGGCTGCTATTTGGAGTGAGCAGGAAAAATATGAAACTTGGTTTGAAGTTGAACATAAGGTATGTGAAATTTATGCAGAATTAGGAAAAATTCCCTATGACACTCCAAAGACTATGGAAAGCCTGCGAGAAGCTTGCTTCGCAGGAGATTTTGTAGCTAAAATTGAAGAAATCGAAAGTGTTACAAAACACGACATAATAGCTTTCCTTACACATATTGCAAATGTTATTGGGGAACCAGCAAAACACATACACTATGGCATGACTAGCCAAGATCTAATTGATACAGCACAGGCAATCCTAGTTAGGAGATCTATTTTATTAATCCTAAGTAGATTAGCAGATCTTAGACAGACGTTGTTAGAAAAAGCAGCCTTACACAGAGAAACAATTTGTATGGGTAGATCACATGGTGTACACGCAGAGCCTATGTCATTTGGCGTTAAACTGCTTTCGCACTATGCAGGATTTGATAGATGTGCAAAAGCACTTTGGAGAGACTTACCCGAAATGGTAAGGATTAAATGCAGTGGAGCGATTGGCACATATAGTATGATTGACCCCGTGGTAGAAAACACATTGGCAGGTAAACTAGGGATTCCTGCAGAGGATATAGCAACACAAGTCGTACCAAGAGATAGGCTTGCACTACTGTTTAGCCATCTAAGCATTCTAGCAAGTTGTATTGAAAGATTTGCAATTGAGATACGGCATCTACAACGGACTGAAGTAGGTGAAGTTATTGAAAGCTTTACGCCCGGGCAAAAAGGCTCTAGTGCTATGCCTCATAAGAAAAATCCAATCCTAACAGAAAATATCACAGGATTAGCGAGAGCAGTTAGAATGAGCTTGATTCCTGCTATGGAAAATGTGGCACTGTGGCATGAACGAGATATTTCACATTCTAGCGTAGAGCGTATCTCATTACCAGATACATTTACACATCTAAGTTTTGCGCTAAGTAGGGTTACTATGGTTGTGCAAGACATGCAGGTTAACACGGATAAAATGCGAGATAATGTTTGGGCACAGGGTGCAACGTTCTTTTCACAGGCTGTATTACTAGCACTTATTGACGATGGAATGTCTCGTGAAGATGCTTATAAGATTGTACAGGAATGCGCCCACTCAAATCCAGAAAATTTTAGATACGCTGTAATGTCTAAAAATTTATTTTCAAAAGAAAAATTAAACGAATTATTTCACATAACAAGGTATACAAAGTATACAGATTACATTTTTAACAAAGTTTTAGAAAGGAAATTTGATGTCTGAAGTAGCAGTAGTAATGGGTAGTATTAGTGATTGGGATGTAATGAAAGCAGCATGCGATGTGCTAGAAGAATACGGAGTAAGCTATGAAAAGCGTATCCTGTCAGCACATCGCACCCCGCTTGAGATGATTGATTTTAGTAAAAATGCAAAAGCTAATGGGTTTAAGGTTGTCATTGCAGGCGCAGGGGGAGCAGCACACCTACCAGGTATGTTTGCCGCAATGACACCTCTTCCAGTAATTGGTGTTCCTATCCGAACTAGCACAGCAGAAGGCTTAGATAGTTTGCTCAGTATTGTACAAATGCCAAGAGGTGTACCTGTTGCTACAGTGGCAATTGGTAATGCTACAAACGCAGGTTTACTCGCATGTGAAATCCTTGCACTGTCAAACGAACAACTTAGTGATAAGATTGTTGCTGCCCGTGCAAAGCGTGAAGAAGAAGTCAAAGCTCTTAACAAGGACTGGGAATGAGCAGCCTAAAGCACCTAAACCCATGCCATGACGGTGGTTACCGTGTTAAGGTCATAGGAGAAGGTGGTAGGGAGGACTCGATCCGTTGGAAATTAAAAAAGCACGATCATTGTATAGTAGACAAAATGGCCGATGTTATAGTAGTGGGTCCTGAAAAAGAAATAGCCGGCGGTATTGCTAACAGACATGCTTTTAAACATATTGTAGCACCATCAATGCTTGCGGCTAGATTAGAAAGCAGTAAATTATGGGCAAAACAATTTATGCAAAGGCATGACATACCTACTGCTAGATATATGGTTTATACCAGGAATCAAGATGGCATGAATCAAGCATTATTTGATCTTGATATAATGCGTAATGACCGCCCACATAAAATTGTAAGTGTTGATCCACTAGATTTAGAAAATCCTTACTACCCCGTGGTAATTAAGGAAGATGGTCTTTGC
>MDTC01021287.1_pt1 | contig 63230 bp, 65 predicted proteins | sample 811181 | NCBI WGS metagenome assembly MDTC01 (sample SAMN05326644, study PRJNA326480) | marine metagenome | isolation source: seawater | place: Pacific Ocean: North | collected 2011 | reverse complement strand
AGTTCATTTTGGTGGTGATTGCTATCAATATTGTCTACTTGCTGATGGCTATATTGATATAATTATTGAAACTGGATTAAATTCTTGGGATATACGAGCCTTAATTCCCATAATTAATAATGCAGGTGGAATAATGAAAACTTGGCAAAATAGAGACCCAAAGAATGGAGGTAGAATTATTGCAGCTTCAAATATTGATCTATTTAATCAAGGGAGGAAAATTCTCTATTAATAAATTATTTTTTTATCAATACTAGTTACAAAGTCTAATAAACTACCACCTTTAAATAAGTAGCCTGCGATACCAAACCTTTTTGCACATTCAATATCTGTGTGCTTATCACCTACCATAAAGCTATTTATTTTATCAATTTTCCATTTTTTTGAAGCTGCCTCAAGCATACCCGGATTAGGTTTCCTTAGGTCTTCAAGGTATTGAAACTTCTCATTTTTTATATCTGGATGATATGGAGAGTAAAAGAAATCGTCTATGTGAGCATTGATATTTTTTAATTCATTATTTATGAACAAATGGAGATTGAACATGTCCTCTTCGGTATAATACTCCCTAGAAATTCCTGATTGATTTGTAGCTACAATTACATGATAGCCATTATGATTAAGGTATTTAATTGCCTCTTTTGAGTCTTGAGTCCATTCAAAATCTTCTTTTTTATAAACATACTCTTTATCAACATTAATTACCCCATCCCTATCAAGGAATGCTGCAGGTTTTAACATAAACTCGTTTCAATGATTTCACAAATTACTTGACCGATTGCAATATGCATCTCTTGAATTCTATCTGGTCTTGAAGCAGGAACTTTAATCAATATATTACATAGATCTGACATATCATTAGCATTACATCCTGTAATTCCTATCACTGTTATGCCAAGCTCTTTAGCAAGTTTAATCCCAGAAATAATATTTTTGCTTTTTCCACTTGTTGAAATAGCGTATAAAATATCTCCTTTCTTTCCAACTGCTTCTATCTGTCTTGTGAATACTTCATCAAATGAAAAATCATTGCTAATAGCAGATATTATAGAGCTATCAGTTGTAAGTGAAATAGCTGCAAGTGGCCTCCTATCTTTCCTATATCTTCCAACCAATTCTGCTGCCAAGTGTTGAGAATCTGCTGCAGAACCACCGTTACCACAAAACATAATTTTACAATTATTGTTAAGTGCTTCAATTATTACTTCAGACGCTTTTTCAATATCAGCAGAGCAATTTTTAGATAATTTTTTAAAATTTTCTGAAATTTCTAAAAGTGTATTTTTAATCATGGTCAAATTACGATTTATTATTTTTAATCATATCTATTAGTCTAGAAGTACTATAGCCAGAAAGAATGTCAATAACTTCGACTTTTCCTCCATTATTAATTACATGGGTTGATCCAACTATATCTTTATTAAGATAATCTGCTCCCTTAATAAGAACTTGTGGTGATATTTGTTTAATTAAGGCTAACGGAGTTACATCAGAAAAAATTATAATGGAGTCTACATATTCTAATTTAGCTAATTTACAGCACCTAATCTCTTCGTTTTCAACAGGTCGACCCGAACCTTTTAATGATCTTACTGAGGAGTCAGAATTTAATGCAACAATTAAGAAATCACATAGCTCTCTTGCTTTAGATAATAAGTATAAATGTCCTGGATGTAATAAATCGAAGCAGCCATTAGTTAATCCAACAATTAACTTTTTTTTCTTTAATGAATTAGTGTAATGTTCTAATTCATTAATATTAGAATATATTTTTTTTAACATTAAATATTTTTTAAGTCAGAGTAATTCATAACTGCTGTACCTTTTTTGCCAATAACTATACTTGCAATAAAATTTGATATTAAAACAGAAGTTTTTATATCTAATCCTATTGAAATCATTACTGACAATGCAGCTACGACAGTGTCACCTGCACCTGTAACGTCATAAACTTTTTTTGTAAATGCACTATATTTTTTTATAAAATTATCATTAATTAACAACATACCTTTTTCAGATCGAGTTACTAATAAATGACCTATCTTATTATTTTTAATAATTTTCTTTCCTACTAGCCTTAGATCTTTTTCACTTAAAAACTTTTTATTAACAGAATCAGTAACTTCTTTTTGATTAGGTGTAATAATATTAGCATTTGAATATATACTTAGGTCATTTTTTTTTGGATCAACGATAATAATTTTATTATTGTTGTTTGCAATTTTAATAATCTTTTGTATTAATTCCTTATCAAGCATTCCTTTATTATAATCTGATAGAATTACTAGATCAAATTTTGATATTTTTTTTCTTATTTTTTCTAAAATAGTTTTCTTTAATGATACACTAAGTTTAAAATTGGCATTCTCTTTATCAACTCTTACTAAGTGAGAAGAATTATTAATATATCTAGTTTTTATTGGAGTCGTAAATCCAGGAACTTTAAAAACAAGTTTTTTAATATTTTTATTTTTATTAATAAGGTGATTTATTTTTTTGGAATAATCATCAAAACCAGAAAGGTTTAGCAATGTTACTTTTGATCCTAGGCTAGTAATATTTCTAACAACATTTCCAACTCCACCAAGTTCATAAACTTCTTTTCGAAATAGTAAGATTGGAATTGGTGCTTCTGGAGAAATTCGTTCAACATTTCCATATATATAATGATCAAGTATCATATCACCAATACATAGTATGTTGCTAGTAGAAATTTTTGCTTTATGTTTAACTAATAATTTTTTAATTTCTTTAATTTCCATAGACTTAATTTATTCAAAAAAATTATTATATAGTAAATAAGTTAATCATTTAATTTGATTATTTTTTTCATTAGAAATTTTTTATATTTATTCCAATCATCTTTTGCAATAATATATCCAATACATTTATTAGAGCCACATTTACACAAATGATCTTCATAGTCATTCGCATCAAATGGATAACCATAATCATAACTAAGTTCATCATTTTTTTTAATCTTCTTTATTGAAGATATCCATATATGACCCTTGATAATATCAACTTCACAATTAGGGTCACATGAATGATTAATGAATCTTGCTTTATTGTAGGAGAATGAACCATCTAAATCAAATCTATTATTTAATTCAAAAATATAGACTGAACCTGTTTTTTCAGAATTGAGATATTTTTTTATTCTATGCGCTGATCTTTTATCGCCTTCAGTTTTAGTTATTTTTTCTCCAATATATTCTATAATCTTAGTACCTCGACTTATGTCATTTCTAGCAAAAACTCCGGTCCCATGAACTTTTGAATTCTTAATTTTCCACATTTTTTTATATTATTTACGTTAAGATTTAAAAAAAAACCCAACGTAAAAAGTTGGGTTTTTTAAATTGTTCTGTTTTTTGAATTACTTTAAAGCATCCATTACCGTAGATAACTTCATAGCAATAGACATATCACCATCAACTTTTAACTGTCCTTGCATGAATGCGCTAGTGCCATCTAATTCTCCAGACGACATTTTTTCGAATGTTTCTAAAGACATTGTAAGCGTACAATCAGCATCCTGATCATCACTACTTACAGTATTTGGGTTTGTTTTTCCATCAAGAAAAATACAACCAGCACCTTCAAAATTAAATTTAACAGTTGCTCCAAGACCAGTGTCTTTTCCAGCAATTCCTGCTTCAAATTGTGCTAGTATACTTGCTAAGTCAGCCATAATTTTTATCTCCAATTTTTATTAACAATTGGTAATAAAACATTTTATGTAAAAGATGACAATGTATTTATTTAGGTATATTTTACAAAATAACTCGCTATAACAATAAGTTAATGAACAAAAAGAATAGTAAACCTCCTCAATTTTGGGAAAAAGCTAAAAAAATGCTGTCTAATAAAGACAAAAAGCTATCAATAATAATAAAAAGCTACCCAAATGAATTTTTATTTAGCAAATCTGACCCTTTCTTTACATTGGCAAAATCTATAGTTGGTCAACAAATTTCAGTTAGAGCTGCACAAAAAATATGGGAAAGATTAGAAATTAAAGTTATTAATATTAAGCCAACTACAATTATAAAGACTCATTCCAACACTTTAAAATCTATTGGCTTATCTAGACAAAAAGTTAACTACCTAAAAAATCTTTCTCGAGCATTTATTGAAAAAAAAATTAATCTTAATTCATGGACTAAAATGAGTGATGAAGAAATAATTCAAGACCTTACACAGATAAAGGGAATAGGCAGATGGACTGCGGAAATGTTTTTAATATTTAACTTATGCAGATCAGATATTTTTCCACTTGATGATATAGGAATGATTAGAGGGTTGTGTAAGTTGCATAATATTCCATATCCACCCAAAAAAGAAACCTTAATTAAAATAGGAAAAAAATGGAAGCCGTATAGGTCAGTAGCTACGTGGTACTTGTGGAGATCGTTAGATCCAATTCCAGTAGAGTATTAGTATGGCTGATGATAATATGAATATATATACATTTTATAGATTTAAAAATCTTGAAAAAATTAAATCATTAAAGCTTAAACTAGATAAATTTTTAAAAGATAAATTAATACTTGGGACAATACTATTAGCGAATGAAGGTATAAACGGTACAGTTTCAGGTTCTCAAAAAGATTTAGATGATATGGTATATCAAATTAAAAAATTTTTGAATATTAGAAAGCTTTCAATTAAGGTTTCAAAGAACCAATTTATACCATTTTATAGATTAAAAGTTAGATTAAAAAAAGAAATTGTAACAATTGGAGACATGTCTGTTAAGCCAGATAAGGTTAGTGGCAAATATATACATCCTATTAAATGGGATAATATTATAAATAATAAAAAATATTTAATAATTGATACGAGAAATAACTACGAAGTTCAAATAGGATCTTTTAAAAATTCAAAGAATCCTAAAACAAAATCTTTTAGAGGTTTTCCTAATTTTATAAAAAAACTAGATATTAAAAAAGACCAACCAATTGCAATGTATTGTACGGGTGGAATTAGATGTGAAAAAGCCTCTTCGTATTTGATAACAAAAGGATTTAAGGATGTTAGTCAGCTAGATGGAGGGATATTGAATTATTTAGAGTTTAATAAAAAAAATAAAAAAAATACATGGGATGGCGAATGCTTTGTGTTTGATAATAGAGTTTCTGTAGATAAAAATTTAAAAAAAGGATCTTTTGATCAATGCTATGGATGTAGACATCCTATAACTGATAAAGATAAGAGTCTTAATTCATATAAAAAAGGTGCTTATTGTAGATACTGTAAAAAAAACAAAAGCGTAGAAAAAATACAAGGATCTTTAACCAGGCAAGAACAAATTGAAGACGCTGAACAAAGAAAAATCAAACATTCTTTTAAAAAGATATATTCCAGATCCTCACAATAAATTTTACTTTATAGCAATTTCATCAAATTCTCTTTTTTTATATTCAAGATTGAACATACTATAAAACAATCCTACTAGTGCTCCAATTAATATAGAAGCAAAATATATTTTATTTCTACTAAAATTTATACTTTCGATTAATATTCTTTTATCATAAAAATCTACTAAATTTGTTTTTTTAAATTCATCGCTATTAACCCATTTTAAAATATCCTGATTTTTTTTTAAATTATTCAAATAAGTTTCAATGTTTGGGATAAAGGCATCGCTTAGAGTATTTTTATAATTATCAATTTTTACTTGGTGTTTGCTAATATGATTTTTAAGATCTTTATCTTTATTGCTTATTAGATTTTCTAATCTTTTTTCTAAAATTTTTACTCCATTAAAGTACTGTGGAATTTTAGATAAGCCTGTGTAATTTGCTATGATGTCTTTATCAGGCTCTGTATAATCCATAAGCTTAGCAAGAGTTATACTACTTTTTAATGAGTTAATCTTCATATCAAATTCATACTCGAACATTTCAATACTTGTATCTCTTAAATAGATCTCTCTTTCTACTTCATTTTCTTTTGTTTTTTTGTGATTATTTCTAGCTTGAGATAATTCTTTATTAAATTGATCTTTTTTATCATTATAATAATCAATAACCATAAGATTTAAATTACTAGCTGTTAACTCTATGTGTCTTCTTATAATAAACTCAGCTTTTTGTTTATCTATTGAAGGTACAGACGTACTAACGATTATATTAGAACGTTCAAATTCTGAATTGCCCGTAAATTTAAAATTATAGTTTTTAAATATTTCATGAACATAATCTAGTTTTTTTTCATTTTTTAATTCAGTTTCATCAACTTTTTTTCTTAATTCTTTTTTTATAGTAGAGTAGTTATTTGTAAATAATTTATCATTTTGTATATTTTTATAAAAATTTACAAAAAAATATTCAGATGTAAATCCATTTGTATTAAACATATCAAATATCTCCACACCTTGTGAGGTTCTGAAAGAATTACTTTGAAATATTTTATAAGATATTTTAGCATTATCATTCATATAATAAGTTATAATTAAAAAACCAAAGAAAATTCCAACCAATACTCCAATAAAAATTTGTAGCCGCGATTTTAAAATTATTATTATTAACTCATATAAAGTAAGTGAGCTGTATTCACCCATATTAAAGTACCTTTTTAAATCATTGATTAGATTTTGTTTATATTATTATATTATATTTCTATAGCAAATTAAACTTTTTCATATTATTTCAATTTATGTATTTCCTTAGTTATCTGGTGCAATTCTTCTTCTGTATTTACAGTGTAGTGCAGTCCTGTATGTTTAAATCCATATAATTCTTTTTTTAAAATTAAATCACTTATGAAATCTTCAAATTTTACAAATTTATAAATGTTCTTAAGAAGACTATTTGATATATAAAAATATCCAATATTAATCCAGTTATCTAATAATGGTTTTTCTTCATAGGATGTTATAAGGTTATTTTTATCTGACTTCATAATACCAAACGAGCTTCTTGCCCTCCATAAAGCAATTGATGCTTTTCTTTTACGTTTAATATTTTCATACTGCATTTTATTAATATCAATATTTGATAAAGTATCTCCATAAAATATCATAATATCTTCTTTTGTAATTTTTTTTAAGCAGTCTTGTATTCTTAAAATAATATCTACGTTTCCAGAGTCTATTATTTCTATCTTTTTTTTAAATTTATTTTTTTCAAAATATTCATAGATTTTTTCAGATTTGTAACCAACAGCAATAATATGCTCTGATAAGTTTGTTTTTTCAAGCTTCTCCAATAAGTAACTAAGTATGGGCTTACCATTAATTTTTACCAGAGGTTTAGGAATACTTTGTGTTATAGGTCTAAGCCTTAAACCTTTACCTCCACATAATATAATTGATTTAATTTTTTTTTTCAATTTATCTACCTATATATCCCACTCCACCTATAACCAATATGTTTTTAATCATTTGTTTGGGGCATATATTCAATATCAGAATTTATAAGAATATTTTTTAGCTTTATGGGATCATTTTCTTCAATTACTTTTCTTAAATTTGTAATTACAGTTTGAATAATATCATTTTCATGAAATTCTTCATCTGCTTCTAAAATATTTTTTATAGATGTTTTTTTAATATTTTTTCCTAAAAAAAGCTCTTCATAGAGTTTTTCTCCTGGTCTTAAACCAATCATTTTTATTTCAATATCACCATTGTTTGATCCCATTTTTTTTTCGTTTAATCCTGAAAGCCTAATCATTCTCTTAGCAAGATCTAATATTTTAATTGGATTACCCATATCTAATATAAAAACTTCACTTCCTTTGGCAATCTTCGTTGAATGAAGCACTAGTGTTGCAGCTTCCTTAATAGTCATAAAGTATCTAGTTATATCTTTGTGAGTTATAGTTATTGGCCCTCCTTTTTTTATTTGCTCATAAAATAATGGCACTACTGATCCCGATGAACCCAAAACATTGCCAAACCTAATTATTGAAAATATAGAGGTACCCCCAGCCTTTTTATGTTCTGATGCCCTAGCTTGTAAAATTAATTCTGCAAGTCTTTTGCTTGCACCCATTATATTTGTAGGCCTTACTGCTTTGTCAGTTGATACTAATGTAAAGTTTTCTACCTTATACTTTTCTGAGATGTCCAAAAGATTAATTGTTCCAATAGTGTTATTTTCTATCGCTTCAATTGAATTTATTTCTACCATAGGCACGTGCTTGTATGCTGCAGCATGAAAAACAAAATTGGGTTTATGATCTATAAAAATTTTTTCTAAAGATGAAATATCTTTCACACTTCCTAATTTAGGAATAATTTTTAATTTAAGGTTTATTTCTTTTGCTAATAATTCTAACTGCTGATTAATAGAATATAAATTAAACTCACTATGGTCAAATAATATTACTTTATCTGGAGAATGACTTATGAGCTGTTTACAAATTTCACTACCTATCGAACCTCCAGCACCACTGACAAAAATAACTTTATTATACAAATTATTTAATTGTTCATTTTTTATAATTATTTTTCTGTCAATTAGATCTTGAATTTCAAGATCCATAAAGTCATAAACAGTTAAGTTATCATTTGATTCATCAAATACTTTTGGCACTTTACTCACTTCAACATTTTTTGCCTCAAGATTGGAGATTAAACTATGTATAAAATATGGGTCATTATTTTCTTTTGAAATCAAAATGATATTAATTTTATGTTTATTTATTAGTTGGTTTATTTTTTTATGAGAATAAATTATTACATTATCAATTCTTTTTCCTATTTTTTTTGTATCACTTTCAATAAATCCAAAAAGTTTATAGTTTGGAGAATTTTTAATTGTTAAAGCGGTATTTATACCTCTTTTATTGGCTCCATAAATTAATACATTCTTTGTTTCATTTTGCATATTAAAGAAACTAATAATGTAAACTGAAATAATTCTAGAAATAAGAATACCACCAGTAAAAATCATTGGATATAGAAAGCCTATTGATAATGAAATTTTAGGAAAATTAAAAAAAATTATTATAACAGAGAAAGAAAGTCCTGTTACTAAACAGGCTAAAATAATTTGACGTAAAGATGACAGACCTGCATATGAGTGCAGTGTCTCATATATTCTAAAAAAAATAAATATAGGTATAAAGATGAATATTAAAATATAAATTGGCATTTCAAACTCATTAATGAAATGAAAGTTGTCATCTTTAATACAAAAAGATATCCAAAGTGCAAATACAGCGATTAGCACATCATTGCTCAAAGCGACTAATTGTTTATATATCCTTTTAATATATAGAATATTTTTTAAATTCATTTTTATTATTTATAAATTACTAAAAGATCAGAGAACTATACTCATAATTATGTATTTTATATCTTTAACCAATGTCCACTCTTTAATGTACTTTAAATTAATCATAACTTTATCTTTAAAGATTTTTTGATTTAATGCCTCTTTATTCTTAGTTTTTGATAAAAGTTTTTCTTCATTTTTATACTTTATACTTGCTGGACCAGTTATTCCAGGTCTTATAGATAGAATAAGTCTATCATCGCCTATTAATTTATCTGCAAATCCTTCAACATCTGGTCTGGGTCCAACAAAACTCATTGTTCCCATAAAAACATTAATTAATTGCGGTAGCTCATCAATTTTAAATTTTCTGAAAATACGACCTAAAGCTGTTATTCTTTTGTCATTAAGGGTTGTAATTGTTGTTGTGATACCTTCAATATTTTTCATGGTCCTAATCTTAAAAACTTTAAATTTTTTTCCATATCTTCCAACTCTCTTTTGACTATAAATTCCATTCATTCCAGTATCAAAAGATGCAAGAATAAAAGCTAATACTAGTGGTACTATAAATATAATTATACCTATAACAGAAAAAAAAATATCAAAAATTCTTTTAGTTACCAATTGCCAATATTTCAATTCGTTAATGATTAATAAATTGTTGTTCATTTTTTTTAAGATAAAATTTTATTAATTTCTGCTAGCTCTATTGATGTTAAAAAATTTTTTCCCTTCCCAATATTTATTTTACTAATATGAACTGCCGAATTGTAAATTGAATTATTTTCATAAGAAACATCCATAAATTTAAGTATTTTGCGCAAATAATATTTTGGATTATTGACAAAATCTTCATATTTTAATGTAAATACTTTATTATTGTTTAATTCCTTCAAATCTTGTTTAGCTACTTCAGAGCATGATTTCCATTGAATTGCAGCAATGCTGCATAGACTATTTTCTTGAATTATTTTATCAATATTTTTAATTTTTGGGCCCCATTGTGAGTATACATTTTGAATTGCAAAAATCTTTAAATATATATTGTAAAAGATAAATTTTATTAAATGTAGAAAATTGAACCATGGAATCTGCTTAGCAAAGTTTTTATAATTTTTACCTTCTTTCCATTTATTTTTAATTGATGCAATTGTATCAATTGGGTCTCTATGAATAAATATATATTTGGCATTTGGAAATATTTTATCTATATAAAGAATTCTTAATGTATTGGCGCACGTCTTTTCAACTACAGTATTAGATGCATTTATCGTGGCTATTTTTTTAAATTCTTTTTTAATATATTTAATCTTTTCTTCTGTCAGATTCTCAATTTTAAGTTCATCATTTTGATATATCTTATAACCTTTTTTCCACATAAAGTTAGTTTCATCAAATGGCCAAGTACATACATCATCAAACTGTACCAAAGCATCTCTTAGCATATTTGTTCCAGATCTAGGTGCACCTATTATAAAAATAGGTTTAATTTTATACATATTAATCTTCTTGTCTTTTTGTATTGATTAAGAGCATCGATGCCAAAAGTAACTGTCCAGCACCTGACATTGCAACAGGATAGTGCAAAGAAGCCACTAAAATAAGAATTATTCCATAATTCATTGGATTATTTTTAATATTAAATATTAATAATAATAATATATATATGCATAAGCCTAATGCACCCATAGTAGATGAAAATATTGTTAACCCGTTGTGGCCAGCAGTTAATGGTGATTCAGCAATGATTTGATACCCAAAAAGTGTTATTAAGTCTGAATAATACTGAATTTTAGCATAACTTGCATTGCTCCCGAATGTATCAATACAATCCGCTTTGCAGTAAACCGCTGGTTGAAGCAAGTTGTTAAATCCTAATATATACTCCTGTATTTTAAGCTCATATATTTTAATAAAATAATCTGAACTTATTCGTGAATACAGACTTAAATTAGTGCCTACTTTAACTTCATTGCCTAATAATATTAATACTTTGTAGAATACATAAATTATAAAAATAAATATCATAAGGTATATATAATCTTTAATAGTTATTTGGTTGAAACTCAGGAGTAAAACTTGTTTTATAGTTGGAAGAAAAAATAACATAATAAATGCTAAAAATATTAAATATCCAGATGACGAATAAATTATTAAAATAGTTATTGTCAACAAAGCCCAATCATTGATAGACATTTTTCTGTTTAATTTGTGAGTTAAGTAAAATAAAATAACTAATGCAGTTGATGTCATGGATGCTGATCCAGTAAAACCTATTGGTCTATAATAAAAATTAAAATGTTTATATGGTTCTATATTGATGAAATCTAATAAAAAATTATGATCTATTAAATTTATTAGAATTGCTTCAACAAGAATAGTAAAGCATACAATCTTAAAAAAATTACGAGTATAGAGAAACTTAATATCATATATCATTAAAAAATATAAATAAAATATTACTCCAAACCAAAACCGAAAGTTTTTTAAAGCAACTAAAGTATCTTGGCTTAGAGCAATGACAATCAAAGTATAAATAACAAGCGTTATTGTAATTAATATCTTATATTCATTTCCTCTAATTTTAACCTTATTTAAATTTATTATAATTAATATAATAACTACAAAAAAAGAGGGGATTGTAGTCCCAATAAAAGATGAAAATATCGAAGAATAAAAAATAAATAAAATAAGTAATGAAAATATTTCAATCGATAAAAAATTTCTTAAACCATTCAACATAAAATTTCACTTTACTCTTACAATTTTTATCTTAACGATGGATTTTTGTACCTTATTCTCATCCAATCCCATTTTCCCTCAATTTTTTGTCTTAAAACTTTTTCATTATCAAAAGACCATATAGTACTTCTGGACAATAATAATGGGTCACAATCAAAATTATTTATATTTGACCAGCTAGTAAACCCAATGGTAAAGCCTACTTTCTCAGCCATATTTCTTACTCTCATATCTATTGAACCATAAGGATATGATATAGAAAAAACTTCTTTTTGAGTAATTTCCTCAAGTATTTGCTTGCTTGCATAAAGTTCATCGTATAACTCAGTGTCATTTAAGTTAGTTAAGTGAAGGTGGTTGAGGCCATGTGAACCTATTGTAACATTATCTTTTCTAGAAAATTTCTTAAGATTTTCTAATGATAAAAAACCTTTTTTATCTAAGTTTTTTACAGAAATAAATACAGTAAAAGGAATATTAAATTTACATAATATTGGTTCAGCAACTAAATAATTATTTAAGTATCCATCATCGAATGTAATTAGTGTACCAGAGATACCATCTTTAAGCATATCTTTATTTAATTTTAGTATTTTAAGATTTTTACTTACCAAAGAATTAGCATGTAGCTTAAATAATTCAGGTGAAATATTATATAGATTAAATAAATCATCTTCTACTTCACAACCAACAGAATGATACATTAAAACTCTAATTCCATCTTTTTTATTAATGAAATTAATGTTCGAAATTACTCGATACAAAAAATATTTATATTTAAAAAAATTATACATCTTAACGTTTAAAAAATTTAATTAAAAAACCTAATAATGTTCTAAAAAAAATAACATTAGACCAATCATATTCACCAAGAGAGTCAAATTCAATTGAGCCTATTCCCTTCTTAAAATTATAAACACTTTTATTATTAACTTTATCAACACCACCTAAATCATATATCGATATATTATTTTTTGAACATATCTCAAATAATTTCCAAAAGGTACTATAATTAGAATATTGTTTTTTAGCTTGATAACTTGATACAGCAAACATATCTAATGCTATATTATTATACAAAATTGCACCCCTAATTGAAATTATATTACCATTGGCATCCTCGCATTTTACAATAATTAAATCTTTATCAAAAATTTTAATCATTGATTGAATATCTTTATACGAAAATTGCTGAGGTATTTTTTTATATTTTTCAAGATCTTGATATAATCTAAATATTTTATGAGCGTCTGGATTCTTCCAAATTGAAATATTATTCTTATACTTTTTTGAGCGTAAAAGATTTCTCTTCCAATTTTTAGAAAATAAATTATTTGCCTTTATATCATGATAATGATCACTCAAGTCATAAATTAATGTTTTATTTGTTGAAAGTGGAAACATTGATTTTTTCCAACCATCTTTTATGAGTTGATTTTGATGAATGATTTTATTTGCGGAACTAAATCGAATTCTTAAATAAATAATCTTTATTTTAAGAATTTTCTTGATTGACTCTTGAAGCTCAGATTTAACTTTTATATTTTTTAAGATTTCAATTCCAGGACACCAAACGACTGAAAAAAAATAATACTTTTTTACCAATAGTTGTATCTTTAAATTTTTGTTAGAGCTATCTACTATTCGAAATATATCCCACCCTTGTTTACGTTTGTATTCTCCCCAATTATAACTATTAAAAACATTAGAAGGATTGCATGTTTTTTTTACACAGTCCCAATCTTCTTTACTAACATTTGAAATATCAAATCTCATTCTAAAAAATCTATAAAATATAATTTCTTATAATATTCTGGACAATTATCTATTATTTCAGTCGGCAAATCTGGCCACGGACTGCAATCGAAACCATTTAATATTGCTAACCTTGAAACTTTTTTTACTTCATTTTGATTTGAATAAAATGGAAAACCATATGGGCTAGTATAGCGTGGTAATTCTGGATATAATGGATCAATACTTAAGGTTTTCAATTTTACTAAAAAAAATTCATAAAGTTTTCTTCTTCTTTCAATTTCTTTTTCTTTATCAATTTTCTGAATTTTTAGAAATGAGTTATAATTCATTAGTAGATCATATCCAATTTTATGTTCAGCATCAATCAAAGGCATTGGTAAGTAATATCCCGTCAATAAATACCTATAGCATCGAGAGAGAATCTCTACATATCTATGAAAAGGAAATTTCAAATATTTACTTAAAATTCTAATTAAGTTTTTAGTTCTAAAACGTAAAGGTAATTTCTCTTTTCGTAGAGAAATTTTTTTTATTTCATTTACATTAAACCCATTATTTAGATTAGAATATAGAATTGCACCATCATAAACTGGTAAAATTTTTCTAAAACTTGTAAACCCTAAATTTGCTCTTGTACCGAGCATTGTTCCATCTACATCAGAACTTAAATACCCATGAGCATTATCTTCGATTAAAAATACATTGTTCTTCAAACTGTAATCTTTAAAAATACTTAGGTCTTGGGAGAATCCAAAATAATTCACAGCAAGAATTGCTTTTATATTTTGATTTATTGGTAAGCTTAATGGTCTTAATTTCTTATCAACGGGATAAAAAATTACATTGCCACCTAACTCGTTGACAGAAGATAGTAAATCTCTGCATATAAACTCAGGCATTAGAACAGTATCAAATTTTTTAAAATTTATTATTTCAAGGGATTTTTTAAAAGCGTGCCTGGCACATCCAAAATAAATGTTATCTTTATTTTTATTATGAATTTTTACCTCATATTGCTCAACCATCTATCTGTATCTTTTATTTCATTTATATTGAGTTTAATTTCAGTAAAGTATATTTTAATTTTACAATGAAACTAGACATTACACTTATAATTCCTTATTACAACGAATGCAAAACAATACTTAAAACATTGAATTTGATTTCTAATTTAAGTGTAAAGCCAAATGAAGTAATTTTAGTAAATTCATCTTCAACTGATAATACATCCAACTTAATAAATGAATGGATTGAATGTAATAACATAAATACATTTAAAAATATTTTTATGGATACAAATTTACCATCAACTTCAAAAAACATTGGGGTACATTTATCTAGTTCAAAGTATATTGCTTTTATGGATTGTGATTTAAACTTTGAAAAAGAATGGCTATTAGATCAATATAGAACCCTTACTGAAAAAAATTTAGATGTAGTTTTTGGAAAAGTAATGCTAAGTGGTAATTCACTTTTTGATATTTGTTGTACTGCTCATACATATGGATTTGAGAAAGTTAATGAATGTGTTCCAGGAACAGTTTTAAAGAAATCATCTTTTAAAGTAACTGGTGATTTTTTAAATCTAAGAGCAGGATATGATCCTCATTGGAGGAAAGAAGTAAAAAAAAAAATTAAAGTATGGTTTTTCAAATATGCACCCATTGACATATATGAATATTAACTATGCAAAAAACTTGTATGGGCTTATAAAAAAAACGATTATTTACACATTTAATTCAAGTAACATTAATATATCAAAAAATAATATTTATTTATTAATTTTATACATAACTATACTCGTTCTTATTTTTTTTAATCACGTCATAGCTACATCTATATTTATAATATATTTTACTTTTAGAAGTTTTTTATTACCATTAATTAAGTCAAAAAGTATATTTAGGCTATATTATGATCCTAGATTACTCTTTTGGCTTCCAGTAACTGCGCTTGTAATAGATTTTTCAAAAATTTTTGGTGCCTTAAAAAGTCTTGTTGTAAAGAAGAAACCCTAATCATGAAAATAAAAAATAAAAAAATTTTTTTGATAGGAACTCGTTGGTTTGGTGTAATTGGACAGTCAAAAATTTTAATTAATGAGCTAAAAAAATTTAATATAGATGTTTATGTATTTGGTCAAAAAGATAATTATTACCATCAATTCAATACTGAGGATCTTACTCTTAAACAACTTAGAGTTAAAGCGTCATATTTTGCACCTATTTCTGATATTTTTGATATTCTTAAAATAATTTTCTATATAATTAAGTGCAATCCAATTGCTATTCATACTTTTAATCCTAAACCAGCACTTCTCGGATACTTTTCAATTATATTCTTCAAAAAGACCAAATTTTTTATTGCACAAACGGGCATGGGCAATATTTTTACAAAAAAAAAATATTTACTCCCTTTTATAAGTTTTTTATTGAAAAAAGCGACTGATAGAAGTGAGTATGTTTTTTTTCACAATAAGGTTGATGCAAGTTTACTTTTAGAAAAAAAAATTATTACAAAAGATAAGATTGTTCATATTGGTCCTTGTGTGGATGTCAAAAGTTATTTGAAAGATACTTATTCAAATAGTAAAAGCTATATTCAGGTTATATGTATCGCAAGACTATTAAAACAAAAAGGAGTAATAGAATTTATAGAAGTGGCAAAAAGATTTAAAAAACAATCAAACAAAAACAATGTTAAATTTTTATTGATTGGTGAAATTGAAGCATATCATTACGATAAAATTGATAAAAATTACATACTACAAGCTGAAGCAAAAGGGTTCATTAGTAGAGTATCATGGACAGACAATATAAAGTTATATCTTCATCAAAGTGATATACTTTTTTTACATTCTTATAGAGAAGGTGGTCCCAGAGTAATTATTGAAGCTGCAGCTTCGGAGATTCCAACTGTTGGATCTGATGCAATTGGTGTGCGTGATTTGATAATAAATAATAAGACTGGTTTTATAACGAAGCTTAAAAATATTGACCTTGCTTTTATGGCAGTTAATGAATTAATAAACGATAAAAATAAGAGAGAAGAATTTGGAAAAAATGCTTTAGAGCTTATTGCAAAACCTATTAGTCTAGAAAAAGTAACTGAAATTCAAATCAAGCATTATTTAAAAACTAATTTGTTTTCTTAATTAATCTATAGATGTTATGATAACCAATGGCTAATTTTATACCTTATTATATTCCAAGTATTTCAGAAGAAGAAATAAATGAAGTCAACGATACGCTTAGATCTGGTTGGTTGACTACTGGAAATAAAACAAAAAAATTTGAGACTAATTTTAGTAATTTTTTAGATAACAGTGTTGAGTCAATTGCTGTTAGTTCTGCTACTGCTGGCCTACATTTAGCTTTAGTAGCCTTAGGAGTTGGTAAAGGTGATGAAGTGATTGTCCCTAATCATACATTTACAGCTACTGCTGAAGTTGTCAGATATACTAATGCTGAAGTTAAGCTTGTTGATATAAATATTAACTCATTAAATATTGATCCTAAACTAATAGAAAAATCTATTAATCCTAAAACAAAAGCGATAATTGTTGTTCATTTTTCTGGGCTAGCATGTGAAATGAATGAAATTATAAAAATTGCAAAAAAATATAAATTGTTTGTTATAGAAGATGCAGCACACGCTCTGCCTACTACATATATGAAAAATACTATCGGAAAATTAAATACTGATGCTACAATATTTAGTTTTTATGCAAATAAAACAATCACTACTGGTGAAGGAGGAATGCTTGTTACAAAAAATAAAGAATTAGCTAAAAAAATTAAAATTTTGAGAATTCATGGCATAGATACAGATGTATTTGACAGATTCGTTTCAACTAAACCTAAGTGGTTTTACCAAGTGGTAGATGCTGGGTTCAAATATAACCTATCAGATATTGCATCTTCAATTGGCCTTCATCAGTTAAAAAAGGTTAATCAATTTCAAATAAAAAGACAGCAAATAGCAGATTACTACTTTAATGAATTATCAAAATTAGATATTGAATTGCCAGCAAAGCCAAATGAGGGTGATCTTCACTCATGGCACTTATTCATTATTAAGCTAAATTGTAAAAATGAAAGTATTAGAAATAAATTTATAGAGAAAATGTATGAAATGGGTATAGGCTGCAGCGTCCACTATATACCTTTAAACCATCACATTTATTGGAAAGAAAGATACCCTGAAGATTGTAGTAATATGAAAATATCAGACTCAATTTACAATAGAATTGTTAGTTTACCTATTTACAGTAGCCTTAGTGAAGATAATTTAGAACAAATTATAAAATCAATAAAAAAACTTATTTAAGTATTTTTAGAATTAATCTCTTAATAAAAAAAAGTGGAGCTCTTTTTATTGATATAAATATTAATAAAAAACCACTAATATATTTTTTAGAACTTATATTTAATTTTGCATCAGTTAAAACCAGCCTTGAGTAAACCTTGTCAATTAATTTATTTTTTTTATCCTTATTAATTTCAAGTTTCTTAATATGATTAAAAATTACATTTTTTACATTTTCTCTATGTAAAGAATTATTAATTGAATTGTTATTATTATGTATTCGATACTCCCCTTGAATTGTATCCAATGAAATTAATCTAGCATTATGTTTTGCAAGCAATAACCAAAAATCATAGTCTTCTGCAGTTATAAAATTAATATTTTCACTAAACTTTATATTATTTTTATTAATAAATGATCTTTTAACTAGAGTGGCAGAAGGTGATAAAATATTGCCATATACTAATAATGATAAATATAAATTATTAATTGATCTCTTCCCATAAACTAATTTTTTTGTAAATCCAGTATTTTTATTTACTAGTAATTCATTTGTAGAAATGATATCAGCTTCATTTTTATCAATAGCATCTTTCATTACCTCAAGTCTGTGGGGATACCAAATATCATCAGAGTCAAGAAAAGCAACCCAGTCTCCTGATGCTCTGTACATACCAGCATTTCTTGATTTAGCAATAATTCCATTATTATTTATCTTAAGAATTGTGATTCTATTATCAGAGTATTTTTCTAATATTTCATCAGTATTATCACTTGAATAATTGTCTATTATAATTAGCTCCCAATTATTATAACTTTGCGACATCACAGACTTTATGGCTTCATCCAATAAAAAAGCCATATTAAATGTGGGTAATATAATTGATATTTTTGCAGTCAACATTTTTAATTATTTAAATATATGTATCTAAGAATTTTTTCCATTTAATTAAATCTTTACTTAACCATAAAAAATTTTCATTTATATTGGATTTATTATCTCTAGATTCTATCGCTTTCTCAATTTCATTAGTATTAGTAACATACTCAATTTCATCCGAATATTTCACAAAAGGACTAAAATTTATAGTCGAAATATCTCTAAATATTATTAGAGGTTTACGCATAAGATGCATATCTACTGAAGATCCTGAATTAGAAACAGCTAATGCTAAATCAATATCACCTACATAATCCTTAAGTTCTCCCTCAATTATTTTAAATTTATATTTAAAATATTTTTTAACATTAAATTTATTAGCAGGATGAAATTTGATAGACCATTCAATTTTATTATACTTTTTAGATAAATTATTGATACAATTTATAAGTCTTAAATTTATTATAATATCTATATCAAACAAAATTATAATTTTTATATTTAAATTTTTAAAACTAAATTTATTCTTCTCTGAAATTACATCATCTAAAAAATTATTATATCTTAAGTTTTCTACTGGAACTAAAAATTTATTTTGGTGTCCCATCTTTTTAAATAAGTTCAAAGCGTGTTGCCCACTTACTGCTATCATATCAGGCTGGGGTAAGCAATCAGATGTATATTGGCTATTTGAAATTGGAAAATCATAATATCTTAGGTCCCAATATCTAAAAACTCCATATTGATATGCAGTCAGTTTACCATGATTATGGATATTCCATGCATGTATTAGCGCTCTTTCCCATCCTTGATTTTCCATTAAATAAATACCCATTTTTTGCTTAGGTAAGTTAGACAAGATTTTATCTATTTGATATATCCACACTATATTCTTAAAACAAATAATACCTAAAAATGAATTATTAAAATCTTTTTTAAGTATGTGCCAAAGTATTAATTCACTATTTTCTAATTTAAATAAATTTATAAAGTCCTTCTTAAAAAAACATTTTAAATAAATATTAAAATAAGTTTTGATTGTTTTTGCAATAAGATTAAGTGAAAGTTCTGTATCAAAACATTTATGATAATCTAAATCAGAAATTATGTTTGTATGATTTAGTATTTGTTCAGTATTTTTTGGATTTTGTTTTTTATAGCTACTAACAAAATGATGGACCCATATTGATTTAATTTTCTTTTCATGAATAATTTTTTGCAAATCATTAAATTGGGTAAGATCTACAGTTCTTAATTTTGCTTTAGAGATTTTAGACTGATATAAATATGAAAAAAAAATTAATTTATTTTTAAAATTTTTTAAATTATTTTTTTTTACTTTATTGAGTGGCCATCTATATTTGAAATAACTTATCCCATATAAAAAAACTTTTAACAAATATGGCATAACTTCCTTAAAAGTAGGATGAGTAAAGTTACTTGTAATAAAAATCTCTACATTTAATTTTTTACAAAGAGCATTTACAGTCTTCACAACTTCTCTATCATTACATACAAAACTTATCTTTTTTAAAAAATATTGATTAATAATTAATTCTAATGCAATTAACTTTAAGCAATTTGAGTGTGCATTAGATTTATACATACTTCGTTCAACAATTAATGACATCCACCATAAGTTGTAGCCGTCATTTAATTTAAAATAATCTTTAAGATTTGAATTATAAATTTTTTTTTCAGACAAATTATTAATAAACTTATTATATTTATCTCTAATAAGATCTGAGTTTTGATCTAAGAAACTAATAATAGAAATATCTTGTTTTACATTATTGGATTCATCCCAATATATCTTAGTTGTATTTTTCATAGCAATCTTTTTTTAATAATACAAACGATGTCATTTCCATTTAAAGGTTCATCTTTATTTTTTATATCTAATTCTGACTGTAGTTTAATAAGCTTATTTAATGAATAGTTAGAGTATTTATCAAATTTCCTACTGATCTTTGATGCATAATAGTACATAGATGCAATTGAAAATGTGTAATAATTATCAATTTTTAAATTGTGCTTTTCACAATATTTTGTAAGTGTTTCTGGTGTAAAATGATATAAATGTATTGGTAACTCAAGCATAGATGGATCAATAGAATATATTTCTCCATTAAAATTGGGTACACATATGATGGCATAACCATCTTTTGATAATCTCTGACTTATAAAATTAAAATATTCATTTGGTGAATGAGTATGCTCAAGAGACCAATTCATTCTTATAATATCAAATGTAATTTCATCTGGTAAGTTTTTAATTGAAGAGTATGATTTAAAATTCTTTTCTTTAAGAACCTTTAAGGCACTTATATCTGGCTCTACTGCATAAATATTATTAGATAGTTTTTTTATACTATCTATAGAATTTTGTTGACCCCAAATATGTGTATCGTCTCCAATACCACAACCTATATCTAAAAAAACCATATCTTTTTTTTTTGTAAATGGATTAATTAGATTTGGCTGAACTGATAATCTAAAAAGTCGACTTACAAAAGGAATCAATAAAACTAAACTTAAAGTAAATCTACTTTTTAATAACGATTTTAAATATTTAAATAATTTATTATTCCCTAATCTTTTTTTATGTGCGTAATAATTTTTTGGATAATATTTTCCTATCTCACTTAATGTTGGTCTAGGATTTGTGAATACTAAGTTGCATTCATTGCACCTTACAACAGTAAATATTTCTTTTGTTTGTGTGTGCAATAAATCTGTTTGTGATACTACATAACTATTACTACTACTCCCACAAAGATCACAATCTATATTTTCCATTATACTTTTCTATCATTTTTATACATTTTATTTAATATAAATCCTATAGGTAGATAATAAATTATTGAAATCCAATTATTAAAAAAATTTTGTGACGGGGCAAAAGGCCAAACTGTAATGAAAACTGCTATCAATAGACATACACTATAGTCAGATAGTAAATATTTTTTTTTAATATAAATATAGAAAAATTGTTTTGAAAATATATATGATATATAGATAAATATACTCAATAATGGCAACGTTCCAAGGATTCCTGTTTCAGCTAATAATTGCATGTATGTACTATGAGGGTGCGTAGAGCATGCATTTCCATGAGTATAAGATTTGTCAGAACAATAATTTCTATAAAGTTTTGGCCCTATACCTATAATTGGTTTGCTATAGAATATGTTTAAACTTGTTCTATAAAACGACTCATGTCTTACGCTTAAAATATTTTTTTCCTCATTAAGTATTTTAGTTTGATCTAATGTTACATTAATCATTCTTTCTTTTACATTTGAGTTACTGAGCGTAATAAAAGTTATTATAAAGAGTGTTAGAATAAATGCGACAAGCCTCAAAAGCTTAAATTTATTAGTTAAAAAAATCATGCATGCTGCTATTAGTATAACAAATGCAAAGGCGGTTCGTTCACCACTTAAATAAACTAAGACTTCTGTTAATAATAAGAGAAGCAAGCTTAAAAAAACCATCGAAGATGATTTTGACCAATGAAGATAAACTAGAGCAAGAAGTAATGGAACTAATCTAGATAGGTATGAACCTATAACTAAGTTGGAGCCAAATAGTCCGGATATTCTCTCACCATCATAATTATAATTAAAAATAAACTCAAAGTATCCTTCTATTATTAAAATAAAAAAAGTTATAAAAAGCATATTTAAAAATATTTTAGAAAAATTTTTATTTGTGTCTAAGATGTACCATACACTCATTGAAAGTAATATAAATCTAAAATAGAATAAGCTAGACTCTAAGGATAGTATTGGATCAGAAGATAAAAGCGATATTACAATTAAATAAAAACACCATAAAAAAGCTAGTTTTATAAATAGATTTTTATAATAGTAATATAATTTTTTTTTATAGGTAATGTAAATAAACGATAAACCAACTAAAGAAATACTTAAATCTGAGAGGAATGATCCTGTGATTAAAGAAATTGGCAAGAGATATAATAATATCCTTTGCGTTTTTTCTAAAAAGTAAATTGCATGCATAATTTATTAGAGACTAATTTTAACTAATAATTGTTTATAGATTTAATATTAGGTGAAGTAAAATAATATATTAATAACTTAGTTGGCTCCCAAAAGAAGTGGGCTAATGATATATCAGGTATGCAATAATTATTAGTATTTTATATGTTTTCATATATGGCTTTCTATTCAATTTTAACATGAGTATTACTAAATATTTTTTAAAACACTATTATCATTTAATATAATTAAACTTGCAAAGAATACTATTAAGCTAATTATATTAATTTTTCTAAAAATTTTTATTACAGTAATTTATTAAGTCATCTACTTCTTCTTGAATAGTGTAGTATCTATTAAATCCTTTTTTTTGAAGTTTTAATGTTTGATAATCTAAGTATTTCTCTATCAAATTTGATTTATTATTATTTTTTTCTTGCATAATAACTTTGGGGGAAAAACCCAAAATATTATTAATTCTTTCTGTAACAATATTGACAACCTCTTCTATCGATAAAGATACTTTTTCACCTAGATTTATAATATTTGATTTATTTTTATTCGATTCAAAATTTTGAATAAAAAAATGAATTGCATTTAAAACTGTAGTTAATGCTATAAAATTTCGAGTTATATTTATATTTGATTTAATAATAATTTTTTTTGTTAACACAGCCTGCTTACAAATATCATTAATAAGAATATACCAACAATCTGCTTTTTTTTCTACTGGTTGTCCAAATGAATTGGATATTCTAAATATTAGTGAATTAATTTTGTATTTTTTTTTAGAAGCAATAATCTGATTTTCTACTTCTACATGAGATATGGCATACGGGTGTTGATTTGTTAATTCTGTTTCTTCATTAATTGTTCCTAATAAAGGACTTGCGTACACGTGAGCTGTTGATAAGTATATTAACTTTTGAATGCCATTATATGATGCAGCTTTTAATAAATTAGCAGTTCCCTCTTTTGAAAATTTTGAAGTTTCAAGTAATAAGTTTACCGAATCTTTGGCATTGGGACCAGCAGCATGAATTATAAAATCAATTCCATTAAGAGCATTCTTTAAACTACTATAACTATTCCAATTTATTTTAACAACTTTTATTTTTTTGTTTAATGATAGATTACTATTTAAATTTCTTGTCCCAATAGTTATAGAATGGCCCTGTAAGTAAAGATAATCTGCTAACCTCCCAGCTATGAATCCCCGTCCTCCAGTTATAAATATTTTCACAATTTAAAATTTAATCCAAGGTGGGTCGTTCGAGTCCCATAGAGAATTTAAAAGATCATGTTCTCTTTTGGTATCCATACATTGCCAGAAACTATTATGTTGAAAAGCCATTACCTCTTTTAATTTGACCGCTTTTTCAATTGGTTCTTTTTCTAAAAAAGTTTCATCTCCATCTATAAAATTAATAAATTCAGGTTCTATAACAAAGAAACCTCCATTTATCCATCCATCATGTAATTGTGGTTTTTCAATAAATTCGTTAACTACACTCTCTTTAATATCTAGCTCACCAAATCTGGCATTTGGTCTAACTGCAGTCATTGTAATCATTTTTTTATTTTTTCTATGAAAATTTTCTAGCTCTGATATATTCACATTGCTAACAGTATCTCCATAAGTAAGCATAAAAGTTTCATTGCCAATATAGTTTTTTATGTTCTTTACTCTACCGCCAGTCATAGTTTTTTCACCTGTATCCACTAGTGTAACTTCCCAGTCGATTTCAGGAGATTCGTATATTTTTATTCCACCGTCTTTTAAGTTTACTTTAAAATTAGAATTCAGTGACTTATAATTTAAAAAATAATCTTTAATCACGTCACCCTTATACCCAAGAGCTATTATGAATTCTTTGTGCCCAAAATGGGCATAGTGATTCATAATATGCCAAATAATTGGATGATTCCCCACTTTTACCATTGGTTTTGGAATAATATCAGTATACTCACCCAATCTGGTTCCATAGCCACCTGCTAGTATCACTACTTTCATAACTATTTAATTCCAATCATATTTAATTTCACTTAAGTCTTTACTAATTACTTCACTATCATCATGTTCAATACTAGCTATATTAACCACAAGATTTGATGGTTTGCCAATGCCCATGAAACCAAACCATATATTAGGTGGTACTGTTATTCTATTATAATCATTATTACCGATAGTAAAATCTTTATAATTCCCATAATTATCATAAAAAACAAATTTTACTTCACCCATTGGAACAATTAGGTTTGATATCATTTCTTTATGAAATTTCCACCCTTTTATAGAACCTTTATTGATCCAAGAAAAATAAACTTCTCCAAAACCAAAATAGCTATTTTCTGTTTTTTTTAGTCCATGAAATAAATTGCCATCTTTATTATTTATTTTTTTTAATTTTGTTAACTTTATCTTTTCAAGGATCATTTTGTCCACAACAGCTTTTTATTTTTTGCCATATTAATATAATAATTAATTTGACTTATAGAAACATTATGAATATCAGATTTATTATTATAATATTCTTTATACCAGTCAGCCGTTAGTTTAATTGTTTGATTATAATTCAAAGTTGAAAACCATTTAAGCTTATCTTTTGCTTTCTTACAATTTAATTTTAGTAGTCCAGCTTCATGCATATTTTTATTTGGTTTTATTTCCCACTTAACATTTTTCCAATGTATTGCCATTTCTTTAACTAAATCCAAAACAGTTCGATCCATTTTTTCTTTTGGTCCAAAATTAAATGCTTCGCCATGAAACTTAAAATTAGATTCTAATTGTTGTCCTAAGGCCAAGTAACCACTTACTGGCTCTAATACATGTTGCCATGGTCTAGTGGAGTTAGGACTACGCAATATAACTTTACTTTTTCTTGACCATGATTTTATACAATCAGGCAAGATCCTATTTTTAGACCAATCGCCTCCACCAATTACATTTCCCGCTCTACCAATAGCAATAGATACATTATTTTTTTTTGAAAAAAAGGAGTTGATGTAAGATTGTATAGCAATTTCTACTGCACCTTTAGAAGCGCTGTATGGGTCCGAACCTCCAAGCTCATCTTCCTCTTTATAGCCTCTTTGTAGCTCTTTATTTTTATAACATTTATCACTAGTAATAATAATAGCTGTGCATTTATGCTTAATTTTTCTAAGGACCTCTAAAACATTAATAGTCCCTAATAAATTTGTTTCCCAAGTTTTTATTGGGTGATCATAAGACTCTTTGACTATTGCTTGAGCAGCTAAATGAAATACAAAGTCTGGCTTAAAGTTAATAATCGCATTTTCAAGTTTTTTTCGATCTAGTATATTTATTCTCAAATCACTTATATTTTTTGTGATATTTAATTTATCATAATGTGAAGGTCTAGACTTTGGATCTAAAGCGATTCCCCTTATATTTGCTCCAAGCATATATAACCAAAGAGTTAGCCAGGATCCTTTAAAGCCTGTATGACCAGTAATAATTACATTTTTATTTTTGTAACAATTTTTAAAATTGTTAATATAATTTTTCATACCACAGATTAATGTTTAAGTAAGTATTCATTAAGAGTTTTCTTAAAGAAATTATCTATCTTAATTTCATGTATAAACATTTTTCCTGCACCTCTTGTTAATATAGTTCTCAGATTGCTATTAATATTTTTTTTATCTTTTTTGAGAATTAAGCAATATTGTGGTATATCAAATTTTTTTAATTTAAATTCTCCATAAATATCTTGTAATAGATTTTGAAGCTTAAGAAACTTATCGTATTTTAAATATCCATAATTAAATGAAATATAGTTGGCAATATTCATTCCATGTGCAACAGCTATACCATGTGGTATTTTATAATTATTGAATGACTCAATAGCATGGCCATATGTATGTCCATAATTTAATAGTAGTCTTTCATTTTTATCGAATTCATCTTTTTCAATAAAAAATTTCTTAATTTTTAAGCATCTGAATATTAACTTTGCTGAAGTTTTTAAATCATAACTTAGTACTTTTTTATAATTATTCTCAAAGAAGCTTGCATCTTTCCCTCCGGACACTAGAAAATAATGTGCCATTTCTCCTATTCCAGATCTAATATCTTTTTTTGTTAATGACTTTAAAAATTTAGTATCAATGAATATTTTTTTAGGGGGATTAAAATTTCCTAATTGATTCTTATGATTATAAAAATTAATAGAAGTTTTTCCTCCAATACAACTATCACACTGAGCGAGAAATGATGTAGGATAAAATATCCAATCTACTCCTCTAAAAAGAATCGAAGATATAAAGCTTCCTATATCTTGTGTTATGCCACCACCGATAACAATAATTTTATTATTTTTTTTAAAATCAAATTGTAAAATTTTTTTTATAATTTTTCCAAGATTCTCAAATGACTTATTTTTTTCATTTGCAGTAATCTTTATAAGATTGGTTTTAGGTATCAGTCCTTCAATCCCATAAAATTCATAAACCTTATCATCAACTATTAAAATATCATCTATTCCAACATTTTTTTTAAAATGTGATTTTGATATATTTATAAATTCAACACTGTATTTTGTTATCGAAGAATCTATATTAATTTTTTTATTTTCTAACAACATTTATTTTAAAGTAAATCCACCATCAATAATAATATTTTGACCTGTTATATACGTATTGTATTTACTGCATAAAAAAAATAATAAATTAGTTATTTCTTCTTTTTTAGCAAATCGTTTTAAAGGCACATTTTTTTTTAGTTGAGCAGAATCTTTAGTTGAAAGTATTTTTTTTGTTAGCTCAGTATCAACAAACCCTGGAGATACAGAATTTACTAATATATTATACTCAGCTAAATCAATAGCACTTGCCTTAGTCAATCCAATTAGTCCAGATTTTGAAGCTGAATAGGATGCTCTTTTTTCTTTGCTAATTACGCCAAATATAGAGGATATGTTAATAATATAACCTTTTTTTTGCTTAATCATTTTTTTTGATATTAATTTAGTCATTAAGTATGGCGCTTTTAAATTAACTCTATTAATTTCATCCCAGTCATTATCATTTATTTTATTGATTTCATTAATTTTATTAACACCGGCATTATTTACCAAAATATCAATTTTTTTAAAAATTTTTAACTTTTGAGTAAACTCTAAGATTGAATTGTCATTATTAAAATCAACTAAAAAATTAATCCATTGATTTTTGTTCTTAGAGCTTTTTACCTTAAAAGACTTGGTGCTTGTCGTTATCACATGTGCTCCAGATAAAAAAAATGCATTTGCAAGGTTGTATCCTATGCCTCTGCTTCCACCAGTAATCAATACATATTTGTTTTTGAAATCTATTTTCATAATTCTTTTAATAAATTTTCTACTGCTATATTTTCCATATTTACCCTGCATTCTTTTGTATATGAACCAATATGTGGTGTTAAAATTATTTCTTTAAATTTAGTCATTTCTCCTTGATATGGCTCTTCGACAAAGGCATCAATCCAAGCAGCTGAAATGATCCCTTTATTCAATGCTTCAATTAAACTATTCTCACAAACTACTCCTCCTCTCGATGCATTGCATATAATTGAACCTTTTTTCATTTTATCAAATTCTTTTTTACCTATTAAACACTGCTCTCCACTGACATGAATGGTAATTAAATCAGAAATGGGAAGTGCATTTTTAAGTTCTAAGAGTTTAAAATTTTCTGAAACACTCTCCATACTAATATAGGGGTCTACTATCAAAATATTGGCTTCTAGTGATGATAAAATATTTGCAACTTTTTTTCCAATTCTGCCGTATCCTATTATTAAGATATTTTTACCTTTAATTTCGCTACCAATTATTCTTTTCCATTCCGACTGATGCATTAATTCATTCATACGCACTGTCTTTTTGAACAAATTGATAATCATTCCGATTGTTAGCTCTGCTACAGAGGTTACTGGGCCATCTGGTATTGAATAAAGCTTAATATTGTTATTTTTAAGTGATTTTAAATCTATATTTGATATGCCAGAACCAACTCTTGATATGACTTTTAATTTTGATGAGGTTAATACTTCATCATCTAGGACTTCTAGTCCAGCAATTAAACCGACAACATTTACATCCAATAACTTAATAATTTCTTTTTTTGTAATTTTTCTACCAAACGGGTTATATAGCACTTCGTAACCTTTATCTTGAAGTTTAGAGATAGGTGTATGATCAATTTGAGCAAAAGATGATGGCCCAATTAAGATTTTTTTTTTCATTTTTTTGATTACAAGTAATTTAATTTATTATGACTTTATATGAGCTTGAAACCAATGAGCTAAAATATGGTTAATTGCAAGGTGAGCGTCTTCAACTGGTCCATAATCACCATTTGAGCTCTTTATATGAATTGCTACATCGGATAATTTTAATAATTTTCCACCGTCAAACCCAAGAAATGAAATTATTTTTCCTTTCTTTTTTTTAACCCAATTTACAGCCTTAATTAAATTTTCAGAATTTCCACTTGCAGAGATAGCAATTAGTTTATCACCTTTTCTAAAATGAATTTTTAGTTGATTAACAAATATTTCACTATAATTTAAATCGTTAGAAATAGCTGTAATTACTGAGTTGCTATCTGTAAGTGCCATTAATCTAAATGGTTTATTAATTTTAGTTTTTTTAATAATATCAAAACCTAAATCATTTGCCATGGATGTAGCAGTTGTAGCTGACCCACCATTTCCAATTAAGAATATAGTATTGCCATTCTTACGAGCGCTATCAAATTCTTTAAGAAGTTTTTCTAATTGCTTTTTGTCTATTGATTGAAAAATTTTATGTAAGTAGCCTATATAGTGTGTTGCAAAATCACTTATTGATTTTGAAGATTTAGCTAAATTATTTATATTGGTCATTTTTTTCTCTATAAACTAAATTTTTTTTTCCAGCCCTTATCTGACTTATATATCATATAAATTAATTTCATCACACATAAAGCATCTTTACTATTTCCATTTATTATTGGCTTATCATTGATTATATGTTCAGCAAATTCATCTATTTCTTTCTTCCATGATCTATCAATAGTGTATTTATGTGATTTTTCAATTAATTTTGTATTAATATTCCCCATATTTCTTTTTGTAATAATAAGTTTTTCTTCTCCATAACTCTTTGATCCTGATAAGATTCCAGAGAGTTCTAACTGAGCTTTTTCCAATATAATTTCTAATCTAAATTTGTGCCTCCATTCAGTAGCTGTTGAATGTAGCATTGCTACCCTGCCTTTTTTATCCTTCATAATGATATAAGCATTATCTTCAACGTCGTGATGCCAGAAATTATTGCTAATAAAACTATGCACTTGATTAAATTCATTTGAAAAATATAAAATCATATCAAGCATGTGAATACCCTGGTCTAGTAAAATTCCACCACCTGACTCCCTTCTTTTTGATCTCCATTCGCCAGTAAAAGGTATGATCTTACTTTTTCCGTATACACCCCTAAAATTTATTATTTCTCCAAATTTGCCTGATTCTATAATTTTCTTAGCTTCCTCAATAGATCTATGATATCTATGATTAAATCCATATTTAAGCTTCAGTTTCTTGTTTATCTTTTCAACTTTTATTACATCTTCTATATCTTTTACATTTTTGCCGGGTGGTTTTTCACAAAATACATGCAAATGATTTTTTAACCCCATTATTGTAGCTTTTGGAGCGTATTTATTGGGTAGACAAACAAATAAAATATCTAATTCACTTGATAAAAGTTTTTTAAAATTATTAAAAAAAAGAACACCATCGGGAAATTTTCCATCTTTTTTAAAAATGATGTCACTAACAGCAACGGTTTTCAAATTTATATTTTTATCTATAAATTCTCTTCTTCTCTTTCCAACAACTCCATATCCGGCGATTCCAACTCTTAATTTTTTCATAATTAATAATCTTTTTTAGTAAGCTTTATAATATTTATCTTCTGACATATAGCTTTCAACTAAATCAATATCTTCAAGACTATCAACTGAAAATGATTTTCGAGATGGATATGGTGCAATATATTGATCAAATCTCATATCTAAAATTCGATTACTATCACATGACTCTACTTCTTCCAATCTAGTTTCATGATGATTTATAAACATTTCAAGATATTTCCATCGAAACGCAAAGATTCCATATATTCTTCTTGCAAGAAGCTCTCTAGAAAAATTCTCTTTAGAGTATGGAATTGGAGATCTTGACGTATACAATACCTTGCCTTCTTCATTGTGAATAATTTTTACAGTATCTTTATTTAACCATAAATTTTCATCAATTATATGCATTGCAAGTACTGTGCAGGGTATGGCTTTTGATTTTATTAGAGGATCTATGACTGCATCTATCATTTCAGGCTCTAACATTGGTTCGTCACCTTGAACACAAATAACTATGTCATTATCTTTAATATTTTTTTCAACTATTTTCGCAGCCTCTGCAACTCTATCTAATGCGCGTATATGTTTGTTGCTTGTCATAACTGTTGGAATACTATTTTTTTTTGAAAAATCTACTATTTCATTATCACAAGTAGCAATTGTCAAACTATCCCACTTTTTAAACATTTTCGCTCTAAAATAAACATGTTCTAACATAGGTCTTCCTAAAATATTATGAAGTGGTTTACCATGAAACCTAGACGCTGCCATTCTTGCTGGAATAATACCAATTAATTTAGTCATTTATTTATATGTATAAAGTTTAGATAAGTTTTCATCCTCTTTGCCTAAATTAATGCTATCTTTTTTTTCAGATAAATCAGTAGTTTTTTGTGTCTCATTACTAACATAAAAAGCATTTAATAATTCAACTGTTTTCTTGGCATCATCGTTAGAAATAGAGAAAGATTCTTTATCATTAAGATCATTTACTATTTCTTTATATATTTTAAGATGTCCATTACCATAGACATTGCCTGAAAAATCTTCAGAGAATTTTTCACAATCCAATGGTTGTGGTGTAAAAATCTGTAATTCATTTACCGCTATGCCACCAATTTGTGCTAGTCCTTTACTTCCAACAATTGAAATACTTGCTTCAAAGTCATCAGGTCTCGCAGACGTTGTCACCTCAACTGTGCCAATAGACTTATCAATGTATTGAACTGTGCCAACTACCGTGTCTTCAACCTCTATATTTGCACCCATAGTTCTCATAGTTGCATTAACTTTATCTATTTCTCCACCAAGATATCTCATCAAGTCAAGATGATGAATTCCTTGATTAGTTAAACAACCCCCATCCATTGCAAATGTTCCACGCCATGGCGCTAGATCATAATATCTCTGAGGCCTACACCACCTTACTCTAACAGATACAAGATTAATTTCTCCAAGTTCTTTAGATACAATAGCCGTCTTAACTCTTTGAACAGCATTATTGTGTCTATTTTGAAATACTGGAAAGATTTTAACATTCTCTATTTTAGAATTTTTTTCAATTTCATTAAAATGAGATGATTTTAAGAATGTTGGTTTTTCAATAATAATATTTTTTTTATATTCCTGTATAATCTTTAGCGCATGCTCATAATGCATACCAGATGGAGTTATTATAGCTACAACATCTATATTTTTATTTTCAGTTAACATTTTATTAAAATCTGAATAAGACTTGACTGAAAACTCATCAGCATAATTTTTTGTTTTCTGAGAATCTAAATCACAAACAGCTACGAGTCTTGCATCATTCAAATTTAAAATTGCTCTACAGTGGTGCCCTGCTATTCTTCCACAACCAATGATAGCAAAATTTATAATTTTATTATTCATTTATTAATGCGCTTTCTATTGTTTTAATAATTGGTTTAAAATTTTCTATAGTCGTAGATGTGAATCTTGAAAATCCATATAAACAATCTTCTTGAAAATTTCTTCTGTATAAGACTGACTTTGATAATAACTTGTAAATTTTTTCTTCACTGTTACCAAATGAAACATGTAGAAAATTTGCGTGATTATCTAGTGTTAAAAAGTTTAATTCACGCATTTTACATAAAAAATAATCTTTACCACGCATAATTCTATCAACTGAATTATTCATTTCATCAATATGATCAATCATTTTTTCAATGAAGGCAATGCTATATGCTCCTATTTCATACATTGGCTTAATTTTGTGGTAATATTGAATTACATCCTTATTCCCTATAGCATAACCTAGCCTTAGTCCTGCTAATCCCCAAGCTTTAGAAAAAGTTCTAGAAATAATAACATTATTAAATTCCTTAACATAACTTGCATAAGATATGTTATAATAAGGAAAATATGCTTCGTCTAATAAGAGAATTATATTTTCAAATTTACATATTCTGATAATTTCTTCTACTTGATCTTTACCTAAAATAGTTCCTGTCGGACTGTCTGGATTAGGTAAGCAAAATAATTTAGGCTTAATTTTTTTTAAATTATAAAGAATATCTTCTAATTCTATTTTTGGTCCGTTTAGAGTTTTTTTATATTCAATTTTTACTGGAATAGCACCATACATTTTACAATAAATATCATACATTGCAAAACTCGGGCTAGTAATCATAACGCGATCACCAGGATTAACGAAAATATCAAATGTATACTTAATAGCTCCATCACTTCCTGGGGTTAGTATAAAATTATTTTTTGAAAGATTATTAAGTTTTGAAAGTTTTCGATATAATTCTGCAGGCTCAGGATATTGTGAAAGATAATTGAATGAAATTTCTTTTGATAAATTATGAACGAAGTTATTATATTCTCTGTCTATATTTTCGTTTTTATCAAGCCATAATTTATTAGGATCTCTTGGAATTGAATCCCATCCAAAAGGTCGAGATAATGATTTACTGGTAATGTAAGGCTTTATTAATTCTTTGACCATTTTGATTTTTATTTATAATAATTTAATATTAATTAGGTAAGTTAGTTAGTTCTTACAAAAATATGATTATCTGTCCTTAAATTATCATTATCATAAATATGTGAATGTCTTTTTTCGCTTAATATAAAATTATTCTTTTCTATAATTTCAATAGTCTCCTGATATTCCTTATGATCCTCATAGAGTTCAATAAGAAGAGTTTTTAAATTCAAATTAGAAAGTGTTTCTTTAGCGCCTTTTATTATAAGTAATTCATTCCCATCAACATCAATTTTAATATGGTTAGGAAAAAATTTTGTTTCTGCTACTATTTCATCTATTGAAATTCCAGGGCTACCCTGCACAAAACTAGTCTTTAATTTATTGCCTCTCCAATCTAATTCTCTATCAAACGAAGACATGGCCCCCCCCCAAGAATAACTAGTTATATTTAATTTTGAAATTTTTGAAATATTATTAATTGAATAAGGATAAGCTACGACATTTCTATCAAAAGAATTGTTTTTAATATTGAGGTTTAAAAGCGAGAAATTTAATGCATCCGGCTCAATGGCTAATACTTTAATTTTTTTATAAGCTGCATACAATGAATAAATACCAATATTAGCCCCTATATCTAATAGGTTTTCATTCTCTTGAAATCTATCTATCCATTCAATAGTTTCAGGCTCCTTATATTGAAAAGAGTCAGCTCTCATTTTAGTAATTTTTCCAAAATGAGCAATTTCAAATATTTTTTTATTATTTAAAATAACAGGAATTGTTCTATTTATAAAAAAATTTACTAAATATAACTCTAATTTAAAAATTATTTTTTTGGGATTTTTTATGATTGTTAATAAAATTTTTAATAATCTATTCATTTTTAATTTTAATCATAATGACCCTTATAAATTTATGTCTCTAACTCTTAAGCACCTGAATGAATAAACATTCTTTTTTTATTTTTTTAAATGATACTAGATTAGAAAGTACTATAACATATTAATATAGTGATTGTCTTTGTAATACAATGATATAAAACACTGTCTAATTAAAATAGAGAATTACACAAATATTAGGATTTGTCTTAATTTTCTCTAAAATATTTATTCTATAATTATTAATTTTATATACTTTAATATATGTTTTAATTTAAAAAAGTAAGTTAGATTTTATAAATAATATTTATAAAAATAATTAAACTTTATAGTTTTTATGAAAAAAGACGTAGACATCAGTATTATTGTAATTAATCACAATAGACAAAATTATATTGAACGTTGCTTAAGGTCTTGTGTTGACCAGATTGTTTTCAATAAAAGATTCGAAATCATATTTGTTGATGATGGGTCTAATGATAAATCTTTAGATATTGCTAAAAAATTTAAATCAAGTATTCGACTTTTTAGTTTAAAAAAAAATAGAGGTATACCCTTTGCATCAAATTATGCACTCAATAAAGCTAAAGGAAAATATTTTATAAGGGTTGATTCTGACGACTTTATAAATAAACATACTATTAATATTATGTTTGAAATTTTAGAATTTAATAAAAAATTAGTTTTTGTATGCTGTGATCATTATAGAGTTGATGAATATGGCTATAAAGAAAAATTAGTGAGACTAGATAATGTTGAAAAAATTAAAAATCATGGTGCAGGCATCATGTTTAAAAAAGATGTAATTAAAGATTATGGCAGTTACAATAATCAGTTTTCAGAAGCCGAAGACAATGAGCTTATAACAAAATTAATAGAAAAAGAAAAATACTTTTATTTACCTTTGCCTTTATATAGATATTATATACACGGTAATAATATTTCTTTAACAGGAAATAGAAAAAAATATTTGAATGAAATAAAAAGAAATGACAGAACACAAGAAAAAGGCAGAAAAAACTTGGAGAAATATAAAAGAAAGAAAAAATGATCCATTTTTCAAAGATACAAAAAATATAATTTATGAATCAACAAAAGAATTTTCTAATTTTATCAAAATAAATATTAAAGAAAAAAAGATCTGCATACTCGACTGCGCATGTGGAAATGGGGCTCAGGCGAATTATATATCTAAAAAAATATCAAATAAAAAATTTTTTGGTTATGACATAAATAAATATTTAATTTCACAAGCTTCAGACTCTTATCCTGATACAAAATGGTTTGTTCAAGATTGTTATAAAAAAATCAAAAATATAGAAAAAATTGATTTTGCATACAGCTTGCAAACATTATCTATTTTGCCTGATGGTTATAAAAAGCATTTTGAAACTATAAAAGATCTTAGTCCAAAATACTTTGGTGGGTCTATATTGCTTTGGGATGGTGATGGAAGCTATACTGTTAATATCAACATAAATAGAGGTGCATTTATCTATCATTATTATAACCTCAATGAGTTTAGATCTTCTCTAGAGAAGTTAGGGTATAAAAGAATAATTATAGAGAGATTTAACATAAAAAAAACCTTAAAGAAAAATCCAATAATAAAAGGTCCAGGAACATATACTATTAAGAATAATAAAAAAAATATACAAATTTCAGGCCCTCTAATTATGGAATGGTATTTTTTTTTAGCAAAAAGGAAATAAAAATTATGAGCAAGGATATTTTTAATATTAAGAATAAATCAATTGTTATAGTTGGTGGTAATGGCAATATAGGAAGAGCTTATATAGAACATATAAAAAATTTAGGCTGCAAAATTTTTGTTATAGATAATTTTATTTTTAAATCTGATATTAATTATGAATTCTATAAGTGTGATGTTTCTAGTCCTACTCAAGTAAAAAAAACTTTTCACAAAATTTATAAAAGATCTGGAAAAATTGATGTTTTGATAAACTTATTTCATTATAAAGGTGGACATAAACTAAATGCTAAAAGTAGTTTTTTTAAAAAATTTGAAGATTACCCTTTTTCTGAATGGAACAAAGCCATTAATACTAATCTTTCTGGTTTATTCTTAGTATGTCAGCAGGCAATTAAATATATGGGGAAAGATGGAAGTATTATAAATTTTTCATCTACTTATGGATTAGTCTCCCCAGATTTTAGAATATACAGTGCAAAAGATGTTATAAGTCCAATATCATATGCGACATCTAAATCTGGTATAATTGGTTTTACGAAATATTTATCTATTTATTTAGCATCAAAAAAAATAAGAGTGAACTCTATTAGCCCTGGAGGTATTGCTAATGAAAATCATAATAATAAGTTTATTAAAAAATACTCATTTAGAACTCCATTGGGTAGACTGTGTCAGCCAGAAGAAATTGTTGGAGTTTTAATTTATTTATCAACTTCTGCTTCTAGCTACGTTACTGGATCTAATATAGTAGTTGACGGTGGTTGGACTAGCTGGTAGTCACTTAATTATGCTAAAACCTTTTAAATTTGGAAACGTTTCTGTTGGTAAGAAACCTATAATTCTTGCTGAAGCAGGAGTAAATCATAATTGTAATTTGCGTCTCGCTGAAAGACTTATAAGCGCAGCAGCAAGGGCTGGAGCTGACGTAATTAAATTCCAAAGCTATAAAGCTAGCGAACTTGTTATCAAGAAATCTCCAAGATTTTGGAGTTGGGATGGTGAAAAAAAAATAAATGGAACACAGTATGACTCATACAGTGAACTAGATAAATTTAATGAACAAGACTATTTAAGTCTCATGAAAATATGCAAAAAATACAGGATAGAGTTTATGACCACTCCTTTTGATGTAAAATTTGTAGATTTTTTCGATAAAGTGGGAATGAAGGCTTTTAAAGTTGCTTCATGTGATATTACTAATTATCAGCTTCTACAAGCTATTGCAAAAACAGGAAAACCAGTTTTTCTATCGACAGGTGCATCGAATTTAGATGAGATTAAAACTGCCAATAAATTTCTCAAAAAAAATGGTTCAAATAACGTTGTAATATTGCATTGCAATCTTTGTTATCCAACAATACCTGAAGATGCAAATTTAGGTGCAATGATTCATTTGAGATCACAATTTAAGAATAATTATATAGGTCTAAGCGATCATACTCTTGGTATTGATATGACAACAGCGGCTGTGGCACTTGGTGCAGTTGCAATTGAAAAACATTTTACAGTTGATAAAAAATTAAAAATGAGTGCAGATCATTGGTTATCTGTAGATGAAGAAGAATTAAATAAATTAGTTATAAATCTAAATTCTATTTACAGGTCACTACAAAATCCTAAAAAGAAAGTTCTTAAATCTGAGTTAAAAACCAGAAAACTTGCAAGAAGAAGCTTAGTTACAAATTGCTATATAAAAAAAGGTCAAATAATTAAACAAACTCACCTTACTGCAAAAAGACCAGGAACTGGTATATCTCCGATGGAAATAGAAAAACTTGTCGGTAAAAAAACTAATCGCAATCTTTTGCCTGATACTATCATAAAAAGAAATGATTTTATTTGATCGTTATGAATGCCGCAGCAATTATTACAGCCAGGTCTAATTCATCAAGATTTCCTAATAAAATTTTAGAAAATATTACAAATGAATATAAATCAATAGATATTTTAATCTCAAGAGCAAAGTGTATAACTGATAACGTAATTTTGGCAACAACAAATCAGAATAGTGATAATGAGCTAATAAATTATGTAAAAAAAAAATATTCAATAATAATATTTAGAGGCTCACAAGAAAATAAGTTAAAAAGATGGTTTGATTGTCTTAAAAAATATGACTTAGATTTTGGATGCTTTATTGATGGTGATGATCTTGCTTTTGATTATAATCTATATAAAAATGGTTTAAATTTGATAAAAAGTAACAATTTAGAAATTGTAGAGTTAGATAAAAAAATTATTACAGGATTATTCACCTACGTTATAAGTCTTCAGGGGTTACAAAAAATGTCAAAATATTTTCTCATAAAAGACGATACAGAAATGATTGCTCCATTTATTTTAAAAGCTCAACTAAAAAGTGCCATACTTCCAATAGATAAAGAAATTAAAAATAAAAAAATTAGACTCACTTTTGATTATCAAGATGATCTAAATTTATTTAAAAAAATATATAATCATTTTAGCATAACTGATAGGTCTGATTTAATTGTAGACTATTTAACAAAAAATCCCAATCTAGCAAAAATTAATTATTTTAGAGAGATTGATTGGGAAACAAATTATAAAAGAAAGTTAATAGATGAGGAAATCTTATGAGCAAGCTTAAAACAAAAAAGGGATGGCGTTTTAAAGGCAATGAACTTAAATACGTAAAGCAAGTTCTGCATCGTGATTTTGCGTCTGGCTCAGAGCCAAATATGAATGAAAAACTAGAGAGATTATTTGCAAAAAAACATAATCAAAAGTATTCAGTCACAGCAAATTCAGGAACTTCAACACTACATATGGCTTTAAATGCTTTTGGAGTAGGACATGGAGACGAAGTGATAATTCCTTCATTGACTGTTGCCATGTGTGGATATGCCGTTTGGCAATGTGGTGCTGTTCCAGTTTATGCAGATGTTGACCCCAACAGTTTTTTAATTTGTACTACGGATATAGAAAAAAAAATTACAAAAAAAACTAAAGCTATAATGGTTGTTCATTTGTATGGGCTGATGTGTGATATGGATAAAATAATAAAGATTGCCAGAAAACATAGTTTAAAAATAATCGAAGATTGTGCACAATGTTTTTTAGGAAAAGATGATAAGGGAAGAATAGCAGGGGCAGTTGGTGATGTTGGAAGCTGGAGCTTTGAAGTTACTAAACATATTGCAACAGGTGATGGAGGAATTGTAACAACTGATAATACAAAATTTGCTGAATCAATGCGAAAATTTGGATCAGCTGGCTACAAAAACCTTACGGCAAATAGTGGAAAAATTAGAATAGATAAAGATAAATTTCAAGATCCAAACTGGAGACGACATGATATGTTATCATATAATTATAGACTGTCTGAAATATGCGCTGCTGTGGGCCTTGGCCAACTAGAAAATATAAATTTTTTTTTAAGAAAAAGAATTGCCTCTGGCAAAGCATTTCTTAATGCCATAAAACAATCTAAAACCAAAATTATATGTCCTCAAGTTATTCCTAAAGGCTATAAACATGCTTTTTATACCTTCCCAGTAAGATTTGAGGGGAAGGAATATGGTATTGAATGGCAAGAATTTAGAAAAAAATTCATGGAATATGGAGGCGATGGTATTTATGCTGCATGGACTACAGTAGACCAGGAACCACCTTTTTTAGATGCAAGAAAAGAAGGGCTTGTTTCTGGAAGTATGAAGATAAGCCAAAGCTATGGATGGGGAAATACGCCATGCGCACATAGTTTGCAGAAAAAGATAATGCAATTTACAACAAATCAAAAAAATCAAAGTGAAGTTGACACTCAAATAAAAGCATTGAAAAAAACTATTACTTTTTTTGGAGTATAAAAAATAATATCTATGCACAGTAGAAAATTTATTTTTTTTCATACATATAATACATGAAATACAAAATTCAGAAAAAATTGAAGCTAAAAAAACTTTCATCAAAATATATATATTCATCAATATTTCAAAATAAAAATAAATCATAGAAAATGCAATTTTTAATAACCGCAAATTTAAATAAAGTTATTAAAATTAAAAAGAATATAAAAAATTTTGATGATATTTTACTGTTAGGTGAGTGGTGCCTATATGAAGATAATTTAGATATAGAAGATCAGAAATTTAATGTATATCCATTTATATGGAATAATGTTCAGGATACAATAAAAGCCCAAAAAGACTGTTTACGTATTTATGAAAAATGTCTAACCGTAATAACTAAGGAATATAATGAATACTTTGGTTTAAAAAAAAATAAAGATTTTTACAGAATAATCATGGGATATTGGCTGATACATTTTATTCATCAAGCATATGATAAATTTACATTATTATCAAAAGCAAGCAAAGATTTTGATTTAAATACTATAATTTTAGACGATAAGGATCATATTATTCCTTATGATTTTAATGAGTTTATTTCAATGAGTGCACAACCACTTTTTCAACTTCAGCTATATTCTCAAATAATAAAAAATATGGAAATTAAGACAAAGACAATTTCAATTGCTAATAATATAAATTCTAAAAAAAAATCAAATATAAATGCTAAATATTTAATTAGAGAATTTATTCATAAATTTTTATATCATCTACAATATTTAATAACTTTTTTTAAAAAAAAAATAACGATTATCAGTAATCCATATTTTAAATCTAATTCTTTTTTTAATTACATTAAGATAATTTACTTTTCTAAAGCATCGGTACTCTTTGATTTTGGTTTAAAAAATAAAACTTTTCATAAAAAGAATTTAATTTTTGCAGTTAGAGATAAATTTAAAACTAAAAACAATAAAAAATTTGAAGAATTAATTATATCCTTAGTTTTTAAATCTATTCCAAAGACATATCTTGAAAACTTTATGGATAATTTAAAATACTCAAAAAAATTTTACAAAAATATTAGTAGAAAAAAATATAATTTTTTAACTTATCAATCGCTATACACTAATCATACTTATCAGTATTTTGTTGCAAATAATCGAGATAAAATTAATATATTTTCAGCTCAACATGGTTGTGGCTATGGAATGGATACATTTCATGTAAGTGAGAAGTTCGAAAGGATATTTGTAGATAAATTTTATACTTATGGTTGGTCTGATGGTAATCAAACTATCCCGATGCCGATGCCTAAGATCTTAGATGAAAAATCTTATAATCAAAATAATTGTAAGATACTTATAGCTTCACACGTTGCTCCTTTATATGTTTTAAGATTAATTAACTTTCCAATGTCTACAGCAAATTTAATTGATCACGTTAAATTTCCACTAAAATTTTTAAGGCATTCGAAGTTTGTGGATAACATTGAAATAAGATACCCTGAAACTGATTATAAAGGATGGAATAATTTTAACTTTATAAAAAAAGAATTTCCAAATATTAAGATAGATAAAGATAAATCATTTTATAACTCGTTAAAGAACTCTAAAATTTTTGTAAGCGATCATTTAGGGACTAGTTTCTTAGAGGCGCTACAATTTAATATTCCATCAATTATATTTATTAATAAAGATAATTATTCTTTTAGAGGAGAGTTTAATTTTTATTTTAATAAACTTTTAAAAAATAAAATTATATTTTATGATCCCGAGGAAGCTTCAAAATTCTTAAATGAAAATTATAATAATATAAGCGATTGGTGGTTAAAAAAAGAAATACAAAGTTTAAGACTTGAAGTATGTAAAAAATATGCCCTAACTTCAGATATATGGCATTATGAATGGGGTAAAGCTTTAAAACCAGAGTAGAAAAAATAGATACAAATACTATAAAATATAATTTAATTAATAAATTTTAATGAGATATTATAATGTTTATAAATAGATAAATAATAAATATTACCTTTTCAGATATGTCTTATAATTCTAAGTACTTTAATAAAAAAAATAGTTTTTTACATGGTATCATGTTTCATCATTTTCATGATCAGATTAAACACAAAAAACAACAGGGCTCTATATCTAAAAATGATTTTAGAAAAATAATAAATTATATTGGAAGGGACAACATTATTAATGCTGAAGAATTTAAAGACGCTATACTTAAAAAAAAACAATTAAAGAATAAAGTATGTTTTACTTTTGATGATTCTTTAAAATGTCAATTTGATGTTGCAGTTCCAGTATTGGATGAATACGAAATAAAATCTTTTTTTTTTATTTACTCAAGCTTGTATGATAATAAACCAGACATGCTTGAGGTATACCGTTACTTTAGAATGAATAGCTTTAAATCTATAGATGTATTTTATAAATCATTTTATAAAATATTCTCAGAAATTATTAATTATTTTGATTTAAAAAATTATGAAAAAAAATTTCAAAAGCAATTAATCAACTATAAAAAAAAATCGCCTTACTTGTCCTATAACGATATTAAATTTAGAATTACAAGAGATTACATATTAAAGAATAATGATTATGCAAAAATAATGTTGCTAATGTTTAAAAGATATAATTTTGATTATAAACCAATTATGAAAAAATTATATCTAACAAAAAACAATTTAAATGTTCTTAAAAAAAATGGTCATATTATTGGAATGCACTCTCATAATCACCCTACAATATTAAAACAATTATCATACAAAAAACAGTTACTTGAATATAAAAAAAATAAAAAGTTTATCAAAGATATTTTAGGCATAGATAAAGTTGAAACAATGAGTCACCCAAACGGTAGTTATAATATGAATACTTTGGAGATACTAAAAGATTTGAAAGTAGTTATTGGCTTTAAACCATCAATGTTAATCGATGGTAACATAAAAAATATAAATAATACTAATTTAGAAATAGCTAGAGAAAATCATTCAATTATAGCAAAACGAATTAAAAAATGAAAATAACAATCTTTACTTCAAATCAATCTAGGCACAATTATCTAATAAATAAATTTTCAGAAATTTCTGAGACGTTATTTGTGATACAAGAGAAAAAAATAATAATTAAAGAAGATCATATTAATAAAAAAGATAATTTAAAATCAATTTATTTTTCAAAAGTAAATAAAGCTCAAAATCTAATTTTTAAGGATCACAAAACAATAAATAAAAATTCAACTATAAGCTTATTAAAAATAAATATGGGTGAATTATCTAGCTTAAAAATTGACATGATAAAAGATTATCTAAAAAGTGACTTGTATATTGTATTTGGCTCTAGTTATATAAAAGGAGAGTTAATTGAATTTCTAATAAATCAAAATACTATAAATATTCATATGGGTATTTCTCCATTTTATAGAGGATCTGCGTGTAATTTTTGGGCCCTCTACGATAATAATTCTCATCTAGTTGGCGCAACTATTCATAAATTAACTAAAGGTTTAGATGATGGACCAATTATATATCATGCTATTTCTGAACAAGTTGATGATTGTTTTATCTATACTATGTCGACTGTTAAATCAGCCATTTTATCACTATATAATATTATACAGAAAAGAAAATTACACAAGCTTACAGCAAATAAGCAATTAGATTCAAAAAAAATAAGATATAGCAAACATAAAGATTTTAATGATGCAGCAATAATTAAGTTTAATAGTTTAAAGTTAAACAAAAAACCTTTTGATTATCACTCATTAAAAGATTTTTTTCTTTTAAAAAAAGAAGATTTTTTTTTATAAACAAATTTATTTATCCAATACTTCGTCTATATAATTTTTAATGATAGTATTTTGATAATTATGCTTAATAGCTCCTATAAATAGATGTCTTTCTTTTTCCCAATCTTGTTGTTCAATCTTAGAAAGATAATCTAAAATATTAAACACTTTTCCTTCTACTGGTTGATTGATCCAAAATTTTCCTGAAATGTCTGTTTTATGAGGCCAAGCAAAATTATATGCATTATTATTAATATAAAACCCCCTTACAGACAAAAAAGCAGTGCGATAACCTCTTCCAAATGTTTCATACAAGAATTGTGAATCTATACCTACTATAATTGCATCATCTGAAATGGAAGTATATGAGATTGAATGTTTGTTTTCTAAATCATTTGATATAAATTTAAAATTCATTTTATTAATATATTTTTTATAGAATTGAACCTCCTCATCACCAACCGTTCTTCCAATAACTTCTAAATTAAGTTGATTATTAATTGCATAATCTTGAATTTCAATAAGAGATTTACGACACGGATCTATATAAAAATTTTTATAATTTTTTTTACCCTTGCTGCTTCGAAAATGTGAAACCCATTGTATCTTATTTATTTTTTTAAATTTTTTATTAATGGGATAATTATTTGCTATAATTGAACCAATAGTAACGTATTTTGTCGATATATATTTTTTTGCATAATCAATAAAATAAGAGCTGTTAACAAAATAATAATCGCAGTGATATCTTGGTAGTTTTGATTTAATATTTCTAAATCGGTCTAATCCTCTACCATTTTGAACTAAAAATAATTTACAGGAACTTATTGACTCAAAAACATCACAGTAGAAATAAGAATTATCAATGAAAGTTATTGCAATTTTTGGGTTTACATATTTAATAAAACAAATCTCATATGTATATTTTCCATATTTATACAAAAATAAAACTGAAAAAATAAATATTGGTAAATTTAAAATATCATATTTTGATGGCAAAATACTAAAAGATCTGTTTGGTATTACATAATCTTTTATTTTATTACTACCCATTTTATCTAATATAAGAATATGTTTTTTGGCAGGAAATTTAAAAGTTTTTTTAGAATATAATAATATTTTGATAATTATATAAATCTTTTTTAACATCTATCAATCCTGATTAATCTTTGTATCCTGCAATTTTATTACATAACTTTAATAATTTGATTTGATGTTCAATAGTACAAAAGTCAGTTAATTCATTTTTTTCAAATAAGCTGATCATTCTAAAAAGTCCAGGTTTAAAAATAGTGTCATAATTAATTTTTTTTTCAGAAATTTTACTTAGTGATAAATCATTATTAATAATCTTTAACTCTTCCATTGGCTGTAGCAACAATCTACTTTTACTTGTCATAAGTTCTATCTTCCAGTTACCTGGTACATTCCAATTTGCATTATAAGAAAAATAGACAGAGTTTTTTGTATTTCCAGAACCTGAGAATATGGATGATTTTTTATGCCAATTCAAACTACCTTTTTTCATTGTAATTATTTCTTTTGGCATACCTGCTAAAAAAAAAGCTGTATCAATTACGTGTGCTGAATTTGCTATTATCCACTTGCTCTTTACATTTGAAGGATGATTTAATTTTTCTATTTTTTTTGATTTTTCGGTAAAATCAAAGTGTAAAGACTTTAACCCATTTTCTTTATTAATTATCTTTTTTAATTTTACCACAGAGGTATAGAATCTTCTATTGTACGCTATATAAAGCTTAGTTTTTTTAATTTTACTTTTTTCATCTAATATTTTTAATTGACTTATTTTTAGTGCTCCAGGTTTTTCGCACAAAATCTTATTAATCCCATGATCAATTAATTTAGAAGTAACATTAAATAAATTGTTGATGTTTACGCAAACTATTGCATACGTAGGGATGAGTTTATTAAATGATAAAAAGTTTTCTATACCGCCTGAAACTACTGGAATGCCAGTCTTTTTTGTGAAATTAGAAGATGACAAGAGACTTCTTCCAATAACTTTAAATGTTTTTTTCTTATGTTTAAGTATTTTAGCATATTCTAATGCCATATTACCGCTACCAATTATCCAAATCATATTTTTAGGTTATTTTTAAACGACTAATTTTAGTATTTTTTATAATTTGTACCTTATCAATCATACTATTCAACATTATTAAATGAAACTTTGCAGATTCATTATAAGTTGGTAGTAGGCACTTTTTAGAATTTAAAATTTCATCAACAATTGGAAAAGTGATATTGCTTACTTTTGGTGAGGAAAATTTAACTAATTTTTTTTTATTAAATTCTTCGATATTTATTGTACCATCTATTTCATTTATAACAATTTTCTTATTTGTTGTTTTAAGTATTATGTCTAATTTTTTTTTATTACTTTTTTCACAACTCATAGATATATAATTTTTATTTTGAGATCCTATTAATGTTCCATAAAATTCTATAAAACCTTTTCTTTTTGACTCTACAATTTCGTCTTTAATATTTTTGGTATTTAAAACAATACTTCTATAATTATTCATCCAGCAAAATAAATCTATAAAATGTATACTATTACATGCTAATCCCCACTCATTACCAGATAAAGTTATATCTATCTTTTCGTTTTTTTTTAAATCATCTTTAATTTTCTTATAAAGGTAAAAAGTTCTTCTCCAACAATTTACCCATACATTTAGTCTATTATCTTTAATTATTTTTTTCGCTACATGATATTCTAAGCTTTTTTGAAATAAAAATTTTTCAAAAATATAATATTTAATTTTTGTTAAATTTACTAATTTCTTAAAAATATTTAATCTTATATCTGCTGGCACTGCTAAGATTGCTATATTATATTTTCTATCAATCAATTTTATATTTTGAACTACTTTTAAATTAACATTATTTGGATTTTTTTTATAGATCTGCTTCGACTCTTGTAACGCAAGTAATGATTTATCTAATAATGTTACATCATAAAATTTTTTTGATTTTAATATACTTAGCAAATGAAATCTACCAATACTTCCCGCTCCAATAATTAATATGGATTTATTCATTCAGTATTTTCCCATAAAACTTTTGCCAATTTATATTGTAATAATGTATCAATATTTACTGCTTCTTCTTGTGTAACTTCTAAGCCTAAAGTGTCATCGTGAGGAAGATTTTTATTAAAATCAAATAAAAGTTTATTAGTTAGAGCATATACTGAACCGGCTGGCTGGAATACATGTGGTGTATCTTGCCTTCTAAAAAATACATTATTTGAATCTATAAGTTTCTTCATTGTAGAGTTTTCATCTTTAATTAGCATCCAGTGTGGAGGGTAATCTGGTTTAACAATAGTCATTGCTGAACTCACATTATTTTTCAATAATAAATTAATTACACCATCAATATGTTTTGCTTTTCTAAAAGGTGTGGTGCTTTGCAATAGTACGACTATATCAGCTTTCCATTTTTCATTAATTGTAAGCCAATTAACGCAATGTTTTAATACATCAAAAACTGAGCTTGTATCCTCAGCTAATTCTTTGGGTCTCAAGAATGGAACAGAAGCTCCAGTTCTTTTTGCAATTTTAAATATATCTTCGTCGTCTGTTGATACTACTACTTTAGATAGATAATCACTTTTCAATGCTGAATCTATAGAAATCTCTACTAATGATTTATTACCAAGTTTAAGTAAATTTTTTTTATGTAATCCTTTTGAACCACCTCTTGCTATAACAACTCCTAGAATTTTCATTTTTTTTATTCTAAATTTAATTATTTATAATAATTAACAATAGTAGCTTCAAAGCTAGTAAATTAATTAAATCGTTTTAAAATTATTATCTTCATTTGACTTAAAGCATGCATCAATAATTTTTTGAGTTTTAATTGAATCTTCGATATCTATCATTGGTTTTTCATTATTAAATATACAGTCATAAAAATGCTTTGCTTGCAGTGGGTACATCGACATTAAATCGTCTTTAGTAAAACTTTCTATGCTCCATTTGTTTTCAGTGACATTAAATATTCTTATTTCATGCTCCATCCTGTCCCAAATTACAGTTCCTTCTGAACAAACTATTTCAAAACTAATTCTTGGCACTCTAGATACTAGGTCAAAATTTATATGCGCTAATATTCCTTGCTCAAGTTTGAATGTTAAAAAAGCTGCATCATCACTTGTTATTTCTAAATTAGATATATTACCCAACATAGCTGCAATTTTTTTTGGCTCACCTAATATATATCTAAGTAAGTCAATACCATGACTTTCGTCAAGTAAAGCACCTCCCCCTTGTTCTTTTTTAGCCATATAAAAACTTCTATAGTCTTCATATGGATGCCAATCTGGAAGATAAGAACCCCATCTTATATTTGCATGCAGCGGTGCTCCTATTAAACGGCTATCAATTATGTCTTTTAGTCTTTTTGTATATGGAATAAATCTATGACAATATGCGACAAACCCTATTAGTTTTTTATTTGCTACTTCTAGAGATAGATCTTTCCATCCTTCTGAAGATATGCCTAATGGTTTTTCAATAAATAGATTAATATTTTTTTTTAGAGCCTCTTTTGCAATATCTAAATGAATATGTGGTGGGGTTGTAATAGCAATTGCATCATAACATTGGCTATTAAGAGCTTCTCTATAATCATTAAATGATTTATTTATTTTAAAATCTTTATTTGCTTGTTCAATTCTTTCATTATTAAGTTCAGCAATATCTATATTTTTAAAATGATTGCTAAAATTTTCAATATGCCTTCTGCCAATTGATCCAATTCCAACAATAAGAATACTACTCATACTTATCAATACTTTCTATATTTATTAAATATCATAAAAATTTTTCTTTATAATGTTTCTAAAATTTGTTTTTTTTATAATTGATAAACATTTACTTGATGAGATGCCTTTATCATATGGATTCGTTGATTTAACAAGTAGTTTTTGAAATTCTGTTGAGTATAACTTCTTTATGGCCTCAATAATAGATTCTTTATTATTCTTACAATCTATAACACTTTTAGATTTAATTCTTCCTGTCTGCCTATCTCCAATGTTAATTGTGCCTGTTTTAAAACTTGGTGCCTCTAATAAACCACTCGAAGAATTACCAACTATTCCATCTATATATTTTAGCGTTGATAGAAAGGCTTTTTGTCCCATAGATTTAATAATAATAGATCTCTCCGAATTCTGTCTTACAAATTGATTAATTGCTTTACGAATTATTGCACCATTAGTATCTGCATTAGATTGAGTAAATATTATTCTTATCTCCTTGAATTCATCTAATGCACCTAAAAGTGCATTTATGTGAAAAATCGTGTTATCATTTTCAAGTGTGACTGGATGATAAGTAATCAACAAGTTTTTTTCAGAAAAATTTACTTTGATCTTTTTTTCTAATTCTTTTTTACTATACAGCTTTAATTTTTTAATATTTTCTACTCCCATGCCACCTACAACATGAACTGTTTCAGGGTGCTCTCCTAACTGAACAACTCTCTTTTTATATTCCTCAGTTGCTGTGAAATGAATATGAGACATCTTAGTTATAGAGTGCCTAGTTGCCTCATCTATTGCTCCTCTTGTAACTTCACCGCCGTGCATATGTGCAATTGGAATATTGGCTATTATTGAAGCATAGGCAGCAGCTAAAAGCTCAAATCTATCCCCCAAAAGAACTATTAGGTCTGGGTTTAGTTTTTTATAAGCCTTTCCAAATCCTTTAAGAGCCAAGCCAGTTGATTCGGCTATATTTTCAGGATTATCTAATTTTACAGATATATGAATTTTTTTATCAATTTTAAATTGATCATTTATTATTTCTTTATAAGTATATCCATGTTCTTTAGAAAGATGAGACCCCGTTACAATAATCTGAAGTTTAAGAGACTTATCTCTTTTAACTGATTTCATAAACCAATACAAAAGTCCGTATTCAGCACGTGTTCCAGTAATAACACATATTTTTTTAATTTCTTTCATATAAAAATTGTTTAATCAGTTATTATAGAGTCTATGGAATAATTTTTTTTTGATATTTTACCCAATAGATTAAACCATTCAATAGCAGATATGCCCCTTCCAGATCTTTTGGTAGTTAGGTTTGTTTGACTAAATTTATCACCTTTTTTTATTATTTTTGAAGCAACAATATATTTTCTAACCATTTTAAGATTTTTTCTTTCAGACTTAGTAACTAATTTTTTTGACGAACCAAGTGCTTTCTCAATATTTCTTATTGATGCTGTCATTTGTATTAATTCATCAGGACAAAGGCTTGCAGAATGATCTGGTCCTTCAAACTTTTTATTAAGAGTAAAATGTTTTTCAATAATTGTCGCACCTAGAGCTACAGCTGCTATAGCGACTTCTATCCCACTAGAGTGATCAGAATATCCTACATCAACTTTCAATTTATTTTTTAAAGTCTGAATTGCATTAAGATTTAAATCTTGAAATGGCGCTGGATATTCAGTAGTGCAATGTAACACAGTAATTTTATTTTTTTTTGTACCTGAGTTATTCAATATTTTTAAAGCAATTTCTATCTCTTTTAATGTACTCATTCCTGTAGAAAGAATAATTTTTTTATTTTCAGCTCCTATTTTTTTTAAAAGTGGTATGTTAGTTATTTCACCTGAAGGAATTTTGTATAGGTTAAGATTTAATTTTTTTAAAAATAAAAAACTTTCAATATCGAATGGCGTTGATAAAAATCTAATTTTTTTTAAATTACAATATTTAAATAATTTAATTTGATCTTCTTCACTTAATTGAAGTTTTCTAAGCATTTCATACTGAGTTTGCTTAATCTTATTATATTTTTTTTGATAAGCAGCTCTTTCTAAATTTTTAGTAACAATATTTTCAGTTTTAAAAGTTTGGAATTTGATAATATCAGCTTTTGCTTTAACTGCCACATCAACTAGTTTTTTTGCTAAAAGTAATTTACCATTATGATTAACACCCGCTTCTGCAATAATAAGAACTTTATTCTTTTTCATCAAAAAATCTTTTATTAACTAATGAGAATGAAGGAATTATTGAATTTTTTGGGATTTCTATTTCCTGATGAATAATTGAACCACTTCCTATAAATACATTATTACCAATTTTAACCCCTCCATTGATGATTGTGCCTGGTGCAATATGGCAATTTTCTCCTATTATTACATCATGTTCAATAATTGATCCTGTATTAATAATGCTAAATGAACCTATAGACGAGAATCCATTTATTATGCAGCCATGCATTATAGCTGAACCACTTTCAATATGAGACAATTTAGAGACATATGATTCTTTAGATTTTATTACTGGAAAATTATAATTCATAGCAACAAGATTAGAGATAATTCTTTTTCTTGTCTTAATATCTCCCATATGTGCAATCCCAATATGAACATTGCTAATTTTTTTTCTAATATTTATAAGATCTTCATCTGTACCAATAATTTCATATTTAGAAAATTTTTTTTGGCTAGTATTTTTATTTACAATTAGTCCTAATATTTCATATTTTTCATTAGACTCAATAACATCAATACAACTTCTTGCATGTCCACCAGCGCCTATTATGATTATCTTTTCCATTTATTTATTAAGACCCCTAATTGTTTTTTTATACTGAGGCCATTCACCTATATCATTCCACCTACTTTCATCAATTATATAAGAGCCAATACGTTTTTTGCTTTTAATACATTTCTCTGCTAAATCATTAAAATCAAGATGTTGATTTTTAGGTATCATTTTTATAATATCACTTTTAAATAAATATAAGCCCGTATTAACAAAATATTCATTTTTTGGCTTTTCAATTATTGCTTTAATCTCACCATTATTATTTAAATTTAGTGTTCCATATGGAATAGAAAAAGGCATTTTGCATGTCACAACTGTAATATCAAAATTATTGGAAATGTGAAATTTATAAAGACTAGAAAAGTCTATATCAATTAAGATATCACAATTAGATACAAAAAAGTGTTTCTTTTCTGTTTTAAGTAAGCTAATAGATCCAATTGTTCCTAACTTTTTTTTTTCTTCAATATATTTGATAGAAAGTTTTGGGAATACATCTTTTAAATAGGTTTTAATAATTTTAGTTTTAGCACTAATTGATATATTGAAATCATTAATTGAATGATATCTAAAATTTTCAATTATATTTTCAATTATTGTTTTTTCATTTATTGGAATTAAAGCTTTAGGCAAAACATTGGTAAAAGGCTTAAGTCTCATCCCTTGTCCTCCAGCCATAATTACAACTGGTAGTGAAATTTTAGCTCCTCTTCTTGATTTGTTTTTGCTAAATGTTTCCCATGTTATTATATCAACTATTTTTTTATTTCTGTCTACAATAGGAGCTACATCGTAGCGCTTATTGATAATTAATTTTTTTACGTGATTCAGTATATATTGGTCTGAATAAAAAAATTTGCAGTTACTATTATAGATCTTATTTATTTGGCTTTTTATTATTTTTTCTTTTAAAAAAGCTTTTCTTATATCACCATCACTTAATGTTCCTTTTAACTTTCCAGATTCAGCCACAACTAAACATTTAACATTACATTGTTTCATTATTTTCAGGCATTGCTCAATAGTTTTATTTGGACTAATAATTAATTTTTTATTTATTAAACTCATATATCTAAATTTTTTATTACATTTATTACTTTTGTTTGATCTTCAGGGCTTAAATTACTTCCTGAAGGAATACAGATTGATTTTTTTAATAATTCATTTGCATTACTTATTTTATAAGATTGAAATGAAGTAAATTGTTTTTGTAAATGATTTAAGTGCCAAACAGGCCTTGTTTGAATATCATTTTTATCAAAAATTTCAATTATATCGTCCAAGGTTTTTTTTGTTGAATCTAATTCAATTTGAAGAATATTTAACCAGTAATTATTATTTGAATAATCTGGTGTGCTTACAATATTTAAACCTGAAATATGATTAAGCTCTGAAACATATTTTTGATGAATTATTTTTTTATACTTAACAAAAGATGGTAGTCTATCTATTTGGGAAACACCTATTGCAGCATGTAAGTTTGTTAATCTATAGTTATATCCTATTTCATTGTGAATATATTTTATGGGATCATCTTTAGCTTGTGTAATTAAATATAGTGCTTTTTTGGCTATTTCACAATCATTTGTCAAAATCATACCACCACCACCTGTGGTCATTATTTTGTTAGCATTAAATGATAGACATCCTATGCGCCCGATAGTGCCGGCGTGTTTACCTTTGTGATTCCCTTTTGTATAATTTGTTCCAATACTTTCGCTAGCATCCTCTAGTATACAAATATTTCTCTCATTACATAAATCTACTAACTCATCGAGCCATACTGCATTTCCCCAAATATGTACCGGAATAATTGCTGAAATCCTATTTTTTGTTTTTTTATTATATGTAAATCCATTTTTAAAATCAGTTTCTTTCTTTATAAATTCAATAGTTTTTTGGATATCAATATTGTAAAAGTTATCACAATCCATAAAGATTGGTTTTGCAGAGTTATATATAATAGCATTAATTGGAGCTATGAATGAAAGTGAAGGAACAATAACTTCATCGCCAGGAATAACACCAATTAATTTTAAGGAAATTTGTATTGCTGCAGTTCCATTGATACATGCAACTGCATATTTACAACCAACAAATTTCGAAATCTTTTCCTCAAATTTAGTAACAAATTTTCCTGATGTGGATAGCCATCCTGTGTCAATACACTCTTTAATATTATCAAGCTCATCTCCACACATATTTGGAACAGATAAAGGAATCATAGAGCGCTAATGCCCTCTTCTTTAAATACATTTTCATAATACCATTTGTTACAATTAGCTATGCCATTTTGAAGTGAAGTAGGTTTTCTTATATTGATTATTTTAGAAACTTTATTCATGCTTGGACACCTCCTTGTAGGGGAGTTATTGCTATCTATTAAAGAATTAACTTCTAGTTTATTATTTACTATGTTTATAACTATACTTGCAATATCCATTATCGACACTTCGTCAAGCTCGTTTCCTATATTAAATATTTCATTTAATGAATTTTCACTTTCTATGATATCATAAATAATATCTATAGCGTCAGTTATATAGCAAAAAGCTCTTTTGTGATCTACATTATAAACATCAATTAATCCATTCACACTTTCATATGCTTTCTTTAATATTTCTGGTATTACATGAGAAAGTCCCATTCTAGGACCATAAAAGTTATGAGGTCTTATGATTGTGTAAGGTAAACCCGAATGAGTACAAAGATACTCTCCATATATCTTTGATATCATGTATGTATTTCTCTGATCATGTTTAAATCCAACTGATAGTGGTGTATCTTCGGGAGTAGGGAATTTAATTCCAAAATCTTTTAGTGTGCCTGCATAAACTTCGCTAGTAGATGCAAATATAAACCGTCTTAAATTTTTTTGCTGCTTTGCCTTATCTATCATGTTGTTTAAAAGCAAATTATTATTTCTAAGAACATCGAATGGAGCATTTAAGACATTCTTAACTCCAACAATTGCAGCTAAATGGAAAATGTAATGAAAATCATTATCTAAATTATCTAAGTTTTGAATATCTAGAATATTTGTATTAATCAGTTTTACTTGATCATATTTAATAATTTCTAACAATGCTTTGTCTTTAACACCTCTTGAAAAATTATCAGCCAAATGTATCTCATAGTTCAAATCCAGCATTTTTTTTGCCAAAAAGTATCCTATAAATCCTGCTCCACCTGTAATCAAAACTTTTTTCATTACTTACCTACCTATTGATAAAAACTTAACATTTGTTCGAGTTTTAAGATATCGAATTTGCTTATCAGTTAAAACTTTGTTAGCATCAAATATTAATAGATTTTTATTGCTTTTTAATATTCTTTTAAAACTTATGTTTTTATATTCATTATGTTGAACAGCAAAGACTACTGCATCATAACTTTTTAAATCTGGAATATCACTTATAACCTCCAAGCCAGTCTCATCCCAATAGTTTACCAGTGGATCTTGTGGTGTGATTTTAGCACCTAGCTTATTTGCTTTTTTATAAAAAATCTCACTTGGTGAATAGCGAGTGTCTGCAATTTCTTCTCGATACGAAACTCCCATTAATAAAATATTTTTATTTTTTATATCTTTATCAAAATGTTTGATCAATTTATTTAACGTAACTATAGGCATTAAATTATTTATTTTTACAGCTGAAGAGGAAAAAGGGAAATTATGATTGTCTAGATTAAATATTTGCTTTGCAGCGGCACTTGCAAACAGGGGGTCTTTAGTTAGACAATAGCCTCCAACACCAAACCCAGGCTGCATAATATTAGAATGAGTAGGCCTCCTTCTAATTGCGTTAATAATTTCAAATAAATCAATCTCTATATCTTCCGCAAATCTTGCCCATTCTTCTATAAAAGCTATATTGACTGCTCTATAGCTATTTTCTAATATTTTTGCAATCTCTGATGCAGTAGTTGATTCTAATTCAATTAGGGGATATTTTTTTACGTTAACCAGATTACTTAAGAACTCTTTACATTTTTTTGCAGAGGTCTTATTTATTCCTGAATATACTCTCCAATAATTTATGATTGAATTAAGATAATCTTTTCCTGGCATAACTCTCTCGTATGAGTGTGCTAGCCAAAAGGAGTTAATATCAATTTTTCTTCTTAACAAATTCTTTTTAAATATGGGATATATAATTTTTTCACATGTTCCTGGTGCTATAGTTGACTGAACAATTACTAATGTATTTTGGTTTATCTTCTTAGCAATAGTCTCACAGGATTTCTTAAAATCTAATAAATTAATTTTTCTTTTATCTTTTTTATTTAAATCATAATTAATACTAATAATAACAATGTCTGCATCTACAAAAACATCTTTAGAGTGTGTTGTTTTTAAGTTTTTTCTCAAATGAGCTTTCTTTGTCTCTTTTGAGATGCTTACATCCATTGTCTTAAAAGGAAACCTTCCATTATTTAATTCATTAACTCTGTGTTTACCTATTTTATTGGGCAAATCAATTCCATAAACATCAAATAATGGATTTTTTGACTTATTTAGCTTTGATGCGATTGCAACAGCTGTTGCTGAACCGACGAAGCCTAAGCCTTGAATTACAACTTTTTTCATTTAACTGCTAATACTTTTTTTAAAATTATAAATATCTATTTTTTTAAGTTATTTATTGTATCTAATAATTGATAAGCATTGATAATATTAAATTTTTTATACCAGCCTAAAAAACTTTCATATTTATCATCTTTTAGTTTGGCGTTCATTTTCCTATATTCGTAATCATTACTTTTTTTTCTTAAAAACCCTACGCCTGCATCACAAAATACAATTTGAAAGTCTAACCCCTTGGATTCATGAAGTTCAACTGCAACTTTCCATACGTCTCCTGTCCAGCCCGAACTAATTCTTGGCATATGCTCAACCTTCCAATTAATTGGTAAGAAATCATGAAATAAAATAGTTCCACCTTCATTTAGATATTTTAGTGAATTGATGGCATCTCTTTGACACTGCTCGTACTCATGCAGGCCATCAATAAATATTATATCAAATTTGCTTTCATTGGTTTTAAAGAATTCATCACTAGTTTTCACAACTATATTACCACCCTCACCATTTCGTTCAGTATCAGGATCAACACCTATTTTAGAAGTGAGCGGTAGTGGTATACTATTGAAGTTTACATTTGATCCACAGCCTATTTCAAGATATTTGCAGTCCTTATTCTTTAATTTATATTCTGAGATTAAAGCATTAATTAAAGCTGTTCTGTTAACATGAATATGTTTCCAGTTAACGTCAATTGTTTGATCAACTTTTTCTTTTCTGATGTATCCATAATAAAATTCTAAATATTTATTTTTATAAATAAATTTCCAATATCCAGGATCTAGTATTCTAGGAATAAATAATCTAAAAAATACTTTAATTGTTTCAAAATTCATTATCTATCTTTCTTTTTTTAAGGCTTCTTTAATAATGATCCAGTCTTTTTTTGCTTGTTTGTCAGACCAAGGATAGCCTTTTATATATGGTTTATATGATTTTTTATATAAATAATTTATTGTAATATATCGATATATATACCATAAAATATTTGCTAATTTATTAGCAATAAAATTTTTACGAAGAAATTTTAAAAATTTAAAGTGAATTGCTTCTTGCGCTTCAACTTTACCTACCCCACGATACTTGCTAAAAGCTAGATCAAAAAGCTTGGCTCCTTTCATCTCTTTAGTATTTGAATTTTTGCTATATTCATCGTAAAAAATGGAAAAACCATTCTTAATTTTTTTACCATTTTCTGAAACTATATATTCTCCCCAGTCATATATTGCTTTTGTAGGTAATGAATCTTTTAAGATAATATGTTCTGGTGAGTCTGGAACATTTACACCAGACTGATCTACATATTTAGTGTATCTTTGTGTATCCCGCGCAGCCCAGAAGTAGGGAATTGTATTAAACTTTCCCATTGTTCTTCCAACTAAGTTTATTAATAGCTCGTGAACAGGAACTTCATTAACCAATGAGGCTATTTTCATGGCTTCAATAATAACTTCTCTTCTATAAAGTGCCATATTAGTATTAGCATAATTTTTCATTGATTTTAAAACTCTTTCTGAAGAGCTTTTATCTGTAAGTTCATAATTCCGATGACCTGTAAGCATTGAAGATAAAATAAATAGTTTGTTAAAGTATTTAGTAAATCTAATGTACATCCCATGAACAGATGAAAAATCCTTATTTGAATTTAAGAAATTGATACCTTGATAAAGACCAGAGGGTACAATAAAATCATCATCTGCCACTATACATACATATATTGTATTAGCTTTTTTAGACGCCATTTCCATTTTTGTTTGATAGGAAGCACCTGGCATATGAATATAGTCTATTATTGAGTTAAACTTCAGGTCTAAAGGCAATAAAGATGAATCAACAATTATAGTTTTAATTTTAATTCTTTTATAATAAGCAATAGCACGTTTTACTAAAAAACCTCTATCTTGTGTTGGAACTAATATAGTTACGTCTTTAAAATTCATAATAATTAATACTCTAAATTCTAAATAGAAGTGTTGTCATAATATGTGACTCTTGAGCCACCTTTTTCGAGCTTAAAGTCTAAATAATACAAATCTTTTAGTGCATTTTTTATTGTTGTATGTCGTTCTTTATGCGCACATACTAATATAAAACCGCCTCCTCCAGCACCAAGTAATTTAACGCCTGCAGCCCCAGCATCCTTAGCTTTTTTAACACTTGAATGTATAAAATCTGTTCCAACTACATTATTTAAATTTACTTTATGTTGCCAAGCAATATCAAGCATTTGACCAAATTTATTTATATCACCGCCACTTATTAACAGATCTTGAATACTTGATACTTGTTTTTTCATTTTTTTTAGATGGTTAAATTGAACATTATCAGGATTGTTTTGAAATTTTAATACTTCTGAGGCATCCCTTTTTTGATAGGTATAGAAAAGCATTAAACTATCTTCTAATTCAGAATATGTATCGTGACTAAGAGTGATTGGCTCTACTAAGACAGATTCATCTGCATTGAATGAAATTGTATTTAAACCTCCATAAGAAGATGCGTAGTGATCTTGCTTACCCATATTTCTTTTTAATAAATTAATTTCAATTTGAGCAGCCTTTTTTGCTATAACACCCTTACTGGGCATTTTATTCTGAAGTGTGTATAGAGCATGCACTAAGCCTACTGCAAATGCACTAGAGGATCCTAGTCCTGTATTGGCTGGAATATCAGAAAAAGTAGTAACTTCAATTGGATAATCAATATTGAATAGCTTGAAAGCTTCTCTTACAATTGGATGTTGAATGTCTTCAACCCTATTACACTTTTCTACCTGACTCCAATTAATTCTATATTTGTGCTCAGCTATACCCGTTTGCTTTCTAGCAGCAATATATAAATATTTATTTATAGAGCTGCTTATAACTTGTCCTTGCTCTTTGGAGTAAAAAGATTTTAAGTCAGTTCCTCCACCACAAAAGCTAATTCTAAAAGGAGTTCTTATCAAGATCATCTAAATACTTACAATTATTTGAAGTCTGGATGGTTTTTATCTTTTTTAGAAATAACCTTTGGTTCAGATGGCCAAATAAAATTGAATAAGGGATCATTGTATCGTATACCTCTTTCTGCCTCAGAGTTGTACGATTGTGAGCAGTAATAATGAATTATACAATTTTCTTCTAATGTAAAAAAAGCATTTGCACATCCTGGCGGTATATGAATGGATTGTTTATTTTTACTATTTATCTTGAAGTACATCCACTTTTTAAAAGTTGGACTGTCTTCTCTTACATCAACAATTATATCATATATAGAGCCACTGATGCAGGAAAGAGTTTTTCCTTCTGCGCTTGCTCCTATTTGGTAATGGAAACCTCTTAGTGTAAATTTAGACTTATTCTCAGAGACATTAGCTTGTCTAATGAAGCTTTCAATTCCATTTTCACTAAATTCTTTTTCACAAAAATGGCGTCTAAATGAGCCTCTTTCATCTTCGAATGGATTTGGCTCAATCAAGTAAACATCTTTAATTTCTTGTTCAATGAACTTCATATTTATAACACTAAACTATATGTATTGAGAAAAATAGTATTATCTTTTTATTTAATTTTTTTTATTAACCTTTCTAATACCAAATCAATATTTTCTTGATCACAAATATTCATATTATTTATTGGCTTTATAGGATCTAAAATCTCAAAGTTACGGTATGGCAAATCTCCCCATTTTATATGAATTTTTTTGTTAGAAATAATTTCACACTTATTAACTAAATCTCTTAAGGTTAATCTGTTTCCAGATGAAGCAAAATAGAGTGATTTTTTACCAACTCTAGTCTTAAAATCATCTTCAATAAATTTGCTAATTCCTTTTGCAAGGGTTTCAATGTCAGTCAGATCAAGTATCTGATTTCCTGGCGACATTGATAATTGTTCTCCAGTTTCTATCGCATTAAGAATGAGTGAAACTATTTTTTTTCTTGAATCATTAACTAAAATAGTGTCGTAAATGACTACTTCATCAAAAGCAAAGTTATTATTTTTTGCAAGTGGTAATACTAAATCTGAAAAAGCTTGTTTTGTTGCAGCAAAGAAATTTATAGGATTATAAGAGTAGCTTGAATTGTCTGAGAATACAAAAAAACTTGTTGGACTTATTAATCTTTTTAAGCCATTTTTAGAACATATCTCAATCAATTTTATTGGCATAAAAACATTTGAATTCATCATTTCATCCATTAAAGGTAAATCGTGTGAATATGAATATTTCACCTGAAGATTAATCATTAATTTTGGATTGTACTTTTCAATAATTTTTGAAAAATTTTTTAAGTTACAAAATATAATGTTATCACGTTTAAATATTTTTGTTGGTTTTTGTAGACCTAATCCTGATGAAAATACAATTAAGTTCTTTTTTTTATCTATTAAATTATTAACAAGATGTGTTCCTAAGCTGCCTGTTGCACCAGTAATTAATATGTAATTATCATCCATATCTTATTTATCTAACTATATAAAAAATAAATCATCATTAATAATATGATTTTCTTGAAGTAGCGAAATCTTTTTTAATCTATTTGTTTTTGGCCCTCTAAAATCACTTTCTGAAAAATTTATTTGATCAAAAAAATTAACTAGCTGATTTGCTCCCGATTGTAGATTCCAGTTAGGCCGATAATAATCCTTAAGCTCATCTAAAATTCTATTGAAAGAAACTCTATATGTCCTTTGGTCCTGATTATCTTCTCCTGTAAATAAAAGTAATGAGTCTTTAATAGAACTTTGGGCTGCTTTAGCAATTTCTTTAACTCTATAATTTCCATTATTCACACCTACATTAAATGATCTACCTGCGACTATATTTTTTGGTGCTTCTACACCAGTTATAAAAGCACTACAAACATCTTCAACATGAACAATGGGCCTCCAGGGCATGCCATTGCTTTTAATTTCGATTTTTTTTGTAGTATAAGCACATGCTACAAAATTATTAAAAACTATATCACATCTCAATCTTGGGCTTGCTCCAAACACAGTTGACGGTCTAAAGGCACAAACAAGAAAATTATCACTTTGAAGTTTTTTTATTGCTAATTCAGCTTCCCATTTAGTTCTGGCATATGAAGTTACAGGATTTTTTTCACTTAAGTCTTCATCTAACTCATTATCAATATCAGAAACTCCATACATACTTTGAGAAGAAGAGTATATAAATCTTGAAACACCCATTTTTTTTGCAATTTCTGCACACCTGACTGTTCCTATCAAATTTATATTTTCAGTTAAATCAGGTCTTAGCTCACCTAAGGGATCATTTGAAAGTCCAGCTAGGTGAATTACACAATCTATTCCCTCCATATCTTTCTCTTCAATTAATCTAATATCTTTTTTTATTTGAATAAAATTATTTTCTGATTCTATAAGTAAGCAGTCTTCAAAAAAACCACAATCAAGTCCAATGACCTCATAGTTTAAGTCGATAAGTCTTTTCACTAGAACGCTTCCAATGTATCCAAGATTGCCTGTCACTAAAATCTTCATAATCTATTTTTCTATTTTTTCAAAATTTTGTCTGGAGTACCACTTGATATAATATTACCTCCATCGATAACATATATCTTATCACATCTTTGAACCGTTGATAGGCGGTGTGAAATTGTAATAATTGTTTTGCTTTTTTTAAGATTATATACAGATTCCATAAAGTTTGCTTCCGTATCAATATCTAGAGAGTTAGTTGCCTCATCTAGTACAATAATTTCAGGATTTCTATATAAAGCTCTTGCAATTCCAATTCTTTGTAGTTGTCCACCAGAGAGTCTACTTCCTCTCTCTCCTAATATTGTCTCAACACCAAGTGGAAGTGTTCCAATAAATTCTCTTAATTGAGACATGTTTATTGCCATTTCTAATTTTTCTTTTTCAATGAAATCATCTTCTAAGCCTAAAGCTATATTTTTTTTAATAGTATCATCAATTAAAAACACATTTTGAGACACAAAGCCAATTTTATTTTGCCATACTTTTAAATTTTGCTGGTCTAAATTTAAATAATTATCTAACCGTATTACTCCTTTGTCTGGATTAATTAAGCCTAATAGAATATTAATTAATGTTGTTTTTCCAGAACCACTTTTTCCTATAATTCCAATAAATTCATTTTTCTTTATTTTTATATTGATGTCTTTTAGAGCTTCTTCATTTGAGTTTGGATATTTAAATGAAATAGAATTAAGTTCAATTTCTCTATCAAATTTAATGCTCTGAATATCTTTAGTTCCAATTTCATTGATATCATAAACAGTTTCAAGCTCTAATTCTTTAGAGATAATTTGAACAGCTGGCGATGTGAATCGAATATTTTGAATTAGTGATAAAATTCTATTAATAGATGGCATAACTTTAAACGCCGCAACAGCAGCCAAGCCAAGAAAGGGAAGTTTTTGTTTTATATCAAGTCCATTCAATGAAGAGTAAGTCAAAAATATACATATTCCAATAATAAGTATTAGTTCAATATAGTATCTAGGCAGTGTGCTTACTAGTTTAAATACACCACTTGCATCTAATTCATCTTTCGTGCTTTCATCATATTTTTTTAAGAAAAATATTTTTATTGATAAAAGTATAATCTCTTTGATTGAGCCAAAACCTTCTTGAATATTTTTAATTCTCATGGCAACTTTTTGCTGTCTAAGTTTTCCAAGTCTTGAAACTAATTTATTTGTGAACAGTAAATAAGCTAAAGATATCATAAATAATATCACTATAGCAAACGATGTTATAACTGGTTCAAAATAAAATAGGAGAACAGTCAGTCCAAGAACAAGCATCGTTTCTGCCAATAAATTAATAAATGATTCTATATAGAGAACGAAGTGATTCGACTCATTTGTTACAGTATTTAATAAAGTCGATGTATTTCTTTGAAGGTAGAAAAGAAATGGCTGAGATAAAAATTTTTTAAATACTTTGTGAGTAATAACCTTATTTAAGCGTATAAAAAATTTTACCTGAAAGATTATTATTAAGGTCAAAAATATTGTCTTAAGTAAAAATAATAATAATATTGAAAGAGATATAAAAGTTAATATATTTATACT
>MDTC01001074.1_pt1 | contig 63428 bp, 60 predicted proteins | sample 811181 | NCBI WGS metagenome assembly MDTC01 (sample SAMN05326644, study PRJNA326480) | marine metagenome | isolation source: seawater | place: Pacific Ocean: North | collected 2011 | reverse complement strand
TTTACCAGAACAGGAATCTGATTCAGTAAGTCGGTTATACACCTTTATCCAAGACACAGGTCAAGCCCTTGCCGACGACGCTGTTGATATAAACGAACGGCAGAAGCCCTTTTCTTTGCCCCGGGGCCTGCGGAGCAATGTGGCGTGATACAATTTTGGCGGTAGAGGTCTGCTTAGGCTTGAAAATCAAGTTAAAAAATCTATTATTTTCAGCTTGTTAGCTTTCTGGCGGTTGTTCAGTCTGCGTAGCTGCTCTACCGTAAAACGCGGGCTGATTTTTTCTTTGTTCGGAGCACCTTGTTGTTGTCCAGATTCTTGTTCTGCTTATCCCTATGGCTGCTCGGGACCGTCGCTCAGGCTCATGCGGAGCTTCGCCTCGCCGTTGCGGCAAATTTCGCTGACACCCTTGAGGCACTGGCTGCGGATTACCAGGCGAGCACGGGGGACAAGGTTACCGTGGTTCGCGGCTCGTCGGGCAAGCTGTACGCGCAGATTGTTCAGGGCGCGCCCTTTGATATTTTCTTTTCGGCGGACGCTGACCGCCCCAAAGCACTGGAAGCCAAAGGGCTGATCGCCACTGGCAGTCGCCAGCCCTATGCGCTGGGTCAACTGGTGTTGTGGCCAGCCGGGCCGACCCCTGAAGACGCACTCAAGGCGTTTGCTTACGGCCGTTTTTCCATCGCGAACCCGCGACTGGCGCCCTATGGCAAAGCCGCGATGGAAGTCCTGACGAAACTGGCGATTTTGGATAAGGCCCAGCCAAGGCTGGTTCGCGGTGAGAATATCAGTCAGGCCTATCAGTACGTCTACAGCGGCAATGCGGAAGCGGGCTTGCTGGCACGCTCTCAAATGCGGAGTGATGACGATTTCTGGGAGGTTCCGACGAATTGGTATGCGCCAATTGAACAGCAGCGCGTGGTCATGAAAAACAGCAAGCTGCAGCGCGCCGCTGAGCAGTTTTTGGCGTTTATGCAAACTGAAGCGGCAGAAGCGCGCATTTTGGGCGCGGGTTACCGCCTGCCGGGAGCCCACTGAGAGTGACGACAGGGTTCTTGAATGCCGCAGATCTCAGCGCTCTATTGCTGACGCTCAAGTTGGCGGCAATCGTCACGATACTACTGCTCGTGATTGGCATTCCTCTCGCCTGGTGGCTGTGCCGCAGTCGTTCGTGGTTGCGGCAGCCTATTGCCGCGCTGATTACCCTGCCCTTGATCCTTCCGCCGACGGTTTTGGGTTTCTACCTGCTGCTGGCGATGGGGCCCGAGGGTCCGCTCGGGGCGTTGACTGAACTGCTGGGAATGCAAAGCCTAGCATTCAGCTTTTCCGGATTGGTTGTTGGTTCCCTCTTTTACTCCCTGCCCTTTGTTGTGCAGCCCCTTCAAAATGCGATGGAATCGGTGGGTCAGCGGCCGCTGGATGTGGCGGCGACGCTTGGCGCGGGACCATTAGACCGGTTTTTTACCGTGTTACTGCCCCTGTGCCGTCCGGGCATTATCACCGCCACAGTATTGGGTTTTGCCCACACACTGGGTGAATTCGGGGTGGTGCTGATGATTGGGGGAAATATTCCCGGGGCGACACAGGTGTTGTCGGTACAGCTATATGAGCACGTTGAGGCCTTGGATTATGGAAGTGCCCATCGCTTGGCGGCGATCATGTTGCTGCTGTCGTTCGGTATGATGCTGGTGTTGCAGTATTTGCGGCGGGACGATCGCAGCTCGCGATTGCTGGGGTTCTGAATGGCGATGGGCAAACTGGACGTCAATCTCCAGCTCCAGCGGGGCTCCCGTAAGGATTTCCAGCTTAATCTGGCGCTGCCTATACCCACTACTGGCGTGACCGGCATCTTCGGACCGTCGGGATCGGGTAAAACCACCTTGCTGCGCTGTATTGCCGGGCTGGAGTCGCAAGTCAGTGGCGCAATTTCCTTCAATGGCCAGACATGGCTGGACGAGCGGCAACATCTGCCCTGCCACCAGCGACCTATTGCCTATGTGTTTCAGGAAGCCAGCCTGTTTCCCCATCTGAATGTTGCGGGTAACCTGCGCTATGCCCAGAAGCGGGCCCGTGACTCTGGGCCCGACCTGGATGCAGTCGTGGAGCTGCTGGGCCTGGCTCCCCTCCTCCAGCGTCAGCCAGATCGGCTGTCGGGCGGCGAGCGCCAACGCGTGGCAATTGCCCGGGCATTGCTGGCCGCGCCCCAGTTGTTATTGATGGATGAACCCCTATCCGGTCTCGACCCGGCGCGCAAAGCTGAGATTCTTCCCTATCTGGAAACGCTTTGCCGGGACTCTGCCATCCCGATTCTCTATGTCAGTCACTCTCTCGATGAAATCTGCCGTCTTGCCGACCATCTGGTACTGATGGATAGCGGCCGAGCGGTCGCGCAGGGGCCGCTCTCTGACATGCTGATTCAGGAGCGGCACCGTCTGGGCGAAAAAGACGAAGTTTCTGCCGTCATCGACGCCGATTTGGTCGCACGCGATACGCAGTGGCACTTGATGCAATGTGCTTTTGATGGCGGCGCATTGTGGGTGCGCGACAGCGGGGATGCCATCGGCAGCCGCCTGCGTTTGAGGATTCGGGCGCAGGATGTGAGTTTGAGCCTGGCGCAGCCCCAGGACAGCAGTATTGTGAATATCCTGCCCTGCCAGATTTGCGCCATTCACGATGACTTTGCCGAGGCGATGCAGATTGTCGAATTAACGCTGGGGCAGCAGCAGTTACTGGCTCGCCTCACCCGGCGCAGCGTGCATAGTCTGGCGTTGCGTGCAGGGATGTCTGTCTACGCGCAGCTAAAGTCTGTCGCTATTATTCGCTGATAGAAGGGATTGTCGTTGGCCCCGCAAGGCAGGGCCGGCAGGCGTTCATGGAGTGCTGGCGTTTTCCGGTCCCCAAAACGCTTTCATGGCAACCACTTTGTTGTCATCGTTAAAGGTAAACTGGTCGATGATTTCCAGGCGCATTTCTCCGTTGCCGGGGTTCAGCTCCACAATAAAGGGAAAAACGGCGTGGTTGGCGGCCAGTCGGACGGCTCCGTCCATGCGTGCACTGATCCCGGAACTAAATGCGGTTTTGTAAAATCCAAGAATAGCGTCTTTACCGACGACCGGCGTGCTGCCAACGGGGTCTTCTAGGCTGGCATCATCCGTATAAAGGGCGTCGATGGCGGTGAGATCATGCTCACTCAGTGCTTTGATATAGGCCTCTACTGCGGCCACCTTCGGGTTTTTGCTCACTCGCGGGCTCCATTTATTGTGCTGGTGTAGATATTTTGAGTGTAACGCGGTATACCGATACTGAACATCATCCGTAGCAGTGAAATAACAAGCAATTCGCCCCATGCTGCCTTGGGCAGCGTATTGATCAGGAGCGAGCTACTGCGGAGTAAAGCAGGTTTTATATGTATTTATTGAAACGATCCACCTCTTCATTCACTCGCCGAGTGTTCACAACCCTGGCCCTGGTATTGCTGCTGTTGCCCTCGGCGCAGGCGCTTACCGAGCTGTCACCAGACGGCGACCAGCGCGGCGCGATGAAAGAGATGCTGCAGCGTCTCGAACGCGGCCATTACGTCAAACTCGAGGTCGATGACAGCGCGTCATCACAATTGCTGGATTCCTATCTCGCCGACCTGGATCCGAATCGTCAGTTTTTCCTGAAAAGCGATATTGATGAGTTCGAGCGCTACCGCGAACGCCTTGATGACGAACTGAAGAAAGGCCGCGTGGATGCCGGCTTTACCATTTTCAATCGCTATCGCCAGCGCATTGTTGAACGGTTGGAGAAAACGATAGCCAGCCTCGACAAGACAGTTCCAAGTTTCGACTTCAGCAAGGATGAGAACATCCTGCTGGATCGCTCGGAGCAGCCTTGGCCCAAAAATCAGCAAGAAGCCGACGAAATATGGCGAAAGCAGCTTAAAAACCGCGTTCTTGGGCTCAAATTGGCAGGCAAGGAAGACAAAGATATTGTCGAGTTGCTGCAGAAACGCTTCCGCAACCAGGTCAAACGGCTTGAGCAGCTCGAATCGGAAGACGCGTTCCAGATGTATGCCAACGCCTTTGCCTCGCTGTACGACCCCCACACGGATTACTTCTCCCCTCGCCTGTCTGAAAATTTTCAGATCAATATGAGCCTGAAGCTGGAAGGCATTGGCGCCGTGCTGCAGATGGAGGACGACTACACCAAGATTGTTCGCCTGGTACCTGCGGGCCCTGCGGATAAGCAAGGTCAACTGCAGCCGGCTGACCGCATCGTTGGGGTCGCTCAGGGGAAGAAAGGCGAGATGCAGGATGTGATCGGCTGGCGTCTGGATGACGTGGTTGACCTGATTCGCGGTCCCAGCGGCTCCTTCGTGCGCCTGGACGTCATCCCAGCCATTGCGCACAGCGATGAAGAGCGCAAGGAAATCGTGATCGAGCGCAATGAGGTGAAGCTCGAAGAGCAAAGTGCCAAAGGCGAAATCATCGAGATCAAAGATGCCGACGGCGAGACGCGCAAGATTGGTGTCATCAATATTCCAACCTTTTACCTCGACTTTGATGCATTCCGCATGGGAGATCCGGACTTCCGCAGCACGACCCGGGATGTCCACCGTATTCTTGGCGAGCTGTTGGTTGACGGCGCAGAAGGGATTGTCATCGATCTGCGTGATAACGGCGGCGGCTCGCTGGCCGAGGCCAATGGCTTGGTCGGCCTGTTCATTGAAAGCGGTCCGACTGTGCAGATTCGCCAGTCAAATTCACGGGTGATTCGCGAAGGCAAGCGTCGCAGCTCCCCCTATTACACCGGCCCGCTGGCCGTGCTGATCAACCGGATGAGCGCTTCGGCTTCAGAGATTTTTGCGGGCGCCATTCAGGATTATCAGCGCGGAATCGTGATTGGCACCCAGTCTTTTGGTAAAGGAACGGTGCAATCCGTTAACCCGCTCAGCCACGGGCAGCTAAAAATGACGGAGTCCAAGTTCTATCGGATTTCGGGTGACAGCACCCAGAATCGCGGCGTCATTCCCGATATTGCCTTCCCGCCGCTCTACGACAAGGAGCAGATCGGTGAGAGCATTTTGGACAATGCCATGGCCTGGGACCGTATCGCCGAGGCGCGCCATCGTTATTACTATGACCTTCGCTCCGGCCTGCCCGCCTTGGAAAACAAGCACGCTTCCCGTATTGCCAAGGACCCGGACTTCCGCTTCCTCACCGAACAGCTTGCCGCCATCGATAAATATCGCGACCGCAAAGAGCTGTCACTGAATATGGCGGTTCGCAAGAAAGAGCGTGAGGAGCAGAAAGCCCTGCAACTGGCGATGGAGAACCGCCGCCGTGTGGCTAAGGGCGAAGAGCCTCTGGAGGTACTGGAAGGCGACGGTGAAGAGGGACTGGAAATTCCCGATGACTTGGTTGTGAGTCCTAAAATGGACAGCAGTCAGGACAGTGATACCGTTGCTGACAAGGATGACAAAGAGAAGAAGGAAAAGGTCGACCCCTTACTCAATGAGGCTGGCCACATTCTCGTCGATGCAATGCCCTACTTTCAGCCCGAGCAATTGGCCGGGCGCCCATAAGTAAGGACGGAAGCCAGCTTAGCGGCTGGCTTCCCGCATAGTGACAAACTCTTCCGCAACCGTGGGGTGAATGCCGATCGTACTGTCAAAGACCGCTTTTGTTGCGCCCGCCTTAATGGCAACGGCAAAGCCCTGAATCACTTCTCCCGCATCATCGCCGAGCATATGTGCGCCTACCACACGGTCGCTGGCGACATCGACAATCAGTTTAAGGAAAACCTTGGAGGGATTTTCAGTCAGCGTGTGTTTCAGGTGTCGGAACTGCGAGGTAAACACGCGAATATCGCCAAAGGTTTCCCGCGCTTGCTCTTCGCTGTAGCCCACGGTACCGATATTGGGCTGGCAGAAAATAGCCGTGGGAATGTAGCTGTAATCCATGGCTTGGTCTTGATCGCCGTATAGGCGGCGTACCAGGTTCATGGCTTCGGCCAGCGCGATGGGCGTCAACTCCATTCCGCCGGTGACATCGCCCAAGGCGTAGATAGCGGGGTCCTGGGTCTGAAACTCCGGAGAGACCTCGATAAAGCCCTTATCGTTGAGTGTGACCTGGGTATTCTCAAGTCCCAGGCCCTCAACCAGCGCGTTGCGTCCGGTCGCATACATCACCAAACCGGTGTTCAGCGTGTCGCCGTGCTGGAGTTTGACCTGGTATCCCTGCCCGGTTTTGATAATGGCGTTAACATCCTCGTTAAAGCGCAAATCAACGCCTCGCTGACGCATTTCTTCGGCGAGATGTCCGCGAATTTCTTCATCGAAACCGCGTAAAAACAAGTCTCTGCGGTAGATCTGCGTCACCTTGACGCCGAGTCCATTCAGAATCCCCGCAAACTCTGTAGCGATATAGCCACCGCCGACGACGGTGGCGTGCTCGGGCAGTTCGTCGAGATAAAACAATTCATTGGAGCTGATCACGTGCTCCCGACCTTCAACGTCGGGAATGAAAGGCCAACTCCCCACGGCGACCAAGATACGTTCGGCACTGTAGGTTTTGCCTTCTACCTCCACACGATGGCTGTCGACAAAGCGGGCGTGACCATTAATGATTTGAACGCCGGCATTGCGCAGCAAGTTGCCGTAAATGCCGTTCAGACGCTCTATTTCACGGGTCTTGTTGTCACGCAGGCGTGCCCAGTTCAGTGGCTGGTGTTCAACATCCCAGCCGAAACTGGCCGCATCGTGGAAATTCTCGGTGAAGTGGGCCGCATAACTGAACAGTTTTTTGGGAACACAACCTACATTGACACAGGTGCCGCCCAGCGCGCGGGACTCTGCAACAGCCACCTTGGCACCCATGCCCGCCGCCATACGGGCCGCTCGCACACCGCCGCTGCCTGCGCCGATGACCAGTAAGTCGTAATCGTAGTCTGTCACGCTGTTCTCCAAGCTGTTTAGGTGTCCAGGTCACCCTGATGTTCGTACCACGCCAGTTTTTCCCTCAGGCTCACCACTTCGCCAACAATAATCAGTGTCGGCGCCTGTACCGGGTGCTGCTCAAGAGTTTTAACCATGGTGGCCAAGGTCGCAGTGACCACTTTCTGATTTGCCGTTGTCCCCTGCTGAATAATGGCAATCGGCGTATCCGGGCTGCGACCATGGGCTATCAACTGCTCGCAGATCACCGGCAGGCCAATCAGTCCCATATAAAAGACCACGGTTTGCTGATTATGCACCAGCTCCGCCCACGGCAGGTTGATGCTGTTGTCTTTCAGGTGCCCGGTGACAAAGCGCACAGACTGCGCGTGATCGCGATGAGTAAGCGGGATACCCGCATAGCTTGCACAGCCCGCTGCCGCCGTTACGCCTGGCACGACCTGAAAGGGAATACGATGCTCGGCCAGTTCCTGTATTTCTTCGCCACCACGACCGAAAATAAAGGGATCACCGCCCTTCAGCCGCGCCACCTTGCGCCCCTGGCTGGCGTACTGGACCAGAAGCTGGTTGATATCCTGCTGGGGCACGGCGTGATTTGACCGCGCTTTGCCAACGAATACGCGCTCTGCGTCTTTCCGGCAGAGTTCGACAATTTCCGGCGCCACCAGCCGGTCATAGAGTACGACATCGGCCTTTTGCAACAGGCGCAGTGCTTTGAAGGTCATCAGATCCGGGTCGCCGGGCCCAGCCCCAATCAAATACACTTCCCCACCCGGTGCGGGCTCCGCCTTGCCGATCAGTTCGCGCAGCATATCGGCGGCCGTGTCTGACTTACCGGCATATACCATTTCAGCGACCGGGCCATCGAGTGTTTGCTCCCAGAAGGCCCGTCGCTCTTCGATATCACCGAAACGCTGTTTGACGGCATCGCGAAACTGGCCAACCAGATCTGCCAGACGACCATAGGCAGCGGGAATGCTCGATTCAAGCTTTGAGCGGATCATCCGCGCGAGTACCGGGCTCTTCCCACCACTGCTGACGGCGACCACAATCGGCGAGCGATCGATGATGGCAGGCAAGATAACGCTGCAAAGCTCAGGGCAATCGACCACGTTCACCGGAATCTGCAGTTGCCCACAGTCTTTCGATACGCGCTGATTCAGGCTGCGATCATCGGTAGCCGCGATACAGAGAAAGACCTTATCCAGCGTTTCCGGGGTATAGACGTCCTGAAGACTCTCGGCGGCGGCGCCACTGTCAGCAAGCAATGCCTGCAGCTCAGGGAGAATATCGGGTGCAACCACCCGAAGTGTCGCGCCGGCCTTGTGCAACAACCTCGCTTTGCGCAGCGCGACCTCGCCGCCGCCCACGATCAGACAAACCTGTCCCTCCAAGCGGGTGAACAGTGGCAGAAAATCCACCGTTTCAGCCCAGCTCGCCGGGTTTCAGGCAGTCAATGCCGCCCATATAGGGTCGAAGTGCCTCGGGTATCACAACACTGCCATCTTCCTGTTGGCCGTTTTCCAGCAAAGCAACCAGCGTGCGCCCCACCGCCAGGCCAGAACCATTCAGAGTATGGAGTAATTCCGGCTTGCCGGTTTCAGGGTTGCGCCAGCGCGCCATCATACGGCGGGCCTGGAAATCGCCGAAGTTACTGCAGGAGGAGATTTCGCGATAGGTGTTTTGGGCAGGCAGCCAGACTTCCAGGTCGTAGGTTTTACGCGCAGAAAAGCCAAGGTCACCGCCACATAGCAAGACTTTGCGGTATGGCAGTTCCAGTTTTTGCAGAATCGCTTCCGCATGACCAGTCAGCGCCTCAAGTGCCGCCTCAGACTGTTCCGGGCGCACAAACTGTACTAGCTCGACTTTCTCAAACTGGTGCTGACGGATCATGCCGCGCGTGTCGCGACCGTAGCTGCCGGCCTCTGAACGGAAACACGGGGTGTGTGCGGCAAATTTCAGTCCCTCTCCCAACTCGGCAGCGTCGATTATCTCGTCGCGCATGATATTGGTCACCGGCACCTCTGCCGTGGGGATCAGGTAGTACTCCGCATCACCTTGAAGGCGGAACAGGTCTTCCTCAAACTTCGGCAGTTGTCCGGTGCCGCGAAGGGAGTCGCTGTTCACGATGTAGGGCACATAAACTTCCTGATAGCCGTGCTCACCACAGTGGGTGTTCAGCATGAACTGGATCAGAGCGCGGTGCAGTCTCGCAATACCGCCCCGCATGACTGCAAAACGACTGCCGGTGATTTTGCTGGCGGTGTCGAAATCCAAGCCACCCAGACGGGCACCGACGTCGACATGGTCGCTGACCTCAAAGCTGAATTGAGCGGGCTCGCCCCAGCGGGAAATTTCCCGGTTATCGGCTTCATCTTTGCCCTCGGGGACTTCGTCTGCCGGAATATTGGGTACCGCCATCAGCAGGCTGTCGAGCGCATCGTTGGCCGCCTTGGCGTCCTGCTTCAGGCTTTCCAGCTGGGATTCAATTTTGGCCAGCGTCTCATTAACTTGGGCTTTGGCCTCCTCCACCGGCACACCGCTTTTTACCAGTTCGCCGATTTGCTTGGAGGCTTGCTTACGCTGTGCCAGTAATTCCTGACTGTCGATGTCTGCCTGCTTGCGGCGACTGTCTAACTGCTGAAAGGTCTCAACATCAAAGTCAAAACCTTTCTTTTTCAAGGCGGCTGCCACGGCGTCCGGCTCCTGGCGAAGCTGCTTGATATTCAACATTATTAATACTCTCCAAGACTTTGAAAATAATAGCTATCTTGTTGCAATTATGCCCAGCCAACAGGCCAGCACACACAGGCTGAGTGACGCCAGCATATAGCCGAATGCCAGAACAATACGCCCCGACTCCAGCATGGCGACAGCCTCCAATGAAAATGTAGAAAACGTCGTAAAGGCCCCGAAGAATCCCACCATAAGGACATAGCGCCAATCGGTGTGCACACTGCCTCGTTCGGTAATCAACACATAGGCGACGCCGATCAGCGCCGAGCCGACGATATTAACGGCGAAGGTGCCTATCGGCCAAGACAGAGAAGGGAACCAGCTTTGGCAAAGACGGCCAACGCCGTAACGGCTGAGTGCACCGCCCGCGCCGCCGAGTGCGATCAGAAGATATTGCAGCACGGAGTCTTCCTTCACGGTTAAAACGGGCATTCTAGCAAGAGTTGGACTAGGAATAACGCTTGTTTGGGCTGTCGGCATCGAGTTGTTGCAGATAGCGCAGCTTTTCGCCGATTTTCTTCTCCAGTCCGCGGTCAACCGGATGATAAAAAGTCTCGCCGTGAAGGGCTTCAGGCAGATAGTTCTCCCCGGCCGCGTAGCCGCCGGGCTCGTCATGGGCATAGCGATAGCCCTCGCCGAAACCCTGGCCTTTCATCATTTTGGTCGGCGCATTGCGCAGGTGCATGGGTACGTCGTAGCTTGGGTCCTGAGCAATACGCTTTTTCAAGGCATTGAATGCGGTGTACACCGCATTGCTCTTGGGGGCCGCGGCAAGATAGCTGACCGCCTGCGCCAGCGCCAACTCCCCTTCCGGGCTGCCCAGTCGCTCCTGCACATCCCAGGCGTCAAGGCATAGTCGCAGTGCCCGCGGATCTGCGTTGCCAATGTCTTCACTGGCCATGCGCACCAACCGCCGGGCGATATAAATAGGATCGCAGCCGCCGTCGAGCATGCGCAGCAGCCAGTAGAGCGCCCCATCCGGGGAGCTGCCTCGAACAGATTTGTGCAGCGCGGAAATCTGTTCGTAGAAAAGATCGCCGCCTTTATCGAAACGTCGTGGCTGATGACTGAGGGCCTGATCGATAGCGTTCTGCCCGATTTCGCGATTATCGCGGCCTTCGTCGCGGGCGACGTCCATCGCCAGTTCCAGCAGATTCAGGGCTCTTCGGGCATCGCCATCAGCCTGTCGGGCCAGCATCTCCAGCAATACAGGCTCGCACTGCCAGCCTTCCTCTGCGCAGGCATGCTGGAGGATGTCCAGCAGTTCATCAGTGTCCAGCGCCCGCAACGGATACACCCTGGCCCGAGACAACAGTGCATTATTGATTTCAAAGCTGGGGTTTTCGGTGGTGGCGCCGACAAAGATTAGAGTGCCATCTTCCACGTAGGGCAAAAACGCATCTTGCTGGGCTTTATTGAAACGGTGGACTTCGTCGATAAACAGCACTGTGCGTCGCCCGTAGCGCTGTTCCTGCTGTGCGACCTCCACGGCCTTGCGGATATCCTTCACACCGGCCAGCACCGCCGACAGGCTGAGGAAATGTGCGTCGCTGTGCTGGGCAATCAGCCGCGCCAAGGTGGTTTTACCCACACCGGGCGGGCCCCAGAAGATCATTGAGTGCAGCTGCCCGGCGTCCAGTGCGCGGCGCAGGGCCTGCCCCTCTCCCAGGAGATGCTGCTGCCCCCGGTAATCGGCGAGGCTGGCCGGCCGCATTCGGGCCGCCAGAGGTGCCTGCGTGCCCGTCATTGAGACAGGCTGGCCTCGTTGAAGCGGAAGTCTCCGGCGGGAATCGCCTTGTTGTAACGCGGTGAGGTCAGCCGGATTTCCGTGCGCTGTGCCAGATTATCCAGCATAGCCATGCCGACCAGCTTTCCCTTGTTAAAACGCAGCGTCATTTGCGAAAACATTTCCGGGCTTCGTGGTTTCAGAATGAATTCGCGTTGGGCCCCTTGCTTGTTCATGGCGACCTCGAAGCGAGATTCCAGCTCGGCAATGCTCGCCCCGATAATCAGTGCGGGGGTTTGCGCCAATTCAGGCGAGAAGGCCTCGGTGTTGAGCTGCTCCAGATCGGCATCGTAGCGCCACAGGGTTTCGCCATCGCTGATAAGCAGATAGTGAAACGGCTCGCGACTTTCCCAACGCAGTTTGTTCGGGCGCTCAACCATCAGTTCGCCGCGGCTTTGCTGAAGCAACGTCCCGTCTTCATCGAAAACGTCCTGTTCAAAGTCCGCTTGCAGGGTTTTCAGCGACGAAAGCTGAAGGTGAAGCTGCGCAACATCTCCAGCAAGCGCCGGAGCAATATTGAGCAGGCAGGCCAAGAAGCAGAAAGCGAGTTTGCGCATAAGCGCTCCTTATTCGGGGGGCGGCGGTGCAATGACTTCTCGGCTGCCATTGCTGGCCATTTCCGAGACCACACCGGCCGCTTCCATGGTTTCAATCAATCGGGCAGCGCGGTTGTAGCCGATGCGCAACTTGCGCTGTACCGAGGAAATGGAGGCACGACGGCTCTGGGTAACAAATCGTACGGCTTCGTCGTAAAGCGCATCGGATTCGCCAGCGTCGTCGCCACCTTCCGGCGGCATACCGGGCATCGCATCGGTGCTGCTACCCTCTTCCAACAAGCCGTCGATATATTGTGGCTCGCCACGTTTTTGCCAGTCTGCTACCACCCGGTGAACCTCTTCGTCGCTGACAAAGGCGCCGTGAACACGTACCGGCAAGCCAGAGCCCGGGGGCAGGTAGAGCATGTCACCGTGACCCAGCAACTGCTCAGCACCGCCCTGATCCAGGATGGTCCGCGAGTCAATTTTCGAAGACACCTGGAAGGCAATGCGCGTAGGCACGTTGGCTTTGATCAGGCCGGTGATAACATCCACCGATGGGCGCTGCGTGGCGAGGATCAGGTGTATACCCGCAGCTCGCGCCTTCTGGGCGATACGGGCGATAAGCTCTTCGACCTTCTTACCGACAATCATCATCATGTCGGCAAATTCATCAATCACCACCACAATGGCCGGCAGTGACTCAAGGTCAGGCGCTTCCGCCTCTTCCAAGCCAGCCTGAAAATGCTCATCGGGGACGAACAGCGGATCTTTAATCGGATTGCCGGACTGGGCGGCTTCTTTCACTTTGCGGTTGAAACCTGCGAGATTACGCACCCCCATCGCCGACATCAGCTTGTAGCGCCGTTCCATTTCAGCCACACACCAGCGCAGACCATTGGCTGCGTCTTTCATGTCGGTGATAACCGGCGTCAACAGATGCGGAATGCCGTCATACACAGACAGCTCCAGCATTTTCGGGTCGACCAGCAGCAAGCGCACTTCCTCGGGAGACGATTTGTACAGCAAGCTTATCAACATGGCATTAACGCCAACTGACTTACCGGAGCCGGTCGTACCGGCAACCAGCAAATGCGGCATTTTCGCGAGGTCGGCACAGACCGGCTCACCGGCAATGTCGTGACCGAGGGCCAGTGTCAGCGCCGATTTGGAAGATTCAAACGCCTCAGAAGACAGCACATCGCGAAAATTGACGATTTCACGGTCTTCGTTGGGAATTTCGATACCCACATAAGGCTTACCCGGAATGACCTCCACCACCCGCACGCTGACTACGGCAAGCGAACGGGCGAGGTCTTTCACGAGGTTACTGATTTTACTGACTTTTACCCCGGCATCGGGCTCAAGTTCGAAACGGGTAATGACCGGACCAGGAAAGACCGCAATCACTTTTGCCGACACACCGAAGTCGAGCAGCTTAAGCTCCAGCAGGCGCGACATCGCCTCCAGAGTTTCTGGCGAAAACCCCTTGTCGGAGTGGCGATCTGGCGCATCAAGCAGTGACAACGACGGCAGGCTGCCGCTGACAAGCCCATCGAACAGCGAGGTTTGCTTTTCCTTTTCCACCCGGGCCGATTTGGCCACCGGCTTGGGTGGCGGCGCGATCTCTGGCGCAATCCGGGTCTTTTGAATTTCGTTCTTCTTGGCAACAGAGTCTTTGCGCTGTTGCTGCGCGGCCTTGGAGGCTTTGCGCTCAATACGTCGCTGCTGGAACTGATAAAAAGCATCCTGCAAGCGGTCATAGACATTGAGGGTCATTTCCCCCAAGCGGTCGATTAACTTCAACCAGGAAAGATCGGTGAAGATCGTCATGCCGAAGAGCAAGATCGCCAGCAATAGCAGATGACTGCCGAAGTAGCTGAACGAGGCCACAGTTGCCTGACCAATCGCTTCGCCCAATACGCCCCCGGTACCGAACGGCAGCAAGCTGCTTCCATGATCTTCAGTGGCGGCCAGCCCGGTGCTGGCGATCATCACCAGCACAAAACCGATGCTGCGCAGAGCGAAGACAACGGAGTCAAAGCCGCCCGGATGCAGGCGATGTTGAAAGAGTTTGGCGGCCCGGAAAGCCAGCATTGCCGGAAACAGATACGCCATGTAACCGAACAGCGCGTAGAACACATCCGCCAGCCAAGCGCCAACCGGTCCGCCTGCGTTGTGAATGCCCTCGCCCGCGCCGGTTCGCGACCAGCCCGGATCAGCGGGGTCGTAGCTGACCAGCGACACAAAGATATAAACACAGACTGCAACCAAGGCGATAAGCAGCCCCTCGCGCAGGCGTAGTTGCAGGGTGTCACGGTGTTCGCTGTGTTTTGCCGAAGTGGATTTTGCCAAGGGAAATCGGCTTCCTCTGAATTTTGCGTACTGACGATGCGAAAGGCATTGAAAATGCCAAATGTGGGCCCAATATTAGCACTTCTATCAAGAGCTTGTCGCCGTTACGGCTTTTGCCGATGTGGCCGGATTACCCTATGATAGACGCCTGTTATCAGTCACTCGGGATTGCACAGAGTTCAATCCCCAATCAGGGAATATTACCTCCATGAGCGATGTTCAGCACCACCGTTTAATTATTCTCGGCTCCGGACCGGCGGGCTACACGGCCGCGGTTTATGCCGCCCGTGCCAACCTGAACCCGGTTGTTATCACCGGCATGCAGCAAGGTGGGCAGTTGACCACAACGACTGACGTTGATAATTGGCCTGGCGACCAGAATGGTGTTCAAGGGCCAGAACTGATGATGCGTATGCAAGAACACGCGGAGCGCTTCGAAACCCAAGTGGTCTTTGATCATATCGAGTCCGTCGATCTGAAAAATCGCCCCTTCACATTGAAAGGCAGCAACACCTACACCTGCGACGCACTGATTATTGCTACCGGCGCCTCTGCACAGTATCTGGGACTGCCCTCGGAAGAAGCCTTTATGGGCAAAGGCGTTTCTGCCTGCGCAACCTGTGATGGGTTTTTCTATCGCGGCAAGAAAGTCGCGGTTATCGGCGGCGGTAATACTGCGGTTGAGGAAGCCCTCTACCTGTCCAACATCGCCTCGGAAGTGACGCTGGTGCATCGTCGCGACGCCCTGCGTTCAGAGAAAATCCTACAGGACAAGCTGCTGGAACGCGCCGAGAACGGCAATGTGAATATTCTCTGGAATCACACATTGGATGAGGTGTTGGGCGATGATTCCGGCGTTACCGGCCTGCGCCTGGCAAGTACCAAAGATGACAGCACCCAGGAGCTCGACGTTGCCGGGGTCTTTATCGCCATCGGCCACAAGCCCAACACCGATATTTTTGAGGGCCAGCTTGAGATGGCCAACGGCTATCTGAAAATTGCCAGCGGCACCGAAGGCAATGCGACCCAGACCAGTATCGAAGGCGTCTTTGCAGCCGGGGATGTGGCCGATCACATCTACCGCCAGGCAGTCACCTCTGCCGGTTTTGGCTGTATGGCAGCGCTGGATGCTGAGCGTTATCTCGACGACCTGGCATAACGGAGTCTGTCAGCAGTAATGCCCAGTATTCCCTGGCTGGATGAGCGTTCGCTGCAATTCCCAGACATCGATAATGCCCTAGATGACCCCAACGGCCTGCTGGCCGTTGGCGGTGACCTCTCTCCCGAACGTTTGCTGACCGCCTACCAGCACGGGATTTTCCCTTGGTACGAAGACCCCCAACCCTTGCTCTGGTGGTCACCCCAGCCGCGAGCGGTCCTGTTTCCTGAAAAATTGCACTGCAGCCGCAGCCTGCGCAAGCAAATGCGCAAAGCCTCTTATCGCGTCAGCGCCGATAGCTGCTTTGCGCGGGTGCTTGATGAATGTGCAGCAACCAGTCCCAAGCGTCCCGGTACCTGGATTACGCAAGACATGCGCCGTGCATACAACCGCATGCATGAGCTGGGCTGGGCGCACTCCATTGAAGTCTATCTGGACGACGAGCTGGTGGGCGGCTTGTACGGTTTGGCGTTGGGGCAAGTATTTTTCGGCGAATCCATGTTCAGCCGTGGGCCGAGCGGATCCAAAATTGCGCTGATTGCGCTGTGTGCCGAATTGCTTTCTCGAAACTTCAAAGTCATTGACTGTCAGGTCGGCAATGACTACCTCTACAGTATGGGCGCCGAGCTGATTCCTCGGGCGCAGTTCAAAACCCTACTGGAACACTATGCTCAGCCGCATGAGGATCAGCGCGGACACTGGACATTGGGCGACGAAAGCAAGCAAAAGGTCAGCGGTAATGACGGATAAAACACAGCCCCGCTTTTACAAAACCACGCCCCACCCTTGCAGTTATTTCGATGATCGCGAGGCACAAACACTGTTTGTCGATCCAGAAGCGGATGTCTCTGGCGAGCTGTACACCCAGCTATCGAGAGCGGGCTTTCGGCGAAGCGGCAACCACTACTACCGTCCGCACTGCGAGAATTGTCAGGCCTGCGTGCCTTGTCGCGTTCCTGTTGCTGACTTCCAGTTTCGACGCAGTCACCGGCGGGTATTGCAGCGCAATAACGATCTGGATGTCATCTGGCGAACACAGCCCGCCGCTGACGCCTACTCACTTTACGAGCGCTACATAACGCTTCGCCATGCCGATGGCGACATGTACCCGCCCACGCGGGAACAGTTCGACAGTTTTATCGCCGATTGCCGGGAAGACACCGCTTTCCTGCATTTTTATAGAGAAAACACGCTGATGGCCGTAGCGGTATGCGACCAGATGGGCGATGGTCTGTCCGCGATGTACACATTTTTTGCGCCGGAGGAAGACCAGCGAAGCTTGGGAAAACTGGCAATCTTGGCGCAAATTCAGGCATGCCAGCAAAAGCAGCTGCCGTATCTCTACCTGGGATATTGGATTCGAGACTGCCAGAAAATGCGCTATAAAACGGATTATCGACCGATCGAACTGTTAATTAGTCGCCGCTGGCTACGGCTGAAATAAAGCAAATTGCCTAATTCTGCTAATTCAGGCAAAATGCGCGCTGCTTTTAAGGCCGTACTGGGCCACTTTCCTGCGATTCTATCGTAAAACCACTATCTTTGAGGGTTACTGCCGAATGGCGAAAGAAGACCAGATTGAAATGGAAGGCGAGGTTATCGATACCCTGCCGAACACCACGTTCCGGGTACGCCTGGAAAATGGTCACGTAGTTACCGCACACATCTCCGGTAAAATGCGCAAACACTACATCCGCATTCTGACGGGTGACAAAGTAAAAGTTGAGCTGACCCCTTACGATTTGACCAAGGGTCGCATCACCTTCCGCGGTCGTTAATTCTTTCGGCGACCGCTGACGAGAGGCCTTTTCAGGCCTCTTCTGTCATCTCCCTCTCCGCTTCAGCTTCCAGCGTTAAGGTATCTCCGGAGCCATCCACACCAATGTGGACAGTGCCGCCGCTATGCTCGAGCGCACCGAACAGCACCATCTCAGCCAGTGGCTTTTTGATGTGCTCCTGGATCACTCTGGCCATCGGCCGCGCACCCATGGTTTTGTCATAACCTTTTTTCACCAACCAGCGTCGAGCGGCATCATCGACATCCAGCACCACTTTTTTGTCGTCGAGCTGGGATTGCAGTTCGACCAGGAACTTGTCGACCACTGTCAGTACGACATCTTCTTCCAGTGGCGCAAAGTTGATGACGCTGTCCAGGCGGTTGCGGAATTCCGGCGTAAACAGACGATTAATCGCCTCGCTGGCATCGGTATGGTGATCCTGCTCAGTGAAACCAATAGAGCGGCGGCTAATACTTTCTGCCCCGGCATTGGTTGTCATCACCAGAATCACATTGCGGAAGTCGGCTTTACGACCGTTGTTGTCAGTCAGTGAACCGTGGTCCATCACCTGCAGAAGCAGGTTAAACAACTCGGGATGGGCTTTCTCGATTTCGTCGAGCAACACCACCGAGTGCGGGTGCTTGGTCACCGCGTCGGTCAGCAGGCCGCCCTGATCAAAGCCGACATAACCCGGAGGCGCGCCGATCAGCCTTGATACCGTGTGCCGCTCCATGTACTCCGACATATCGAAGCGCACCAACTCCAGCCCCATGATTTTTGCGAGCTGTCGACATACTTCAGTCTTGCCGCCCCCGGTCGGGCCAGCCAGCAGGAAGGAACCGATCGGTTTGTCACCGGACTTCAGTCCCGCCCGTGCCAGTTTGATCGCCGCGCTCAGCTCGGTAATCGCCTGGTCTTGACCAAACACCACCATTCTGAGGTTGTCTTCGAGCTTCGCGAGAGAAGCCTTGTCATCGGACGAAACACTTTTTGGAGGAATCCGCGCAATCTTGGCGACGATGGCCTCGATTTCAGGTACATCGATCACTTCAGCGCGGCTTTCTTCAGGCTGCAGTCGCTGATACGCGCCGGCTTCATCAATGACGTCAATGGCCTTGTCGGGCAGGAAGCGATCGCTGATGTAACGGGCCGACAATTCCGCTGCTGTGCGCAGTGCTGCATCGGTATATTTCAGCTCATGGTGCCCTTCAAAGCGCGATTTCAAGCCTTTGAGGATATGGAAGGTATCTTCCACGCTGGGCTCGCCCACATCCACTTTCTGGAAGCGGCGACTCAGGGCGCGATCTTTTTCAAAGATACCGCGATATTCCTGGAACGTTGTCGAGCCAATGCAGCGCAATTGGCCACTGCTGAGCAGCGGCTTGAGCAGGTTCGAGGCATCCATCACGCCGCCCGACGCCGCACCGGCACCGATAATGGTATGGATTTCATCGATAAACAGGATGGCGCCTTCACGCTTTTTCAAATCTGCCAACAGGCCTTTGAGTCGTTTCTCAAAGTCGCCCCGGTATTTGGTCCCTGCCAACAAGGCGCCCATATCCAGAGAGTAGACCACACTGTCTTCCAGCACGCTGGGGACTTCGCCGTCGACAATACGCTTGGCCAAACCTTCGGCGATCGCGGTTTTCCCCACGCCGGACTCACCCACCAACAGCGGGTTGTTCTTGCGGCGGCGGCTGAGGATTTGAGCGACGCGCTCCACTTCTTCGGCACGGCCAATCAAGGGATCGATACGGCCAGCTTTCGCTTCTTCGTTCAAATTAGTGGAGTAACTTTCCAGCGGGCGCTGCTCGGGATCTCCGCCCTCGCCTTCCTGCTCGCCGTGTTGCTCGTGCTCATTCTCGGCACCGGATACTTTTGAGATGCCGTGGGTGATGTAGTTGACGACATCGAGGCGATTAACGCTCTGCGATTTGAGGAAGTACACCGCCTGGCTTTCCTGCTCACTGAAAATCGCGACCAGCACGTTGGCGCCGGTGACCTCCTGCTTGCCAGAGGACTGTACGTGAAACACTGCGCGCTGCAGGACGCGTTGAAAGCCTAGCGTCGGCTGCGTGTCGCGTTCGACGTCATCATCGGGAATTCGGGGAGTGGTGGCGTCAACAAATTCGTTGAGCTCGCCTTTCAGCTGATTGAGATCAGCGCCACAGGCCAGCAACACTTTTACTGCGGCTTCGTTGTCGGCCAGCGCCAACAACAGGTGTTCCACCGTCATGAATTCGTGACGGCGACTACGGGCCGATTTGAATGCCTGGCTGAGCGTGGTTTCCAGATCTTTACTCAACATAGCCTGCTACGCCTTCTGTTGCTGCTTGGGGATACTGCTGTGTACGTGTCGGAATCAGCCTTCGTTCTCCTCAATTTCTGCGAGCAGCGGGTGGCCGCTTTCCCGAGCGTACTGATTTACCTGTTCTGCCTTGGTTTCGGCAATATCGCGGGTGAATACACCGCAAACACCTTTACCCTGGGTATGGACGGTCAGCATAACTTGCGTCGCACGCTGTCTATCCATGTAGAAGAAATCTTCCAGCACTTCTACTACAAACTCCATGGGGGTGTAGTCATCGTTTAACAAGACCACTTTGTACATGGAAGGCTTTTTGAGCTCCGGCTTCGATTCCTGTACGGCCGTGCCGCCTTGGTAATCCGGATGCTCTTCTTCACCTGCCCTTACGATACTGTTCAACATAGATGTCTGTTTACCTGAGCTTATCACTGCGCAGAGCCCTCACAATAGGGGGAATCACCAAGGATTTTTGCTGGAAACCGCAGCTTGACGACAAGGACTCTGTAATTTAAAAATGGGCATTAGCTCGCAGATTACAAGCTGGAGCGTGCTAAATTTAACGATAACTATAACGAGAAATCAGGGTGTAAAGCTATGCAAAATGGTGTTGTAAAGTGGTTCAATAACGCCAAAGGTTACGGGTTTATTCTCAGCGAAGACGGCGGTGATGAAATTTTCGCCCACTACTCCGCGATTACCATGGAAGGCTACAAAACGCTCAAGGCTGGGCAGAGCGTCAGCTTTGACGCTGAGCAGGGCCCCAAGGGTCTGCATGCTGTTAACATCCTTGCCGCAGGCGGTAGTTCCGATACAGAACAATAAGTTACGGCGAACTTCTTATGCGGTGATGAAGTTGTCTCGCCGCAGTAGAGTCTTGCTTGTTGCCTGAGTTAGTGACGAAAGCATAAAAAAGGCCAGCATATGCTGGCCTTTTTCGTTCACTGCTTTTTATCAGTTCATGTGCTTGATGATGGCATCACCAAACTCTGAACATTTCAGCAGGGTTGCACCGTCCATCAGGCGCTCGAAGTCGTAAGTAACGGTCTTCGCCTGAATCGCGCCGTTCATACCATCGATAACGAGGTCTGCGGCTTCGTTCCAGCCCAGGTGGCGCAGCATCATTTCCGCAGACAGGATCAGTGAGCCGGGGTTCACTTTGTCCTGGCCTGTGTACTTCGGTGCAGTGCCGTGGGTGGCTTCGAACAGGGCTACGTTGTCACTCAGGTTGGCACCTGGAGCAATGCCGATACCGCCAACCTGTGCCGCCAGTGCGTCTGACAGGTAGTCACCGTTCAGATTGAGAGTAGCAATAACGCTGTACTCGTCAGGGCGCAACAGTACCTGCTGCAGCATCGCGTCGGCAATCACATCTTTAATGATGATTTCTTTGCCGGTGTTCGGGTTCTTCATTTTCACCCATGGGCCGCCATCCAGCAGCTCACCACCGAACTCTTCCATTGCCAGCTCGTAGCCCCAGTTTTTGAAGGAGCCTTCGGTGAACTTCATGATGTTGCCTTTGTGCACCAGAGTCAGTGACGGCAGGTCTTGATCAATGGTGTACTGAATGGCTTTACGAACCAGGCGCTTGGTGCCTTCTTCTGACACGGGCTTGATGCCGATGCCGCAGTTCTGTGGGAAACGGATTTTAGTAACACCCATTTCTTCCTGCAGGAAGTCGATAACCTTGTCGGCTTCCGGGCTGCCCGCTTGCCACTCGATACCGGCATAGATGTCTTCCGAGTTCTCGCGGAAAATAACCATGTTGGTCTTGTTGGGTTCTTTAACCGGTGAGGGTACACCTTCGAACCAGCGAACTGGACGCTGACATACGTAAAGATCCAGCTCTTGGCGCAGGGCCACGTTCAGCGAGCGGAAACCGCCACCAACTGGGGTAGTCAGGGGGCCTTTGATCGCGACAACGTATTCTTTGATCGCGTCGAGAGTTTCTGCCGGGAACCAGTCGCCGTCGTACAGCTCAGCGGCTTTCTCGCCAGTGTAAATCTCCATCCAGCTGATTTTTTTGCTGCCGGCATAGGCTTTCTCAACGGCTGCATTCACAACGTTGATCATGACCGGAGTGATGTCGATCCCGATGCCATCACCTTCGATAAAAGGAATAATTGGCCGATCGGGTACATTCAGGGAAAGATCCGCATTAACGGAGATTTTCTCACCCTCTGCAGGTACCTTGATATGTTGGTATCCCATTTTTGACTCCATGGTTTTTAGGTTAGTATCTGAGCTCGTTAGATGGCGGCAACAAGGCAGGGTCACTGCACAAAATCTGTGTCACCATTCCTGGTCAGCGAGCATTTTAAAGCCAGGCTTTATCCAAAAAGCGCTGCATTATACCACTTTATAGTCGAATTTCTTCCATGAATGATAGTTTCGCGTGACAGAGCTGATTCTCTTCAATAAACCCTTCCAGGTCATGAGCCAGTTTTCCGCTCATGACGCGCGCGCAACCTTGGCCGACTTCATTGACCTGCCCGGCGTTTACCCGGCAGGCAGACTCGACTATGACTCCGAGGGGCTGATGATCCTGACGGACGACGGCAAACTTCAGCACCGTATCAGCCACCCGCGACACAAGCTTAGCAAAACCTACTGGGTTCAGGTCGAGGGCCAGATCAATAAAAGTGCAGTTCGCCAACTGTGCCAGGGAGTCGAGTTAAAAGACGGTCTGACGATGCCCGCAACAGCGGCATTGATGGACGAACCGGACGATTTGTGGCCCCGCGATCCACCCATACGTTATCGGGCAAACATTCCCACCAGCTGGCTGTCACTCACTATCAGCGAGGGACGAAATCGACAGGTCAGGCGGATGACCGCAGCGGTAGGCTTCCCAACATTACGTTTGGTCCGTGCTGCAATTGGCCCCTGGAGCGTTAGCGAATTGGCTCCGGGAGAGTATCGGCGATTGACGCTGAGTCGCGAAGAGCTCGCCAAGCGCTTCCCTGCCCTGCCGTCTTTTCCCATCTCGCGCCGCAGCCCTTCCAGACGACGCAGCAGCCTGCCTCCAAAACGTGGTCGCCGCTAAGGACGAGCTGGTATACTGCGGCGTTTTGATCGCCGACAAAACGTTAAGGTTTCAATATGGATTGGCAGGCCCGGGTAACCGTTGCATGCGTCATCGAGAACGATGGAAAATTCCTGATGGTCGAGGAAATCCGCGACGGTCGACGGGTGTTTAATCAACCGGCAGGACACCTTGAAGCGGGTGAATCGCTGATTGAGGCCGCTTTGCGGGAAACGCTCGAAGAAACCCAGTGGCGAGTTGAACTGCAGGGCGTGGTTGGTTTGGGCCTGTATACCCCGGCGGGCAAGAATATGACCTATCACCGCACCACCTTCTTCGGCCGGCCTCAGGCGTTTTGCCCTGAAAGCCCGCTGGATGCCGATATCGATACCGTTCACTGGCTGACGCTGGAGCAAATCCGCGAGCGCCGCCCGCAACTTCGCAGCTCTATGGTGCTGGACTGCGTTGAACGCTACCTCGAGGGTCAGCGCTACCCACTCAGTATGATATACGGGAGCCCGCGATGAGCCCATCACAAGTACGCATTGCCGACAAAGCGATCGCCGATACGAAGGTGATCGTTGGCATGTCCGGCGGTGTGGACTCATCGGTGACAGCCCTCCTCCTGAAACAACAGGGCTATCAGGTTGAAGGCCTGTTCATGAAGAATTGGAACGAGGACGACGGTACGGAATACTGCACGGCAATGGATGACCTGGCCGATGCGGCGGCGGTTTGCCAGAAACTTGACATCTACCTCCATACCGCCAATTTTGCTCAGGAGTACTGGGACAATGTCTTCGAGCATTTTTTGGCCGAGTATAAAGCCGGTCGCACACCAAATCCGGATATTCTCTGCAACCGCGAAATCAAATTTAAGGCGTTTCTCGACTATGCTCTGGCGTTGGGCGCCGACGGCATCGCCACCGGGCATTACACCCGCCGCAGTGCCGATGTAGAAGATACACAGCTTCTCAAGGGGCTTGACCCGAATAAAGACCAGAGCTATTTCCTTCACGCGGTCTCTGCCGAGCAACTCAGCAAAACCCTGTTTCCGGTAGGCGAACTGGAGAAGCCTGCCGTCAGAGCACTGGCTGAGCAGCACGACCTGGTAACGCATGATAAAAAGGACAGTACCGGCATTTGCTTTATTGGCGAGCGGCGTTTCAAGGACTTTCTGCAGCAGTACCTTCCCGCGCAGCCCGGTCGTATCGAAAGCCTCGACGGTAAGGATATGGGGCAACACAGTGGCCTCATGTACCACACCATTGGCCAGCGACAGGGATTAGGTATCGGCGGGGTGAAAGATGCTGGCGACGAGCCCTGGTATGTTATCGACAAAGATCTGGAGAGAAATGTTCTGCTTGTGGCTCAGGGAAGTCAGCACCCCGGCTTATTCAAGAACTGCCTGACCTTGTCGGAAATCCACTGGATCAATCATCAAACGCCATCACTGCCGCTGCATTGCACGGCTAAAACTCGCTACAGACAAGCCGATCAGGAGTGTGAAATCCGCCCGACAGAAAGTGGCTATGAAGTGCTATTCGCCGAGCCCCAGCGCGCCATTACGCCGGGACAATCAGCCGTGTTTTATCTTGGAGACCAGTGCCTGGGCGGCGGAATTATTGAATCGGGGTACAATCGCTAATGCTGTTTTCCCTTACTCCACAGGCTGCACGTGAGCAGACCTTGGCGTTGGCGGCCATGCTCCAGGCCGTCACCTTGGTCGACCAGGTTGCCCGCAGCGGCCAGAGTGACCCGGCTGCCACCGAGGCTTCTCTCAATAGCCTGTTCGATTTCGACGGCGGCAACACCGAAAAGATTTTTGGCGGTACCCGCACGCTTGAATTGGGCATTCGCGCCCTGCGCGACTTGCTGAGTGGCAACGATTACGGTGAACGTCAGCGCATTACCCGCTATTGCATGGGCGTTTTTTTTCTGCAGAACAAGCTGCGAAAAGATAATGCTGCCGCGTCGATCATGCGCAGCCGCCTGGAACACGCCGCCAAAAAGCGTGAATTCAGCAGTGACGTCAGTGCAATCTCTGTCACCCTGGCCGATATCTATCAGGACACCCTGTCAAACTACCGCTTCCGCATTCAAGTGGCAGGCAATGCCCAGCAATTGCAGAATCCGGCGAATGCTGCGCGCATTCGCGCCCTGTTGCTGGCGGCAATTCGCGCCGCCTACCTGTGGCGACAGGCTGGAGGCAATCGTCTCAGCTTGCTGTTTAATCGAAATCGGCTTTTTACCGAAGCGCAGGCGCTGCTCAGCACTGAAATCCGCCCCTGAGCAGTGTATGATTCGCCCCGGTAAAACGCCCGCCCGCATCATTGAAAATTTATTTAGAAAGGTACCCGATAATGGAATTGTCAGCGCTCTCCGCTATTTCTCCGGTTGATGGCCGCTACGGCAGCAAAACCGCCTCACTGCGCCCGGTGTTCAGCGAGTTTGGCCTGATCAAAAGCCGTCTGATCGTGGAACTGCGCTGGCTGGCTCAGTTGGCGGCCAATCCTGGTATCGATGAGGTGCCCGCCCTCTCCGCCCGCGCCAGTGCCGTACTGGACGAGATGATTGCCAATTTCGGTGAGGCCCAGGCTGCCCGCGTCAAGGAAATTGAGGCCACCACGAACCACGACGTAAAGGCCATCGAGTACTTCATCAAAGAAAGCATTGCCGGGGACGAAGAGCTCGCCGCGATTTCCGAGTTCGTACACTTCGCCTGCACCTCAGAAGATATCAACAACCTGTCTCACGCACTGATGCTGCGCGAGGGGCGCGACGTTATTCTGAAGGATATCGATCAGATCATCGATACGCTGGCCGGACAGGCCCGTGAGTTTGCCGAGATTCCCATGCTGTCACGCACTCATGGCCAGACCGCCAGCCCCACCACCATGGGCAAGGAGCTGGCCAACGTCGTAGCCCGTCTACGCCGCCAGCGCGAAGCCATTGCCGCAGTTGAATTGCTGGGTAAAATCAATGGCGCCGTAGGCAACTACAATGCCCATCTCTCGGCCTATCCGGCAGTCGATTGGGAGGCCAATGCCAGCAGTTTTGTAGAGAGCCTGGGCCTGAATTGGAATCCCTACACCACGCAGATCGAACCCCATGACTATATTGCCGAGCTGTTCGATGCGCTGGCACGTTTTAACACCATCCTGATCGACCTGGACAGGGATATTTGGGGTTATATCTCGCTGGGTTACTTCAAGCAGCGCACCATTGCCGGTGAGGTGGGTTCCTCCACCATGCCGCACAAAGTGAACCCCATCGACTTTGAAAACTCCGAAGGCAACCTTGGTATTGCCAATGCCGTGCTCCAGCATCTGGCCGCCAAACTGCCGATTTCCCGCTGGCAGCGCGACCTGACCGACTCCACCGTGCTGCGCAACATGGGCGTGGGAATGGCCTACAGCATGATCGCCTATCAGGCGACACTGAAAGGATTGAGCAAGCTGCAAATTAATCCCGAGCGCCTTGCCGCCGATCTGGATGATGCCTGGGAAGTCCTCGCCGAACCCATCCAGACCGTGATGCGTCGCTACGGCGTGGAATCCCCTTACGAGAAGCTGAAAGCCCTGACTCGCGGACAGCGCATCACCCGCGAGGCGCTGGAAACTTTTGTGGAAACGCTGGAGATTCCCGCTGAAGCGAAAGCGGAGCTGCAGGCCCTCAGCCCTGCCACCTATATTGGCAATGCGATCGCGCAGGCCAAGCGGATCTGATTCGTGGCGCTGCAGGACTTCGACGCCCAGCAGTTTCTCGACAGTGACTGGCAGCGCCAGCCACGCCTGTTGCGCGCGGCCCTGCCCGCCTTTGTCTGCCCGGTCGATGGCGATGACCTTGCCGGGCTCGCCTGTGAAGCCGACGTCGATTCACGACTGATCCGACGCGATGGCGAGGACTGGCTGCTAAGGCATGGTCCACTGGACGAGTCAGACTTTGCGGAACTGCCCGCATGCGACTGGACACTGCTGGTACAGTCCGTAGATCACTGGATTCCGGAAGTCGCGGCTTTGCTCGAACACTTTCGGTTTCTGCCGCGCTGGCGTATCGATGACATCATGATCAGCTATGCCAGTGATGGCGGCAGCGTGGGTCCACACTACGACAACTACGACGTCTTTCTGATTCAGGGGCATGGCAAGCGGCGCTGGGACATCGGTCAACACTGCGATGACAACACACCGCTGCTCGGCCATCCTGAACTGCGACTGTTAAAACAGTTTGAGTGCCGTGAGAGCGTTTTGCTGGAACCCGGTGACATTCTCTACATCCCGCCCGGTGTCGCCCATTGGGGCCGCGCCGAGGGCGATGACTGCATCACGCTGTCGGTCGGTTTTCGCGCCCCCTCCCATGCTGAACTGATTTCTCAGTGGTCTATGGAGCGTGAATCGGCATTGAGCGAAGACCAGCGTTTTCAGGATGCAGCACTCCGCGCCGATGCCAATCCTGGCTGGATTCCTGAAGAGGTCGTCAGCCAGCTGCGGCAGGTGCTCAGTCAGGGGCTGGATGATGACCAAAGCCTCTCGCGCTGGTTCGGCCAGTTAATGAGCCATGTCGACAACGAGCAATTGTTCTCGAACCCGGCTCTGTCCTTTGTCGAATTTCAGTCGCAGGAACAGCATTCCAAGCTATATTTGCGTCCCGGCGCCCGTCTCGCGTTCGACGCGCACTATCTGTTTGTCGACGGCTGTGCCTATTCCTATGACAGCGCTCACCGCGAGCAGATTGCCGCCTTTTGTGCTCAGCAAAACGATGACATTGTCACGACTCTAACACCTGAATTACGCTATAGCCTCTATCAGGCGGGTACGGTGTATTTCGATGACGATGTTGAAGATTGAGCCAGTCAGCTGGCAAGACGACGCCGAGATTCTTACCGCTATCCGTCACCGCGTTTTTGTCGACGAGCAGCATGTCCCTATCGAACTGGAAATCGATGAGCATGACCCTCAGGCACAACACTGGCTGGCTTCACTGGGTGATACAGCGGTGGGCACGGTTCGGTTGCTCAGCGACGGACATATTGGCCGCATGGCAGTACTCGCCGACTATCGCGGCAAGCATATCGGCCAAGATATGCTGGACACCGTGATAGCCAGCGCGAAAGCCCAGCAATTCCCCCTGCTCCGTCTGGCCGCTCAGCAACACGCGATAGGCTTCTACCGCAAAGCCGGGTTCAAAATTTATGGCGAGCCCTTCATGGATGCGGGAATTCCCCACGTCAGCATGGAATTGCGACTGGACACGGCTGCAGAAAGTACCCCTGAGCATCAAGACTTCTCCGCTCTGGCGCTGGATATTTGTCAGCAGGCCCGGCGCCAAGTGCGCATATTCAGTCTCAGTCTGAATGAAGCAATTTACAGCGAAGACGCCTTGAGCGTGGCCCTGTCAGCGCTGGCAAGACGGCATCGACACAGCGAAGTCCGCTTGCTCATCTGCGATGATCGACCGTTACGGGAAGTCCGCCACCCGCTGGTGGAACTGAGCCGTCGCCTCAGCGCGGTCGACATTCGGCTGGCGCGGGTAGAGTTACAACAAGAGCTGCGTGAGTATTTTCTGGTGGGCGATAACGGCCATTTTGCGGCCTACACCCGCCACGGCCAAAGTGGCCTGCGGAGTGGCGTTGACAAGCGCGCCGCGGCAAGGGAGTACATCGAACAGTTTGACCGGATCTGGCAGGTCTCACGGCCTTCGCCATGGTTGAAGCGCCTCTACTGAGCGCCAATATTCAACCATCAAGCATCACACCGATTTCATTGTCGCGGTAGACCAGCTCATAACAGCGTAAGTTGCGGCAAGGCTCTTCGCTGGCAAAGCGCAGCTGCCCATCACTAATGCCAAAGCGGTAGTGATGTTTTGGACAGACCAGCTCATCACCCACCACATCTGAAGCGGTCAAGGGGTACTCTCTATGTGGGCAGCTACTCTCAACCGCGTAGCGTTGCCCATCAATCTGCAACAACATCAGCGAGTGATTGTCGATCTTGAACACTTCCCGATAGCCATCGAAAAGGTTGATCAGCTTTTCCAGAGAGTAGTAACGCATAGTGCCCTGCCACATGGAGTTTGCGGCATCTTACCTCAGTGACCGGGTCATACAAATAGTTATGCCCGGCACAAAAAAGCCCAAGCTGGTAAACAGCCTGGGCCCAAGCGCGTTCTTACAATGAGACCGGGTGGCTATCTCAAGCGTTCAGCTTCTCCGCCAGGAACAGCCAGGTTTCGAGCACTGAGTCCGGGTTAAGCGATACGCTGTCGATGCCCTGCTCCATCAGCCACTGGGCAAAGTCGGGATGATCCGACGGGCCCTGACCACAAATACCGATGTACTTGCCCTGCTCTTTACAGGCTTTAATCGCGCTGGACAGCAGTACCTTGACGGCGTCGTTGCGCTCGTCAAACAAGTGAGCGATCAAGCCGGAATCGCGATCCAGTCCCAGCGTGAGCTGAGTGAGGTCGTTGGAGCCAATCGAGAAGCCGTCGAAGTGCTCAAGGAATTGCTCTGCGAGCAAGGCATTGGCGGGCAGTTCGCACATCATGATGATTTTCAGGCCGTTCTCGCCACGCTTCAGACCGTTCTCGGCGAGCAGTTCGATGACCTGTTTGGCCTCGCCCACGGTGCGCACAAAGGGCACCATGATCTCGACGTTTTGAAGATCCATCTCTTCACGGACTTTCTTCAGTGCGCGGCATTCCAGGTCGAAGCACTCACGGAAGGAATCAGAGATGTAGCGCGAGGCACCGCGGAAACCCAACATGGGGTTTTCTTCCGAGGGCTCGTAGAGGCTGCCGCCAATCAGGTGAGCATACTCGTTGGATTTGAAGTCGGACATGCGCACGATCACGCGCTCCGGGTAGAAGGCGCTGGCGATGCTGGAAATGCCTTCCACCAGCTTTTCCACGTAGAACTCAACTGGGTCCGCATAGCCTGCCACACGGCGCTTCACTGCCTGCTGAACATCGCGGGGCAGCGTGTCGTAATTGATCAGCGCTTTGGGGTGCACGCCGATCATACGGTTAATAATGAACTCCAGTCGCGCCAGACCGACACCCGCGTTCGGGTAGGACTGGAAGTCGAACGCGCGATCCGGGTTACCGACGTTCATCATGATTTTGAACGGCAGTTCGGGCATGCTGTCGAGCTGGTTACGGCTGATATCAAAGTTCAGCTGCCCCGCATACACCATGCCGGTGTCGCCTTCGGCACAGGACACTGTCACGTCCTGACCAGAGGTGAGCCTCTCGGTAGCGTCGCCACAGCCGACAACCGCTGGAATACCCAGCTCGCGGGCAATGATCGCCGCGTGGCAGGTGCGGCCACCCCGGTTGGTAACAATGGCTGAGGCGCGCTTCATGACCGGCTCCCAATCCGGGTCAGTCATGTCGGTCACCAGCACATCGCCTTTTTGTACCTGATCCATATCCGCGATACCGGCAATTACCCGTACCGGACCGGCACCGATGCGCTGACCAATAGAGCGCCCTTCACACAGCACTTCACCTTTCTCTTTGAGCAGGTAGCGCTCCATCATATTGGCGGATTCGCGGCTCTTCACAGTTTCCGGGCGAGCCTGAACGATATACAACTTGCCGTCGTCGCCATCACGAGCCCACTCGATATCCATCGGGCGGCCGTAGTGCTTTTCAATAATCAGCGCCTGGCGCGCCAGCGACATCACTTCGTCATCGCTGATACAGAACTGATTGCGATCGGCTTCGGGCACCTCAACGGTTTCCACTGACTTACCGGCAGCGGCCTCGCTGCCGTAGACCATCTTGATCAGCTTGCTGCCCAGATTACGGCGCAGTACCGCTGGTCGGTCTTTAGCGAGAGTTGCCTTGTGCACATAGAATTCATCGGGGTTTACCGCGCCCTGCACCACCGTCTCACCCAGACCATAGCTGGCGGTGATGAATACCACACCGTCGAAGCCGGACTCGGTATCCATGGTGAACATGACCCCTGCCGCGCCGGTCTCGGAGCGAACCATGCGCTGGATGCCAGCCGACAGTGCGACGTCGGCGTGTTCAAAACCTTTGTGAACGCGATACGCGATAGCGCGATCGTTGTACAGCGAGGCAAACACCTCTTTGATCGCAATCATGATGTTGTCGAGACCGTTGATGTTCAGGAAGGTCTCTTGCTGCCCCGCAAACGAAGCATCCGGCAGATCTTCTGCGGTTGCCGAGGAGCGCACGGCGCAGGCCATGGCGGGGTTGCCATCGATCATCTTGGCATAGGCTTCGCTGATCGCCTCGTTCAGCGGGCCGGGGAATGGGGTATCAACAATGGCCTGACGAATTTCTTTGCCGACTTCGGCCAGTTTTTTCACATCGTCGATATCCAGGCCCTTGAGCATGTCTTGGATACGCTGATTCAGACCACTCTGGTCGAGGAAGTCGCGATAGGCCTGCGCGGTCGTCGCGAAACCATCGGGCACAGACACCCCTGCATTGGAGAGCTGACTGATCATCTCACCGAGCGAAGCATTCTTGCCCCCTACCCGGTCGACATCGTTCATACCCAGGTCCCTGAACCAGATCACGTATTCAGCCATGCGGTCATTCTCCTTTGCAATGCGTTTGGCTTGCAGCTATAAGGGTGAAAATAGTGCGACGCCAGCATACTAAAACAGCTATTCTGGAAATTCCCGTCGAAAAACACCCTGCATTCGGTAAAAAAACTACATGAAGAGAACGGTTTTCTACATTTCAGACAGCACCGGCATTACTGCGGAAACCCTCGGCAGCAGCGTATTGACCCAATTTGAGCAGCTTGAGTTTGAACATATCGTCGTCCCGTACGTCGACTCTGTAGAAAAAGCGGCGTTAACTGTGGCTAAAATTGATCGCATCGCCGAGGAAACCGGCCATCAGCCCATTATTTTTGACACACTGGTGAATCAAGACATCCGCGCGGTGATCGCCACCAGCAAAGGCTTTATTATCGACGTGCTGGACACCTTTCTGTCGCAACTGGAAACCGCCCTTGGCGAGAAGCCCTCGAGCACCGTGGGGCGCCTGCAAAACGCCGACCGAGATGCGCGCTACCAGACACGCATTGATGCCGTGAACTTCGCGCTGGATAACGACGACGGTGCGCGTATCAATCGCTATGATCAGGCACAGGTCATTCTTATCGGCGTGTCGCGCAGCGGTAAAACGCCCACCTGTCTCTACCTCGCGCTGCAGGCGGGGGTCTTCGTGGCAAACTATCCCCTCACCGAAGAAGATCTGGAAGAGCGCCGCTTGCCCAAAGCCCTCGCTGAACATCGTCCACGATTGTTCGGGCTGACCATCGAACCGTCTCGACTCGCCGCGATCCGTGCCGAACGACGTCCAGACAGCCCCTACGCCAGCCTGCGACGCTGCGAAGACGAAGTCCGCGACGCCGAAGCACTGTTCCAGCGCTTTGGTATTCCCTACCTCAATACGACCCACGCCTCGGTGGAGGAAATTGCCACGCGAGTCTTGGTGGAAACCGGCCTGCGCGGACAGCGCTAGACATGAAAGACGGTGAAAGGCTCCTTCCCGCTCACGCGAATACCGGACTGATACTTCCCGGTGGCGGCGCCCGGGCGGCCTATCAGGTGGGTGTATTAAAGGCGGTTGCCGAACTGCACGGTCCGCGTCACGACAACCCGTTCAGTATTCTGTCCGGCACGTCTGCCGGGGCAATCAATGCCGTGTCGCTGGCGGCCGGCGCACACCATTTCTCCGGCACCGCGCAGAAACTTGAATTGCTGTGGCGGGAATTAACCACTGATAAGATCTATCGCGCCGATATTATCGGCGTGATTCGCAATGCCCTGCGGCTGGGGCTCTCGCTGTTCAATTCAGGTATTGCGGTTGGCAAGCCGGTTGCCCTGCTGGACAACAGTCCATTGCGGGAGCTGCTGGGGAAGCATATCCATTTCAACAACATCAGTCGCAATATTCTTAACGGTGATCTGGACGCCCTGTCGTTGACAGCGATGAACTACAGTCTGAACCTGTCTGAAACTTTTTTTCAGGGCGGCCCGGGCCACGCCGGATGGCAACGCTGGCGACGACAAGGACTGGCCACGCCGATTACCCTGCAGCACCTGATGGCTTCCGCCGCCATCCCCACGATTTTCCCTCCCGCCAAGGTCGGCCGCTACTACTACGGCGATGGCGCATTGCGTCAGCTCACCCCCATCAGCCCGGCCATCCATCTAGGCGCGCACCGGGTACTGGTGATTCCGCCAAGCGGGCATCGCCAGCACTACTCCGCCACACCCAAGCCGATTCAGTCTCCGGCCTTTGGGCAAATAATCGGGCAGTTATTGAACAGTGCTTTTATCGACAGCATCGAGATTGATATCGAACGACTGGAGCGGATCAACGAGTTGCTGTCGCTGATCCCCGAGGAAAATACCGAGCTGATGGGTCGCAATTTGCTGCCCGTTCGCTGTTTGGTGATTAGCCCCAGCGAAGACATCGACAGTATTGCTGACGATCATGTAAAAGAGCTGCCCCGTTCTCTCCGGGCATTTTTGGGACGGACGGGCAGCAGCCGTGGCGGCAATGTGAATATCGCCAGCTACCTGCTGTTCACTCCGGAATTCTGCGGCAAGCTTATCGACCTGGGTTACCGGGACGGCATGGCTCAGCGCGAAGCGCTTAGTTGTTTCCTGTACAAGGAATCCGACGACTCATGCTTTGACACCGACAATGGCGTACAGCCCTGAGAATCGCGCCGCCACGGCATCGCCGATGCGCACCTCAGAGCTGAGCGCAATCTTGGCCCGTCCTCGCTCGGCAAAGTCCTCAAAAAACTGCGTCCAATCGGCCTCGTCGGTGGGCAGTGAGCTGGCGACAATATCGCCATCGACAGGCTTCATGTAATCAATCTCGCCTTTCGCAACGACGATATCAGGATCCAGCCCCTGCTCGACACAGCGCAGGTATACCATCCCCCAACACGCCATCACCGCGACTACGTAGATACTGCCGCCGAAAGCGGTCAGTTTGTCATTGATGCTGGGCCCCAGCGGCGCGGTCAGCGTCAGTGAGCGGCTGTCGTAATCAGCCACCGCCAACTGCATGTGCTGAGCCGTCGGCAGATGACGGGCGATGAACTCATCGAGTTTCCTGGCCACCGCGTTGCTCATGATGTCGGCGTTCCTTCGAAGAGCAGCTCGACAATGCGCTGTGCGGCGAGGAAAGGTGTGGTCTCGCCATCGGTCACCTTGCGGTTCAATTCCGGCAACAGGGCTTTGATGGCCGGGTTTTCCTTCAGCTTGATATCCAGCATTTCATGAAGCAGCTTGTTCATCCACTCTTTGGCCTGACGGGCGCGCTTCTCCGCCAACGCGCCGTTCTTGGTAGCATCGACTTGATAGTCGCTGATCATGCCCCACACCGCTTGAATATTTTCATTGCGCAGCGCAGAACAGGTCATCACCTGAGGCGTCCAGAAACTGCTGTGGCGCAGCAGATGCAGTGCATTCTGGTAGTGGCGACGGGTTTGCGTGGCGAGGTTGATGCTCTCGCCATCGGCCTTGTTGATCACCAGTGCATCGGCCAATTCCATAATGCCTTTCTTAATGCCCTGCAGTTCATCACCGGCATTGGGCAGCATCAGCACCATGAAAAAGTCGACCATACTCGCGACTTCGTATTCGGACTGCCCGACCCCAACGGTTTCCACCAGAATGACGTCGTAACCGGCTGCCTCGCACAGCAGCATGGTTTCGCGTGTCTTCAGCGCCACACCGCCCAGCGAGCCTTCGGAGGGCGACGGCCGGATAAACGCATCATCGCTGCGCGACAGCATTTCCATGCGGGTTTTATCGCCGAGAATGGAGCCCCCGGCTATCGGTGAGCTGGGGTCGACAGCCAACACCGCCACGCGCTTACCCTGTGAAATCAGGTACTGGCCGAAGGATTCAATAAAAGTCGATTTTCCGACCCCGGGGATACCGGTAATGCCGATACGGATACTGTTGCCGGTATTGGACAACACCGCCTCAAGCAGCTCTTGTGCCTGTGCACGGTGATCGAGCTTTTTACTTTCAACCAAGGTAATCGCCTTCGCTAAGGCCCGGCGGTTACCCTGTTTGAGCGCTTCTACATCAATATTCATTGCAAATACCCATGCGAAAACGGGAGGCAACAGTGCCCCGCAGGACACCGCGCCTCCCGTTTCACGCCGTTGCGGATCAGCCCTGGTAGGCGTCGTTAATGGCGTTCAGCACTTCACGTGCCGCCAGCGGGATTTTGGTGCCGGGGCCAAAAATGCCCTTCACACCCGCTTTGTACAGGAAGTCGTAATCCGGGCGCGGAATGACGCCACCCGCGACAACGATGATGTCGTCGGCACCGACTTTCTTCAGCTCTTCAATCAGCTGAGGCACCAGCGTTTTATGACCGGCGGCCTGTGAAGAAACGCCCACGACGTGTACATCGTTCTCGACCGCCTGTTTGGCCACTTCTTCCGGCGTGGAGAACATCGGCGACAAGTCGATATCAAAGCCCACGTCAGCGAATGCCGTTGCAATAACTTTGGCACCGCGGTCGTGTCCGTCCTGCCCCATTTTGCAGACCAGCATACGGGGACGGCGGCCATGTTTTTCAACGAAGCCTTCAATATCTGACGAAATGCCCTGCCAGTTTTCGTCGTCCTGATAGGCGCTGCCATACACACCTGACACGGTTTGCGCCTGAGCGTTAAAACGACCGAATTCACGTTCCATAGCGAAAGAAATCTCCCCAACGGTAGCGCGTACGCGGGTGGCTTTCACACACAGATCCAGCAGGTTGCCTTCACCGCTGACAGCACACTGATAAATCGCTTCCAGTGCGTCTTCGACCGCTTTCTCATCTCGCGCGTCGCGGATTCGTCCCAGTGCCGCAACTTGCGATTGACGAACCTTCTCGTTATCGATATCCAACACTTCGACATCGTCTTCTTCATCCAGGGTGTACTTGTTCACCCCGACGATGACGTCTTCACCACGGTCGATACGGGCCTGCTTGCGCGCCGCCGATTCTTCGATACGCAGTTTCGGCATGCCGGTTTCAATGGCCTTGGCCATACCGCCTTTCTCTTCAACCTCGGCAATCAGTTCGCGGGCTTTATCGGCGATCTCTTTGGTGAGGGATTCCATCATATAGGAACCGCCCCAGGGATCAGCCACCTTGGTGATACCGCTTTCTTCCTGAATGATCAGCTGGGTGTTGCGGGCAATGCGCGAAGAAAACTGCGTGGGCAGTGCGATCGCTTCATCCAGTGCGTTGGTGTGCAGCGACTGGGTGCCGCCGAAGACCGCCGCCATCGCTTCGATGGTGGTCCGCACAATGTTGTTGTACGGATCTTGTTCGGTCAGCGACCAGCCAGAGGTCTGGCTGTGGGTACGCAGCATTTTCGAGCGCGGATTCTTGGGCTCAAACTCGGAAACAATCTCAGCCCACAGCAGACGTGCCGCGCGCATCTTGGCGATTTCCATGTAGAAGTTCATGCCAATGCCCCAGAAGAACGACAGGCGACCGGCAAATTTGTCGATATCCAGCCCCGCAGCAATTGCAGTGCGGATGTACTCCTTACCGTCGGCCAGCGTGTAGGCCAGTTCCAGCGCGGCATCAGCGCCCGCTTCCTGGATGTGGTAACCGGAGATCGAGATGGTATTGAACTTGGGCATATGCTCTGAGGCATAAGCGATGATGTCACCGATGATTTTCATCGACGGTGCTGGTGGGTAAATATAGGTGTTACGCACCATGAATTCTTTGAGGATATCGTTCTGGATAGTGCCCGAGAGCTGGTCCTGGCTGACGCCCTGCTCTTCGGCTGCGACGATGTAACCCGCCAGTACCGGTAGTACCGCGCCGTTCATCGTCATCGAGACCGAGACTTTATCCAGCGGAATGCCATCGAACAGCACCTTCATGTCTTCGACAGAATCGATGGCAACACCGGCTTTACCCACATCGCCAGTGACTCGGGGATGATCCGAGTCATAGCCGCGGTGAGTCGCCAGGTCGAAGGCCACCGAAACCCCCTGACCGCCTGCCGCAAGGGCTTTACGGTAGAAGGCGTTGGACTCTTCTGCAGTAGAGAAACCAGCGTACTGGCGGATAGTCCAGGGGCGACCGGCATACATGGTCGGCTGGGGGCCGCGGATAAAGGGCTCGAGACCGGGGAAAGTATTGGTGTAAGGCAGGTCGCGGGTATCTTCAGCGGAGTACAGCGGCTTAACGTCGATACCTTCTGGCGTGTGCCATGTCAGGTCATCAAGAGTTTTGTTGCTGCGTTCCAGGGATTTGTTGGCAAGGCTATGCCATTCGTCCAGCGAAACTTCAGGGGCTTTGTAATCGGCCATATTCGTGGTCCTGTCGATAGTCGTGTGCACCCTGCCACTTCTGAGAGTGGCTGGGGCGCAGATAATTAGTGGTGGTGATCGTCGGAGGGCTGGTTGAGCTCAATCAGCACGCCGTCGCAGGATTTGGGATGAATAAAAATAACCTGGCAGCCATGAGCACCGGGCGACGGTGCATCAGACAGGAACTGATAGCCTTTTTCTTTCAGGCGCGCGACATCGGCTTCAATGTCATCGGTGCGAAAACACAGGTGGTGAATGCCGCCCGGCTTTTTCTCGAGATATTTGGCAATTGGCCCTTCGCCGTTAAGCGGATGAACCAGCTCGATGCTGGTGGGGGGCAGTGGGAAAAACGCGGTAGACGTTTTCGCACTTTCAACGTCCTCGGTGCCTTCGAAGGTCAGGCCGAAATCTTCCATGAAGCGCTTGATCGCCTTTTCCAAATCAGGAACGGCAATTGCGATATGGTCCAGTGCAGTGATCATGATGTCTCCCTCTAAGAGATAGCGGCGCCACCGGGCGCCGCGAGGACAAGTCTTAACCGGCAATTCCAGCCAGGAACCCATCGGTGCTGGCGCGGCGCGCGGCAGCAATCTGTTCAGGTGTCTCAACCTCGATTTTCTCATCGGGGTTCACTTTGAACAGCGGCTGACCTTTCTTGATGATGACGCCATCACCCTCAATCAGCACTTTCTCGATGGTGCCGGCAAACGGCGCAACCACTTTGTTGAACATCTTCATGACTTCAACGATGTACAGGGTATCACCTGCTTCGAAGTGGTCGCCTTCATTGACAAAGACATCCATGCCCGGCGCTTCACGCGGATAGAACATACCGCCGCTGGCGGCCAGAATCTCGTCCGACTTCGCAACCGGCGGTGGTACCAGTACCTTCGCCATGCGCTTCTGGAGGCTTTCCTCGGTGAGACGCTCGGGAATTTCGATGCTCAAGTCAGGCTGCACAGCCAGCTCGAAGAAGCCCGTGCTGCTTGCGATATGCGCCAGTACTGCCAGCAGCTCGGTGCCCGCCATATAACCGGCGTGCGCACTGCGTACTGCGGCCCATTCGTCCCCACTGAAGCCGGCCGGCGCAGCGTCGCTGCCCAGCGCCTTCTGGATGGCAGTGAAATCTGCCGTACCCAGTTTTTCTTCCAGCGACTTGTAGAAGCCAACGGCAGCGTCAAGGATGTCGTGATCGTGATCCCAGATCATATAACGCGCAGGCTTGCCGACTTCGAAGTCCATGTTCAGGTAGTGGTACAGGCGATCCAGCAGCAGAATCGGGTTTTCCAGCCACTCGATGCTGCCGTCTTTAATCACCAGCGCCTTCTTGTTGATGCTCAGCCAGCCAGACATGTAGTGCGGCTCTGCGAACAGGCGCTCCAGCGGACGGGTGAACAGCAGTTTTTTGGCGTCCAGTACCGCGGCCCACTCGGCAGCCTGCTCGGCATTGGCTTCCAGGTAGCGTTGGCGAATCTGACCGTAGGCGTAGTCCAGATCCAGTTGGTTAGCCTGCTCTTTCAGCAAGCCCACCGCCGTCAGATAAGGCACGATAAAACGCGTGCTCGGGCGCGCGTTGATGCCGTTACCAATAAACCAGTGAACCAGGCCGTAGTGGAATTCCAGGTTGGTTGCGAGGTCTTTACCACGCAGCTCAGTGCGACGCAGGATCTCTGCCATGCGATTGTAGCTGTCGAGGCGGGTTTCACCGGTCGTCAGCAACAGCGCGATATTCGAGTCGTAGGCCCCAGCCAGATGGTACTTCATGAACACATCGGTATCGGGGTTGTGAGTCGAAATACCTTGGTCGTCGCGAATTTCGCCGGGAATGGCGTTGGACCAGTTTTCGATAATGCCGCCCGCGTGAGGCTGCAGCGCCTGGTTGGTGGCGTTCATCCGCGCTTCAACAGAGGTCTTCTCGCGAACAATGCGCTCGGGCTTGGGCAGACGTTTGCCGTGACGGGCCAGCAGCGCCATCACTTCTACCAGACTTTCAGCGATGAAGAAGTCGGCGGGATTGTCCGGGTTGGTGAACTTCAGCTTGTAGCACAGCTCGGTAACGCGGTGCTCCACCTGGATACGCGTGTTCATTTCCATGAAGTAATGCGCTTCACCGTCAACGATACACTCGAAGGTGCCGACAGAATCCAGTTTTACCGCCTGACCGAAGACGGCGCCCTCTTCTTCCATGCGCTGCAGAATGACCAGGTCTTTCTTCAGCTGACCGGCTTCTTCCGTCTTGCCTGCGTCTTCAGCCACCGTGATCGCGGCTTTCAGCTCTTCCTCGGTCACGGACACTTCCAACAGCTTCTGCTCGTGCATTTGCAGTGAGCAGTCACGGCCGCCCATGGTCATGCACCACTCGCCGTTACCCACCACCTGAATTTCCTGGTGACGCGTAGTGTCGATATTCATCTCGATGAGGACGTTTTTGTTATCGCCCACACCATTGGTTTTCAGCTCGATCAGACATTCCAGTACCAGCGAAGGCACTTTGGCAGCGGCTTTCTCAACTTTCTCTTCCAGCGTCGCGCCGTCGTAGGAGTTGGCGGACTGCAGAATACGCTGGCCTTTACCACCGCCACCAGCGATCGCTTTCAGGCGGAAGCGGTTATTGGGCTTTTCAGCCAGCATGCGCTTGGCTTCAACTTGCAGTGCAGCGCCGATATCAGCGGCATCGATAATGTCGATGCCTGCATCATAAGAGGCGGCCAACAGTGCCAGCGCTTTCTCTTCGTCGTCTTTGCAGGCCGCAAAGTCCACGTCGAGATTATTGTCTTTGGCACACTTGTCCAGACCGTCTTTGCCGTATTTGGCAAACAGCGCCAGGCTGGTGGCATTGTTCACACCGGGGGTTACCGACACGCCGGTTTCCAGTGCAGTGCGCTTGGCCTGGTCTTTCATGCCAGCGGCTTTCTGGGTGAAGGAACAGGGGCCGATAAAGTTCAGACCGGCTTCTTCCATCGACTCCACCATCTCGGCATCTTCCGACATGAAACCGTAGCCGGCGAAGATGGCGTTATAGCCATTGTCGTGGGCAATGCGAATGATCTGCTGAATACGCTTTTGACGCTCTTCCTTGGTTGCGCCTGTGTAGTCCGGCACGCGGTGAACGCGGTTCGGATCTGTCAGGGTGCGCAACTCGGGCGCGAGCGCATTCGTGTAAGTGATAGAGTCTTTCTCAGACAGCAGAATGCCGTAGCTGTTGATACCCATTTCGTCGAAGACATCCATCGCCTCTTTACGGATGGGGCCACGACAAATAATTAGGGGTTTCAAGTCCTTACAGGAAAAACTTCTCACCCACTCTGAAGATGATTTATCAAGCTGACGATCTTTGTGAATCAGCGGATTGTTCAGGTAGTAATTGTTGCTCGTTTGCACGTTGATAACCTCGTAAGCGAATCGTCTGTATGTTGTTGTCGAGCGTTTTATTAGTGGTTCACCACTTAGTGGAATTCACGCTGCACGCCACTCATCGGCGCAGGCTGGTAGCCTTTCAGGTGCAATTCCAGTTGCTCGCCCAGGACTTTTCGCAGGTCCGAGGGCATGACGATCTGGGAGATAGAGCCCAGGCTCAATGCTTCGTTGGGGTTCATCAGTTCGCGTTCATAGCGTTGTGTCAGCAGCGCTTCTTCCTGCTTCTGCCACTCGGCAACCGCGGTTTGCGCCGCTGCGCTCGCGTCGGCTTCGCTCATGCCCGCAGCAATATTCTGCTGTGTGGCCTCGGCGATGCGCGATTTGATTGAGCCGCGAATCTTGCGAACTTCGTCTTTATACACATACTCCACCCCGGCCGGGCCCATTACCGCCAGGCGGGTGGTCGGCAGTGCGCAGACAAAGTCGGCGCCTGTGGGGTAGTTATTAAAGGAGGCGTAAGCGCCGCCGAAGGCGTTGCGCACAATCACCAGGAAGCGCGGTGTGCGCAGGTCGATGATGGCGTCCAGCATGGCGCGACCCGCCTGCACAATACCGCCAGTTTCCTGATCGCGACCGGGCAGGAAGCCGGTAGTATCTTCCATGAAGATCACCGGAATATTGTAGATGTTGCAGAAACGGATAAAGCGAGCGTTCTTGTAGGCGGCGTCGATATCAATCTGGCCTGAGGAAACGGCTGAGTTGTTGGCAACAAAGCCCACTACGTTGCCACCGATACGACCCAGCGCACAGATGGTGTTACGCGCACGCTCGGGCTGGATCTCAAAATAGTCACCGTGATCACACATCTGCTGAATAATGATGCTGATATCGAACGGCGTGTTAAAGCCGGTGGGGCTGTTGAAGGCCTTCTTCAGCAGCAGGTCAACGTCCCAGGTACGGCGAGTCAGCGGATCTGAGGTCGGCTGGAACGGCGGTTTGGACGCAGAGTTATCGGGCAGATAGTTCAGCAACTCTTTGACCTTGCGCAGCGCCGCCACTTCATCGGGCACCACGAAATCGGTGACGCCAGACTGGCTGTGAACGCTGGGGCCACCCAGTTCGTCAGCCGTCACGTCTTCACCCAGCACGGATTTAACAACACCGGGTCCGGTCAGACCGAAGAACGTGTCGTTGGGCTGAATAACAAAAGAGCCCTGACGCGGCAGGTAAGCACCACCACCGGCGTTGTAGCCGAACATGCACATAATCGACGGCACCACGCCGTTGATTTTACGCAGTGCGGTAAAGGCCTCGGCGTAGCCATCAAGGCCGCCCACACCCGCAGGGATGTAAGCACCGGCAGAATCGTTCATACCAACCAGCGGAATACCCAGTTTGCCAGCCAACTGGAACAGGTTGGCGAGTTTGGTGCCATTGGTCGCGTCCATGGAGCCCGCGCGAACTGTGAAATCATGGCCATACATGGCCACATCGCGGCCGTTGACTTTGACGATGGCGGTCACCAGTGACGCACCGTCCAAATTCTTACCCCAGTTCTGATACAGCACCTTGGGCTCGGTACCCGCATCGGCCAGCACCTGAATACGCTCCCAGATGGTCATGCGTTTCTTTTCGTGCTGTTTTTGTACCGCTTTGATACCGGCAGCTTTCAGGGGGCGTTGCTGAAGATCATGACCCGCTTGAAGCGCAGCTTCATAGAGGCCAGGTTCGTAATCAATTTGTCCCGGCACGGTAAATTCGAGTTCGGCTTTTAGCGCGAATGGATTTTCCAGTGAGGGCGTCAAATGCTCTTTTTTGCTCATGCCTGTCAGTCCCAAATGTCATTTTTTGTTTCCGAGACCCACATGCAGACTGAAGCTGTCCTCAGCACTGGCCGTAACCAGACTGTTCGGAGTAAGCCAGAAGGCATGTAAGCGACGGATGATTGAGAAGCCTTGCCGTTCTGTATGTGTTGCATTGACGGCTTGAAAGCTTTCTCAAAGCGGCGGCTAACCTTACTTTAGGGCGCTGCGGCTGTCAATCTGAAGGGGTGACCATATCGATCACTTGGAATGACCAAAATACTAGATTTTTCATAGGCCTAGCGCGTACAATCGCCCCCCTGTCAAAGCCCTTCAGGGAGCTTTTCCAACGCCATGTCCGGCCTTTGCCGCAGCCCGCTGCCCTACTTCCATGACAGCAGTCATTATCTCACCTGGCTGACGGAGGCCCCCTGCCCCCTATTGCTGGATTCCGGCAAACCCCACAGTGAGCGCGGACGCTACAGCCTGATTTGCGCAGACCCGGCTCAGTGCTTTGCCTTCACGCCTGACGACGCAACGCCGATGGCCACACAAATCGACAGGCAACGGCAGGCCATAGAGGCCGCGATCACCGATTTTGAACATGACCCCGAGCTACCCTTCTGTGGCGGCGCCATCGGTTATATCAGCTACGAGCTGGGGGAGCAGCATCTGCTCGCGCGGAAGACTGGCGACACACTGCCCAGCTGGTTTACCGGCATTTATGACTGGGTCATCGTTGTCGATCATCAACATCAGAAATGTGAACTCGTCGTGCAAGCCGGCAGCCTCAGTGCCTGGCCCGACCGCCTCCGCAACGGGAGTTGCTCTGACAATAAACTCCCCAGCTTCGCGCTGACCGAGCCGTTTGCCAGTTCACTGGACTGGCCCGCCTATCTCGAGGCTTTCAATGCGGTACAGGACTACATTCGGGCGGGTGATTGTTACCAGATCAACCTCACCCGGCAGTTCAATGCCCGTTATCAGGGATCACCACTGGTCGCGTATCGCCAGTTACGCAACACTGCCGCCGCGCCGTTCTCGGCCTACTGGGATTTCGGCGCCGGGCAATTGCTGTCCCTCTCACCCGAACGCTTCATCTGCGCGGAAGACGGGCGACTTCACACCCAGCCTATTAAGGGAACAGCCCGGCGTTCTGACAATACGCGGGAAGATCGACAACTGGCTGACGCGCTTCAGAGCAGTGAGAAGAACCGGGCTGAAAACGTGATGATTGTCGACCTGCTGCGCAATGACCTCGGGCGTAACTGTATCGCAGGCAGCGTGAACGTTGACGCACTCCTGGAACTGCAGAGCTTCCGCACCGTTCACCACTTGGTCAGCACCATTTCCGGTGAGCTAATGCCCTCGCGCAGCCCCTTGCAGGCCCTGCTGGACTGTTTTCCCGGCGGCTCAATCACCGGTGCTCCCAAACGCCGGGCGATGGAGATTATCGCGGAACTGGAGCCCAGCCGACGCTCGCTGTACTGCGGAAGCCTGTTTTATTTAGGCAGTGATGGGCGCATGGACAGCAATATTCTGATTCGCAGTTTTGTCTGCCAAAACGGTGAAATACGCGGCTGGGCCGGTGGCGGGATCGTGGCGGACTCAGTCGCCGATGAGGAGTTTCGTGAAACAGAGGAGAAACTCGGCAAGCTGATGACAACGCTTGCCGAGTCGGTCTCGGATTAGAGACTGAGGTTGCGATTGGAGGCCTTGATGAACTCCAGTTTCAGTGCCTCGTAATCGTGAACCGCAGGGAATTGCGGAAATTCCTCGATCACATTGCTGGGAGCCTTGAACAGAATACCGGCGTCGGCTTCGGCCAGCATTGTCGTGTCATTGTAGGAATCCCCCGCCGCAATGATGCGGTAGTACAGGGTTTTCAGAGCCAGTACCGATTGGCGCTTGGGGTTTACCTGGCGGATTTTGTAATCCACCACCTTGCCCAGATTATCGGTTTCCAACTTGTGGCACAGCAACGTTGGCCAGCCCAGTTGCGCCATCAGCGGCGCAGCAAATTCGTAGAAGGTGTCGGAAAGAATCACCACCTGGAAACGCGCGCGCAGCCAGTCTAGAAACTCCCGCGCTCCGTCCATCGGCCGCATGTCGGCAATCACTTCCTGAATATCTGGCAGGCCCAGTCCGTTCTCGTCGAGCAGACGCAGGCGCTGCTGCATGAGCACATCGTAGTCCGGAATGTCGCGAGTGGTGGCCTTCAAGGCTTCAATTCCGGTGCGTTCGGCAAAGTCGATCCAGATTTCCGGAATCAGTACACCTTCAAGGTCAAGGCATGCGATTTCCACGGCTACAGTCTCCTAAGGTCAAAAAAGGCGGTCAATCTAACGGCTCAGCGGGGATAAAGCAATTGCGGGGCCAGGGTATCAGTAGGTCGGCAGTTCGATCGGCGCAAACAACTCGTCCAGCTCCTGTTTGCTGTGGCACTGATAAGCCTGATCGACGAGCTCTCTCGTCAGGTGTGGCGCGAACAACTCAACGAAGTCATACATGAACTTGCGCATATACGTCCCACGCCGGAAGCCGACCTTGGTCACGCTCGGTTCAAATAAATGGCTGGCGTCCAGTGCCACCAGATCGCTGTCGGCAACCGGGTCGTAAGCCATCTGAGCCACGATGCCAATCCCAAGGCCCAGCCGCACATAGGTTTTAATGACATCGGCATCGGTTGCGGTAAACACCACCTTGGGCTCGAGACCACGCTCACTGAATGCCTCGTCGAGTTTCGAGCGCCCGGTAAAACCAAACACATACGTGACGATGGGATGCGCGGCCACATCGTCCACACTCAGACGGGAAACCGCCGCCAGCGGATGGTCCCGCGGCACCAGAATGGTCCGGTTCCAGCGATAACAGGGCATCATTATCAGGTCAGAAAACAGCTCCAGCGCTTCGGTGGCGATAGCAAAATCCACCCCGAAGTTCGCCGCCAGCTCGGAGATCTGCATGGGCGTACCCTGATGCATGTGCAGCGACACATCCGGATAGCGTTCGATAAATGCTTTGATAACCGGCGGCAAGGCGTAACGCGCCTGGGTATGCGTGGTCGCAATGGACAGGCTGCCTTTGCTGGGATTGCGAAACTCCTGGGCAATACTCTTAATGCCCTCGGCCTTGTGGAGGATTTCCCCGGCCTCCTTGAGTATTGCCTCCCCCGCGGGAGTAATCCGCGTCAGGTGCTTACCGTTACGGGCAAAAATCTCCACCCCCAACTCGTCTTCGAGCATGCGAATCTGCTTACTGATACCGGGTTGCGAGGTAAACAGGCTCTGTGCAGTTGCCGAGACGTTCATATCGTGGTGGGCGACTTCCCAGATATACCGCAACTGCTGCAATTTCATTGTTATTGTCTCCAGTAAAACAACACTGATCGCGACCAGTATCAGTCGTCATCACGGTGATTGGCAATGCCGTGGGGAACGTGACCCGCGGGCACGTGCTCGCTCGCCGATTCACAGTGACTATGCTGATCGTCAAAGAACACATCTGCGCCATAGGCGCGCAAAAACTCGCCTTTCTCCAAACCACCGAGAAACAGCGATTCATCGATACGAATATTCCATTCCCGCAGGGTGCGAATTACCCGCTTGTGTGCGGGGGCCGAGCGGGCGGTGACCAGCGCGGTGCGAATCGGCGGCGCATCTGCGGGCAACTCGCGTTGCAAGGTATACAGCGCCGATAGGAAAGGCTTGAACGGCCCGCCACTCAACGGCTGGTCAGCGGCAGCTACCTCGCTGGCGGTAAAGGCTTCCAGTCCCTGGCGCTTGAAGACCTGCTCGGCCTCGTCGGAAAACAGGACGGCATCACCGTCAAACGCAAAGCGCAGCTCGCGTCGCGGCGTCTGGTCGGCCTTGCGGGTACGCGGCATCAAGGTGGCGGCCGCCACACCATTATCCAGTGCCCGACGGACATCTTCAGCGTTCGTTGAAAGGAACAGGTGGCAGCCAAATGCAGCAACGTACTTATAGGGGCTTTCGCCGCCACTGAACGCGGCACGGCGAATATCCAGGTCGTAATGCTCGATGGAATTAAATACCCGTAGTCCGGTATCGGCAGAGTTGCGGGACAACAGAATCACTTCAACGCGGGCTTTATCCAGCACGTCATTGAGCTGTAACAGGCGCTCGACAATATTGAAGGCCTCGCCCTTCTCCAATATCTGGTCTTCATGCTCGATCTGATATTGCTGATAGGCATCCAAGCCCTCATTTTCAAAGACCTGATGGCTGTCGTCGAGGTTAAACAGCGCCCGCGACGAAATAGCAACGACCAGCTTGTCTTCAAATCCCTTGGGCATCAGCATCCCCTTGTGGCAAGAGCTGTAATATACATCACCGCTGCACCGGGGTACTACCGCTGAACATGGCGCCAGTGCACAGCTCGGGGCTTTTCGTTGCGCAATATGCGCTGGATATCTGCCAGTAGCGGTGCCGAAAAGCTCGCCGCAATGGCGCGCTTTTCATGCGCTTGAGTAAGATTTGCCGAGAGAATCGCTACCCCGTTAAGCGGCTCCCCGGGCTGCCACAGCAGCGCCCCACTCTGTCCTGGCTGGCTGTCGCAATCCAGTGACAACAGTCCCATTCGTACCTTGTCACTGTTTGAGATGCTGACAGTTTCTTTCGTTTCTGGGAGGCAAACACTTAGCCACAAACTACTATCGGGCGTGTTTTCAGCGAAGGCATAGCTGTACAGCAGCGAGGAGTCACGGCTGGAACCCAGCGTCGGGCCAACCACCTCACCCGGAAGGGCAGCGTCCAATCTCAGCAGCGCCAGATCACTGCCTGCGTAGGCTGCAATATCGCCGTTCAGTAGCTGGCGGTGGTTATTCTGCAGCATCCATAGCTGCTCGACGCGAAATGCCTGCGCCGCGTCATTGCCGTTTTTGGGGAAGAATCGCAGAACATCCGCAAGGGGCGCATCGGCCTCTGGCGGGTAAAGGCAATGCGCCGCGGTGATTAGCCAGCGATCGCTGAGCGCGGTAGCCGTACATTGCCCGCTCTGGCGGCCATCGTAATAACTGTACAACTGCCCGATGATCAAGCGCCCCGCTGGCGCCTGCCAAGCTCGGAGGGCAAACGACGCCTCTTGGCTCCGTGGGTAGAATACGGCTGGCGGAGGCTGCTGAACCTTGCCATAACCCCAGCCATAAGCCTTGCTTACTAGCCGTTGGATATTGCCCTTTTTGTCGCTGGCAAGCAGGCTGCCATCCGGCAACTGCAAGGCATAATGGTCTCCGGATTGGCGCACATCCCCTCGAACAGCAAGTTGATTCAATACCGCCCAGGCGCGCTGCCTGCGCAGCATATTCTCAGTCGCCAGCTCCCGCTGAAACACCGCGATGGCTGCGTCCACATCCCCGTGCTGCCGACCGAGTAATACAAAGCCGGCATTGATCAAGCGCAATTGCCATTTCTGCGACGGCGCCACATTGGCAAGCGCGGCATACCGTTGCGTCTCGACAAAGTCAGCCGACCACTCCGCGCCGCCCCAGAAATACGCCTGCGCATAATCGGCGGCAAGCTGTGGACATTCGCGTGAGCGGTCCCGCAGCTGCTGCATCGCCTGCCAATGCGCCTGGTCAACAAGCAGCTTGTCGCTGTAAGACGGCGGAGAAAAACGTGGCGGACAGGTCTCGACCAGATCCGTGGCCAAGGCGGGAGAAATCGGCAGTAACAGCAGCACAAGAACTGACAAGCATCGCCCCACAGCGGTAAACTTGGCAACCTCATCGACCGCGTGGCGGTCTCTCTTATCGTGGCAGTGGAGCACTGGCAAACCTTGCGTAATACAAGCTGGCTGGAATTTGACGTGACGGCCCTGCGTCACAATATCTCGGTAGTCAAACAACGGGCGCCGTCGGCCCGTATCTTAGCCATGCTGAAAGCCAATGGCTACGGACACGGTGCCGACTGGGTAGCCGCCAATATCAGCGCCCTCGCCGACGGCTACGGCCTTGCCCGTCTCTGCGAGGCAGAGTCCCTGAGAGCCAGCCAGCCAGAGGCCCGCCTGCTGCTGCTGGGTACCCTGATCGACCGGTCCCTACTGGAGCGCTGCTCAGAACTGCGATTGGACTTGGTCATTCACCGGCTGGACGATGCCCGTCAACTGTCCCGAACCCCACTGCCCCAAGCCATTAACGTTTGGCTGAAGCGCAATATCGGCATGAACCGACTCGGCATGAATCATGAGGCGTTTGTTGAAGCGCACCGATTGCTGGCCGACAGCCCTCAGGTTGCCGATATTATCCACATGAGTCACTTCAGTGATGCCGATGAACCTAGCACCCCGGTGACCGCAGAGCAGTGCCAGCGACTGTGCAGCAGCAGTGCCGAACTTGGCCGGGTGCCGCGCAGCATGGCCAATTCGGCGGCGATTATTGCGCACCCCTACAGTCACTTCGACTGGGTCCGTCCCGGCATTATGCTGTATGGCGACGACCCCACCGGCTATCTGCAAGGTGGCCAACAGTTGCAAGCGGTGATGCAGTTTAAAAGCCGGATCATTGCAATCAAAGACGTGGAAACGGGTGACGGCGTGGGCTACAACCGCCGCTGGACAGCACCCTCCCCGCGACGCATTGCCACGGTGGGCGTCGGTTATGCCGATGGCTATCCCCGACACGCCGAGGACGGCACACCGATGGTGATTCGCGGCCAGCGCGTGCCGCTGGCAGGTCGGGTGTCGATGGATTTATTGACCGTTGATGTCAGCACCCTGCCCGACGTTGAGGTCGGCGACGAGGTACTTCTGTGGGGACACGGCCTTCCGGCCGCCGAAGTTGCCAGCCATTGCCAGACCATCAGCTACGAGCTGTTCACCGGCATCAGCGATCGCGTGGAGCGTCATTACCCGGACTGACAGCAGTCTCCTAACTGCCTGCGGATTCCGCCTTGCCCAGTGCCGAGGCCAGCCGTGTCTGTGTCAGTTTAAACACCAACGGGCTGAGCAGAATCAGCGCGATCAGGTTAGGCAGCGCCATCATCGCATTGAGGGTATCTGCCAACAGCCAGATAAAGTTGAGCTGCGCCATTGCCCCCATCGGTATCGCCGCGACCCAGGCCAGTCGGAATACCAGCACAGCCTTAGTCCCGAAGAAATACACGACACAGCGCTCGCCGTAATAGGCCCATCCGAGAATCGTGGTAAACGCGAAGATCACCAGCCCGAGCGACACCACATAATGTCCGCCACTGAGCAGATGATCAAAAGCCGCCGCTGACAATGCTGCCCCGCTCTCGCCGGTTTGCCAAAGACCCGACAGCAAAATCACAAAGCCGGTAACACTGCACACCAGCAAGGTATCGATAAACGTCCCCAACATGGCAATAAGCCCCTGGCGTACAGGGCTATCCGTGTGCGCCGCCGCATGGGCAATGGGCGCGCTACCCAAGCCCGCCTCGTTGGAAAACACGCCTCGGGCCACCCCGTAGCGGATGGCGGCCGCAACACCCGCCCCGGCAAAACCACCAACGGCGGCCGCACCACCAAAGGCGGAATCGAGTACCAGCATCAGCATCTCAGGGATGCGATCGAGGTGCATCCCCAGAATGATCAGCCCCAATACCATGTAACTGATCGCCATAAACGGCACCAGCACACCGGCCACACTGGCAATCCGCTTCACACCGCCCAACACGACCAGCGCCACGCAAACGGCTAACGCCGCACCCGTCAGCCACATGGGAACCGAAAACGTGCTTTGCAAAGCGTCTGCAACCGAATTGGCCTGAACGGTATTGCCAATACCAAATCCGGCGAAGATGCCGAAAAACGCAAACGCCCCTGCCAACCATCGCCAGCGCGGCCCGAGACCATTGCGGATGTAATACATCGGTCCGCCGCTGAAATTACCTTCGCTGTCGCGCTCGCGGAACTCCACCGCACAGACCGCCTCGGCATATTTAGTCGCCATACCAACCAGCGCCGTACACCACATCCAGAACAGCGCACCGGGGCCACCCAGCGCGATCGCGGTCGCCACACCGGCGATGTTCCCGGTCCCGATGGTGGCAGACAGTGAAGTCATCAATGCCTGGAAGGCACTGATCTCCCCCTTGCCTCGCTCTGCACTGCTGCGACTGAGCAGCAGCCCGAACGCGGCGGGAATATGCCGCAGCGGCATCAGACGCAGCCCCAGCATCAGATACGCGCCCGTACCGAGAATCAGCACCAGCATCGGCCAGCCCCAAACGAGGCCGTTGACGTAGCCTATTGCGGTACTGAGTGTGTCCATTTTGTCGCCTTACCGTTGTTGTTGATGATCAAGCGTTGTTAATGATCAAGAAAAGAAAAGTGTTCGCGGTGGGGAAAGACCCCAAAAAGACCGCCGGTGTGCACAAACACCATGTCGCCATCGGCACCAAATCGCCCCGCCTTACGCTCGGTCAGCAAGGCATGGAAAGCCTTGCCCGTGTAGACCGGGTCCAATACCAGGCCTTCACAGGCCGCCAGCTCGGCAATGCTGCGATATATCTCCTCGTCAGCGCGAGCATAGCCAGGCCCGACGTAACCGTCGATAACCCTCACGTCTACCGCATCGACATCGGTATCCAGTGCATAACGCTGTCGCCACTCATGCAGGTCTCGGGCCACTTTGTTCAAAAACCAGCGTTCGTCGTCGCAAACATTTACGCCCCACACCGCCGCTTCCGGCAGGTGATAATGCGCCCCCACACTCAATCCAGCCTGAGTACCGCCCGAGCCCGTGGCACACAAGATATGCCGGGGGGAAATCCCCACACGACGACAGTCTGCTGCCAGCTCTTCGCTGGCCTGAAAATACCCCCAGACCCCGATGCCATCTGACGCGCCGGTGGGAATCACAAAAGCACGACGCCCCTGCGCCGCATAATGTTGCACCCAGTGTTCAAACAGGGTGGTCAATTCGCGCGTAAACTGCGGCGCCGGATAAACCGAAATTTCCGCACCGGCCAACTGGTCCAGCAGCAGATTGCCATCGGCTGGAGGCCGATGCTCTCCGCGCAGCAGCAAGTGGCATTTCAGCCCCAACTGCGCACAGAGTAAGGCGGTGGCGCGGCAGTGATTGGATTGCAAGCCACCACAGGTGATCACCGTGTCGCAGCCCTCTTCCAGCGCCTGAGCCAGGCTGAACTCCAGTTTGCGGATTTTATTGCCCGACAGCGCGCAGCCGGTAAGGTCGTCGCGCTTCACCCAAATTCGGGGCCCGTCTGGGTAGCGCTGCTGTAAGCGGTCGAGGGGTTGTAAGGGCGTAGGCAGTTGAGCAAGGTGGCGACGCGGGGGACGGGCGTTGACGGGGGAAGTCATGACCGAGACCTATGGCGAAGTAGAAAAAAGGAACAGGCAGAAATAAAAACGGGACGCTGCGGCGTCCCGTTGTGACTTATATCGCTTTCAGCGTGCCTTTCGGCAGTACCGCGTGTACCGCAACACGCTGGAACTTCAGCTCGGTGTTGTCAGCCACCTGAAGAACAACGTAGTCGTCGTCCAGTTTGATGACTTTGCCGAGAATACCTGCCGACGTCACCACTTCATCGCCCTTGGCCAGCGCGGCGACCATGGCAGCATGCTCTTTTTGGCGCTTGCGCTGGGGACGAATGGCAATGAAATAGAACAGGCCGAACATCAGTACCAGAAAACCGATCTGGAACAGCTCGCCACCCGGAGGCGCACCGGCGGCACCGGCAGATTGGGCGTGGGCCTGAGAGATAAAAAAGCTCATGGTATTTCCTTCAACAAGACCAATAGAAACTGGGTTCAGCGCCAGCCAGTGCGGCGCTGTAAAGAGGCTGATAGTACACAAGGCACCGGGTCAAAGCGAGCCATCGTAATCCATAATAAAGGGCGCGTGGTCTGAAAATCGCTCGTCGTTATATACCCAGGCATCGCGGATGCTATCCACCAGCCCCGGTGTGATCACCTGGTAGTCCAAACGCCATCCCACATTGTTGGCGTAGGCCTGCCCGCGGTTACTCCACCAGGTATAAACCGCCTCTTGATTGATCTCGCGAAACGCATCAACAAAGCCTGCCTCGTCGTAAAGTTTGTCGAGCCAGGCGCGCTCATGGGGCAGAAAACCCGAGTTTTTCTGGTTGGGTTTCCAGTTCTTCAGGTCGATTTCCTTGTGGCAGATATTCCAGTCAGCGCAAACAATCAGTTCCCGCCCCTGCTCTTTCAGCTCTACAAAGTGGGGATAGATACGCTCAAGAAAATCGTCTTTCTTGGCTTGCGCCGCGTCACTGCTGGAGCCCGACGGCATATACAGAGAAATCACGCTGATGTTGTCGTAGTCTGCGCGGATGTATCGCCCTTCGCTGTCTGCAGGGTCCCAGCCCAAGGCGGTTACGAACTGCTTCGGTGGCGTTTTGCAGTACATGGCGGTGCCGCTGTAGCCTTTTTTCTCCGCATCGCTGTACATCACACTGTAGCCCTCAGGGTGAAACTGCGGGTCGTCGAGCTGATCCCGTTGGGCCTTGGTTTCCTGAATACACACTACATCGGCGTCCTGAGTCGCCAGCCATTCGAAAAACCCCTTGCGGGCGGCGGCCCGAATCCCGTTGGTGTTGGCGGTAATAATGCGCATGCGCGGCGGCACTCCTTTCAAACCGAAAAACGGCGGCTAGCTTAACAAATGGCAGTGACGCATAGCGATGCTTTCCGGACATTGCTCACGAGTACACGTCGCAGAAAAAATAGCAACGCCTGAACTCGCCCTTACTTCACCCATACAGAGCATGTTGAAAACCCAAACATGCCCCTACAATCGGCGTCAGATGTACAGAACGTGCTCACTGTTTATAACAACACTAAGACAGGAATCCGAACTCATGACTTTAACGTCTGCTGATCAGTTGTTGCTGATCGAAGCCATCAAACGCCTCAAATATGTCTACCTACGCGCGGTCGACACCCACGACTGGGATCTGCTGGAAAGCACCCTGAGTGAGGATGTAGTCGCTCGCTATGACGGTGGCAAATACAGTTATGACAATCGCAAAGCGCTGATCGACGGCCTGCGCGGCCACATGGATTCGCCCTCCGTCATCACCATGCACAACGGTCATCACCCCGAAATTGAGCTGCTGAGTGACACCGAAGCTACCGGCAAGTGGTATCTGCAGGATCTGGTTTTCAATAAAGAGCAAAACTGGATGCTGTTCGGCACGGCCATCTACACCGATCACTACCGGTTGGAAAATGGCGATTGGAAAATCTATCGAACCGAGTACGAGCGCATTATGGAAACCATCAATGCGCCCATTCCGGCCACACTCAGCTTTACCCACAATATGTTTGAAACAAAATAATCCAGGGTCTTATCCATGACATCCATTGCCCAAACCCTAAAAGACTGCGAAGCACAACTCTGCGGCCCCGGCGCTCCTTACGAGCTGGAAGAACGACTGGTCAACGGCCAGCCGATGCGGCACTTCAAGAACGCGCCCAACTCCATGCGAGAGCTGTTGGATGCCGGCCGTCAGCATGGCGACGCCGAGTTTTTGGTGTATGCCGAGCCCGGACAGCCCGAAGAACGCTTCAGCTTCAATGACTTTTATCGGCATGTCGATGCACTCGCCTACCAGCTCGTAGCGCGCTTCGACCTGCAAAAAGGGCAGCGTGTGGCGATCGCCATGCGCAACTATCCCGAGTGGATGATGGCTTATGCAGCAGTCGTATCGCTGGGCGCGATTGTGGTTCCGCTCAACAGTTGGGGCACCGCTGAAGAACTGGAGTTTGTGCTTCGCGACAGCGCAGCAGACATCGTATTTGTTGACGAGCGCCGTCGTCAGGCACTCACCCCCCTGCTGATCGACTTGCCCTGCAAACTGATCGTGGCCCGCGGGCAGGCCGACGAGCATGCCGTTGATATGGCCGCCCTGATCGACGAGGCCAGCGGTAAAAGTATGCCTCAGGCCTGGGAGTTTGACGTAGACGACCCGGTACAAATCATGTACAGCTCGGGCACCAGCGGCAAACCCAAAGGCGCACTGTCCACCCACCGGAATATCACCCAGGCACTATTCAGTTTCGAGTGTCAGGCAATCTGCGCAGCGATGGCCAACCCTGCGGCCATCGAAAAAATGTTCGCCGCAGGCAACGCACCCTGCTCGCTGCTGTCGGTGCCGCTGTTTCATGTTTCCGGCTGCTATGCGGCGTTTCTGGTCAACCTGCGCGGTGGCCGCAAAATTGTCATGACCTACAAATGGGACGCCAGAGAAGCTCTGCGACTGATTGAGCAGGAAACCGTCACCGTATTCAGTGCCTCGCCGTCGATGGTTATCGACCTGATGCAACACCCGGATTACGACAAGTTCGACACCAGCAGCCTGTTTTCAGTTGGCGGCGGCGGCAGTGCCTGCCCACCCGCGTTTAAGCGTGTCATCGACCAGCGTCTTGAAAGCGCCTTTGTGGGCACCGGTTACGGCATGACAGAGAGCAATGCTATTGGCTCCAGTTGTGCCGGCGGTGCCTACGAGGAACAGCCCGGCTCGGCGGGAACCCTGTCGCCACTGGTAGATTTTAAAACCTGCGACGAGGACGGAAATGACTTGCCTAAAGGCGAGAAAGGCGAAATCTGGCTGCGCTCCGTAACCAATATTCAATCGTACTGGCACCGTCCGGAAGCCAACGCCTCCGCCTTCAAGGACGGCTGGATGATCACCGGGGATATTGGCTACATCGACGATAACGGCTTCGTCTTCCTTGCAGACCGCGCCAAAGATCTCATTATTCGCGGCGGCGAGAACATCTACCCCGCCGAGATCGAAGCCCTGCTCAGCCAGCACCCCGATGTTCTGGAATCGGCAGTATTTGGTGTGCCCGACGAAACGCTGGGAGAGTCCGTAGCCGTATTACTGCGCCTGAATAATGGCAAAGTCTTGAGCGAAGACGAGGTCAGAAACTTCCTCGCCAAGCACCTTGCAGCCTTCAAACTGCCTAAATATATTGAGTTCGCCAGTGCTCCCCTGCCCCGCAACCCGGCGGGCAAAGTGCTGAAGAAGGATATCAAGGCGGAATACGCTACACTGGCGCAAGCCTAATTCGCGCGGGAGCCTCCCGCTGCGGCGGGAGGACAGCATGAAGTGGTTTTCGGCGCGTCGCGCAAAAAAAATTCTCGATGACGGCGCCAGCCAGGCCGACGAGCAACAGCTCGAAGACACGCTGGCAGAGCGCCAAAAGATTCTCGACAAGGTAGTGCAAAGTCGCCGCCTTGTGCCCTATCTCAATCAGGTTTCCATTCTCTTTCAGCTCCTGCAGGACTATGTGCGCGGCAATTACCGGGAAATCCCCTGGTGGACGCTCGGCGCTATCGCCACCGCGCTGACATACATCCTCATCCCGCTGGATGCCATTCCCGACGCCATTCCGGTAGCCGGATTTATTGACGATGTAGCGGTACTCAAATTGTGCCTGGAACTCGTCAGCAAAGACCTGGACAGCTACCGGCGCTTTCGCGATGCGCGGGACAGCATTGAAGAGCCCGTCCGCGGCGCTGACGACGGCAAACCCCAGACATAAAAAAACCGCGCCGTAGCGCGGTTCTTGTCAGCCGATGGCGATTCAGTTCAGACCCAGTTCATCCAGTGCCGCCAGTGCAACCTCGTGGTGATCTTTGGTTTTGAACTTGTCCAGCACCTGACGCAGCACGCCGTCTTTATCGATGATAAAGCTGGTGCGCAGAATGCCGTCGAACTCTTTACCCATAAACTTTTTCGGCCCCCAGGCCCCGTATTTGTCGGCGACCGCGTGATCTTCATCAGACAGCAGGGTGAAATTCAGTGCGGCCTCTTCTTTTTTGGGGTTTTCCTCAAATTTTTTGAGCTTTGCCACCGGGTCCGGGCTCACGCCCAGCACCACGGTATTGCGCTTGCCGAATTCCGCGTAGGTATCGCGAATACCACAGGCCTGCACGGTGCAGCCGGGGGTTTTGGCTTTCGGATAGAAGTACAGCAGCACGTTCTTTTTGCCTTTGAAGTCGGCCAGTTTTACCGTGTCGCCATTCTGATCTTTGAGGCTAAAGGCCGGCGCCTTATTGCCCACTTTCGGAAATGCCATGCTTCCCCCTGTTAGTCGTTGTCGTCACTGTCATCCTGCTGAACGTCGGCGCGCTCGGTCAGCGCCGTCGGCAGGGTCTTCTTCACTTTTGCACCGAGCTGTTCAAGGCGCGCCACCCGGCCAACCAGATTGCCCCGCCCCTCGGTCATGCGTTTAATCGTTTTCTCGTAAGCGCTTTGACCGCGATCCAGATGCTTACCGATGTCTTCCAGCGACTCCACCACCAGCGCAAACTGGTCGTGCAGCGCCCCGGCTTCCCTGGCGATTTTCTCCGCGTTCAGGTTTTGCCGCTCGTAGCGCCAGATACTCTGCACTGTGCGCAGGGTCGCCAACAAGGTGGTTGGCCCCACGACAATAATGTTCTGCTCATACGCATTGCGGAACAGCTCCGGATCATGCTCAAACGCGGTCATAAAGGCCGCTTCGACCGGAATAAAAATGAAAACAAAATCCAGCGTGCGAATGCCTTCAATATGCTGATAGGCCTTGGTGGAAAGCCCGGCAATATGCTGGCGCACCGACTGGATATGCGCTTTCAGGTATTCCCTGCGCTCGCTCTCACTCTCGGCACTGCAGTAGCGCTCATAGGCGATCAGAGACACCTTGGCGTCGATGATAATGTCTTTCTCATCCGGCAAGCGCACAATCACATCGGGCTGACTCCGTCGGCCTTCGTCATTGGTAAAGCTGAGCTGGGTTTCGTACTCGTGACCCTTGCGCAGCCCCGACTCCTCCAGCACGCGCTCGAGAATGACCTCGCCCCAGTTGCCCTGTGCTTTGTTATCACCTTTGAGGGCGCGCGTCAGATTCTGCGCCTCGCGACTGATATTGGCGTTCATGTCCTGCAGTGATTTGAGCTGCTCGCGCAGCTCGCCATGCTGGCGGTTTTCGATGTCGTAAATCTGGTTCACCCGCTCCTGAAAGCCTTTCAACTGCTCGCGAAACGGATTAAGAGACTGCTGAAGGTTTTGCTGATTAGCCTCTGAAAACCTTCGACTTTTTTCATCAAAAATGCGATTCGCCAGCTGCTCGAACTGACGACTTAACTCCTCTCTGGCCTGCTTCAGCAAGGCGATCTGCTCGCTTGAGGATTCCTGCAAATGGCGGTAGTCACTCTCCTTGCGGGCCAGCGCTGCCTGCGCATCGGCCTTCGCACGGTCGGCATCCGAGCGCTGCTGCTCACTGTGCGCCAGCCGCTGGCTGACATCCGACAGACTGCTCTCGGCAACCGCTTTTTGCTGAAGCGCCGCATTCAAGCTCGCCTGCAGTTGTTCACGCTCCTGCGATGCAGTGGTAAGGCGCTGATTCAGACTCTGAAGCTCTTCCTCCAGCGCTGTGATGCGTCCCTCTTGCAGCTTCTGCTGACGACGGGACAGCAGCAGACCCAGCATCAGCCCTGCTGCAATACACAGGGCTCCGGCCAGCAGAGCAAAGAGGTTAATGTCGTTCATTGCGGTCTATCCCTGTTGCGAAAAAGCCCGCCGGGACAGTTCAGTCGCCGGACTTCCAGTTGACGTGCTCGGCCCACAAGGCGCCGGGCTTGCCGAGCCGGATAGGATAATCATCCCGGCGAAGGTCATCAAAATAATCCACCAGAATATCGGTGACGACCGGAAAGGCCAACTCGGACCAGGGGATCTCGTCTTCGCTGAACAGGCGGCTCTCCAGACTCTCGGGACCGACGCCAAAATCGCCGTCCAGCTCGCCCCGGAAGAACACATACACCTGATTGATGTGGGGAATATCGAACATGCGATAGAGCTTTTCGCCGCGCACTTTGGCGGCGGCCTCCTCGCGGGTTTCCCGCAGAGCGCCCTCCAGCATGGTTTCGCCGTTTTCCATAAACCCGGCGGGAATCGTCCAGAAACCGTGGCGGGGTTCGATGGCACGACGACAAAGCAGCACTTTGTCGCCGACCGTAGGCAGGCAGCCCACGACCACTCGCGGATTCTGGTAGTGAATGGTATTGCAGCTCTCGCAGATATACCGGGGCCGATCATCCCCCTCGGGGACTTTCAGACTGACGGGGGCTCCACAATCACAGCAATACTTCATCGACTATCGTTCTCGGCGGCAAACGCAATCAGCGCAGCTCGCGGTAAGCGCCGCCCTGGAACACCAGTGGTTTTCCAGTGGGGCTGAGGTCCATTTCAGTGACTTTACCCACCAGAATCAGGTGGTCGCCACCATCGTAACGCTGCCAGATATCACATTCGAAGCTGGTCAGTGCACCGCGCAGTACCGGCAGACCGCTCTTGCCGATGCGGTAGTGATCCTTGGACAGCTGATGAGCATCTTTTTTCGAGTACTGGTTCGACAGCGCCGCCTGCTCCTGCGTCAGCACGTTCACCGCAAAGCCGTCGGCAGCTTCGAAGGCCGCGTAGCACTCGGAATCATTGCGCAAACTCCATAGTACCAGCGCAGGGTCCAGAGAAACCGAGGCAAAAGAATTAACGGTCATGCCAAACGGCTCGTAGCCTTTTGGGTTGGCGGTAATCACACAGACACCGGTTGTGAACTGGCCAAGGGCATTGCGGAAGGTCCGGGGATCGAAGCTCATAGTTTTCCTGTCTCGTCGTTTTATGTGCCGGCCGACTAACGGGCGCGGTCGTAGAAGCCGCAAATTATACCTTGGCTTCCTTGAGCATAGCGAGAACTCCAACTAGTCCCAACGGAGGGCAGCGGACGCATCACTGCTTCGGGCATCTACCCAGCGACTGCGTCCGTCGAGCAGCTGCTCTTTCTTCCAGAACGGCGCCTGGGTTTTCAGATAATCCATGATGAATTCGCAGCCGGAAAAGGCCGCCTGCCGGTGGGCAGCGCTCACCGCGACCAGCACAATCTGCTGCCCCGGCAGCAACTCGCCGATTCGGTGAATCACCAGCACCTCGCCCAGCGACCAGCGTCTGGCAGCCTGCTCGGCAATGTCAGTAATACTGCGCTCGGTCATGCCGGGATAATGCTCCAGCCGCATTGAGACGACCTCATCGCCCTCGTTGCGGGCACGCATCACCCCGACAAACTGTACGATGGCGCCACAGTCTGATGAGGTCAGCGCGCGACAGGCGTCACCAGCGTCAAAGTCGGCCTCTTGAACACTCACCCGAATCGCCACGCTCAGCCTCCCGTCACCGGCGGGAAAAAAGCCACTTCATCTCCGGCGACGATCGTTTGCTGTTCAGACGCCACCGCCTGATTCACCGCGCAGCGCAGATTTTCTCGAGACAGCGCCTCCGCCCATTCCGGCCCGCGTTCGCCAAGCAGTGCCTTTAATTCCGCAACGCTGCCGTTGAATTCCAGCTCCAAGGACGCCGTACCCACGTCTTCCCGCAATTTGGCGAAAAACAGCAGCGTAATCATGAGCCGCCCTGCTCCTGATTCTTCTCCTGGGCCTGCCAGTCACCGGAGCGGCCACCGCTCTTGCTGAGCAGGCGGATGTTGTCGATGCGCATGCCCTTGTCCACCGCTTTGCACATGTCATAGATGGTGAGCGCCGCTACCGATACGGCCATCAAGGCTTCCATTTCCACGCCGGTCTGGGCGGCAAGCTTGCAGCGACTGCGAATATGCACGGCACTGGCCTGCTCATCGATAGCAAATTCCAGCTTCACTGATGACAGCATCAGCGGGTGACAAAGCGGAATCAGATCGCTGCACTTTTTGGCGCCCTGAATGCCTGCCAGTCGCGCTACGCCAAGCACATCGCCTTTCTTGTGATCACCGCGGGCGACCATGGCCAGGGTTTCGGGCTGCATCACTACACTGCCCGCTGCCTCGGCAATGCGCTGGGTGACCGCTTTATCGGTCACATCGACCATGCTGGCCTGACCCTGCGCATCAAAGTGCGTAAAACGCTTCTCGCTCATCGCTTCACCCATAGCGACTGTCAGCAACAAAGGGATTGCTCTGTCGCTCGGCGCCAAACGTGGAGGTTGGGCCATGTCCCGGTACGAAGGTAATGTCGTCACCCAACGGCCAGAGTTTTTCGCGAATAGAGGTAATCAGCGTATCGTAGTCGCCGCGCGGAAAATCAGTGCGGCCGATAGAGCCCTGAAACAGCACGTCACCCACCAGCGCCAGTTTGCTGGGCGCGTGATAAAACACCACGTGTCCCGGTGTGTGGCCGGGACAATGCAGTACCGACATCGTTTGAGCACCGAAACTCACTGTGTCGCCATCCTCAAGCCAACGATCCGGGGTAAAGGCATCAGCATGGGGGAAGCCAGACATCTGGCACCATTCCGGCAGCTTGTCGATCCAGAACGCATCTTCCTTTTGCGGGCCAATAATCTTCACACCGTATTTCTGACGAAGAACATCCGCCGCAGCACAGTGGTCCATATGGCCATGAGTCAGCAAAATGACCTCCAGCTCTCCGCCGAGCTGCGCTAAGGCGCCCTCAATACGTTCAATATCCCCACCGGGATCGACCACTGCGGCTTTGCCCGTTTCTTCGCAAAGCAGCACCGAACAGTTTTGCTGGTAGGCCGTTACTGGCACCAATGCACACTTCATGCTGTTTCCACCCTCTCAATTCAGGCTGCCAATGATAAGCAGTCAAGCCAGAACTTCATAGGGGCCGCCAGCGCCGGGAAGCACTGGCACAACGATTGCTTCACACAAAATACGCAATGCGTCATTGCGAAAACAGTGATGTTGTCCACCGCCAGGGATTTGCACTACCCGACGATGAGGTCACCCCCATGCGCCACACTATGCCCCTATCGCGCCGGCGACGGTCTGCGATGCTTTTACCTGCACTCACCCTGATGCTCGCCGCCTGTGGCGGCTCATTCACCTCCAACAGCGACAATGACACGGCGATAGAGCCGGGCGTCTTTTCGCTGGAAGAAGCGACTGTCGCCGATATCCATGCCGCATTTCGCGGCGAATTACTGCAAGACAATGGAGAGCCCCTCAACTGTGAAGCGCTGGCAAACCTCTATATCCAGCGCATCTTTGCCTACGATAAAACCCCGCAACCCAGTGGCGGCCTGGCCATTCGCAGTGTATTGGCGATTAATCCGCTGGCGATCGAACAGGCCAAGGCGCTGGATGCCCTCTATGCCCGCGACGGTGGTATCGGCGACCGGCCGATCCACTGCATGCCGATTCTGCTGAAAGATAACTACGACACCTACGATTACCCCAGCACCCAGGGCTCCTACAGTATGCTCGGGCATCAGGCCGGTGTGGATGCGAATTCCGTAGCAGGCTTGCGCAAGGCCGGCGGACTCATTCTCGGCAAAGCCAATCAGGATGAATTCGCCTTCTGGACCACCGGCTTTTCCAATCGCGGCATTCAGGTTACCAACCCCTACAACACCTCCCAGAGCCCGGCGGGCTCCTCGTCGGGAACCGGGGCAGCCATTGCCGCCAACTTTGCGCTGGGCGGCACCGGCAGTGATACCTGCCAGTCCATCCGCCACCCCTCCTCCGTCAATGGCCTGGTGGGAATTCGCCCCAGCCTCGGCGTTATCTCCCAACACGGCATCTTTCCGCTCAGCCATCAGCGCGACACCGGTGGTCCGATGACCCGGACCGTCAGTGACGCTGCCTTGATGCTCGACGCCATGGCCGGCGTGGACTTCCGAGACCCCAAAACCCTGGCGTTTCCTTCGGAGTTACGGCCCGACAGCTACACCGATTTCCTCGATCGCGGACAGCACGGCTTGCAAGGCAAAAACATCGGCATCGTTCGTCAGCTTGGCGATAACAGCGAGGCCGCTGGCACCGACGCTCAGGGCGCACTGATCGCCGAGGCACTCAGTACCATGGAAGCCCTGGGCGCCACGGTGTACGACGTTTACCTGCCGGGGTTTGAAAGCAAGGGCGCTGGCTCCCGCCACTACGATATGAACGAATACTTCGTCACCTTTGAGGCTGAAGGCGGCAACAGCCCCCGCGCCTGCGTCAGCAGCCTCGCCGTTGCGCTGGCTGGCGGCGACGTCGCTCACGGGCGGGATATCTGTGAAGGACTGGACGGCATTATCGAAACAGGACGCGTCGGTTTACGAACTGCACCGCTATTGGCTACCGTCGCCGTCGACGACCTGAACCGGGCACCGACGGAAGAAGAACTTGCCGACATTATCGCCATGCGCGAATACACCACCCAGCAAATGGACACACTGCTGGATGAAAACGGTGCACAGGTCTTCGACAATGACGGTAATCCAGTACGCCTTGATGCACTGATTCTGAGCCCCGGCCCCACAGGAGGGCGCACCTGTGACTTCGGATCGACCACACAGATGGGCTCCATCGTCGTTCCCGTTGGTTTTGATGACAGTGTCGGCGTGCCGAGAGGCATGGAAATTTTTGTTCGTCAGTTTGACGAAGGCACCGGCATCGGTATCGCTTACGACTACGAACAGGCAAGCCAACACCGTCGCGCTCCCGAATTGGTCGCCTCGCCGCTCAGCGGCAATGAAACCATCTCCGGCTTCAATGCCAGCGTGCAACAGGCCTTGATGGATGCGGCCGCCGTCGCTCCAGAAGACCTGCCACTGGAATACTACCTGGAGATTCTTCAGGGCATTGGCGGTTAACTATCGGCCACAAAAAAGCCGGCCTGCGCGCAGTGCGAAGGCCGGCTTTTTCTCTGAGAAGCCCGAGCGGCGCTACTTGTTGACCACCTGCCCCCGGTATACCCGCTTGGTTCCTGTCGATGACGAGGCCTCTGCGGCGGGGGCAGCCTCGCGCGCCACCTCCAGCTTGCGCCCTCGATACGTAATCTCTTTATAGCCCTCAGCCACCTCTTTCTCGTCCTTGAACAACAGTGGCCGCCCTGCCAATGACATCACCTCGGCTATCGTTTTTCGGGCAAAGGGGTCACGACTGCTCGGCCCCAACTCCGCAAGCTGATCCAGCAGACCGGGGTCTGCAAGACGAATTCGCACCCCAAATTCCGCGTATATCCGCGACCGCAATTGTTGAAGACGATGCAGCATCTCCGGGGAATACATCATGCCAGCTCCTTACGCTTCGCTCTGCCATGTACACCAAATGCCAATTCGCTCGCAAAAAACATTCCATAACACGCACAACCCGGCATTGATTCCCGACTAAAAATTCGCAATTGCCATCGACAGTAAAATCCCTTAGAGTAGCCGCCCTTAAAACATGAGGCATCCAACGGACGCGCATGTTTACCCGTTCCGGTGAGGTGTCTGAGTGGTCGAAAGAGCACGCCTGGAAAGTGTGTGTACGGCAACGTACCGAGGGTTCGAATCCCTCCCTCACC